>WNEY01003696.1_pt1 | contig 11524 bp, 9 predicted proteins | sample 5400531 | NCBI WGS metagenome assembly WNEY01 (sample SAMN13153338, study PRJNA577476) | soil metagenome | isolation source: 200 cm saprolite under Douglas fir tree site 1 | place: USA:California | collected 2015-04-18
GTCTCGTCGATCAGCGGGAACTTAGATTTCAGGACTCGCCAGATGGCCTGACCCCGAGCGTTCCGCCAAAGCGACACTACGAAGATTCCGTCCTTGGCCAGGTAGGCCCCATATCTCTCCATTGCTTTTCGGGGTTCGTTTAAGCAGTTCAGCGACTCGCTGAAGAGGATCACATCGAAGATTCTATCGGGAACGTACTCTTCAGCATTTGCCGCGATAAAACTGGTCTTCTCGTCACAATAGGACGCGCACCTCGCAATGGCTGCCTCGGAGAAATCGATCCCGGTATATTGTGCGTATCCGTAAGGTCTCAGCCCCCTGTAGAGCAGGCCCTCGCCGCAGCCGACATCAAGTATGGAAGGCATGGGACGAAGGTGGATAATGTAGGAAAGCGAGACAGCATAGTGCGCTTGTTCGCGCAAGTGGTAGAGCAGGTTCCAGGCGCTTTCTTTGTATTCAGAGTCCCACTGTTCTTTGCTTTCTGTGTGAGTGCGTTTGATGAAATGCGCAATCTTCTGGCAAAAGGCGTTCTCGCGCAAATAGATAAAGCGATAGAAGAAATAGCGCACCAATCGGCGTGCCAGCTTGCGAACGAACTTTAAGGGGTTCATACGCCGAAAATGGCGTGTGAGCGGCTCAAGGGTCGCTATGGGGCCGAAGTTGGAGTTTGACACTGGCATCATCCGCCTCCACTCGTCAGCTAAGTCAGCATCACTTCTCCGCGCAGCAGGCACCGCTCGGCAATATCCAGCCAGGGCTCAATAATGCCGCCTTGGTCGTTCTGCGCGATGCACAACTCGCCGTGCAGACTTTGCAGGAAGGCCATGCTGAGATACAGGGCTAGGCGCGAGCACGGAAGCGGCGACACAGCATCCTCGTAAGCTCCCAGGAAGCAATCGCGCGCCTTGGAAGTGGCGGCAAAGCTGCCGAGTTCGAAGTAACCGAGAATCGCAGTCTGAGCCAGCAGATAAGCCACGTCTGCTGCGGCCTCCTGCCGGCCGAAAGTGTGGAAGTCGATGGCCGTCACTTGGCCGGTCGGGGCGATGAAAATATTCCTTGGATGGAAGTCGCCATGACTCGGGACTGAGAGGTTCTGGTCAGGGGACTCGAGCTGTTCCAAAGCGCTAGCCGCGAGGCATGTAATCCGAGAGGCCTGCGCGGGAAGAGTCTCCGCCAATTCCCTGCCGTATCGGGGGGACCGTTGGATCAAACAACAAGCAACGGAGCCGAGCGAGCCGACAAGGGCGGCCCGAGTGTCGTTGGTCCCTGCGGACATGAGTGTCGCCGGCCGCTGGGGAGCGTCTACGACGCTCGTGTGTAATGCCGCAAGCCAGCCGGCAGCGCGCACCATGGCGTCGGTCGCGTCATCGCCTTCTCGCCGAAGAATGTCCTTAAGTAGCGCCCCCGGTGCCTTCTCTTCAACAAGAAGCCCCTCATCTGAAATGTATGCGATCGGACGAGGCACGGTATAAGGCGATGGCGGGCGGAAACCCGCTTCCCAGAGCCGCGACAAAGTCTCATAACAGTCGCGAGTGCCATGACGCCTGTTCATCTTGACGATGTACCGCAACGGCGGATTACCTTTCTCGTGCCGGTCTGCCACCTCGATTTCGATGACTAACTTCTTCCGCCGGCGTTTGATCCAGCGCACAAGCTCACAAGATCGGGCGTGGCCACTATCCAGGTGGGGCAGCACGCAAGCCGCAAGTTGAGAGAGATCCCATGTAAAGTCCTTGGCCTTGCTTGACGCTTGAGGGGCTACGAGCTCGGTGCCCATCCCATTTTCCATCTGAGTTCCTCCGGCCTATAGGGTTTGAGGTAAGGCAAGAAAGTCTTGTAGATTTTGAGCGATAAGCCGAAGCTTCGTCCTCCTTTGGATACGTGCAGGGCTCGCGCTCATACCCAAAACTCCTTACCGCGTTTGCAAAACGGACGCATTATTTTCGACTCTGCTGCACAGGAACCATGACTTCGTCGCATGCAGTTCTAGCTGCCTACCGTGCCGTTGCTGCCTGAGACGTCAGTAGCTCCTCTCGGTGTGTCCAGATCTTCTCGATGGCGGCGAGAACCGCATCCATTTCCTCTGCCGGGCCCAAGAAAAGTCTGTGTCGCAGGTGAACTGCCTCTGCGGCATGAATGCGCTCCGCCTCCGGGCAGAACATAGTCGAGTAGTCAATCGTCTTGCCGTATGGCTGGCCGCGCACCGGGAATCCGGTCCGGCCGAACGCCTGGCCTGCGTTCTGGAAGAGCGGGTTCTGGTACAACGGCTTCGTGTGACCCGTGCCGCAGTTCACGCCTTCGGCGCGTAGCGCCCGCCGAAACTGGTCGCGGGTGATCCCGTCCCATCGGTCGGGGAGAAACTTGAAGTGCCACATATAGAAGCCCCAGCGAGTCACCCGGGGATCGCGGTCCAGCGGAGCAATGCCCACCCCGGCCCGTTGCAGCTCTTGTAGGCCCGCTGCCAGGTACCCCGCATTCCGCTCCCGTGTGTTTGTTTGCTCCTCCAAACGAACTAGTTGGGCCAGTCCAATCGCGCCTTGCCATTCGGTCATTCGGAGGTTGGAGGCGGGCACGTGATGCTCATAGAAGGGCCGACCCTCGATCCGACCGATGTGGTGGTAGGAGTAAGCTTTGGCCGCTAGCGACTCATCATTGGTTAGGATCATGCCACCCTCGCCGCAGGTGAGCGGCTTGGCCATCTGAAAGCTGAAGGTGCCCATCTCAGTCAGCGCTCCCACGCCGGTGCCGCGCCACTGCGATCCGTGGGCGTGGGCGCAATCCGCCACGATGGGGATGTTGTGGCGCCGGCCAAGCGCGATCAGCGTGTCGTAGTCGCAGGGCATACCCCCGTAGTCCACGATCGCAATGCAGCGCGTGCGCTCGGTTATGGCTGCCTCCACAGCGCGCGGATCCACGGTGTAGTTCCGGGGATCAACGTCCACGAAAATGGGCACCGCCCCGACCTGCAAGACCGCAGTAGCGGTGGCCACGAAGGTGATCGCCGGCACGATCACCTCGTCCCCCGCCTCCACACCGACGGCTTTGTAGGCGCATTCCAGGGCCGCAGTACCGTTGGTGACCGCGAGGCCGAACCGAGCATCCTGAAAGCGGGCGAACACGGCTTCGAACTGGCCAACCTTGGAGCACAGCGGGGCTTCGTAGGCGCCGCGCCACCACTTGCCGCTCTCAAGGACCTCATTCAACAAGCGCCGCTCTTCATCGCCCCAAATTGGCCATTCGCGGCCCAGAGCCTGCTGCACGACCGGTGTGCCGCCGTGGATTGCGAGCTGTGCCATCAGTCGCTCCCTTTGAATATGCAGCGCGAATGCCCCATCACCGGTTTGCCGCTGCAGCTACTGCGCCACCGGTTGTCCGAGCCCTTGCCCTCAACCGAAACGGGCCGACCGGTTTCGAGCGAATGGTTTACGGCCATTACGACTTCAGCAGTCTTGACTCCATCGGGGTAGTCCGTGCAAATCAAGCTTCGATCGCCGGATTTGACAGCTTCGATAAACTGCCTGTCCTCGATGGCCACAATGTCCGGCTCGTCCTCGACCGTCTCCTGGGTGCGAACTCCCTCGGACCCCGGCGTGGTGGTCACCAGGCGTAGCGAGTGTTTCCAACCGGTGAAGTAGGCCACGTGCTGCGTGCCGAAGACGCTCAAGCTCACACCCCCGCCCGCGTTCGAAGCACAGGAACACCAGAAGGCCGCCACCGCGCCGCTCCGGAACCGGAGCGTAGCGACCACCGCGTCCTCGATGCTGTAGTTCGGAGGCACTTCACGGTTAAAGGTTTTTGGTGACGCCGCGTGCGCAAACACCTCCTCCACTTCCCCGATCAGGTAGCGTGCGAGGTCGATTGTGTGCGTGACTTCGTCTGCGAACTGGCCTCCACCTTTGTTTTTGTCAACCGACCATTGCCACACGCCGTACTTGTCATCCATCTCCGGAGTGCCACTGATCCAGCCGCCGTGGGCTAGCACCGCGGGGTCCTCGCGAAATACCTCCCGAGCACGCTGTACACAAGTGCGATAGCGGTTCATGTAGCCTACGCAGGTTAGAAGATTCTGCTCAATGACCTCCGCTGCTATCTCACGGCACAACATCACGTCCAGGCCGACTGGTTTCTCCACAAAAAAAGGCACGCGGTGTTTCAGCGCGGCGCGTTCCGCAGCGCCGTGAGCGAAAGGCGGCAGCAGGACATAGACGGCGTCGAGGTCCACCTCCTCCAGCATCTGATTTGCGTCCGTGAACGCCACGGCGGCGTGGAGATTTGCCAGTCGGCGTGCCCGCTCCTCAACGACATCACAGACTGCGGAGATTCGGACCTCATCCATCCGCGTCAACCGTTTCAGATGTTTGGTCGCCATTCGGCCGGCGCCAATAATCCCAATCCGTACACGTTGCGAGTTCTGGTCCATTCTCAGATCCGTCCATTCAGTTGTCGTTTAGCCTCTTCGACAACTTCTTCGACCTTGATGGCTTGTAAGCAAGGGTAGATCTCTGAGACGGTGCGGCGCCGATGGATTCCAAGGGACCTCATCACTTTCTTCCGTGCCTTTCTCCAAGGTTCCCAAACACCCAGACGCTTCATCACTCGTTTCAGGGGTTTTGGCCTCTCAGCACGGCACCTGCAATTTGCGCCCATGTTCTGTTGGCACCAATCGATCTTCGTGATGACTTTATGGTCTGCGCCCCGGGGCCACCAAGCGGGTCCGATTCTCTCTTGACCGGGGTAACCGTGCTCACCGGGACCTACCAGAGTGATGGTTGGTGTCCCAACTGCCATAGCTACGCAAGCAGGTCCGTTGGCGGCGCCGATGTACAAGTCACATTTGCTGAATACGGCGGCTAATTGCCGGGGAGAGGGTCTTTCAAGAAGAGCTACGCCATTGTGCAGTTCGTGAGCGACGCTCTTGAATTCTTCGATTTGGTGGTCGGCGCCTCCATTGATGATTAGGCGCGCTCCCCAGTCTACAAGAGCGTTAGCGACTCGCGCGTACCTCTCAATGCCCCAGTCCGGGAGCGCGCAGGGATTGCCCCCATTTTGGCCTGACTGGGTGTTGATGATGACTGTAGGCCCGTGCCCCAAGACTTTTCGACTGAAGAACTCTTCGGCAAATCGCTCGTCTTGCTCCGAGAACGCAATCTCCGGCCGCTTCAATCGAACCAATGGCGCATCGAACAGGAGATTCGAGGTCACAATCTGAAAGAAGACGTGTTCTGGGAAATCGCTGTAGGTATTCCTGCGCTCGTCTCTGTATCTATAACCGTGTTTGTAGAGCACGCGTGCGCCCGCCAGTCTAGCTCCCAGACGGATCGGCCAGGTGATCGGCTCCTTCTTGTAGAGAAAGAAGACGGTATCGAAACCCCGTATCGCTTTGAGGTTCCGGAGCAGCCCTTTTATCGACCTGCGGAAATATCGAACACCTCCGAACAGCCTGACAGTCTCTGAAATGTAAGGCGACGTTTCCAGGATCGGTTTCTGCGCATCCCTGAAATATCCAGCGGCGATGTAGACATCAGACCAGCGCTGTCGAATCATCTCGAACACAGGAAGCGCTTCGACACCATCGCCCATGCCGCTCTGTCCCACGACGATCAGAATCCTGCGAGCTCGTTGTCCGTTTCTCCGTTCGGTCCTCATGGGATGTCCGTTTGGCTCTTCTTCCCTCAAGCCGACTCCTCTAAGAGGAGAAGTTTCATGTAGCCCGTTGCAGTAGCCTCCGGGGTCAATTCGGTGCCGGCTTGAGGGCCCTCGCGGTGCTTCTGGTGGAGAACGATGATTCGCCTCTGTAAATCGAAAAGCGATTGGAAAAATGCGGATGGATCTGCGCCTACGCGGCGCAGCAATTTGTCCTCGAAGGTTAAGAGAACGACCCTCGTTCTGCGTAGGATGTCGATCGCATCGGCGACAATTTGAGGTTCTTCCCCCATCGCGTTGACCTTGATCGCCGAGGGATAGACCCTATGTTTCTCGCAAAAACCCTTAAGGGTCACCGTCTGGATTTTGATCGAGCCTTCCTTTTGACTGACCGTCGACTCCGAAGCGCCCAGCTCCAACGCCTCCAGCCAAGCTGAGCCTTCCCGACCCGTGACGGCGTACGGCAGGACGGTTACATTCGATATCCGATTGGCTGCGAGGGCCTTTTCCAGCATGCGCCGCGCGACGGGGTCCGGTTCGAAGGAGTAAACCCATCCTCGCGGTTCGACCAGCTTTGCGGCCAGCAGTGTGTAGGCTCCTATCCACGCGCCCACGTCAAAAAACACATCGCCTGGCCGTAGGGCCTCCTTCAGAAATTCTCTAACGGTGCGCTCCCACTTGTCCTGCCGGACTCGCCTTGCCCACCAGAGATTCTCGTTTGCAATAGGGAACTTGAAGTCAAAGCCCGCCAAGCGTAACTTCGCGTATCCTCTCAACTTCCAGAGAGGCGCGGGCCATTTCAGGTAATACTTCCATAGGCGCCGCAAACGACGATTGAGCCGCTGAAACGTCCGTTCATAGCTGAAGTTGTCGATTGACTCTGCCACAATGCACCGCCACACGTCGCCTAAGACAGCATCGCCTCTCCGCCTAGCAAACACCGCTCGCCATTATCGAGCCAGGGCTCGATAATGGCCGGTTTGTCGTTCCGCAAGACCCACAGCTCGTAATGCAGGCTTTGCAGGAAGGCCATGCCGAGATATAGGGCTAGGCGCCGGCGTGGTAGTGGGAACACAGCCTTCTCGTAGGCCTCTAGGAAGGAGTCGCGCACAAAGGCGGTCGCTGCGAACGAGCCCCGGCGGAAGTAGCCCATGATCGCGGTCTGAGCCAGGAAATAAGCGACGTCGGCCGCGGCCGCCTGCCGGCCGAAGGTGTCGAAGTCGATGGCCGTCACCTGGCCGGTTGGGGTGATGAAAATATTCTTTGGATGGAAGTCGCCATGGCTGGGGACTGAAACACTTTGGTCAGAGGACTCGATCTCTTCCAAAGCGCTAGCCGCGAGGCGTGTAATTCGCGAGGCCTGCAAGGGAAGAATTGCCGCCAATTCCTTGGCGTATCGAGTCACCGCGGACAGCAGTTTCGCCCGCCGCGGGGCAGCTTCGACAGAGCTCGTGTGCAATGCCGCCAGCCAGCCGACTGCGCGCACCACGGCGTCGGTTGCGTCATGGCCTCCTCGAAGAATGATGTCTAGCAGCGGTGCCCCCGGTGCCTTCTCTTGAACAAGAAGCCCCCGATCGGCAATGTAGGCGACTGGACGGGGCACGGTATAAGGCGAGGGCGGGCGGAAACCCGCTTCCCAGAGCCGCGACAATGCCTCATAACTGCCGATGGTGCGGTCACTACCGTGCATCTTCACGATGCACCGCGTTGGGGCATGGCCATTTCCATCTGGGGCTGTCGCCTTGATCTCAACAACAAGCTTTTCCCGCCTCCGCTTGTACCAGCGCACTAGCTCACAGGAATGGATTCGGCCGTTATCAAGGTGAGGCAGCACGCAAGCCACCAACTCGGAGAAATCTTGCAATGGGTTCGTGACACGGCTGCGTGCCTGAGCGACTGCCACTCCGGCATTGCTGGCACTTTCCATCTGGGTTCCTCCAAGCGATGCGAGTTCAGTTCATGGAGCCCGCCTTCAGGAATTAATCACAAGAGTGTCAATCAGTCGCGTGCTGACATGACACTTGCGCTTGCTCTACACCGTCGCGTATCGCGGTGTCTATTCCGATGGATATGCTGAACCGCCTCGCTTCGCTGGAGAGCCTGAGTGAACGACCGTGACCGAACTCCTCCTGGTATGGTTTGGTCCAAGCAACGAAGTTTTCAGGTCTTACCCATACCGCTGCTGCACCGGTTCTCCAGCCGCTGGCACCAGCATTCTCGTATCGCCGCAATAGACAACGGCCATGGTGAAGCAACTTCATGTAATCAGGGGACAAGCCGAATTCGACACTGACGCCGGACAGGCCTTCAGGCAAGGAATAATCAACTGTCAAAATATCATCTTCGTGCGACCACAGAATTACATCCTTCGCTAAACCGAAACCTGCACTGTTCCATTGGTCGTTTTGGAGCCGAGCATGAGCTGCCGAACCATTCGCAAGGATAATAGCGGGCGCATAAGAGTCGTTCTCAAATCCGACATCTGCCAGAGCGCCGGGATGGTTGCGCGGCACCTCCATGTACTTATTCAGCGCCTCCAACAAGTTCCAGTCGTCACAAGGATTGCCAATTGAGAGGTTCCCCTGCTCTCCACCTACGCTGAACAGATAAACCAGTCTTCCGCCCCAGTGTGGCGAGAAGACTGCAAAAAGTTTCTCGTTCTTCAGAACGAGTTCTTCTTCGCCGTCGCCATCTATGTCGTAGAGGTATGCGTGGGACTCGCCATCTTTGTGTTTCATCCAAAAGGCCGCTTCAGCAATGACGGCGGCGTGGCGACTGTGGCTTGCTAGGGCTTTGCTCCACGCGCTTGGGCTCCCCTGAGTGGCTGGATCACCGTGGGCACCGCTGGCGGGAGTATGCCAAGCTGTCTCCCAGCTTGACGCCAGAAGTTGCTTCTCTGCCAGAGCCATCAAAGTTGAATCAGCACCGAGGGAGGCAAGGTACTTAACCCGGTTCTCTGACCACGAAAAGTATTCGCGGTATTTATCCCAGGAAGGATCGAAGTACCATCTTTCATAGTCCTCGCCGGCATGGAAGTGGTTGGCCAGCTCCAGGTAGGTGCCTGTTTCGATCGCCCTTGCGCCAGCGAATCGGTGACGAGAGACCCACTCCGTAACCTTTACAGGCTTTATCCATTCATTCTCGCTGACCCAACGAAGCAAAGCCTCGAACTGGGAGGGTCCTTCGCTGTCCCATCCCACGCCCGCTGGTTTTTCCATATCATCGCCATAAACAGCTATCAAATCATTGCAATATGAGCCGAGTGCAGAAAGGCAGCTAAATTGAGCCTTAATGTTGTTCCAGTGATCCAGCCCTCTCGGAGGAATGCTCTGCCGGAGGTTGTATGCAATCGGAAGGGCTAGGAGACCGTACCCATCTTGAATCTCATAACACCTGAACAGCTCTGGATGCCAATACAAGTCGCGGTCGTACCGGCGCCTCGGTGATCGGTTGCCATCAGCACGAAGCAACAACCGGTCATCAACAATCACAAGCGAATAACCCCCATTGAGAAGCCGAAGGTCCTTCAAGACTGGAGCCATGCACTCCGTGTCCCAAAGCCGCTCGGGTGGCCAAAACGTCTTGATGTGAGCAGGATTCAGGCCGAGATGGATCTGATAAAGCGCGATTTCCTCATTGAGCTGTTTGAGGTTGTGATCGTAGCTGCAGAACCTCATCATGTTCTGCCCATAGCAGCTGCCCACGAACTCGATTAACCCTTCCTGGTAAGTCTCCAAAATGTCGAGAAGAAAGGAGGGCTGATGCCACGCGATGGCCTCTAACAGCGTTCCGCTGATATGGATGTTTGCTGGAATCTTATAAAGGCGATGCAGCTCGAAGATCCAGGACAAACCGGTCCTGTCGGCTCTCGATCCGATGATTGCTTTCACTCCTGGCCTGCTGTCGTAGTCTTCTGTGATCAGATACTGATTGGCGTGATGAACAAAGGCGACAGCAACTTGCACTTCTCCCCCCAAGCCGGGAGGCGTGTGAGACGACCTCACATTGTGAATTGTGTGGTCCCCTCTCGCATATTCAGCTAGCGCTCTTACGCGAGTGCTATAGCTCAATGGGTCCGCGTCCAGGGTCGTCTGAGACGATCCATCGAATGGCTCCTGCCTCAGTGAACTTGCACACGCGCCTTTGGGCTACCAGTTGTAGTGGAAGGAGGCGATGCGGGTTCTTTTACTTTTCTTTGATGTAGTTGTCAAGCCCAAAAAACCCCGCTGTGGGAAAAGTGGACAGATGGCTGGCGATTCCGTTGATGTCGATCAGGATTCCGGGCTGATCGCCATCGGTGGTCCAGGATCAGTACGATCACGTCGGAGCGAAGCGCCGCTGACGCTCGTCTCCGGAAAGTGATCTGGATCGCGGCGCGCAGGTGCTTAAAAAAATTGTGAGATTGCGTCGGCTTTTTCCCACAAGCTTTCGCCCGCCCTTTCGATCTTCATTTCTCCCGCTTTTGCCCACTCACCTTCCGTCGACCCGTCCGCGACTTCGCAAGCCGAGGCGACCGCGGCTGTTCTGGATTCCCAAAGCACAAGGGGAGCACTGGGCCGGGGACCCCGGCTGGGAAGAGAAGAAAGCCCTGGCTATCCGAAACTGGAAGACGTCTTTCGGTTCCTGGGACACGCTGGAGCATGCTGGGATCTGCCGAGTCGATTCTCCGGCGGTCTTTCCGCTTCCTCGCGGCTGGTCATTTCCCGAAACCCCTGAAATCGCGAACTCGCGAAATTTTCAGTGTAATTGTCCGCGCGCGGTCGTTGGATCCAGTGAGCTCGGTCACTTGCAGGCTTTCGGTTTCCGGCCGGCGGTAGGATCTGCTCGGACTCGGCGAGCCTGAGCTCTCGTAGTCCAGGCACCTGCGAGACTGCTCGGAAGCGGTTTTGGATCTGCCGAGCCAGGTCTCCAGCGGGCTTTCGGTTACCTGAAGCGTGCCCCTCTGCGCCCCCTTCGAGCACACTTTGCAAGCCCGGTTCTTCTCGGGGACTCGCTCGTGGGTTGGCCAGGAACTCGGCCACAGCCGACTCCGGGATCAGGACGATCTTCTGCCGCCCTCGTGCCGCTCCGGCGGGTACTCCCGCCTCATCTGGTAATTTCCCGAAACCACATACACGGCCTTTGTCATTTCCCGAGAGCGCGCGTAACTGTCCGCGCGCGGTCGCTGAATGGCCTCGGTTTTGTAATCGTACCCCGCTATCCTCCTGCCGGTGGGCTGTGCCTGTGACGGGGTTGGATCCGGTGGGACTGAGCTCTGCCGGTCTCCCCGTTCCCTACCACGGCACGGCCTGCGCCTGGACGAGCATTGGACAGGTTGGATCCGGTGAGCTTGGTCACTGGCAGGCTTTCGGTTTCCGGCCGGCGGTAGGATCTGCTCGCACTCGGACCTGAGCTCTCGTAGTCCAGGCGTCTGCCAGACCTGCTCGGGAGCGGTTGGATCTGCCGAGCCAGGTCTCCAGCGGGCTTTCGGTTCCTGGGACAGGCGGGAGCACGCTGGGATCTGCCGAGCCGATTCTCTGGCGGTCTTTCCGTTTCCTCGCGGCTGGTAATTTCCCGAACACATTTCCCGAAAACAGGGAAAATGGCTTATGTCATTTCCCGGAAGTGTGTGTGATTGCCCTGCGGTCTTGGAATCCACTTCGGTTTTGTAATCGTACCCCGCTATCCTCCTGCCGGTAGGCGATGCCCGTGACGGGGTGGAATCCGCTGGGACTGAACTCTGCCGGTCTCCCCGTTCCCCAGCAGGGCACGACCCGCGCCTGGACGAGCATGGGACAGGTTGGAGCCAGTGACCTCGGTCACTGGCAGGCTTTCGGTTTCCGATCAGCGGTAGGATCTGCTGGGACTCGGCGAGCCTGAACTCTCATAGTCCAGGAGCCTG
>WNEY01003698.1_pt1 | contig 11523 bp, 11 predicted proteins | sample 5400531 | NCBI WGS metagenome assembly WNEY01 (sample SAMN13153338, study PRJNA577476) | soil metagenome | isolation source: 200 cm saprolite under Douglas fir tree site 1 | place: USA:California | collected 2015-04-18
GGAGCGCTGTGCGTCGAGCACGGCGAGGTAGTTCTCCAGCCCGCTGGTGTATCGTTCGGTGGCCAGCTCGAGCGCCCGGCGGTTTGCCGCGACCGAAGCGCGCAGCGAATCCTGCCGGCGCAGCTCGCGCCCGTGCGCCGAGAGCGCGTTCTCGACTTCTTCCAGCGCGATGAGGATGGCTTTTTCGTACTGCAGCAGCGCCTGCTCCTGACGCGCTTCGTGCACGCGGATGTTCGCGCGGATGCGGCCGCCGGCGAAGATCGGCCACTGGAAGCCGAGGCCGGCGCTCCAGAACTGGTTCGAGGCATTGAGCTCGCCGATGTCGTTGCTGCGGCGGCCGAAGCTGCCGGCGATCTTGAATCGCGGAAAGAGATCGGCCGTGGCGACGCCGATGCGCGCCGTCGCCGCAGCCAGCTCCCGCTCGCTGCGGCGCAGGTCCGGCCGCCGCGAGAGCAGCTCGGAGGGTAGCGCCAGCGGGACCTCGGGCGGCGAGGGTGGAATCGCGCCCGGCGCTTCCAGCTCCGCCAGCAGCGCCTGCGGATCGCCTCCGAGCAGGACGCCAAGGCGAAACACGGACTTTTGCCGCAGGATCTCGAGCGCCGGACGTTGCGCCGCGGTCGCCGCCAGCAGGCCCTCGGCGCGGGCCACGTCGAATTCGGTGGCAAGCCCCGAGTCGAAGCGGGACTGCGCGAGCGAGAGGGTCTCCTTCTGCGACTGCACGGTCTGGTCGAGGATCTCGAGCTGCCGATCGGCGCCGCGCAGCTCCACATAGTTGCGGGCGACCTCCGCCACCAGGGTGACGAGCGCATCCTCGCGCGATTCCTCGGCCGCCTGGACCTCCGCCAGCGCCGCCTCCTCGTCGCGCCGCACACCGCCGAAGACGTCGATCTCCCAGCTCGCGTCGAAACCGGCGTCGAAGATGTCGCGCGCGGACGGGCCAGCGAGCTTCGCCAGCGGGGACGACCCTTCCAGCTTCAAGCGGGTGTAGCCGCCGCTCGCGCCGACCTGGGGCAGCCCTGCCGCCGCGGCGATCCCGCGCGCAGCGCGCGCCTCGCGAATCCGCGCCGCAGCGATCTTGACGTCGAGATTTCCCTCGACCGCGCGCAACACGAGACTCTCCAGCATCGGATCGTGAAATCCCGTCCACCAGCGGTCGGACCAACCCGGACCTTTGGCGCTTGCCTCGCTGAACGCCTTTGGAACGGCGACGTCGGGACGCTGGTAGGAAGGGCCGACCGTGCATCCGATCGCCGCCAACCAGAGCAGGCGCCTCATCGAAGAGCCACCTTTCCGGCGTCGATGAACACGTCGAGCTGCTCGCCGACGAAGAGCGGCAGATCGTCGCGCTCGACCTTGTAGATGATCTGCAGCACGCGGGTATCGACCCGCTCGGTGCTGTCGCCGGTCAGCGATCGCTTGGGGACGACGAAGGGCTCGAAGCGCACGAACGAGAGCGGGCTCTTCAGCTCGGCGTTGCCGCGCATCCGGCCAACCGCGGTTGCGCCGGCGTGCACGCGCCAGCCTTCGTGCTCGTCGACGTCGACCCGGACGTGCAGCGGCTTGGAGCGCCCGAGCAGGATGAGCGGCGAGGCGCCCGGAGCGGCGGCGGCGAACTCGCCCACCCGGAGCTTGACCTGCAGCACTTCGGCTTCGATGGGCGAGCGCACGGCGCTGCGCTCGATCTCCACCGCGGTCGCCCGCACCTGGGCTGCGGCGGCCGCGACCTGCGCCCGCGTCTCGGCCTGCTCCGCCTCCGCGGTCTGCACCGCGGAGCGGCGCCGGGACAACTCCTCGCTGGAGATGGCGCGCTTGTCCTTCACCTGCTCGGCGAAGGCAAGCTGCCGGCGCAGGTCTTCGAGCCGCGCGTCGGCCACGCGCGCGCGAGAGCCGGCGACGCCCAGCGCCTGCTTGCGCACCTCGAGCTCGGCGCGGAGCTGGCGGGTATCCAGCTCGAACAGCGGGTCACCCGGCTTGACCGCATCTCCCGCGCGGACGAAGACCTTGGGGACGATGCCCGACAGCGGCGTGCCGATGGCGATGTTCTCGGTGCTGGCCTCGATCACGCCCACGGCCGCGACGGTGTCGTGGAAATCGGAGACCGGAGGCTGCGAAGGCGGAAGCGTGCTCTCGCGGCGAGGAGTGGTCTTGGCGATCGAGAACGTCGCCCACCCGGCGGCGAGGATTCCGATCAACGGCAGGACGTAGCGCTTCATGCCAGTGCCTCCTTGCGTGTGACTTTGGCGATGCGACCGTCGTCCATCTGGGCGACGCTGTCGGCGTAGTGGAAGACGCGCGAGTCGTGGGTCACGACGATCACCGCGCGATCGGGATGGACCGCGTTGGCCGCCAGCAGATCCATGACCGCTTCGCCGCTCTGGTGGTCGAGCGCCGCCGTCGGCTCGTCGCAGATGATCAGCCGCGGCTCGTGGACCAGCGCCCTCGCCAGCGCCACGCGCTGCTGTTGCCCGCCCGAGAGTTGCGAGGGCAGCGCATCGAGCCGCTTTCCGAGCCCGAGACGCGAGAGCATCGAGCGCGCCCGCTCCAGCGCTTCCTTGCGCTGCTCGCCGGCGATCAGCAGTGGCACGGCCACGTTCTCGGCCGCGGTGAACGCCGGCAGCAGGTTGTACTGCTGGAAGAGGAAGCCGACGTTCTTGCGGCGGAAGACGACGCGCTCGGCGGGCGCCAGGTCGTCGACGCCCACTCCCAGCACCGCGAGATCGCCGCTCGTCCGATCGAGAAGTCCCGCGATCACCGAGATCAACGTCGTCTTGCCGCACCCGCTGGGCCCGACCAGGAAGCTCAGCTCGCCGAAGCGCGCGCTGAACTCGACGCCGCGGAGCGCCTCGATGCGCGTCTCGCCGTCGCCAAAGTGCTTGTGCACGTCGCGACAGGTCACCGCCAGCGAGGCCGTCATCGGAACACCTCGGCCGGCTCGAGCACCAGCACGCGGCGGATGCTGAGGATGCTCGCCACCACCGCCACGAAGAGGATGCAGCCTCCGGTGAGCGCCGCCGATTGCCAGAGGAGGAGGATCCCGCGCGTGGCCAGCTTGTGCCGGAAGACCTCGAAGAAGGTGGCCGCCATGCCGGTGCCGACCGCGAAGCCAAGGGCCGCCACGCTGGCCGCCTGGAGCAGGATCATCCCCATCAGCCGCGGATTGGTGACGCCCATCGCCTTGAGCGTGCCGAACTGCTTCAGGTTCTCGACGGTGAACAGGTAGAAGGTCTGCCCGGCCACCACCGTTCCGACGATCAGGGCCACGAGAATGGTGATGCCGAAGTTGACCGGGATGCCGGTGTTCTTCAGGTAGTAGCGGATGCAGTCCCACATGAACTGCTCCGTGGTCCGCGCGCGCAGCGAGGTCGCGGCGGAGATGCGCGCCGCCAGCTCTTCCGCGCTCGCGCCCGGAAACGGCCTGGCGATGATGAAGGAAAGCTGCGTCCGCTCGCGCCCGAGGAAGTTCACTGCCTCGCTGTAGCGGGCGTGCATCACCGGCACGCTCAGGAACGGCGCCGCCGCGTCCGAGATGCCGACGATGGTCACGCGGTGGTCGTTCATCTCCAGCGTGCGGCCGAGCTCGAGCGGCTCGCCGGGAAAGAGCAGGACGTAGCCGGCCTGGTCGATCACCACGGAATCGGGCTCGCGCAGCCGCTCCCAGGATCCGACCAGCATCTTGCGCGGCGCGCCGGAGAGCGTCGCGTCGTCGATGCCCATGAGGATCGAGACTGCGAACTTCCCGTTGAGGGTCCTGGCCACCGGGCTGCCCTTGAAGAGGCGCACCGCCCACGCCGTCCCCGGTACGCCGCGCACGCGGGTGAGGTCGGTGTCCTTGAGGGGCTTGGTCTGGTCGAAGTACTCGGTCTGCGGATCCATCACCCAGATGTCGGCGTCGGTGACGTCGAGGATCTGGCTGGCGGTGCGGCGCATGATGCCGGCGAAGATCGAGGTCTGGTTCTCGAGGAGGAAGGTGCAGAAGGCGATGGCGAACACCAGCCCGAAGTACTTCGCCCGATCGCCGGTCAGCATCCGCAGGGCTACGAAGTTCATGGAGCACGCTCCGTTTGACTTGTGTACTAAGCGGTATATAATTCACCGTCAAGGAGTTCTTTGCGACATGGTACAAAAAGGCGTTGCGCGGCCCGGGCGGCCGCGGGAGTACGATCCGGAAACGGCGCTGGAGCGCGCCACCGACGCGTTCTGGGACGCGGGATTCTCGGGCACCTCGCTGGACGATTTGAGCGCCCGGATGGGCATGAACCGGCCCAGTCTCTACGCCGCCTTCGGTGACAAGCAGGCGCTCTACCTCAAGACGCTGGAGGCCTATCGCGCGCGCCGGCGAGCCACCATCGCGGCGGTGCTGGGCGCCGGCCGCCCGCTGCGCGAGACGCTCCGAGGCCTCTTCCGCGGCATGATCGATCGCTTCCTCGCGGGAGATCGCGGCGCGCGCGGCTGTTACGCCGTCGGGACCGCTGCCACCGAGGCGGTGCTCAATGTGGAAGTGCGCAAGACGCTGGCCGACTGCGGGCGCGACCTCGATGAGGCCTTTGCCAGCACGTTCTCCGCTGCGCAGGCGCGCGGCGAGCTGGGATCGCACGCCGAGCCCAAGGCCCTGGCCCTGATGGCGACGGCGGTAGTGCATACGCTCGCGCTGCGGGCGCGGGCTGGCGAGCCGCTGGCGGCGCTGCGCGCAGTGGCGGACGCAGCGGTCGACCTGATTTGCTCCTCGGGCCGGGCGGCGCCGAAACGGCGGCACGCCCGCGGGTGAGCTGCGAAAAAATCGCAGATCGTTTGTCCAATTCGACGCCCCTCGATCGTCATGCCGAAGAGGTGAGTTTCATGTCGATGGATGCCGGAGACGATCTGCTGCAACGGGCGTGCCGCGTGCATCGCATCGCCTGGAACATGTTGGGGAGCGCGGCGGAAGCCGAGCAGGCGACCCAACAGACCCTTCTGATCATCATGCGGTTTCCGGAAAGGGCGTCCTCCGGCGTCTCGGTGTACGCCGTTGCCATCGACGTCGCGCTGCTGCGGTTTGGGCCAGCCCGGCGCCCCATGGCTGAATCGCCCGACCCCTACCGGGGGCGATTCGACTGGTCCGATCTGCTGGATGAATTGATCGAGCGCCCCGACCTGGCGGAAACGATTCGGATACTGCTCCAGCGTCTCGACGGGATGGATCGCGCCGCGTTCGTCCTGCGCGAGATTGAAGGGTTCTCCATCGATGAAACGGTCGACATCTTGCGCATCCCGGCTGATGAGGTGCGCGGCCGAGTGCACCGCGCCCTGGTGCTCTTGACTGGTTTGCTCGGAAGAAAGTTCGACACCTTGTTGTGATCGGTTGCGGCGAGCTTACAATCCCGGGCGTGCCGGCGACGAACACGTTGTTGCAGCGTCGATCGCTCTCGGTGATCGATTACCGCTGCAGCGCCGGACCGGCCGACAGGCCGTTCGCGGAGTCGCACGACCGCTTCACGCTTTCCTACGTGCGCAAGGGCAGCTTCGGTTGCCGCAAGCACGGCGAGTCGTTCGAGCTGATCGCCGGGTCGATCATGGTCGGCTATCCCGGTGACGAGTACCTGTGCACGCACGACCACCACGTCTGTGGCGACGAGTGCCTGTCGTTTCAATTCGCGCCGAATCTGGTCGAGGCCATCGGCGATCGCGGCGACGTCTGGCGCGCCGTCTGCGTGGCGCCGCTGCCCGAGCTGGTCGTGCTTGCCGAGCTCGCGCAGGCGGCGGCGGAGGGCAGGAGTGACGTCGGGCTCGATGAGATGGCGATGCTTCTTGCGGCCCGTTTCGCCGAAGTCGTATCGCAGCGGGACAAGGAATCTTCTGTGGCGCGAGCGAGCGATCGCCGCCGCGCGGTGGAAGCGGCGCTGTGGATCGAGGCGCACTCGCACCAGGCCGTGGACCTCGAGAGCGCGGCGCGCGAGGCGGGGCTGAGCGCGTTTCACTTCCTGCGCATCTTCGCGAAGGTGCTCGGCGTGACCCCGCACCAGTACCTGGTTCGCGCCCGGCTGCGCCACGCGGCGCGGCTGCTGGCGACGGACACCCGGCCGATCACCGACATCGCATTCGACGTCGGCTTCGCCGACCTCTCCAATTTCGTGCGCACCTTCCACCGCGCGGCCGGCGTCTCGCCCCGGCGTTTCAGGCAGGCGGCAAAGGGAGATCGCAAGATTCTCCAAGAACGGCTCGCCGCACTCCCTTAGGATGACCTCTTACAAGGAGGCCATCCATGTTCGACCACATTGGCTTGAAGGTGAAAGATCTGGAAGCGAGCGTGCGCTTCTACAGCGCCGCGCTCGCGGGGCTCGGCTTCGTGCTTTGCTCTCGCGACGAGGCGAGCGCGGGTTTCGGTCCCAAGGGCGAGCCGGCGCTGTGGATCTATCCCGCCAAGGGCGCTGATGGACGCGGCGTCCACGTGGCGTTCCGCGCCCGCGACCGCGCCGCGGTCGATCGCTTTCACAAGGAAGGCTTGAAGGCGGGAGGCCGCGACAACGGCGCTGCCGGCCTGCGGGCCGATTACAGCCCAACGTACTATGCCGCGTTCCTGTTCGATCCGGACGGCAACAACATCGAAGCGGTTTGTCTCCGATAACGCCATGCTGAAACAACTCGCTGCAGAAGGCCCAGCGCCCGACCGCGCGGCGCCGATGATGCTCTACGGGCAGTTCGTCGGATCCTGGAAGGGAACGGTGGTGGTGCACCTGCCCGACGGCGCGCGCCGTGAATCGACTTGTGAAGTCCACTTCGGTTGGGCGCTGGAAGGGCGGGCGATCCAGGACGTCTGGATAGCGCCGGCGATCCAGGGACGCAAAGCGGGAGAAGAGAGCCGCATGTACGGCACCACGCTCCGCGTCTACGATCCCAAGAGCGACCTTTGGCACATCACCTGGATCGATCCGGTGCGGCAGGCCTTCAACCGCATGGACGGGCGCAAGGCCGGCGACGAGATCGTGCAAGAGTACCGAGACGCCCAGGGCGCCCGCTGCCAATGGCTCTTCACGGAGATCACTGCGGATTCATTCCACTGGATCGCGCGCGAATCCACGGATGACGGGAAGAGCTGGAAACGGACCGGCGAATTCTTCCTGCGGCGCGCGTAAGTCGCCCACCCTTCAGCCCGGAAAGGCTCGGCTTCCCGCCGGGGCAACGGAAGAGCGTTCCAATGCGCCGCGGTCCCATCTGCCCAAAGTCGCCGCCGCCGCGTAGGTCGTGCGAAGGAACTGCAGTAATTTCTCCTCCGGATTCTCGAGGAGGCGGAGTCGCTCGTAGGGAAGGACGAACTCACGCAAGGTCGTGTCCCAGCGCGCCTCGGTTGGCTCGACCGCCGTGGCGGCGAAGCCCTGCGGCTCCGGATACGCATAGGCGTAAAACATGGCTTCCGGAAACGTCTCGTCTCCGGTCCAGAACCCCGCGCTGCTCACCTCGTGCGAATAGGCTTCCTGCATGACCCAGGCGGCACAGTTAGGCGCGCCCCCCGGATGGAGCGGCGCGCGCCGCCCGGAGAAGCGCGACGCGGCAAGGTCGAAACTGCCCCAGAAAAAATGGACCGGGCTGGCCTTGCCCACGAACTCTCCACGAAACAGCTCGAAGACGTTCCGGATCCGCACCAGCACGCGCCACAGCGAAGTCGCCCATTCGGGATCGTAGGTCCGATGCTTGAGATCCTGCTCGAATGGAATCGACTCGCGCACCTCGACGGGCCTCCTGAGAAAGCGGGCGCGGACCTTGAATGCATCGAGCGCCGCGAGGTAATCGCGGAAGAAACCGGCCACCGGACGCGAGTCAAGCGCGATGCTCGCGGTCTGTCCGAGACTCGAGCGGATCTCGAGGACGTGCCGGACGAGGTCGAACTCGAACTCGAGGGCGTGCTCGCGCCAGGGGACCGCTGACGTCGTGAGACCGCGCGCGCTCACATAAAGAGGCACGTGCCACCAGTGGTTCTGCGGCGGGGCGAGCGCGAGACGCGTCTTGCCCACGATCTGCGTCCACATGTGCAGCGTCGCCTTGGTCTCCTGCCAGCCGGCGCGTTGAAGACTTGGCCAGTGTGCATCGCTCATGACTTCTCTAGATTACTGCGAATTCCTCGCGCAGGGCGGCGCGACGCCGGTGCCGATCGGTCAAGCTGCCGCTTCAGTACGTCACCGCTGCCGCGAACGTGTCGGTGTTTCCGAACGAGGTCCTGCAGGCGACGTCCGGGTTGGGCGCGACTGCCGTCTTCGAGCCCGCGTAGACGGCACTGCGATAGTCATCGACGGCCGAGCAGGAGCTCGCGTTGCGCGCGTCGGTCCAGACCACCGAGGCGCCCGCGGGGCCGGCGAAGATGCCGATGTAGTCGCCGATGAACTGCTCCTTCAGGTTGTTGTAGCTCGACCCGTCCGGATTGGACGACGCCGAGCTGATGCGGAGGGGCGGCGTGAAGGCAAGAGCGCCGGGCAGGAGCTCCGCATAGTAGACGTCATAGACCTGGATTCCAGTCTGGAATGGATTGTCCGGCGGCGGGGCGGTCAAGGCATCGAAGGCCATGGCGACCGTGCCGTTCGGCGAGACGCTGACGGCGGGGAAGAAAGCGTTTCGGCCCGGAACCTGGGCGATGGTGCCGAACGCCTTCCAGTTGATCCCGTCGTCCGAGCTGGCGGCTTTCACGACGCCGGTGCCGCCGGCGAAGTCGCACCAGACGACGTAGACCCTGGTGCTGCTCGGGTCGGAGGCGGGATGCGGGAAGCAGTCGACGCGCGCGCTCATTCCCGGCACGCGGTTGAAAAGGTCCACCACGTCGAAGGGCGTGCCGGTGAGCGGATAATCGATCACCTGGGCGATGGTGATGGGCGCAGTGAAGGTGTCGCCGCCGTCCTTGGAGGTGGCGACGACCTGCAGACTGGGCAGCTTGGTGGAGTCGGCGTTCTCGGTCCAGAAGGCCTCCACCGTGCCATCGGAAGCGACGGCGATCTGCCCCGTCTCGCGGAAGCCCTGCGGGAAGTTGTTGTTCGCCGAGCTGATCAAGACCGCCTTGGACCAGGTCCTCGCCTCGTCGTCGGAGTGAGCGGCGTAGAGCTTGACGTTGCCGTTGCCGGCGCAGGTGTTGCAGAAGACGGCCCAGAAGAGGTGGACGCGGCCGAAGTGCGAGCCGCCCGGAGTGTGATCGACGGCGACCCACTCGTGGTCGACGAAGTTCGAGAAGCTGTCCGTGCTGGTGGCGAGCACCGGATCCTGCCAGCTGGCGCCGGCGTCGTAGGAGCGCGAGACGGTGGCGACCTCGCCGCCGCGCTCGGGGAAGGGGTCGCCCAGGCTGGCGTAGTAGATGACCGATCCGCAGGCGTAGCTGAACGTGCCGTCGGCGCAGCGGCGGGGCCCGAAGTCGAGGCTGGGATCGCCGCCGCTGGTCCTGCCGATGTTGTCAAATCCGGGCAGGGGACCGCCGCTCCAGCTTTGGCCTCCATCGGTCGAGCGATAGAAGAAGGAGTTGGGCACGCCGGCCGCGAACGGACAGGGGCTGGCGAGAGGCGTGCTGGTGCCCCTGCAGAGCGGCTCTTCCAGCTCGTCGTTCGCGCCCACCACCAGCGTGCCGCTGAGCGGATCGCGGGTGATGGCGGGCTCGTTCTGCTTGTTCACCGGGAAGCTCTGCCGCTGATCGAGATCGACCAGGACCTCCTTCTTCGCCGACGGTCCGGCCGCGCGGGCGGCATCTACGGGAAGTGCGGCGCAGAAGAGCGCTGCCAAGGCGATAGGCGGTCGATGCATGTGTTCCCCTTCTCCGCCAGAGCTGGAGGCGCTAGGGCGGGCGGCGAAAATACCACTGGTGGACGCGCCGTAAAGCCTCCTCTGGCAGACGCCCCGCAGCCGGTCGCCGACTTGGAGACATTCTGGAGACGGCAGCTGATTGCCGAGATTCCTGGAGGAAGATGGCGGGGTGTACGGGACTCGAATTTTCGAGAGGCGATTTTCTAACAGGGCGACGACGCACGCCAATTCGTCGATTCGCTCGAACGGCGGCAAGTTAGCATCGGGACGGCGTCAGCAAAGCTCCGCGCGAGACCCCGCAATTCCGCCGCAGTATTGGAGACATTCTGGAGACGCCCACCGTGCTACGATCCCTCTCGCGCAAGCTGAGGGACATCTTGTCTTTGGTTGCGGAGTTGAAGCGCCGTCGGAACATGAGTCGCGACCCGGACCAGGACTATTTCGCCGACGGCTTCGCGGCGGAGCTCCTGGACCTCGTCGTTCCAGTTCAAGGGCGAGAAGCGCGACGACGCGCGCGACGAAGGACATCGGTTTTCTCGGCCGACTCGACAGCTCGATGGAGAACCTGGCCAATGTCGCGCGCGAGGTGGCGCAGTCGAGGTCGAGCCCGACGGGATGGACCGGGCCTTGTCCGCGCCCACCGCGCGCACGTCAGGGGGCAGTCACGACAAGATCCACGGCCGGCTCTTGTTGGCCGATGCGTGGGAAAACCCGTCGCTGCGACCAGAGCGCCTCGCGGAGCCCGTAGAAGGCTGGCTTGGGCGCGTACGTCTCGTCGAACGGCAGCGGTTCGTCGACGCCGAAGTACGAGTGGATCCAGGAGTGGGCGTCGCAGAAGCCCCACAGGGTGATCGCCTTGCAGGCCGGCTCCTCGACGCAGGCGGCTGCTACGTCATGGTAGAGCACGCGCTGGGCCTCGAGGCGCTCCGCTCGCGTGCCGGCAATCCCCCGCACGCGCAAGTCCATCTCGGTGATTTCGACCACGAGGCCGAGCTCCCCGAGGCGGTGGATGTTCGCGCGGATGTCGCCGACGCTCGGGTGCCTCGCGGCGTCGAGATGCATCTGGAGCCCGACGCCGTCCACCGGCACGCCCGCGGCTCTCAGCGCCTTCACCAGTGCGAAGACCCGGTCCGATTTCTGCCCGAGGCCCTCCGCGCCGAAGTCGTTGTAGAAGAGGAGCGCCTCGGGGTCGGCCGCGCGGGCGGCGCGAAAAGCCTGTGCGATGTAGCCATCGCCGAGCCTTTGCTCGAAGAGGCTCGGACGCAACCTGTCGCCGGAATCGCTGAGCGCCTCGTTGACGACGTCCCAGGCTGCCACCATCCCGCGGAAGTGCGCGACTGCCCCCGTGACGTGCGCTTCCAGCGCGGCAGCGAGCTCATCGCGGTTCATCTGCTCAGTGACCCAGCGGGGAAGCTGATTGTGCCAGACGAGCGCGTGGCCGCGCACGCGCATACGATGCACCCGGGCGAACGCAATCAGCGCGTCGGCAGGCTCGAAGCGCCAGACCTGGGGTTCGGGTTGGATGGGCCCCCACTTCATTGCGTTTTCCGCTGTGACGGAGTCGAACTGATCTGCGAGCGCCGACGCATACCTCGCCTCGCGAGTGAGCGCGGACAGATCGACCGCGGCTCCGATGCGGAGGCGTCCGCCAGCCGCCTCGCGCAGCGTCGTCCGGTCGGCGACCTCCCGCGGATCGTTCGGAAGAGAGCCTGCGCAAGCGCTGAGCGTGAGGGCGAGCAGGGCGGCTCGTCGCATCGGTGAATCCTACCCCCTTCC
>WNEY01003699.1_pt1 | contig 11523 bp, 12 predicted proteins | sample 5400531 | NCBI WGS metagenome assembly WNEY01 (sample SAMN13153338, study PRJNA577476) | soil metagenome | isolation source: 200 cm saprolite under Douglas fir tree site 1 | place: USA:California | collected 2015-04-18
GGCGCGCGTTCTCGATCGCCGCGCCGATCTGGTTCGCGATGGCGGCGACGAGCTTGCGGTCGCCCGCGGTGAACGCGTCTTCTCCCGTCCGGTCCGTCAGATTGATCACGCCGATCGGCGTGGGCATGCGGCCCGGCGATGCGTAAACGACCGGGACCGAGAGAAACGCGTGACCGCGGTAGCCGCGCTCGATCGGGTTCGGCGGCTTCTGTGCGCGCTGGTCGTGAGGGTCGTAGCTGATCGTTCGCATCTCGCGAAACACGCGCGCCGCGATCGACCTCGGATCGTCCACTTCGACCGGTTCGATTTCGCCGAGCTCGACCCCGCGGGCCGCCACGAGCCGCAGCACGTGCGCGCGGGGGTCGTGCACCAGCAGCGTCGCGCGCCGCGCGCGGACGACGGCCGACACTTCCCGCAAGATTCGGTTCGCCGCTTCGTCCAGCCGAATCGTGTGACCGAGAATCTCGCTGATCGTGTAGATCAGGTCGATTTCCTCGTACCGGCCCGACAGCTCGGCCGCGACCTGGCCCGTTTCCTCCTCCGCCCCCATCACCGCGCCGATCACCTCGGCCAACTCCACGGCCGCGCGCTCCCCTTCTCCCTTCACTTCAAGCCAGGTATCGGGGGTGGCGGGAATCGGTTGAAACCAGGCAGGTCCGTCGGGGGTGTCGAGGCGACCGCCTCCGTTGGGCGTTGGCGTCCACGGCAACTCGTCGCGGCCGACGGGCAGCAGCCGCCCGCCGGGAGTCTTGGCACGCCACAAACGCAGAGTCGTCCCAGAAAGCGCTGCGAGCACCGGCAACAGGCGCTCGAGCCGTGTCACCCCGCCCGGAGCGTCAGGCAGATGCCGTTGCCTTTCTCGTTGAACGCGACGTCGTCCACCAGGTGGCGAATGACGAACAACCCGCGCCCGTACTCGCGCTCGAGGTTGTCGGGATGCGTCGGATCGGGAAGGCGGCTGGTATCGAAGCCGAGGCCGTCGTCGTCCACGTAAATGCGGACGAAGTCGCGCCCCAGCTCCACCTGGACGCGCACGAGGCGATCGGGATCTTCTCCCGTCCCGTACCGAATCGCGTTCCCGAGCGCTTCGGCAAGGGCGGTGCGGAAATTGAAGCTGATGCGGCGGGGAGACAGGGTACCGGCGGGGAGGTGATTGGCGACCAGCTCGACGGCGTCGCCCACCATCCCGAGATCGCTCGGGACGTCGAGCCTCATGGAGCTCGGCGTCACATCAAGGCGTAAACTCAAAACGCGGCGAGCGCCTCCTCGGCGGTGCGCGTAATGGCGAAGAGCGTATCGAGCTTCGTGAGCTCGAACAACGTCTGGAGGTCGGCGTTGAGGCCGGCCAGGCGCAGCTCCCCGCCCTGCTCGCGGATTTTTTTGGAGAGCGAGACCAGCACGCCGAGCCCGGACGAATCGATATACCCGGTCTTGCTAAAATCGATCACGAACTTGCGGGAGCCTTCCTCGAGCGCCTCGAGGACTTTTTGCTTCAGCTCCTGCCGGTTGCCGACGATGAGCTGTCCTTCCACACCGACGATCACGACGCCGCTCTTGTCCTTCTTCAGGGTGAACCGCATTCCGATTACCCCTTCCGCGTTTGGAGAATGGCGATCGCCGCAGTGTTCACAATATCATCGGACGTCGCGCCGCGCGACAGGTCCGCGATGGGCTTGGCCAATCCCTGGAGGATCGGGCCGAGCGCCATCCAGCCGCCGAGCCGCTGCACCAGTTTGTAGCTGATGTTGCCGGCGTCGAGATCCGGGAAGATCAGGACGTTCGCCCGGCCGCCGACGGGCGAGCCTTTGGCCTTGCGCGCGGCGACCTCGGCCACGAGTGCCGCGTCGGCCTGCAACTCGCCGTCGAATACGAAGTCGGGGGGCGGCTGCCGGCCGCGCAGCTGCGTAATGGCGGCCTGCACGCGCTCCACGCGCGGGCCCTCGGCGCTGCCGCGCGTGCTATAAGAAAGAAAGGCGACCACGGGCTCGTCCCCGACGATGCGGCGCCGGTCGCGCGCCGACGCGATGGCGATATCGGCGAGCTGCACCGAGGTCGGCTCGGGGACCACGGCACAGTCGGCGAACGTCAGCACGCTGTCGTCCTTCACCATGTAGAATGCGCCCGACACCGTCGCAATGCTGGGCGCCATTCCGACGGCCCAGAGCGCGGCGCGGATGGTGTCGGCGCTGGGATAGTCCGCACCGCCCACCATGACGTCGGCCGCGCCGATGCCGACCAGGCAGGCGCCGCGCGTCAGGGGATGCTCCAGCGCTTCGGCGGCGGCCGCGTCGGTGGGGAATCGGTCGGGTCGGCGCGCCCGCAGATGCCGGGCGAGAAACGGCATTCGCGAATCGGGAGCGCGACGCCGCAGCAGCTCGACGACCGCCAGGCCCTCCCGCTCGACGCGCTTTGCCGCCTCCTGCACGCGCGGATCGTCGCCTTCAGGGAAGACGATGCGCGGTTTGGTTTCCCGCGCCCGCTGATAGACGCGGTCCAGGAAGGTCATTTCCCGAATTTGCGCTTCAGCGCCTGCTGGACCATGGGATCGACGAGCTGCGACACGTCGCCGCCGAAACGCGCGACCTCGCGCACCAGGCTGGAGCTTACGAAGGTCAGATCGAACGCCGGCACGAGAAACACGGTCTCGATTTTCGGCGCGAGGTTGCGATTCATCAACGCCATCTGGAATTCGTATTCGAAGTCCGAGACGGCCCGCAACCCTCGGATGATCACGGACGCCCCGACCTTTTTGGCGAACTCGGCAAGCAACCCTTCGAACGATTGCACCCCCAAGCGCTTGTCGGGCACCGCCTGCTTGATCAGCGAGACGCGCTCCTCGAGCGAAAAGAGCGGCTGCTTCGCGACGTTGACCGCCACCGCGACGATGAGCTGATCGACAAACTCCAAAGATCGGTGAATCAGATCCTCGTGACCCTTGGTAATCGGGTCGAAGGATCCGGGATAGACCGCGACTCTTTTCATGGCGCGTACACGAACGTGATCGCCGTGTCACCGTAGCGGCGCGTGTCATCCCCATCGAGCTGGACATCGGGTCGGTGCTCAATCCCCAGGATTCTTGCAAATGGAGTCACGCGAAAGATTCCGGCAAGCTGCTCGGCGTCGTCTGTCGCGTAGGGCGGATCCGCGAACGCGACGTCGTACTGCGCCGGCTGCAGCCGCCCGGCGAACCGCACCGCGTCCATGCGGTGAATCGTCACGCGATCCTCCACCTTGAGAGTTTCGGTGTTCGCCTTCAGCACAGCCAATGACGCTCTCTGCGTTTCTACGAAGTCAACCGAAACCGCGCCGCGCGACAACGCTTCGAAGCCCAGCGCTCCCGATCCGGAAAAGAGATCCAGCACGCGCGCAGCGGGAATCGACTGCTGCAAGATGCTGAACCAGGCCTCGCGCACGCGATCCGCGGTCGGGCGGACCTTGTTGCTAGCAGGCGTCTTGAGGCGACGGCCTTTGAACTCACCCGCGATGATGCGGAGCAAGACTCGCGACCCGAGCCTGAATCGTGGTGCGCCCCTGCCAATCGTCTCGTTCCAGCCGGAACGCGACATCGAGCGGGTTCGTCAGCCAGTCTTCCGGTACCACATCGGCCCAGCGGAATCCGATCGCGGGCAAGACGCCCGAGCCGTCATCCAGCGTAAACCGCAAGTGATTCGTCCCCACGCGCCGCGCGCCGACCGCCCGCGCATTGCGCACGCCGAACACCGGCGCCGGATTGCCCGCCCCGCACGGCTCCAGATGCCGAATCAGCTTCTCCAGCTCAGAACTCACCGCGGCGAGCGGCAGCTCGAGATCGACGCGCTGGCTCGGCGCGAGGTCCTCGGGGGTGAGAAGCTCGCCCGCCACGCCGAGGAATGCAACGCGGAAAGCGTCGAACCGGTCGCGCCGGATCGTGAACCCGGCCGCCATCGTGTGACCGCCATACTTCTCGAGGTGCGCGCCGACTTTGTGCAGCGCGCCATGCAGATCGAAGCCGGGGATGCTGCGCCCTGAGCCGCGGCCCAGCTCCCCCGCCTCATCCCAGCCGATCAGGAACGTCGGCCGGCCGTAGCGCTCCACGAGCCGCGAGGCGACGATCCCGATGACCCCCGGATGCCACGTTTCGGCGCCGAGCACGATGGCGGCGTCGGCGGGATTCAGCGTCTTGTCCACCAGCTCGATCGCCTCTTCGAGAATCAACTGATCCATTTCCTGGCGACGCGCGTTGATCGTCTCGAGCTCGCGCGCGAGCGCCGCCGCTTCCTGTGGATTCTCGGTAAGGAGCAGTCGCAGACCGTCGTTCGCGTCGCCAATCCGGCCCGCGGCGTTGAGGCGCGGCGCGAGGATGAACCCCACATGCGCCCCGCGCAACGGCTTGCCACCCAGTCCCGCCGTGTCGATCAGGGCGCGCAGCCCGACCCAGCGCGAGTCCGCGAGTTTCTTGAGACCATAGCGCACCAGGATGCGGTTCTCGCCGACGAGCGGCACGACGTCGGCGATCGTCGCGAGGGCGACGAAGTCGAGGAAATGCAGCGGCAGATTGGGCGACAGGCCAAGCACCTGAACCAGCGCCTGCGCGAGCTTGAAGGCGACGCCGGTGCCGCAGAGGTTCTTGTCCTCCGACTTGCAGTCGGGGCGGCGCGGGTCGAGGACGGCGTTCGCGGGCGGCAGCTCGTCCCCCGGCAGGTGGTGATCGGTGATGATGACGTCTATTCCTTCGTTCCTTGCCGCTTGCACCGCATCCACCGCTGTGATCCCGCAGTCACACGTTACGATCAGGCTCGCCCCGACGCGGCGAGCCTCCGCGAGACCCGCGGGCCCGAAATCGTAGCCGTCGCGGATGCGATTGGGCACGAAGGGAAACACAGTAGCGCCCGCGCTCCGCAGAATGCGCGTGAGCATGGCCGAAGCGCACTGACCGTCCACGTCGTAATCGCCGTGCACCAGGATGGTCCGCTGCTCGCGGACTGCGCGCGCCAGCAGGTCGAGCGCGACGGACATGTCGGCCCAGGAGAGCGGGTCGGACAGGCGCTCGAGGTCGGGGCGCAGGAACGCCTTCGCGAGATCTGCGGACGCCAGCCCGCGCTGCACGAGAATGGCCGCGAGCGCGTCCGGAATGCGCAGCTCCGACGCCAGCGATCGGGTCGCGTCGGGATCTGCCTGAGCCGTGACTATCCAGCGAGGTGGGATCATTCCTTGGCGTACAATAATACGCCGCAGGCTTCGCACCCTTCGATCGTGGCGCCGCGCTGGATCAGCGCTTTGCGCTGCGTCGGGACCGCCGTAAAGCAGTTGCCGCACGAGCTGCCGTGCAGCGGATAGATCGCCAGCGGGGCCTTGCCGCGCCGAATGCGATCGTAGCGCGCCAGTAGCGCCGGGTTCACACCGCGGCTCGCTTGCTCGCGCTCCAGGGCCGCGCTCTCCCGCTCGGCCGTGATCTCCTGGCGCCGGCCCGCGAGCGCCTCGCGCTGCGCCGTCTGCGCATCGCGCACATTCTGGAGCGCGTTCTCGGCTTCGGCGGTCTTGCGCTCCGCCTCGCCGACCGCGTCGCCCGAACGCATGAACTCAGCCTCTTCTTTCGCGAGCACGGTCCGCGCGAGGTCGAGCTCCGCCATCAGCGTGGACGCTTCTTTCGCGCCGCGCACCCACTCGAGCCGCTGGCGGCGCTGCTCCTGCATCGTGCGATAGCTCTGGATCTTCCCTTCCAGGCCGTCGCGCCGATCGAGCGCGGCCCGGATTCCGGCGCGCGCCTGCTCCACCACGCGCTCGGCCGCGACGATCTGCTCGTCCAGCAGGCGAAGCTCCGGGTCCAGCGCTTTGAGCCGGGCGTTGCAGCTGGCTACCGCGACGTCCTTGTCTTGCAACGCCAACAACGCCTCAAGATCCGGGTGCACCCTTCCTCCTTGCAGACTGAATGATTCCATAGGTCGGCCGCTTGGCATTGCGCTCGGCGGCGAGTCGCTGCTTCTCATGCGCGAGTTTCGCTTTCTCGTCATCGCTGGCGAAGGGGAGTGCGCGATTGATGCGCTCGATTTCCCGATCGAGGCGACGTGCCTCGAGTCGATTGACGGAGCGCTCGAAGAGCACGTCGGGCTGGGCGGTGCCGAGCCCTTCGGCTTGCATGGACTCGTAGGCACGGGCCGCTGTTTCATCGAGCCGATCGGGTGCGTCATCGGCGAGGGCTTCGAAGATCGAGCGGTAGATAGGGAATTCGATCTCATCACCATCGACCGCTTCTACGACGCGCGAACGCCACGGCTCGCCGGCCATCATCAGGACGAGGAGAGACTTCTCCGCATTGGACGGCAGGGCGGGAACGGGCGGTAACGGGCGGTAGGGGGCGGTAGGTTGTTCTTTGGGATCCACTTCCCGTTGCAAGACGTCCTTCCTGATTCCCGCGACCTCGGCAACGCGTGAGATGTACAAGTCTCGCGTGATTGGATCGGCAGCTGCTCTCATCGTCGGCAATAGCCTGTCCAAGGCTCGTCTTCTGCCAGGCAAGCTTCCGAAAAAGCCCTTGCGATCCAGGATCTGGATCTTGCGCTCGAGGACGTCGACCGAGTCTTTGATCGCCTGCTCGAGGGCCGCCGCGCCCTTGTTCTGGACCAGCGTATCGGGGTCCTCGCCTTCGGGCAGCGTGGCGACGCTGACGCGCAGCTTGTGGCGCAGCAGCACATCGCCGGCGCGAAATGTGGCGCGGAGACCGGGATCGTCCGAGTCGTAGAGCAGAATCACATGCGACGTATGGCGCTGCAGCAGGGCCGCCTGCTCGTCCGTCAGGCCCGTGCCCAACGGAGCGACGACTTCCTCCAGCCCGGCCAGCGTGACGCGCAGAACATCGAATTGCCCCTCGACCAGAATCCCCCGTTCGGCTTTGCGCATGCCGTGCTTGGCGAGATGCAGGTTGTAGAGCAGCTGGCCCTTGTGAAAGATCGGCGTCTCGGGGCAGTTCAAGTATTTGGGCTCACCTTCACCCAAAACCCTTCCACTAAACGCAACCACCCTCGAACGCAGGTCATGAATTGGAAACAACAGCCGGCTTCTGAAACGGGGAGTCTTCGAGCCATCATCCCGTTTAACGAGCAGCCCCGCCTCGAGCAACACTTCTTCACGCACGCCTAAGCCTTTCATCGCGTCGAGAAAGGCGGTACCGCGCGGCGCGAAGCCGAGGCCCTGGACCTGTGCCTGCTCCATCGTGACGTGCCGGGACTCGAGATACTTGCGCGCGATCTCCGCCTCGGGGGGGGGGCCGTCGCGCAGCTGCCGCGCGAACCAGTCGGCGGCGGTGGCGACGGCGGCGAAGAGCGGCTCGCGCGGATCGGGGCCGGTGGGGCCTGAGCGCTCAGGAATCGTGATCCCGACGCGACGCGCGACTTCGCGCACCGCGGTCGGATAATCCATCCCGAGCTTCTTCATGAAGAACGTGTAGACATCGCCCGCTTCATGGCAGACGAAGCAGTAGAACATCCCCTTCTTGGGAATCACGGCAAAGTTGCGATGCGTGCCGCCGTGAAACGGGCAGCGGCCGCGGTAGTCGGCGCCGGTGCGTTTCAGCTCGACCGTTTCGCCGATGATGCCGACGAGGTCCGCCGCCTCCCGCACCGTCTCTATAACGTCATCCGGAATCATTCGTCTGACCGTCGGACTGTCGGACTGTCGGACTGTGACTGCACGATCTCCAGAAGCTCCGGCGCGATCACGAGTCTCACTGCTCCGATCTCCACTACAACACGTCCATCAGAGCGAATCTCAGCAACAACCCCCCCCTTCCCCTGCCCCGTTCGGACGCGATCCCCCACGTTCACGTCTTTCCGTCCGACCGTCCGACCGTCTGACAGTGCGACGCCCTTGATTGCGTCCTCCACCATCCTCCGCGCTTCGCGCGCCGTCGCCTCGTTCACCGCCGCCCGCGCCTGCCCCAGCGCCGCCTCCACGGTCTTGCGCGCTTCCAGGAGGTATGCTCTCGCCCGTTCGCGGGCGTCCTTGGCGAGCGCCGTTTCGCGAGCACGCAGTTCTGTCTCGAGGCTTTCGAGGTCAGCGAGGTTCCGACGCTGCAGCTCGAGCTGCGCCGCACGATTCTCCAACTCGGCAGCACGCGCCTCAATGTCCCGCCCCCGCGCCTCCACCGACGCAAGCAACCGGTCGAGCGTCCGCTCGGCCTCGGGCACGCCGCGCTCCGCCTCCGCCAACACCTCTTCTGATACGCCGAGCCGGCGCGCGATCGCCAGTCCGTAGGAGCGCCCGGGGACGCCCTTCAGCAACCGGTACGTGGGAGTGAGTGTCTCGGCGTCGAACTGCAGCGACGCATTCACGATACCGACCGTTTCCGCAGCTAACTGTTTCAAAGCCCCCAGGTGCGTCGTCGCGAGCGTGATCGCCCGGCGGCGCGTGAGCGTCTTGAGCGTCGCGGCAGCCAATGCCCCGCCTTCCGCGGGATCGGTACCGCTGCCGATTTCGTCGAGCAGGACGAGTGAGCCGGGTCCCGCGCCATCGAGAATCTCGCGCAACGCCGCCACGTGAGCGGAAAAGGTCGACAGACTCGCGGCGATCGACTGGCGATCGCCAATGTCGGCGAACACTTCGGTGAAGACCGGCAACGCCGAATGCGGCCCAATCGGCGGGACGATTCCGCTTTGCGTGAGGAGCGCCAGCAAACCGACCGCCTTGATCAAAACGGTCTTACCGCCAGTGTTGGGGCCGGAGACCAGCACGGTGAACTCGTCCGGAAACAGTTCGAGATCGAACGGCACAGGATGCTCGAGGAGCGGATGGCGGCCACCTCGAATCTTCAGGTGCCCACCGATCTCCGGGACGAACCCATTGACCTCCACCGCATACCGCGCCCGCGAACAGAGATCGTCGAACGCGATGCACATCTCCCACGCCGCAGCGATCGTGTCGCGATGCGGTCGCAGCAAGTCGGTCAGCTCGCGCAGTACGCGCAGTACTTCCCGGAGCTCGGCGGACTCCGCGGCGCGCAGCTCGTTGCCAAGCTCGATGATCTCGGGCGGCTCGACGAAGACGGTGCTGCGCGTCGCCGACTCGTCGTGCACGATGCCGCCCACCCGCGCGCGCGCGGTGCTGCGGATCGGAATGACGTAACGGCCGCCGCGCACCGTGACCGCGGCATCGGGCGCGCGCTCGGTCTGATCGAGCGATCCCAGAATGGCGCCGAGCCTGTCCATGACCCGCTTGCGCGCTTCGCGGACGCGCTGGCGCGCGCGCGCGAGATCCTTCGACGCGCTATCGAGCACCGAGCCATCGGGCGCGATCGAGCGCACCAGCGTCGTCTCCAGGTCGCGCGGCGGCGGGTCGACGCGCAGCGCCGCGGTGCGGGGCGCGTCGCCCGAGAGTCGCTTCAGGTCGCCCGCGACGGCACGCATCGCCGCGAGCGCCACGGTGAGCTCGGCGAACGCCGGGGCTTCGAGCGCGCTGCCCGGGACGTCCAGCAGCTCGAGCGACTGCGTGATGTCGGGAACCGGCTCCGCGCGGATCGACTCGTCGGTGATCAGCAGCGCCGCCAGCTCGGCGACCTGCGCGAGCGCAGCGCGGATTGTCGCGACGTCGGTATCGGGCCGGCGGGAGGCAACGCGTGCCGCACCCAGGGCGCCAGCGGCGTGTTCAGCCACGCGCGCCAGGGCCTGGGGAAACTCCAGCGTCTCTAAGACGGCGTCGATCCTGCCAACTCCTCGCGTACGATCTGATTCACGACCTTGCCGTCCGCGCGTCCCTTGAACTTCGGCATGACGGCGCCCATCACCTTCCCCATGTCCTTGGCACCCGCGGCGATCGCTTCGCGCACGGCCGCGCGGATCTCGGCGGGAGGCACGGCGGCGGGAAGAAATGCTTCGAGTGCTTGGATCTCGGCGGTCTCGGCGGCGGCCGCCTCGGTGCGGCCCACTTTCTCGTACACCTCGACGGACTCGCGGCGCCGCTTGATCCCACGCCGCAACACCTCCGCCGTTTCGTCGTCGGTCGGGAGGTGATTGAGCTCGAGTTCTCGGTTTTTGATGTCGGAGAGGATCGTCGAGAGGAGGAGGGTGCGCGCCTGATCGCGTTGCTTTCTCGCTTCGTTCATCGCGGCGCGCAGCCGGTCCGCTAAGCTCTGAGCTGCCATTTACGCGTAGCGCGGCCTGCGATTCTTGCGGCGCGCCGCATTCATCTTGCGCTTCTTACGCTCACTGGGCTTTTCGTAGTGACGGTGCTTGCGCAGGTCGGCGAGAATCCCTGCTTTTTCGCATTTCTTCTTGAAGCGCTTGAGCGCACGCTCAAAGCTCTCGTCATCGTGAATGATGACTTCCGGCATAAGCCTCGCTTTTCCTAAGTGGGTTGAGACACACGAACTTAGCTTCGGTTTCCTACCGGGGCAAGGCTAGCCCGGCGGCCAGTGCATCGCCCGGCCGCCCAGGACATGCAAATGGAGGTGAAAGACGGTCTGGCCTCCATCCGGGTTGGTATTGACGACCACCCGATACCCTTTCGTCCCGATCCCGGCTTCCTGCGCGACATCCCGCGCAAACGCCAGCAGCTTGCCTAGCTGGCCTGAGTCTTTCACCTCGTTCAACGTGCCGACGTGAGTCGTGGGTATGACCAGGAAATGGGTAGGGGCTTGAGCATTCAGGTCCTTGAAGGCCAGCATGCCGTCGCCCCGCTTGACGATGGTCGCCGGGATCTCGCCGCCCGCGATCTTGCAGAACACGCAGCTGCTCATAGCTGACCCAGCGCCCGGCGGATCGTATCCCAGAATTTGCCGCTTTCCTTCTCCGGGGGCGCATCCTCGACCTCGCTCAGCTTCTCGAGCAGTTTGCGCTGCTCCGCCGTCAGCTTGGTCGGCGTCCACACGTGGATGCGCACATGTAGATCACCGTGCCCACCTTCGCCCAGCCGCGGCAGACCCTTGGCGCGCAGACGATACGCCATGCCCGTCTGCGTCCCGGGCTCGACGCGCAGCGTCGTCTGGCCGAACGGCGTGGGCACCTCGACCTGCGCGCCCAACGCCGCCTGCGTGAACGTGATGCCGAGGTCGTAAACGAGGTCGTCGCCGTGGCGCTCGAAGCGCGGATCCTCCTTGATGTCGAGCACCGCGATGAGATCGCCGCGCGGGCCGTTGCGTGGCCCGGGAACCCCCTGCCCCCGCAGCGTCAGATAGTGGTGATCGGCGACGCCGGCGGGCACGTCGATCTGAATCGTCTTCTCACTCTTCACGCGCCCGTCGCCGCCGCAGCGGTCGCAGGGGCTCTGGACGACGGTGCCCTCACCGGCGCAGGTGGGACAGGGCGAGACGGTGAGGAATTGGCCGAACAGCGACTGTGCCTGGCGGCGCACTTCTCCCGTCCCGCCGCACGTGCCGCATTGCACGGGTTGCGTGCCCGGCTTGGCACCGCTGCCCGAGCACTCGGCACAGGTCTCGAGACTCTTGATGCGCACCGTCTTGGTGGTGCCGGTGGCGACTTCGGCGAGCGTGAGCTTCAGGCCGACCTTGATGTCGTGCCCGCGGCGCCGATCGCGCTGGGTGCCGCCGCCGAAGAG
>WNEY01003701.1_pt1 | contig 11521 bp, 11 predicted proteins | sample 5400531 | NCBI WGS metagenome assembly WNEY01 (sample SAMN13153338, study PRJNA577476) | soil metagenome | isolation source: 200 cm saprolite under Douglas fir tree site 1 | place: USA:California | collected 2015-04-18
TGAAAAGTGGCGGAGAAGCCGCAGGCACACAAGCGACTTTTCACGCGGAGAGGTAGTGGCCGCTGTCCTCAGCGGCATGTCATAATCTTCGCCGCCGAGACGGCCGCTGCCACAATGGCTTGGAAGCTGCTTAATCCAGGCTAAAGCGACCATGCATAGCAGCGGCCATCTTCCCATGAGCGAATCAGCTGCTCGCCGCGTCCGAAACTCGAAAGCGCGGCCAAAAAGCCGGGGACGGCCAAAAAACGCCGTGGCTGCTCACCCAAACGGCGAGCGCGAACCTGCCGCTGTGGGCAGTCTCACCCGTACCAAAGCCCTTCTCCTCGCGGCCCTGCGCGTTTGGGAATTAAAACACCGGACGCGCGAATAGTGGCGCAAGGTTCTAGCTTGCGGTTTTATTGAGCAGCAACTTGGACGATTGCTCTACATTTTCGGCTCGACTTTCACATAAATCTCACGCGGTGCGGCCTGGAAATATTTAAACAGGGCCGGACAAAGCCAGCCTTCCATTTTGAACTGATCGCCGTAGTACCAATTGCCGCCTGCTTCTTCGCGGCGCCATTCCAATTTAAATTGAGAACCGGGAAACGGAGCGGCGCTAAAAATCGCGCGAAAACCGCGCTCAGCGTCTGGAATGTTGACCACCGCCTTGTCGATCATCGTGTCGATCCCGGCAATGAAAGGTTCTTTGGAAAGACCGGCCGCCGGATCATCAAACACCCATAGGCCTTCGTATTTGTAAGGCGCGATGACAAAGAGCGAATTCATCGGTTCCATCGTCCTGCTGCGCTGCATAAAAATCAATCCGGCGAGGACAGCGACGCCGATGATGATTGCAGTGAATACGCGCACAGCTACTCTTCTATTCGATCTGCGCCCGTAGCTCAGCCGGATAGAGCAACGGATTTCTAATCCGTCGGTCGGGTGTTCGAGTCACCCCGGGCGCGCGCCACTGATCGACAATTAGGAATTTTGTTTTAACAACATGATCTCTTCGCTGCGTCTTTTGCTTGCTCTGGCTTTCGTCTTCAGTTTCTGCACGCACACTTTCGCCGCCGAATCATTGGAACAAACCATCGATTATCTCATCGATTACGTTGGCAAATCGAACGCCACTTTTATTCGCAACGGCATTTCGCACACGCCGGCGGAAGGAGCCGCGCACATCAAAGCCAAATACGAACATTTCAAAAGCAAAATCAAAACGCCGGAAGATTTTATCCGGCTGGCCGCGTCAAAAAGTCTGCAGACCGGAAAGCCTTACCTCGTGCACACGCCGGATGGAAAAGAAATGCATCTCGACGCGTGGCTGACCGATGCGCTCAAGCATCACCGCGAGCAACTCAAATGAATCGGCATCTTCTCGCAAAAATCTTTGTTCTCTTCAACCTGTCGATCTTGACGTGGGGCTGCGCGCTTAAACTCGGCAAACAGGCGCGCCAGGAAGTGGCGCCGCTTTATTCCGCGAGTTCGCCGGAATTTCGACAATCAGCCGGCTCGTTGCTCGGACCAAATTTTGTCGCCGGCAATAGCATCACCACGCTCGTGAACGGTGATCAGATTTTCCCTGCCATGCTCGGCGCCATTCGCTCGGCCAAACATTCGATCAACTTCGAGACCTACGTCTTCTGGGACGGGCAGATCGGACGCGAATTCACCGAAGCGCTGGCGGAACGCGCACGCGCCGGCGTTCACGTAAACGCCATTCTCGACGCCCAGGGCACGCGCAAAATGGGCATGGAAAATCCGGCGCGATTGCGCGAAGCGGGTGTCGAGGTCGTCAAGTATCATTCGATCTTTTGGCTGGATCCGCGCCGTTACAACAATCGCAGCCATCGCAAGTTGTTGATTGTCGATGGAAAAATCGGTTTCGTCGGTGGTGCCGGGATCGCGGATCAATGGACCGGCAACGCCGAGTCACCGCAACATTGGCGCGACAATCATTACAAGGTTACCGGCCCGGTCGTCGCGCAACTGCAGGCCATCTTCATGGCCAACTGGCTGAAAACACGCGGCAATGTGCTGCACGGCGCAGATTATTTTCCGCCGCTCGAAAACACCGGACCGTACCTCGCACAAGCGATCAGGAGCTCAGCGCGCAATACCAATCTTGATTTGATGTATCTCATCGCGGTTGCTTCCGCGCAGAAAACGCTCCGCATCGAGAACGCTTATTTTCTACCCGATGAGTTGATTCGAAATGAATTGATCGCTGCCGCCAAACGTGGCGTGAAAGTCGAAATCATCGTGCCTGGAAAACTTATCGATCAAAAACTTGTCCGTGCCGCATCAAAGCGCCATTGGCCGGAGCTGATCAAAGCCGGCATCAAGATTTACGAGTATCAGCCGACGATGGTGCACGTGAAGCTCATCGGCGTCGACGACACGTTTGTGTCCGTCGGCTCAGGAAATTTCGATAACCGATCAATCCAGTTGAACGACGAAGCCAATCTCGACGTTTTAGATCGCAACTTCGCCGCCCAACAAACGCGATTGTTCGAGATGGACAAAAAGCAATCGCGCGAAATGACGCTGGATAAGACTGGCGGCCTCCATCCTCTCCAGCAGGCGGCGGGACTAGCTTCGCCGCAACTCTAAGCCGTATTTCTTCTCCACTTCTGCTCGTGATCGAGAAGCCATTTTTTGCGCCACAATCCGCCGCCGTAACCGCAGAGTGTTCCGTCCGCGCGAATGACGCGATGACATGGGATGATGATGCACATCATGTTTTCGCCATTGGCGCGACCGACCGCGCGACGCATCTCAACATCGCCCAGTTGTTTTGCCATCCAGGAATAGGATCGCGTTTCACCCAGCGGAATCGAGCGCAAGATTTTCCATGCGCGAAGTTGAAACGGCGACCCCACCGGCGCGAGCGGGATATCGAACTCGAGACTCTTTCCGGAAAAATAATCGGCCAGTTGCGATCGAATCGCATCGAGATATCGATGTTGGCCCGGCACAACGTTTGTGTGCAATCGCCGGCGCAAGATCGACAACTCGCGTTTCATCGCCCGCCGATCCACAAACTCAAGCAAGCGCAGACCTTCATCGTCCGCGATTGCGAGCATCGCTCCGAGTGGCGTCTCGATTCGTTCGGCAAACAAGCCGCCCTGTTGCTTCGCCATCGTCGGTGGTTCACCGAAAATCCGCGCGAAAGCGTCTCGAAAACCACTGGCCGATTCGAAGCCGCTGCCGTTCTGCGCTTCATCCACCGAACTACCACGCCGGACGTCGCGGAGCGCAAGTCCCATCCGCCGCGCACGGTGATAAGCTTGAAATGTCATCCCGTAGTGCCGTTTAAACTGCCGCCGCGCCGTTGATGGATCGATCGACAATGCCGCTAGTTCTTTGTCCGTGAGCCGTCCGCCGGGCGCGCGTTCGACTTCGGCGCGCAAACGCTCGATCAACTTCGGCGGCCGCTTGTCCGGATCCATCGGATTGCATCGCAAACAGGGACGATAACCGCCGTGCAGCGCTTCACTCGGCGTCGCGAAAAAATCGACATTCTGCCGGGCGGGTTTTTTTGCCGTGCAGGTGGGCCGGCAAAAAATTCCGGTTGTGCGCACACCAACAAAGAAGATGCCTTCGAAGCTGGAATCGCGATTCACCAGCGCGCGATACATCGTGTCGGACGAAGGAAGAAGTTCGGGCGCTTTCATATCCGTTCGATCCGAAAAGTATAACAACCACGGGTTACGCTGCGCGCGTCCACAAAGGCAATCTCGGGATTTTGCAGCAACTTTTCAATCACCGCTTCAGGTTGACTGCCGTTGACAACCTGAGCATCGATCATGTCGTGATTTGAACTGTAAGCGCGGAAGACGCGACCCTCGCGAAAGTTTGCCGGGAACTCCCGCGTGGCGGCATAACGTGCGCATGGCTCGGCGTGAACAAAGATCGGACCAATCTCCGAATAAGGGCCTGGTGGGATCGCCGCAAACGGAAAAAGAATTACGCGCTCGCCCGGTTGCGCCCAGCGCAAACAATGACGGCACGGATAGCCTTGCGGTGAATCGGCGATGATGATCGCGTGATCGGGCGCGCCGGATTTAGCCGCACGTCGCGCCGCTTCCGCGACCTCAGTGCTCAGTGGAACAACACGAAAGTTTGAAGTTTTCATAAACCCAGTTAAACGCATCGTTCCTGATTGCGCATCGACGGAATTCAGGCAGAGAATTCCGCAACTGTAGCCGGGCCGCTCTGCCGGCGCGCCTCGCTGGCATGGCACGTCGACAGGGCGACATGGCTACAATCACCAGCGATGATAAGCGGGATGTCCTTCTTTCACCGCGACAAAAACGCCGCGACAAGTTGCGCACACTTTCCCGCCGGCGCTCAATGTTCCTTCGATTGTCGCGCGATCGTCGCTAAGATCGACAACATGCGCTGAAAGTGAAACCGCGTTGTCCGTGGGCGTTGGACGCAGCAATTTGATCGTGTATTCCGCCGTGACGGTGCACGGCGGATGATCCGCGCCTGCACGTTTCATCAAATGATATGCGGCCGTCCAGTTGCAATGGCAATCGAGCAACGTGCCGATGATGCCGCCATTTAACACCCCGGGAAACGCTTCGTACTTCGGCTCTGGTTTCCATTCCGCCACCACCTCATCGCCGCGCGGAAAACTGCGAATGCGCAATCCTTTCGCGTTGGCCGGCCCGCACCCCCAGCACGAATTGGCGGGAGCGTAGCGCTCCTGCAACGATTTCGACTGGTCGGCCGTCACCGCTTTTTGCTGGCGGCGCCGTTTGCCGAAACGCCGTGGTAGGGACGCGCCGGCGGCCCCGTATAGAGCGACCGCGGCCGGATCAGCCGATTATTGTCGTGCTGCTCGACCACGTGCGCACACCAGCCCGCCACGCGCGAAGCCGCAAAGATTGGCGTGTTTAACGCCGCCTGGAAACCAAGCATCGTCAGCACGGGCGCGGCGTAAAGATCGACATTGGCGCAGAGATGTTTTTCGCGCTTCATCGTTTCCTCGAGCTTTTCGCAAATCGGTATCCACTGTTCCTTGCCAGTCCGTTTGCCCAGATCACGCCCGATCTCGCGCATCACCGGCACGCGCGAATCGCCTTTTTTATAAACGCGGTGGCCGAAGCCCATAATCTTCGCCTTGGAGGCGAGCTTCTCCTTCAGCCAGCTTTCTGCGCGATCTGCCGTCTTGATTTCTCCAAGCATCTTCATCGATTCCTCGTTCGCGCCGCCGTGCAACGGACCTTTGAGTGTACCGCATGCGGCCGTGACGGCTGCGTACATGTCAGCCAGCGTGGAAGCGGCCACCCGCGCCGCGAAGGTGGACGCGTTGAATTCATGATCGGCGTACAAGATGAAAATCGTATCGAGCATCCGGATTTGCCACGTTTGCGGAACTTCGCCTCTTAATTTGTAGAAAAAATTTCCCGCCTGCGTCAGGTCCGGTTTTTCCGGCAACGGCTCCTCACCGTGCAAAATGCGCCAGCCATCCGTGATCAAAGTCGAGACGCGCGAGATCAGCCGAACGGACTTGCGCACATTCGCGGCATGCGAGTTATCGTTCAGTTCCGGATCGAACACGCCCAGCATCGAGACACCGGTGCGCAACATGTCCATCGGATGCGCCGATCGCGGCATCAATCGCAACATTTTGACCACCTGCGCCGGCAATTCGCGTTCCGCCGCAATCTGCTGCCTAAATTGCGCCAGATTTTTGAGATTCGGCAATTCGCCATTCAAGAGCAAATAAGCGACCTCCTCAAAGCTCGCCTGCTCCGCCATCTCGTGGATGTCGTAGCCGCGATAGGTCAGTCCCGCGTTTGGATCGACCGAGCAGATTTCTGTCTCGCCCGCGATCACGCCGGCCAGGCCAGGACTGTAAGCCGGTGTGCGTTCGGTGCTCATTGAGGTGGTTCTCCTTACTCGCGAATTTTCAACCTTCAACTGCCGCCGATTCAATGAATCAACGATTCTTTGCTGGCCAACTCTGCGCCGCCGGATCGTAGTCCAGCAGCTCATAAAGTTCCTTGCGCGTTTGCATCTTGTCGATCCAATCCGATTGCGTGCCGCGCTTTTGCAGGTCGCGCAAAAATTCCTCGCTTGCTTTCATTGAAACGCGAAACGCGCTCATCGGATAGATGATCACTCGATAACCGTAGCCCGCCAGCTCGTTGAAACCCAGCAGCGGACTCTTGCCAAACTCAGTCATGTTCGCCAGCAGCGGCGCTTTGATCTCCTTCGCAAAATCGCGAAACTCCTCTGCGCTTTGCAATGCCTCGGGGAAAATTGCGTCGGCGCCAGCTTCGACATATTTTTGCGCGCGTCTGACCGCGCCTTTGAAATCCTCCAGCGCACGCGCGTCCGTCCGGGCGATGATCAGAAAATCGGGATCGCGACGTGCCGCGACTGCCGCTTTAATTTTCCCGGTCATCTCTTCAAGATCGACAATTGATTTTCCGGAGAGATGGCCGCAGCGCTTCGGAAACTCCTGGTCTTCAATATGACAACCGGCCAGTCCGGCGCGCTCGAGTTCGTAGATTGTTCGCGCCACGTTTTCTGCTCCGCCAAAACCCGTGTCCGCATCGACAATCGCGGGAATTTTCACCGCATGCGCGATGTAACCGGCGAGCTGCAACACTTCCGTCAGCGTGAGCAATCCGATGTCCGGCACGCCCGCGGTCGCGTTCGCGAGTCCCGCGCCGCTGACGTAAACGACATCGAAACCGGCCTTCTCCACTTGCCGCGCCATAACCGCATTCGGCACGCCGGGCATCATCAGCGCGTCTTTTGAAATCAATTCACGCAATCGCGCTGCTTTCGTTTTTTTTGTCATGGCGAGCGAAGTCGAGACATCTCTTATTATTTATTTGGCACTTCCAGCGCCCGTATCAATCCATCGACATTCTTCGCTTCATCAAGCTTCCAGACAAGATCGACAATCCTTCTCGCGCGCGTTTCGCCAAATGTCGGCACAGTGAGCCCGAAAAACTTCCCTTCCACCTCCGAATCCTTCAGCGGATTCTTCGCGTGCCCGAGAGGATAATCGACCCGTTTTGTCAATCGTCTTCCGTCCTCAAGATCGACATGGACGATGTTCGCAACCGCCCCGGGATACTTCGCGCTCAACTCCACATTGCGTTCTACCTTCACGTTCTCCAAAAATTTCCAAATTTCCGGATCGGCGAAACGCTCCGGTTCGAATTGTTTGCTCGTCACTTCACCATCAATCAACGCAATGGCGGTGATGTAAGGCAAACTGTGATCCGCCGTTTCGCGCGTTTCCGGCCGCCATTTCTCCGCTTCGCTTCCGATGATATCGACCGACGCATCGTGACTCTCGATCGTCATCCCGCGCACCTGCGTAAGGTTTGTCCTGCGCGTAGTCGAAGTATCGATGATCGACTTTCGCAAAAACAGCGCTGCTTCGATCGCGCTCTGGCTGTGATATTCCGCCGGCCAATATTTGATGCTCGTGTTCAAAATCATGGCCGCCGTGCCTTCGTTAACGTTTTTCGCGTCTCGGCGCTTCACAAACATTCCGCCGACGTTGCCTAACGAAACGCCGAGCTGTCTCTCAAAACCCATTTCGCCTTCGAAAATGGGCGCCGGACCAGTCATGCCCGCGCCCGCGAGCAACGCCGAGTAAAGGCCGTGACGCGCCGCGTTTGCGAACGCGACGCCCTTCCAATGCGACAGCTCTCCGACGCGCGCCTGACGCATCGCTGCGCACGCAACGCCCGCGATATTCACGGCGTGGCGCGTTTTTTCCGGATCAAGTTTCATCAAACGCGCGCAGGCGAGCGCAGTTGAAAACGCGCCGTAGGTCACGTGGTCCCATCCGCGTGCACGAATACTGGCCGCGTCGCATAATCGGCATTGCACTTCGTAAGCAATCGCGACCGCCGTGATCAGTTCGCGTCCGTCCGCGCCAATACTCTCCGCCATCGCCAGTGCCGCGGAAATATTGTCGCTCGGATGCGCCGGCTCCTTCGATAAATAAGTGTCGTTATAATCGAAGTAACGAATGCAACAACCGTTCGCGAATGCCGCCCAGTCCGGCGGCGCCTTGTGATTTGTGCCGATGATTGTCGATCCTGCTTTCGCTGAAAACTCAAATGCGACTTTGCGCGCAATCGCGCAGGGTTCTTCGTTCCACGCACCCAACGCGCAGCCCAACGAATCGATCACGCGGCGCTTCACTTCGTGCACGACTTCGCGCGACAAATCCTCGAAGCGAAGCGAGCAGGCGTATTCGGCGAGTTGATGAGCGAGTGTCCTGGTCATTAGAAATTAAAACCGCAATCTGCCGACGAATCCTTGATCGGCAAGTTGTAGAGGCGCTTGTGCCAAGCGCCTAGGCGGCGGACACAGCCGCCTCTACACCGATGCGGCAACCCGCCTGAGGCGGGTTGCCCTATAATTGAAAAACGCCCACACTTATCGGGTGAGTGAGTTTCAATTCGGTGGCGAATTTGTCTGGCATCCGACTCCGGAACTAATCGCGCAATCCAATCTCCAGCGCTTTATCGACAAGCACCAGCTCGGTTCCTACGACGAGCTGATGCGTCGCTCGACCACCGACATCGCATGGTTTTGGGACACCGTCCTGCGCGATCTCGACATTCAGTTTTACAAACCGTACTCACAGATTGTCGATCTTAACGAGGGCAAACCGTGGCCGCACTGGTGTGTCGGCGGCGAAATGAACATCGTGCACAACCTGCTCGATAAATATGCCGGCAGCAAAATCGACAATCGATTCGCCATCAAATCGGAAATCGAGGACGGCACCACCTGCACGCTCACTTACAAAGAATTGCGCGAACAAGTGGATGCGATAGCCGCGGCCTTGCGCGGTCTTGGTCTTGGCAAAGGTGACGCCATCGGTGTGTTCATGCCGATGGTGCCGGAAATTGTCGTCGCCATGCTCGCCATTATTAAAATCGGCGGAATTTTTCTGCCACTTTTTTCTGGCTTCGGTGCTTCCGCAATCGTTTCACGTTTAAAAGATGCCGACGCCAAAGCGCTGTTCACCGCGGATGGAACGTATCGGCGGGGGAAAATTTGCGCGATGAAACCGATCGCCGATGAAGCGGCCGCACAGATCCCCACGCTGAAGCATTTGATCGTGTTGGAGCAATCAGGTGAATGGGCGACTGAAGTTGTAGCTGCCGCAGTCCCCGGCGGCAGAATCGAATCGCCCCTGCCGCCAGAGACAGCGGCAGCTACAACGCAAGCGACGGAGCGCACCTCCGCGGAAGACCCGATGATGATCATCTATACATCGGGCACGACCGGAAAACCGAAAGGCGCGGTCCACACACATTGCGGCTTTCCGATCAAAGCCGTGCAAGACATGTGGCACGGGCTCGATCTCCACGCCGACGAAACACTTTTCTGGATGACAGACATGGGCTGGATGATGGGCCCGTGGGAAGTTTTCGGCACCTTGCTGCTCGGCGCGACCATGATGCTTTACGACGGCGCGCCTGATTTTCCAGGACCGGATCGCGTTTGGAAATTGTGTGCGGATCACAGGGTCACTGCGCTTGGCATTTCGCCGACATTGATTCGCGCGTTGCGGCGTCACGGCGATGAAATCGTCCATCGACATGACCTTTCGTCGCTGCGCAAATTCGCCTCCACAGGCGAGCCGTGGAACCCCGACCCATGGATGTGGCTGTTTCAAAATGTCGGGCGCGGAAAACTTCCCATCATCAATTACTCCGGCGGCACCGAGATTTCCGGCGGCATTGTCATGGGTAATGTGCTCACGCCGATGAAACCGTGTGCGTTTTCCGGACCGCTTCCCGGGATGGCGGCGGACGTGGTTGATGAGAATGGTAAATCGGTCAGGAGCAAAGTCGGCGAGCTGGTTATTCGAGAACCGTGGATCGGAATGACACGCGGATTTTGGAGAGATCGACAACGTTACTTCGAGACTTACTGGTCGCGCTGGCCAGATACGTGGGTGCATGGCGACTGGGCCGCGATCGATGATGATGGACTTTGGTACATTCTCGGGCGCAGCGACGACACGATCAAAGTTGCCGGGAAGCGAGTCGGCCCCGCGGAAGTGGAATCGATTCTCGTAGCGCATGCGCAGGTTAGCGAAGCGGCCGCAGTCGGCGTGCCCGATCCAATCAAAGGTGAAGCGCTTGTTTGTTTTTGTGTTCTGAAAAAGAGCGCGGACGAAGATATCGATCTTGCGAATGAATTGAAAAAGAAAGTCGCGACCGAACTCGGCAAGGCCCTCGCGCCACGCGATGTCTTGTTCGTAGCCGACATTCCGAAAACGCGAAACGCGAAAGTCATGCGCCGTCTTGTTCGGGCCGCCTACATTGGCGAAAAACTCAACGACACTTCCGCACTGGAGAATCCCGCAAGCTTGGAAGAGATTCGGCGTGTTGCAGGAACATAGGCGCTTCGCCACCGGCTATTCCTTCGATGGCGTGAATTCTTCCCGTAAGGTATCTGACAGTCAGGCGGCCGGTACCGGCAAAGCACTCATCAGCTTTTTCACGCTGCTTGTTGCCGAGGTCTCATTGGCGGCAGGATACGTCACGCGGTATTTGACATACCATTTGCCCACCGTACAAAGCCAGACATCACCCAAGAGTGCCTGTTTTTTTCCTGCAAAAACTTCGCGGTACGCAAAGCGTCCATGCAGAGCCCGAATCGTCCGTCCTCCCGTCGTTATGCTCGACGTCTCCTGCAGGACGAGTTGCGCTCCACGATGTGCATTTGAAATTTCGTGGATAACTGAATTCATCTCCATTTGTTCGAGCTTTTGGCGTGCTCCTTCGACCACGTCACGCGGCGAACCGATGGATATCACGCGGCGTGCCGGATAAACATAGACCGTCGCAACGACGGGAGTCGCAGGATTCATCAAGTTGTACCCAACGCTCAGATTTTTCTCATCAGGCGAGTAGATCAAGATAGTGACACGCTGAAAGGGGCCAACCCGCTCCGGGAAAGTAACGGCTGCTTCTTTCGCCAAGAATGGACCACGGACGGTGAGCTCCCGCTGCGCCCACGCATTTGTTAAAAGAAATGCGCAACTGAGTGCAAAAAGCGCCACGCGAGCGGCACGCTGCGTTTGCGCAATTAGAGAGGAAGGACGAATCGTCATATTAGAAATCTATAATGCTACACCATCGGCCGAAATCGCCCCACGACTTCCTGCAAGCGGCCGGTGATTTGGCCTAACGAACAAACTTCCACCGCTTCGAGCAACGCCGGAAAACAATTCTCGCCGCGCTCCACAACATCGACAAGTTTATCCAGCGCGCGTCTCGCCTTCGCTGCGTTTTTCTTTTTGAATTTCGCGAGCCGATCGACCTGGAGCTGCTGTTTCGCACGTGGTGTGCGCACGAGCTTCACTTCCAGGATGTCGTCGTTGCCGTTGCGGTAACGATTCAGGCCAATGATCGGGCGCGTGCCGTCGTAGATCTGCTGTTCGTAACGATGCGCGGCACTTTGAATTTGGCTTCGCTGGAAACGATCTTCCACGGCCGCGAGCACGCCGCCGAGCCGCTCGATC
>WNEY01003704.1_pt1 | contig 11518 bp, 12 predicted proteins | sample 5400531 | NCBI WGS metagenome assembly WNEY01 (sample SAMN13153338, study PRJNA577476) | soil metagenome | isolation source: 200 cm saprolite under Douglas fir tree site 1 | place: USA:California | collected 2015-04-18
TTCAGCGCCGGAATAAAAGTTGTGCCAATCCGAATTCGCATCCTTTGATGGTTGGCCATTCATGAGATGAATCCCAGCCGTGGAAGCGAAGTTGTTGGGCTTGGAAGAAGGCGTTACAATCAACGCGATTGCCGTCCGGTTTCTACGCCATGGAGAGTAGTATCTGGGCGACCCACTTCCTGAGGAGGAATGCTAATGAAGCGCAATTTTGCTGTAGCGGTGCTCGTACTGCTCACAGTCGTACCGCTGAACGCACAAGCCCCAAAAGGCTGGAAGCTGCGCGTCGATCGCAGCATGAGTGCATCAGATCCAGATGCTGCCGGCGACATCAAGTTCGTTGCGATGGGATCGGGATTCCATGCAATGAACCCCAAGGCGGCCGTTTACTGGAACCCCGCGAATACGGCCACCGGGAATTACTCGCTCAAGGGCACATTCAAATTGATCAAAACGAACGGCCACTCGGAATACTACGGCCTCATCTTCGGTGGAAGCGACCTCGAAGGCCCGGGGCAATCCTACACGTATTTCATGGTGGAGAGTGAAGGGACCTGGCTCATCAAAAGCCGAAATGGAAATTCCACGATGCAGATTGCGTCGTCAGGATCAGCCAGCGACGCTGTGAAGAAGGCCGACGCCAGCGGCACGTCCACCAACGCGCTCGAAGTGCATGTGATGCCCGACAAGATCGAATTCCTTGTCAACGGCAAGGTCGTGAACACGGCGCCGAAGTCCGGTCAAACAGCGAAGACCGACGGCGTCTACGGCATTCGCATCAATCACATGCTCGAAGTGCAAGTAGACGGATTCGCGCTCACAAAGATGTAGCCCGCCGCAAAATGTAGCGTGATAAATCACCGTTTCTAGGAGCGCCGAATGGCCAAAGGATATTGGATCTGTTTTTACCGATCGATCTCCAACCCCGCTGCGCTTGCCGAATACGCTCGGTTGGCAGGGCCTGCGATACAGAGCGGGGGAGGACGCTTTCTAGCCCGAGGAGCGCCTGCGAAGACATACGAAGCCGGAAAGGACCAGCGAACCGTCGTCATTGAGTTCGATACCGTGCAGCAGGCTACTGTTACGTATGAAAGCAATGCCTACCAGGCTGCGTTACGAGTCCTTGATGGCCTGGCGGAGCGAGATATTCGAATTGTGGAGGGAGTCCTCTAATGTCCATTTTTCACAAGAATTCTGTGGAAGCTCCCTGCCGGTTTTACCGCAAGCGGCTACAGCGCGAGTCCGGCGCTGTCAAGTGGCACAGGCTTCAGCCTGTGTGGTTTGATTTGCGCCCAACCGACAGTACACAGGCTGAAGCCTGTGCTACTCGAAAGCTCCATACGCCGCCGCGCCAATTATGTGATTTGAGTCCGTAGGAAACCCGCGGCTTGACGCACGCGTCGAAAGAATCGTGTGCAGGCTCTATTTGGGGTCCATCGAAGAATAATACCTGTTAGAGAGGTGACGCCATGAGGATCAGGTCGCTGGTGCTTGGGAGCTTGGTTGCCTGCCTGGCAGCCATTTCGGGTCCCGCGTTCGCGCATCACGCGTGGCACGGGTACGACATGGCCAATCTCACTACCGTAAAGGGGACCGTGACGCAATTCGATTGGGCCAATCCGCATGTGTGGATCAGTTTGGAAGTGAAGGACGACAAAGCGAACGTCGAAAAATGGAATGCCGGAGGGCCTAGTCCGAGTCGTATGGCCGGCACTGGCTGGGACAAGGAAACCCTCAAGCCCGGAGATCAGATTACGGCCATCGGTCATCGCATCAGCGATGGCACGAATAATTTGCGTCTGGTGAAAGTTGTGTTGTCAGACGGGCGTGAGCTGATTTGTTATGGTGGCCGCTGACGCCTGCAGACCTGTTGTTTAGCTGAATCCGAATTTGAAAATCGTCCCGCGCTGCGCTATGTTCCGGTCCATTTCGGCGGGCGCTTGTTCAGGAATGCGTCCATGCCTTCACGAAAATCATGGCTCATGTAACACGCCAGGATCAGATCGCGATCCTCTTCCGGGTTCATCTTTTCTTTAATGCGGCGTAGGGCCTCTTTCGTGGCGCGCAGTGTCAGCGGCGCCTGAGACGCTACGGTTCGCGCCAATTCGTTCGCGCGGCTCTGCAAACCATCGTAATCGGGCAAGACTTCGCCGAGCAGCCCGATCTTGCACGCCTCTTCGGCATCGATCAGCCGGGCGGTGAAAATGATGTCCTTGACGCGCGAGGGTCCCAGCAGAGCGACCAGCCTGAGGTAGTTCGACATCGATAGGCAGTTGCCGAGAGTGCGCCCGATGGGGATACCAAAGCGAGCGTTTGCGGCGCCTATGCGAAGGTCGCAGCAACCAGCAATCGTGAAACCTCCGCCGGTGCAGGCTCCAGCGATCGCGGCGATGGTGGGAACGCGGGAACTCTCCAAAGCGCTCACCACGCGCTCGATGCGCGATTCGTAATTCAGTGCGTCCTCGGCGGTGGAAAATGTCTTGAACTCAGAAATGTCGGTGCCCGCGGCAAATGCCTTTTCCCCCGCGCCCGTCAGTACGAGGACTTTAACGGACGAATCGTTCTCGGCTTTATTACAGATCTCTCCAAGTTCCTCGTACATTCGGAAGGTAAACGCATTGCGAGCCTGCGGGCGATTAAAGGTGATGCGGCCGATGCCGTCATGGATCTCATACAAAAGGTCTCCGCTCACGGGGTGATCGCCTTAATTGGGTCAGGCATCTTGATGGCACCGAGCGCTGCCATTTCATCAGTCTCGGCATCGGAGAATCCGCGCTCGCGTAGCACTTCGCGAGTGTGCTGGCCCAGTACCGGAGCGGCCCGACGTATGGAGCCCGGCGTTTCCGAAAATTTGATGGGTAGCCCAATGGACGTCACCTGTCCGGCGGTGGGATGCGTGGTCTTCACGATCATCTCCCTCGCCAACGCTTGCGGATCGGCGTGCATTTGGTGGACGTCCAACACCGGCCCTGCCGGAACGCCCGCTTCCTCCAGGCGGTGAAGCCAGTCGGCCGAGCCTCGAGTTTTGAACAACGGCGTCAATGCCGCTTGCAGAGCCGGCAGATTTCGCATCCGCTCCGCGTTGTTGGCAAAGCGTGGATCATGGCCCAATTCAGGCGCTTCGAGCGCCTCGAGCAGCCGCAGCCAATTGCCCTGGTTCGCGGCGCCGACGGTGATCCAGCCATCGGCAGCGGGAAAAGCCTGATAGGGCGCATTCAAGGGATGAGCTGTCCCCATCGGCCCCGGCGCCTTGCCCGTCGCGAAACAAATGGCCGATTGCCAGTAGGTCTGGATGATCCCCGCCTCAAACAGCGAAGTGTCCACCATTTGCCCCTGCCCGGTCGACGCGCGAGCATGAAGGGCCGCCAGCACCCCCACGCAGCCGAGAATGCCGGCGGTGATGTCGGTAACGGGCGCTCCTATCTTCACCGGCGGGCAGCCCGGCCCTTCTCCCGTGATACTCATCAGTCCACTCATGCCTTGGGTGACCAGGTCGAATCCGCCGCGATCGGCGTAAGGCCCGGTTCGACCAAACCCCGAGATCGAACAATAGATCAGTTTGGGATTCATCTTGTGCAGCGCGTCATAACCGAATCCCATGCGTTCCATCGTGCCGCGACGATAGTTCTCGATCAACACGTCCGCGTCGTGCAGCAGGCGCGAAAGAACACTTCGCCCTGCCTCCGTCTTCAAGTCCAAAGCGATGCCACGCTTATTCCGATTCATGATCAGGAACGCGGCGGATTCGCCGGAGATTGCCGGCGGCACCATGCGGCGCGCGTCGTCACCGCCCGGAAGTTTCTCTACTTTGATGACGTCAGCTCCCATGTCGGCCAATAGCATCGCGCATGCTGGTCCCGCCATTACATGCGACAGGTCGATCACCTTCAGACCAGTCAGTGGTCCCTTTTCCTTTTGCCCAGTGACGGATTCCATCCCCTGACCTTTCTTGGCTTCTTTCTGCAGCAATACTAGCTGTTTGCGCCGCTCGGGCCAAGTCCCAGGCAGACGTCCATCGGGAACTCGCTCGAGGAAGCGCGGCTGAATTACTTGGAAGAGCAGACAGCACAGCGCAAAAAAACAGCAGGGGCGGTCGACTCGACGGGCTGCAGAATTAGTATGGGAAAATGAAATTGCATTCCTCTTCAGCCCCAATAAGCTCAGATTCCCGGAGGGGATAGCTGTAATGCACTGCACTATAAGCACTTAGATGCACTTGTCCACTCCCGCTTCGGATAAAAAGCACTAGGAGCGATGTCCTGCCCCCTTTTGGGAATCCCGCTCTATGGTCTCTGACACCTGTAGATGTGATTCTTGGGTTCGAACTTCTCCATAGCTTTGCAGGTATTTAGGCGAGGTCTGTAACGATGAGGAAGTACTTCCGATTCATCGACGGTTTCCGAAGGTTCACCAAGACGCGCATGGAGCCCGAGGAGGCCGCATCTCTGGCCCGTACTTTCATCAAAAAGCGGGTTCAAGCGCGCGAGGAAAACTTTCTGAATCTTGCGGAGAAGGGGATTTTTCAATATTCCGAGAGCCCTTACCGCAAGCTCCTCGAGCACCGGCGGATTCGGTTCGATGACCTCAAAAAGTGGGTTTCCATGGACGGCATCGAGGCAGGTCTTCGGACTTTGGAGCGTGAAGGAATTTATTTCACGGTGGACGAATTCAAAGGCCGAGTGCCCGTCATCCGGGACGGCCTCCGCGTGCAATGCAACCCCAGCATGTTCGACAATCCTTTCCTGTCGTTTGTCTATGAAGTGCGCAGCGGCGCAACGCGCAGCGCGGGAACCAGAGTCCGCATCGACTTTGACTACCTGCACCAGCGATCCATGTATGACGCAATGCTGCTGGACATCCACGGCTGCCTGACCGCGCCGGTGGCAAACTGGTTTCCCGTGTTTCCGGGAGCGCCGGGAATCAATTCGAGTCTAAGGTTTGCCCACATCGGCAACCCAGCGCGCCGGTGGTTCTCGCAAGTGGATGAGAAGAAGCTTGAGGTCGGTTGGGGCCGCAAGTTTGCGATGCGGGCGATTCACGCCCTGAGCAAGTTGTATGCATGCCCGCTGGCGGAGGCGGAATATGTTGGCTTGAATGATGCGCACAAAGTCGCCACATGGGCTTCCCAGGCCCTGGGCGAGCAGGGCCGGTGTGTCATCTACACGTTTGCCGCGTCGGCTGTACGGGTTTGCATTGCCGCGGCAGAGGCCAACATCGATCTCACCGGAGTGAAGTTCCTGGTAACGGGCGAACCGCTTACGCCGCAAAAGAGAAAGGAAATCGAATCCACGGGCGCCTCGGCCGTGCCGGTGTATGGAATCTCCGAAGCCGGAGTGATCGCCGCCGGATGCAATACGCCGCACGAAGATAGCGACCACTGCCATCTGTATAAGGACACGACCGCTATCATCACCCACAGTCTCCGCGTTCCGCACTCGGACGCCGAAGTGGATTCCTTCCTGTTCACCAGCATTCTGTATGAATCTCCGAAGCTGCTCCTGAACGTGGGTATGGGCGATTGCGGCGACATCTATTCGAAGCGCTGCCGTTGCGGGTTTGGGGAGGCCGGCTTTGACGTGCACATCAGCAATCTCCGGAGCTATGAAAAGCTCACCGGAGAAGGCGTGACCTTCGTTGGGACGGATTTTGTGTGGATTGTCGAGAGGCACCTCCCGGAAGCGTTTGGCGGACAAAGCACGGACTACCAAGTCCTCGAGCAAGAAAATCACAACGGATTGCCTCAGTTGCAATTGGTGGTCAGCCCGCGCGTCGGCGAAATCAACGAATCCGAGGTTGTGAACACTTTTCTGCGGCAACTCAAGAAAGCCGAAGACCGCGGCTGGGGACAAGCAGGCACGGCGATGTGGGAGCAATGCCGCATGGTGCAAATTATCCGCGATTACCCGGTTCCCACGGCGAGCGGAAAGATTCTTCCATTTCATTTACTCAAGCTGGCAAATCCGGTTGGGTCACGCGCATAGCGTAGAAAGGTCGGACTAATAATGGCATTCCCGGCACAACGGTTGAGAAGGTTGCGGCAGAACACGGGTTTTCGCAGGCTTGTCCGCGAAACCTCCATATCCGCGGATGATTTGGTCCTCCCTCTGTTTGTGGTCCCCGGACATGGAATTAAAAAGGAAATGAGCTCGCTTCCGGAGAACTATCATTTGTCGATTGATTGTTTGGTTGAAGAGGCCAAGGTGGTCCGTGACCTGGGCGTCTCCGCCATTCTCCTGTTTGGCGTCCCGGAGAACGATGCCAAGGATAATCAAGCAACGGGAGCTTACTCGCCGGATGGGATTGTCCAACGAGCCGTTCGGGCGGTGAAGGACGCCGTGCCCGACGTGTTGGTAATCACTGACGTTTGTCTGTGCGAGTACACGCCCCATAGTCACTGCGGGGTGCTGAAGGACGGGTACCTGATGAACGACCTGTCGCTGGAATTGCTGGCGAAGACCGCGGTTTCGCACGCCGAAGCAGGCAGCGACATGGTGGCTCCGGCGGCTATGCTCGACGGGCAGATCGGAACGTTGCGCCAGGGTCTCGATGCCAGCGGGTTCGAAAACCTGCCCATCATGGCCTATTCCGCAAAATACGCCTCCAAGCTATACGACCCTTTTTTCCGCGAAGGAACGCAGTCGGCTCTAGCGCATGGGGACAAACGTACCCATCAGATGCCGGTTTCCAATTCGAACGAAGCCATGCGAGAGATCGCTCTGGATATCGAAGAGGGCGCGGACATCATAATCGTCAAGCCGGGACTTTTCTGCCTGGACATCGTGTACCGCGCCAAGCAGCAGTTTCAAATGCCGATTGCCGTTTACAACGTGAGCGGCGAGTACGCCATGATCGACGCCGCCGCAAGACTGGGGCGCCTGGACAAGAACGCGATCCTTTTTGAGGCGCTGGCCAGCATGAAGCGCGCCGGGGCTGATATTTTGATCACCTACGCGGCCAAACAGGCCGCCAGATGCCTGCGCTGACTCCGAAATTAGATTGAATACATCGAGGGAGAGCTTCGCGATGCAAATCGTGCTCGTTGGAGTGAATCACAAGACGGCAACAGTCAACCTCCGCGAGCGCGTGACCTTTAGCCCGCAGGAGGCCCGCGAGGCGGCGGGGCGGCTGTGCCAACGGGGCATCCTGACCGAAGCTCTGGTCCTTTCCACATGCAATCGCAGCGAAGTATATGGGGTCCGCTCGCCATCCGAGGAAACCGGCAGCGCCCTGGAAGAATTTCTAGCCTCCTATCATGGCTTGCCCTTGCCCTGCCTGGAGGCGTCACTCTATCGGTATCATGACCAGGATGTGATCCGGCACCTGTTCCGCGTGAGCGCTGGGCTTGATTCCCTGCTGCTCGGCGAAGCGGAAATTCTGGGCCAGGTGCGTGTGGCTTACGGAAATGCCCTCGAAGGGGGCACCAGCGGACAGATTCTCAATCGCCTGTTTCAGGGCGCCCTCGAACTCGGCAAACGCGTGCGATCGGAAACGGCGATTGGCACTCTGCCCATGTCCGTAGCGTTCGCGGGCGTGAAACTCGCGGAGCAAATTTTCGGCCGCCTTGATGCTCATCGGGGGCTGATCGTCGGAGCAGGCGCTACGAGCGAAAAGGTTGTCCGCCATCTTCGCGACCGTGGCCTGAAGCACCTGCGTATCGTTAACCGCACAGAGGATCACGCCTGGGAGCTGGCGTTGCGATTTGATGGGGAAGTAATGCCCTGGGAACAGTTGTGTGAAGCGATCGAGTGGGCGGACCTGATTGTTACGTCTGTGCTGAGTAAAGAACCGGTCCTGACTTCCGAGATGGCGAAACGGGCGATGGCGCGACGCGGGAATCGTCCGCTCCTGCTGATCGACCTGGGTGTGCCCCGCAACATCGCGCCCGGCGCAGCCGCCCTCCCCAACATGTATCTCTACAATATCGATCAGCTTACTGACATCGTCCAGCAGAACAAAAAAGCACGCGAAGTCGAAATTCCCAAAGCGGAAGACATCATCGAAGAGCAGATCGAGAAATTCGTGCGGTGGCGCGTGGGTGTCACCATTTGCGCGGCGCTGGCCGAAATGGAAGGAAAGCCGGCCGCTGAACGCCTCCCGTGCTTGCATTCACACGTGGAATCTCTCACTTTTCTGTCCCTACAGGACCGCCTTCACTTGGCCAGCCGGTTGGAACACATCTCGAATCATCCAACGAATGGATCCCGCGAGTTTCTCCGCTGCCTGCCGGAACTGCGCTGCAGCACCCGCGCGCCGAAGGGTCGCCGACAACTCGCCGAGGTTGATCCACAGACAGCGTAAGCGCAAGCCAGTGCAGGACAGGGCGAAGAATACTATGGAGCTTCGGAAATTCATCCGCCTGCTTTCCCGGCACGGTCTATTGGAGCGAGTCCGCCAGCCGATAGACTGGAAATACGAACTCGGCCAAGTGACCCGGGACGCAGGAGCGCCGCTGCTATTCGAAAACGTAAAAGGCTATCCCGGGCAGCGCGTCTTCACCAACGGATTGAGCGGCATATCGGCCATAAGTCTTGCGCTCGGCCTCGATCCCACCATGCCCCGGTCTAAGGTTGTGCGCGAAGCTGCAAAGAGAGTTGCCAATCCCATCGAGCCGGTCCTGGTGGATTCAGCCCCCATACTTGAGAATGTTGTCGAGGGAGAGGAGATCAACTTCCTCAGCTTGCCAGTTCCTCAGTGGAGCCAACAGGATGGCGACCGCTATCTGGGGACCTGGCATGTGAATATCAGCCGGGACCCCGAGACGCGTTCCCGGAATGTCGGCATCTACCGGATGCAGGTTCTCGGGCCGAGACACGCAACCGTGAGTGCCTCGCCCCGCAGCCATCTGGCTCGGCACTTCGCCGCGGCAGAGCGTCAAGACCGTCCATTAGAGATGGCGGTTGCCATTGGCGTGAGCGAAACGTTGATGATAGCGGCGGCAGCCGCGTACCCCACCGATCGGGACGAATATGATCTGGCGGGCGGGCTGCAATGTGACCCGGTGAAGCTCATCCGGTGCGCCACTGTGGACCTGGAAGCGCCAGCCGACGCAGAGCTGGTGATCGAAGGCCGCTTGATACCGGGTAAGCGTGTGCAAGACGGTCCTTATTTCGATTACACCGGCACGCCCAATACGAACCACAACGCCTTCCTGTTTGAAGCCACCCGCATGATGTACCGCAACGACCTGATCTTCCGGGGCGCCGCGATCGGAACGTCACGCGCCGAGGACCTGCAGCTCTTTTCATTTCTCTCGGAATTGAAACTCTTCGATTTTCACGGATCGCGAATGCGGCATCGTCTGCAAGACCAGTTGGTCAAGCACCGATGCTTTCGCGGGTTTCAATGGGCGGGCAGAATTAATGTAAGTTCGGCAATCCGGCAGGCGCGCAAACGTTTTGCGAGCATTTTGGGGGCGCCCCGAATGAAACAATCGCGTCCGATCCGTATTTCCCAGCTTGGCGAACCACCTCAACTGCCGTAAGTCCACTTTTTTCGGTTTTGGGCCACATACCTCCGGCACACTCATCCCAAGTGCGATTGGGAAGGGGGTAGGTTAAACTGTGCCGGCCATGAGTGTCATCGACGAAGTCCTCGCTGCAAACGAAATTTACTCGCGCACGCATGAATTACGCAGATTGACGCCGCGTCCCGAGCGCAAGCTCGCGGTTCTGACCTGCATGGATACACGGCTTTCGATTCGCACCCTGGGTTTGAAAACGGGAGACGCGCACGTCATCCGCAATGCGGGCGGCATCGTTACGGAGGACACCTTGCGCTCCCTGGTCGTATCGCATTATCTGCTGGGCACCGAGGAAATCATGGTGATCAATCATACGGATTGTGGGTTGATGCACACCAACGAACACGATTTGCGCACTAGAATTCAGAATCGCACCGGAACCGCCGCGGTTGCTCCCGCCTTCTTCTACACCTTCCAAAATATCGACGAAAATGTCCGGCACCAATTGCAGAAGCTGCGCACCCATCCCTGGATTCCCAAGAACGTCGCTGTGCGCGGCTTCGTCTACGACGTCAGCAGCGGCCTTCTCCGTGAAATTACTGATGTCTAAACACTACTGAGAACGCTTCCGCCTCACATTACTTCAGCCGCTCATATAAATAACGCCGTTTTCCGAAAGTAGCCCTCACCTTCCGAGTGAAGCGTGAACTCTTGTTACGCACTCAGAAACGTTTTCAGCTCCTGAGTCAATTCCTGGGGAACCTGCTCCGGGAGGAAATGGCCCGTCGGGAGCGGCTTTCCCTTTGCGTCTTTGGCGCGGTCCTGCCAAGTTTGCAAGACGTTGTACATGCGATGGAATGGCCCCTTTTCGGACCAGAGGACAAGAAGCGGGCACTCGATTTTCCGATTCAGGTCCGCGCCATCGTGTGCTAAATCGATGGATGCGGCGGCACGGTAATCTTCGCAAATCGCATGGATCGAATCGGGATCGCGGAAGCAACGCAGATAATCGCGGTATGCCTCAGCGCCAAGCCAGTCAGGAATCGGATCGGTGATCGCATGTCCCCCAAGCCAGAGCAACGTGGACTTCAGGAAATACTCGGCGCTATTTGCGACTAACGTTTCGGGGAACGGAGGCGGTTGAACGAGCAGAAACCAGTGATAAAAAACGGTGGCAAACTCCTTAGTGATGTTCTGATAGAGCGTGTAGGTTGGCACAATGTCGAGAATGACGAGCTTTGTGAGGAGGTCCGGATAGTCGAGAGCCATCCGGTGCGCGGCGCGTCCGCCGCGGTCGTGCCCCACAACCGCAAACTTTTGGAATCCGAAGTGCTTCATCACTTCCACCTGATCCTGTGCCATGGCCCGTTTCGAATAACCGGAGTGATCCGTGCCTCCGGGGGGCTTGCTGCTATCGCCATAGCCGCGAAGATCCGTGATTACTAAAAAATAATCCTGTGCCAGCACGGGCGCGACCTTGCGCCAGAGCACGTGCGTTTCCGGGATGCCGTGAAGAAGCAGAAGAGGCGAACCTTTGCCGCCGTAAACTGTGTTAATGGTTGCGCCCGAGGTCTTGATTTGCTCGCGCTTGAAGCCTTGGAAAAATTCCGCGGGCGCTTGTTGGATTGGCACAGCCTCAGTCCCCGGCTCAACGGAACGAAGCACAGTCTCGGCGCCCAGGGCTCCCAGACCCAGGGCCATGGATTTCCTAACGAACTCGCGGCGGCCGCTATTCGACATGGTCACCTCCACTTTATGAATGATCTCAGCCGGATCGCGCGGGCGTTCATTATCTTCAGCTCGTCAGGCAAGCGTGCCATGGCGGGCATACGCATTTCCTCGAGCGCTCAGTCAGCGCGCGGTGGCGACTGGGCGCGGCACATGCAGCGTCATCAGGACGATCGCTCCACTGATCGCACTGAACCAGTGCGGTGTGTTTTCCGGAACGATAATAAAATCTCCCTTGGCGACCGTCCGCGACATCCCGCCTTCAATGCCTGTGCCCGAGAGGTTGTCCGGATTTGTTCGAGTCTCGTTCACGAGCTTACCGCCAGTCACCAT
>WNEY01003705.1_pt1 | contig 11517 bp, 8 predicted proteins | sample 5400531 | NCBI WGS metagenome assembly WNEY01 (sample SAMN13153338, study PRJNA577476) | soil metagenome | isolation source: 200 cm saprolite under Douglas fir tree site 1 | place: USA:California | collected 2015-04-18
TGATGATGGCGCTCGGTCTGAACGTGGTCGTCGGCTACGCCGGGCTGCTCGACCTCGGCTACGTCGCCTTCTACGCGATGGGCGCGTACACGGTTGCGTGGTTCGCGTCGCTGCAGTTCGCCCATCGCAACTTCCACTTTGGCGCGGTCGGCGTCGCTCCCAACCTCATCGGCTTCCACATCTCGATCTGGTTGCTGCTCGTGCTCGCCGGCATCCTGACGTCGGTCACGGGCGTGATCATCGGCCTGCCGACGCTGCGGCTGCGCGGTGACTACCTCGCGATCGTGACGCTCGGCTTCGGCGAGATCCTGCCGCAGATCGCGCGCAACGGCGACAACCTTTTCGGCACCGGCTTCAACCTCACGAACGGCCCGAACGGGATCACGCCGATCGATCCGCCCGGCTTCGGCAAGACGCTGCACGACGCGACGGGCGGCGTGCTGCCCGACAACTACCTCACGGCGGCGAACGGAGAGCGGCTCTTCTTCTGGACCGGCGTCGTGCTGGTTCTGATCACTGTGTTCTCCTCGTGGCGTTTGCGCGATTCGCGGCTCGGCCGTGCGTGGATCGCGATCCGCGAGGACGAGACCGCCGCCGCTGCGATGGGCGTGCCGCTCATGCGCACGAAGACGTGGGCGTACGCGACGGGCGCGTTCTTCGGCGGCATCGCGGGCGCATACTTCGCTGCCTTCAAAAGCGCCACCTTCCCCGGCGACTTCTTCTTCAACATCTCCGTCTTCATCCTCGTGATGGTGATCCTCGGCGGCATGGGGAACATCTGGGGGGTGATCGTCGGCGCCGCGTTCCTCGCCTACCTCGACCAGGCGGGTCTTTCAACTTCCGGCAACTGGCTGAACAGCCACGTTCTCCCGTGTAACTCGGGGGCTGCCAGTATCGATCGCGTGTTCAGCCATGGTTGTATCAATGTCCCGTTGCTCGAGTTCGGGATCTTCGGCGTCATCCTGCTCGTCGTGATGCTCTTCCGGCCGGCGGGCCTGATCCCCAGCTCCCGCCGCAAGGCCGAGTTCCAGGAAGGCGTGCACGACGAGCCGCTCTACGATGTGACGCACTGATGGCCGACGACCTGCTGACAGCCGAGAACGTGCGCAAGGAGTTCGGCGGGCTCGTCGCGGTGAACGACATCGACTTCACGATTCCGACCAGCTCGATCGTCTCCCTGATCGGCCCCAACGGCGCCGGCAAGACGACGTTCTTCAACATGCTGACCGGCGTGTACAAGCCGACGTCCGGGCGCATCATCTTCGACGGCTCCGATGTGACGGGCAAGCCGCCGCACGCGATCACTAAGCGCGGAATCGGGCGCACGTTCCAGAACATCCGCCTCTTCCAGAACATGACTGCGCTCGAGAACGTTCTAGTCGGCATGCACTCGCGGCTAAAGGGCGGCATCCTCAGCTCGATACTACGCACGCCGCGCGTGCGACACGAAGAGGAGGAAGCGAGGAATCGCGCGCGCGAGCTGCTCGCGTACAGCGGCCTGCGCAACAAGGACGAGGAGCAGGCCAGCAACCTCTCCTACGGCGACCAGCGTCGGCTCGAGGTCGCGCGCGCGCTCGCGACGCAGCCGAAGCTGCTGCTGCTCGACGAGCCGACGGCCGGGATGAACCCGCAGGAGACGTCCGACTTCACCGCGTTCGTGCAGAAGCTCCGCACGGACGAAGGCTTGACCGTCCTCCTGATCGAGCATGACATGAAGGTCGTGATGGGCGTCTCCGACCGCGTCACCGTCCTCGACTACGGCGAGAAGATCGCCGAGGGCGCGCCCGCGGACGTGCGCAAGGACCCGCGCGTGATCGAGGCGTATCTCGGAACGCAGGCAGGTGCGGCGTGACGCACGGCAACGGTCGCGAGAAGATCCTCGAGCTCGAGAATGTCCACACCTACTACGGCTCGATCCACGCGATCAAGGGCATCTCGCTCGAGGTCTACGACGGCGAGATCGTGACGCTGATCGGCTCGAACGGCGCGGGCAAGTCGACGACTCTGCGCACGATCAACGGGCTGAACCGGCCGCGGCAGGGAAAGATCACGTTCCAGGGCCGCGACATCACGTCGACCCCCGCCCACGAGATCGTGAAGCGCGGCATCGCGCAGTCCCCGGAGGGACGGCGGCTGTTCCCGCGCATGTCGGTGACGGAGAACCTCGAGATGGGTGCGTTCCAGCGCACCGACCGCGGGGCGATGCGCGAGGACATGGACCGCGTCTTCCATCTCTTCCCCCGGCTCGCCGAGCGGAAGAGCCAGAAGGCGGGGACGATGTCGGGCGGCGAGCAGCAGATGCTGGCGATGGGGCGCGCGCTGATGGCGCGGCCGAAGCTGCTGTTGCTCGACGAACCGTCGATGGGGCTTGCGCCGATCTTCGTCGAGAAGATCTTCGAGATCGTGAAGGAGATCAACGATCAGGGGACGCCGATCCTGCTCGTGGAGCAGAACGCGCTGATGGCGCTCGACGTCGCGAAGCGCGGCTACGTCCTCGAGACCGGGCGGATCGCGCTGCACGACGACGCAAAGTCGCTGCGGGAGAACGAGCAGGTCCGGAAAACCTATCTAGGCGAAGATTGAGTTAGTGGCTCTGAGCCACTAACTCGGCCAGCGTCCACTTCATCGGTGTCTCGGTCTTCTCGTCACGGCAGGAGACACGTCTCGGCGGGAGGAGTTCGGCGTGCAGCACCGCGGTGACGACCCTCCCTTCGGCGAGGGTGAACGCCGTCACGTGACTTTGTGGCTCTGAGCCACTTGCTCGATCGGCCAGGCGTAAGTCGTCGAGTCCTGCGAGACCGAGCTCGCGGCGGACCAGGATCTCGGCGGCCTGCTGCTCCGTCGTGTACGACGTCCGGCCGCGCAAGTGCTCGAGCGGCAGCCGGCCGGCGTCGAGCTGCTCGACGAGGTCGAGCGCAGCGCGAATGTCGAGGCGGCCGAAGCAGAGACCGTCCGGCAGCACAAGCAGGTTCGACGCGAACCGGTGACCGCCGAGGTGCGAGCACTCGTAGGCGGCTCCGGGTCGCGCCCGCTCGAGCGCGGCGGCCACCGAGGGCCCGAGCCGGCCGCAGCACGGGTCGCGCGCGCCGTTCGTGCACACGAGGTACGAGCGCCCTTCCTTCCTTGTGACACTTTGTCTCGAGATCGGACGGCGCACGAGCAGCACCTTCGCGTCCGGGCGCGACAGCCCGTGGTCGCGTCCCCACGGCTTCTCGCGTTCCACGAGCTCCCAGCGCGGCGTGAACGGCGCCGTCGCCATGAGCGGCTCTTCGAGTTCGAGCGAGAGCTCGGAGCAGCGGAACGTCAACCGCGCACCACGAGCGGGAAGTACGGCGGCGAAAGCAGGAACCCGATCCGCCCGGCGCCGCGCGCCTGCGCCATCTGCAGAGCCGGCCCGACACCGTGCATCGGGACGAAGCCGAACGCGCGCGCCGCGTCGTGGTCGCGGCAGCCGGCGACGAGTACCGAGCCGAGCCGGCCGAGCGCCGGCTGGCACGCGCTCCAATCGGCGTAGGGGAGAAGCGGATGGTGGGTGCGTCCGCTGCGGTACGAGTCGATCGCCTTCGTGTTCACCGTCGCGTGCGCTTCCGCGTCGCGCACCAGCCCGCCGTCGCGCGCCGTTCCTCCGCGCATCGAACGGAAGAACTCGCGGTACGGCTGCTGGCTCGGGTGCGCGAAGCGCCGGTCGAACGGATGGACGAGGATCGCGGTGCCGCCGTCCGCGACCGGGAACGAGTCGCGCCAGAGCCGGAGCGCGAAGCCGAGCCCGAGGTAGGCGGCGAGCAGCGGGTTCGGCCGCTCGCGCGGCAGGTACGGGGACGTCGCCGGCACGCCGAGGCAGATGGCGTCGAGCGGTTCGCCGAGCGCGCGTGCGCGTTCCTCGGTCCCGCGGAGCAGGGCTTCGGCGTGCGCGACAGACGGCGGCCCTGCGTACGCAGCCGAGACGCCGCGCGCCACGGTGATCGACCGCAGCGCCCGGTCGCGCAGAGACGCGGGCAGCGCGCCGTAGAGGTAGCGCAGGGGAGAGCGGACGACGCGCTCGAGCGACTCCGCCTCGTATGGATAGCCGCCGAGCGCGCCGCTGAGTCGTGGCAGCGTGAGGACGATCGACGCGCCGATCACCGGCGCGCGCCCCGTGAGCGCGTGCTCGAGCGCGACGCCGATCTGCCAGCCCTGCGACCCGGTTGTCTCGAGCAGCGAGTCCGCGCCCCCGGCGCGGATCGAGCTCGCGTTTGCCGCGCCGACGAGTGTGCCCGGGCCGCCGTGGAGTACCGTCTCGGCGGCGGTCACGGCGACGACGATGTCCGTCTCGACGAGCGCGGGGTGCACGCGCACCTCGCGGCTCAGCTTGGTCGGCACAGGAACGAGCTCTCGCGACTCCGCGTCGTGCACCTCGACCTTCCCGTGGAAGCGGCGGGCGAACTCCGGGTCGACGAGCGTCTCCACCTCCCGCCGTCCGGCTCGGCGTTGGAGCCCGCCTGCGACGAGGATCGTCTGTGTCTCGGTCGGAATCCCCGCGCGCTCCAGCTCGTCGACGGTTGCTGCGATGGCCGCCTGCCGCGGATCGACCGGCGCCCACGGGACGGGCAGCGCCGGCGGCTCGACGACGACCGTCGCGCGTCCGCCGCGCGGCACGAGCGCCTCGAGCGGCTCGCCGGTGAGCGGGAACCGCAGCGCGTCGCGCACGGCCGCCGCGACGTCCGCGATCGCCTCGCGCGGGGGCGGCGGCGTGAGTACCGCGGCGTCCTCGTCCGCGTTGACGATCGCGATCCGCGAGCCGGCGAGCAGCGGGATTCTGGGCACGGCTCGTAGTCAAGCTGTTGGATAGGGAGATGCGCGAGTCGGTGGTGCTCGAAGAGCTGCGGGATGCCCCTCCCGTCCTCGTCGAGCAGATTCTTGGCGGCGCGGACGCGGAGACGGTCGACGCCGAGCTGGAGCGACTCGGCGCGGTGCGGTGCTTCTTCCTCGCCGCGAGCATCGGCGCGCTCTTCGGGATCGAGCTCGGGGACGGACACCGCGTCGCGCTCAAGGTGCACCAGCGGCGTGTCTCCGCGGGCGATCTCGCAGCGGTGCAGTCCGCGCAGGCCGAGCTTGCGGCGCGCGGGTACCCGTGCCCGCGGCCGGTCCTCGGGCCGACGCCGTTCCTCGACCGGCTTGCGACCGGAGAGGAATGGCGAGACGACGGAGCTCCCGTCGAGACGGTCGACGATGCGCGGCGCTTGCAGATGGCAGCGCTCCTCGCACGCCAGATCACGCTCTGCGCGGAGCTGCCCGCGGCGTCGGTGCTCGCGTGGGTGCCGCGGGACGAACGGCTGTGGCCGACACCGCACAACGCGCTCTTCGACTTCGAGCGCACGGCGGCGGGCGCCGAGTGGATCGACGAGATCGCGGCCGAGTCGCGCAAGCGCAACCGCGCCGGCTCGCGGGTGCTCGCGCACCAGGACTGGTCGGTCAAGCACTTCCGCTGGGAGGGCGACGCGGTAACGGTGATCTACGACTGGGATTCGCTCTTCGTCGACAACGAGTCGATCTCGGTCGGCGCGGCTGCCGCGACGCACACGTATCCGCCGGAGGGCGCGCTGCCGTGGACGCCGAGCCTCGACGACACAATCGCCTTTCTCGCCGCGTACGAGCGTGCGCGCCCGCTCGACGGCGAGACGCGCCGAGCCGCCGAGGCGCAGGCGGTGTACTCGACCGCCTACACATCGAGGTGCGAGCACGCGATCGAGTACGGGCGGGACTTCGAGCCCGTCACGGGTGCGCGTGCCGTCCTGCGCGACTTCGCAGCGCGGCTGCTTTAGGCGACGTACCGGTGCAGCCGCAGGAACGTCGTGCGGAAGCCGCGCTTCGGCCAGAAGCGCGAGGCGAGCAGGTTCGTCACGCGCCAGTCAGTCACCATCACCTCGTAGCCGCGTTCGCGCGCCCACGCGAAGCTCGCCTCCGTCAGCGCGAGGCCCGCACCGGAGCCACGCGCGTCCGGCAGCGTCGCCGCGAAGCCGAGGAGCGCCGCGCGAGGCGGCCGGGCGACACCGTAGTAGTGCGCCGAGGTCAGCTCGATTGGCGCGACGACGAAGTTCGCGACGATGCGCCCGTCGATTTCCGCAACGAGGTTTCCGACCGTATCGTCGCCGAGGTCCCTGAGGATGTCGGCGCGCATTTCCTCGTCGCTCCAGCGCCGCCCCTTCGAGAACACCGGCGAGAGCGACTGGTGCTCCTTGAGCGCGGGCGCGACGCCGACGATCGCGTCGAGGTCGCGTTCGTCGGCCTCCCGGACGACGACGCCGGGAAACGTGCGCGCCGGCTCGTCCGAGAGCTCACGGATCCCGAATGCGTGCTGGGCACCGAACTCGACTCGGAACCAGGCGTCGACGAGGCCACTGTCGGATGCGGGGACGTAGACGTAGTGCGCGCGGCGTCCACCCTCGACCCAGCGCGCCGCCGCAAAGCCGTAGAGGTCGCGGACGTCCTCGGGCTCCTCGGCCGCGTGCCCGGCGAGCTCGACCCAAGCGTTCGGTCCCCAGACCTCGTCGTCGAAACGAGTGCCGACGAGGTAGCTCGTGACGCGTCCGTCGCGGATTCCGACCGCGCCGGAGGCCTCTTCCTTCGCCCAGAGCTCGCCGACGAGCACGCGGAAATCGACGTCGGCCGGCAGCAGCGGCGCGGCCTTTCGGTGCCGCTCGTGACGCTCCTGCAGGAGCTCCGCCGCAGCATCCAGATGCTCTTCGGAAAACGCGACAATCTCGAGTCCAGGCATCGCCGCCGGACGATACCTTTGACCTGAATGTCCCCCAAAACCCTCACGGGAGCCGAGCTCGAGCTCGACGACGGCCCGGTCCGGGACGCCGAGCTCTTCCTCGTCGACGGCAACAACCTTGCGTACCGCGCGTACTTCGCGCTGCCCGAGGAGCTGGCGACGAGCGAGGGCTTCCCCACGAACGCCTTGCTCGGCTTCACGAACATGCTCTTCAAGCTGCTCACGGACTACAAGCCGAAGGCGGTCGCGGTCGCTTGGGACACGCGGCCGACAGCACGCGCAGCGATCGCGACGACGCAGGTCTACAAGGAGGGCCGGCGCGAGATGGCCGACCTGCTGCGCGAGCAGTTCCCGTACTTCCGCCCGATCGTCGAGGCGTTCGGCTACCGCAACCTCGAGTTCGAGGGCTGGGAGGCGGACGACGTGATCGCCACGCTCGCAACGCAAGCCGACGAAGCCGGAATCAAGACGTGCGTCGTCTCGACCGACCGCGACGCGTTCCAGCTCGTCACCGACAACGTCTCCCTGATGATGACGCCGCGCGGCGTGCAGGACCCGCAGGTCTACACGCCGGAGCGCGTCGAAGCCCGCTACGGGATCTCTCCCGAGCAGATCCCGGACTTCATCGGGCTGAAGGGCGATACGTCGGACAACATCCCCGGCGTCCCCGGCATCGGCGACAAGACCGCCGGCCAGCTGATCGCGCAGTACGGCTCGGTCGAAGGCGTGATCGAGCACGCGGACGAGCTGTCGCCTGCGCGAAAGAAGAACATCCTCGAGCACGCGGAGGTCGCGCGCGAGTCGAAGGAGCTCGCGACGATGCGTCGCGACCTCGACATCGAGTGCGATCCGTCGAAGCTCGTGCTCGCGCCGCCGGATCGCTCGGAGCTGCGCGAGATGTTCCGGAAGTTCGAGTTCCGCAACCTGCTGAACCGGATCGACCTGCTCGACGAGGCGGTGCCCGCGGTGGAGCCGCTCCGCCCGCCCGGTACCGCCGTGCAGTGGCGCGAGGGCGAGCTGCCGTCTAAGGTCGCGGGCCGCGTGGGCCTTGCGATTTCGGCAGGCCGCTTTGCGCTCGCCACGGACGACGGCGTCACCGTCGGCCCGTGGGACGCGACGCTGATCCCGCGGTTGCGCGACGCGGAGATCGTCGCGCACGACTTCAAAGCGCTGCCGCGGCTGACGATGGAGCCGGCCGACGACACGATGATCGCGGCGTACCTGATCGAGCCCGGCCGCGCGGCGTACGAGCTGAACGACCTCGACGCCGAGTACGGCGTCGAGGCAATCCCCGAGCCGGCCGCGGAAGAGGAGACTTCCGAGCTCGTCAAGCGTGCCGAAGCGCCGCGTCGGCTCGCGCCGCTGATGAGCGAGCGCCTGCGCGAGCGCGGCGCCGAGTCGCTCTACCGCACGATCGAGCTGCCGCTGACCGCCGTGCTCGCGTCGATGGAGGACGCAGGCGTGAAGATCGACACCTACCGCATGGGCGAGATCACCGCCCGTCTCGCAGACAGGGTCGAGGAGCTCGAAGCGCGCGCGTACGAGCTCGCCGGCGAGGAGTTCATGCTCGGCTCGACGCAGCAGGTCGCGCGCATCCTCTTCGAAAAGCTCGAGCTGACACCGGGGCGCAAGGGCAAGACCGGCTACTCGACGGACACGCGCGTGCTGCGCTCGATCCGCGGCGAGCACGAGATCGTCGAGGTGATCGAGGAGTGGCGCGAGTATTCGAAACTCCTGAACACGTACCTCGGACCGCTGCCCGGACTGATCTCGCCGGAGGACCAGCGGCTGCACACGACGTTCAACCAGGGCGTCGCGTCGACGGGCCGTCTCTCGACGACGAACCCGAATCTGCAGGCGATCCCGATCCGCACGGAGCTGGGCCGCGAGATCCGCTCCGCCTTCGTGGCCGAGCCCGGCTTTCGGCTCATGTCCGCGGACTACTCGCAGATCGAGCTTCGCATCCTCGCGCACGTCTCCGGCGAGCCGAAGCTGCGCGACGCGTTCGCGCGCGGCGAGGACATTCACACAACGACCGCTGCAGAGGTTCTCGGGAAGGACCCGGCAACGCTCACCAAGGACGAGCGCAACGTCGCGAAGATGGTCAACTTCGGGATCATCTACGGCATCAGCTCGTTCGGGCTCTCCGAGAACCTCGAGATCCCGCGCGAAGAGGCGCAGGCCTACATCGACGCATACCTCGCACGCTTCCCGCTCGTGCAGGACTTCATCCAGCGCACGATCGAGCAGGCCGAGCGCGACGGGTACGTGACGAGCCTGCTCGGACGCCGGCGGCCGGTGCCGGAGATCCGGGCGTCGAACCGCCAGACGCGCTCGCTCGGCGAGCGGCTTGCTGTCAACTTCGTCATGCAGGGCTCGAACGCGGACATCATCAAGGTCGCGATGGTGCGCATCCACGAGCGGCTGCGCGCCGAGGGCCGTGGCGCGCGGCTCGTGTTGCAGGTGCACGACGAGCTGTTGCTCGAGGTGCCCGAGGCGGAAATCTCCGGCGTGCGCGAGCTGGTGCGCGGGGAGATGTGCGGCGCGTACCCGCTCGACCCGCCGCTGACGGTCGACGTCGGCGTCGGCGACGACTGGAGGGAAGCCAAGTCGTAGGCGAAGATCGGCGTGTGGAGGAATTCTCGCTCCGCACGCGCGAGCGCAACCTTGAGCGGCTCGCCTCGGAATCGTTCGACGTCCTCGTCGTCGGCGGCGGCATCACCGGCGCGGGCGTGGCGCTCGACGCGGCGAGCCGCGGCTTGAAGGTTGCGCTCGTCGAGCGGGGAGACTTCGCGTGCGGGACCTCGAGCCGCTCGTCGCGCTTCGTCCATGGGGGACTGAGGTACCTCGCGCGCGGGGAGCTCGGTCTCGTCGGGGAGTCGCTCGCCGAGCGCGCGCACCTTCGCCGCATGGCGCCACACCTTGTGCGGCCGATGCTCTTCATGCTCCCGGTGCCGCGGGACGCACCGCGCCGGGTGGGCGCCTCGCTCGGCGCCGCGATGCTCCTCTACGACGTGCTCGGAGGGCGGCGGCTGAACGGTCCGCGCACGCGTGCGACGCGCAAGGAGGCGCTCGCGCGCTCACCGATTCTCGGGCCGCAACGCGTCGATCGCGCACACCTCTACTGGGAGGCGACCGTCGACGACGCGCGCCTGACGCTCACGGTCGTCCGCACGGCCGCGCGGCACGGCGCGGTCGTCGCAACGCACTGCCCCGTCGTCGCGCTCGACGGCGCCGCGCTGTGCGAGGACCGCCTCGGCGGCGGCGACCTGTCGATCAGCGCGCGCTGCATCGTCAACGCGGCAGGCGTTTGGAGTGACCGCGTGCGCGCACTGCAGGCCGGCGGTGCGACGATCGAGATCCGCCCGGCGAAGGGCATCCACCTCGCGGTGCCGCGGTCGCTCGTCCCCGGCGATGCCGCGCTCATGCTCCCGTGCGGCGGCGGCCGCTTCGTCTTCACGTGCCCGTGGGGAGTCGTGACGCTGATCGGGACGACCGACAACGACTACGACGGACCGCTCGACGCGCCGGAGCCGGAGGAAAGCGAGATCACGGAGCTCCTCGAACGGATCAACCCGTGGCTCGCGCGGCCGATCGAGAGCGGTGACGTCATCGGCGCGTACGCCGGACTGCGGCCGCTCGCCGCGGGCAAGGGCAGCACGGCCGACCTCTCGCGCCGGCACCGGCTGAGCGCGAGCGGGCCGCTCGTGACGATCGCGGGCGGCAAGCTCACGACGTGGCGGACGATCGCTGCACAGACCGTCGACTTTGCGGGCGAGCGCGTCCTCGGGGCGCTGCCGCCGAGCCGCACGACACGGCTGACGCTCGACGGCGCCGGACCGAGACCGGCCGACGTGCCGGCGCACCTCTACGAGCGCCACGGTGCGAACGCGACACGCGTGCTCGAGCTCGCGCGCGAGCAGGACCTCGACCGTCTGCTGATCGAAGGTCTGCCGTATCTCGAAGCCGAGGTCGCGTACGCGGCGCGATACGAGATGGCGGCGGACGCCGGCGACGTCCTCGAGCGGCGGACGCGCGCCTCGGTCGAGACGCGTCACGCTGGGAGCTCCTCGCGGGCTCGCATCGAGGAGTTGCTAGCGACGTGACCGGCGTGCAAACACCGCAGCCGATGCTCGAGTTGCCGGAGGCGGTGCGCGCACGACTCACAGCGCTGCTCGCCGACCGGCTGCGCACCGATGCAAGCCGCGGCGGCGCGTGGTGGCCGATTGCACGCGTGTGGGCCGCGGCGGGAGACGTCGCCGCGCGCGCGGCCGCGGTCGCGCTTCCGGGGACGGTGGAGGAGATCGACGCGATCCTCGCGATCTGCAACGAGGCTCGCGTGCCGGTGACGCCGGTCGCGGGCGACTCGAGCGTCTGCGGACAGTCGGTTCCCGTCGCCGGCGGCCTCGTGCTCGACCTCGGGTTGCTCAACAGCGTGCTCGGCCTCGACGAGGAGTCCCTCGTCGTCACCGTTGAGCCGGGCGTCTACGGCCACGACCTCGAAGCGTGGTTACGGGAGCGCGGCTACACGCTCGGGCACTTCCCGCAGTCGATCGAGCTCTCGACCGTCGGCGGCTGGCTCGCGTGCCGTTCGGCGGGGCAGTCCTCGACCCGCTACGGGAAGATCGAGGAGATCGTCCTCGGCTTCGACGTCGCGCTCGCAAACGGCGGCCGCATGTCGTTCCCGCCGGTTCCTGCAGACGCCGTCGGGCCCGAACTGCGCCGGCTCTTCCTCGGCTCGGAGGGAACGCTCGGAATCTTCA
>WNEY01003706.1_pt1 | contig 11516 bp, 8 predicted proteins | sample 5400531 | NCBI WGS metagenome assembly WNEY01 (sample SAMN13153338, study PRJNA577476) | soil metagenome | isolation source: 200 cm saprolite under Douglas fir tree site 1 | place: USA:California | collected 2015-04-18
CTATGCGGGTGTGAAGGAAGAGACCATCAAGAAAATCCTGGTCGACAATCCGCGCCGTTTTCTTGCGTTCGTGCCCAAAGCCTAGGGGCTGGGGGCTAGGGGCTGCGGTGCGACATGCCCTTCAGCACGAACTTCTGCGCGCGCCGGCCTTGCCCGACCTCCGCAGTGTAGAGGTTGCCCTTGGAGTCGGCGGCGATGTGGTGGAGGTTCGTGAAGTCTCCCGGCTCGTGACCCTCTTTGCCGAACGTGCTCAGGACCTCGAGCGTGGCGCGATCGACGACGACGATGTGCGAGTTGCTGTAGTCGGCGACGTACATGAACTGCTGGCGCGCGTCCGGCGAAAACGCAATGGCGGCCGCCGTAAACCTTCCGAACTCGTTTCGATCGATGAAGACCTGCGTCGTGTATTTCCCGTCGACCGTGAAGACCTGAATGCGGCGGTTGTTCCGATCCTCGACATACACGAGCCCGTCGTTGGAAACCTTGACGCCGTGCACGGTCCCGAATTGCTGCGGCCCCGGACCATCCTCGAAGGCAACCCGCGTCGGCGCAGCGGGGGAGGCCGACGCGGGGCGCGGCGATGACGGCGGAGATGGCGGAGGGGGATCCAGCGGCTCGTTGCCGAAGGCTCCCCACATGCGCTTGAACTTGCCGGTGTCCGCATCCAGCACGATGACGCGCCGGTTTCCGTATCCATCCGCGACGAAGGCTTCATTCGCCTTCCGATACACGAACACTTCTGTCGGCTTCTTCAGGTTCGTGGTGTCCTTGTTGCCGCCGCTCTGGTCGCGGTGCCCGATCTGCATCATGAACCTGCCCGCGCTCGAGAACTTCAGCAGCATGTCGTCCGACCTGGTCCCCTGAGGCAGCGAGGCCGTCGGGTTGCTGCCTCCGATCCAGAAGTTCCCTTTATAGTCCACGGAGATGTTGTGCTCGGTATCCGGCCATTCATAGCCCTCCGCCGGTCCTCCCCAGGCGCGAACGAACTTGCCCGCTTCGTCGAATTCGACGACGGCGGGCGCGGCGTCGGCTTTCTGCTCGGGCGCCACGGTGCGCGGCCTGTGCAACACCCAGATATGATCGCGAGGGCCAACAGCCACCGCCGAGACTTCACCGAAGATCCAGTTGTTCGGCAGCTTCGGCCACAGAGGATCCACTTCGAACGTGGGCACGTGCCTGTTCGACTGCGGAGCGGCCAGGTTGCTCCCGAGCGGATGGCTGCCGCCGGCGGCAATCACCAGCGCGAACAGGAAGAAGCCGGGCACCATTGTTCGTGTCATGTCCGCCCTCTCGATCGACGGCGTGTCGCTCACAATTCGGCGCAGTCTAGCAGTTCAGCGGCCCTCCGGTGTGGCTTTGAATCAACTCTCGGCGGAGGGTATAATCCCGCCACTATCTGGGAGATAGGTCGATGAAAGCAATTCCTTTGGTCGTGGCTGGAGCCCTGAGTCTGTTTTCGGCCACGGTGCCGGTGCTGGCGCATCACTCCTTTAACGCGGAATACGACGGAACCAAACCCGTTACGTTGAAGGGCACCGTCGCGAAGATGGAATGGATCAATCCCCACGCGTGGATCACGCTGGACGTGAAAGGTCCCGACGGCAAGGTTGTGACGTGGCGAGTCGAGGCCGGGGCACCCAACGCGATGTTCCGACGCGGGTTCCGGAGAGATTCTCTCCCGGTCGGGACGGAAATCGTCGTCGAGGGCTTTCTCGCGAAGAATGGCAGCATGTCGGCCAACGGCCGGGATCTGACGTTCCCTGATGGCAAGAAGCTCTTTGTCGGCTCGTCGGGTACGGGCGCGCCCGGTGACCCCAAGGAACCGAAGGACCCGAAGTAAGAGGAGTATTGATGTCCCGGTGTCGGTCGGCCCTCGTGAGCCTGACTGTTGCAGTTGCTGCTGCAAGCTCGCTGCTCGATGGGTCGGGGCATGCGCAAACTGCGTTGCCGCTGGAACCTGGCGCGCGCAGTGGTCAAAGCGTGACGCCCGCCTTCGAGGGATGGTACCCAAACCCGGACGGCAGTTTCGATCTCCTCGTCGGCTACTACAATCGGAACCAAACCCAGGTTCTCGACATTCCGATCGGGCCTAACAATCAAATCGAACCAGGGGGGCCGGACCAGGGCCAGCCGACGCACTTTCTGGCTCACCGCCAATGGGGTGTGTTCACGGTCAACGTGCCGAAAGATTTCGGCAACAAGAAGCTGACGTGGACGATCGTTGCCAACGGCCAGGCCCTGTCAGTCCCGCTGGGCGTCATCAAGGACTACAAGGTCGAACCGCTCGAAGACGCGGCCATGGGCAACACTCCTCCTGTGTTGAGATTCCAGCCGGGAGGTCCGACTCATACAGGTCCGCCGCGCGGAATCACGACATCGCTGAGCACGACGTTGCCCGAGCCGTTGGTGTTGACGGTGTGGGCGACGGACAAGCCTGCCAAAAGGGCGGGCCCGCCGCCGCCTGGGCCACATGCGCCCGATCTCGCGATCGTGTGGAGCACGTTTCGTGGTCCCGGCCAGGTCACGTTCGCGAACGCCAAGCCCGACATCAACAAGGCAGACGGCAAGACGACGACGACCGCGACTTTCAGTGCGCCGGGAGAGTACGTTCTCCGCGTGCAGGCCAACGATTCGTCCGGAGACGGCGGCACCGGCTTCCAGTGTTGCTGGACCAACGCGCTGATAAAGGTCACGGTCAGGCCAGGCCCCAGCGGTCAGTAGCGGGCAGACGAGATGGCAAAGGAGCGCCGCGATGAATCATAAGTGGAGTTCGATCGGCATTGTGGCCTTGGCCGTGGCGGCCGGTACAGTGAGACCGCTCGCCGCAGGTTCTGAGGTCGGCGGCGACGGCGCGGCCGTGACGAACCCGACCTTCACGAAAGACGTTGCCCCGATTTTCCAGGACAAATGCGAGTCCTGTCACCGGCCCGGCTCCATCGGCCCGATGTCGCTCGTGACATACGAGGACTCACGTCCGTGGGCGCGGTCCATCAAGGCGCGTGTCTCTGCGCGCCAGATGCCGCCGTGGCACATCGACAGGACCGTTGGCATTCAGCACTTTCAGAACGATCGTTCGCTATCCGACGACCAGATCGACACGATCGTCCGCTGGGTCGACGCCGGCATGCCGAAGGGCGACTCGAAGGATATGCCCGCGCCAAAACAGTGGCCTGCTGAATCCGTTTGGAATTTTGCGAAGCAGTTTGGCGGTCCTCCGGACCTGATCATCAGATCGGAGCCGTTCACGATGCCGGCGGAGGCGCAGGACAAGTGGTTCAGGCCAACCGTGCCGATTGGTCTCACGGAGCCGCGTTGGGTGCGGGCCATCGAGATGCGGCCCGTGACGATCAAGGGCCGCAGGATCATCCATCACGCCATGGGGTATCTCCAGCAGGAGGAGGCGTCCGACTCTCCGGTCGGCGCCGGTGTGTTCATGGAGTGGTCGGTCGGAAAACAGGGCGAGCTCATGCGCCCCGATAGTGGAAGGTTGTTGCTGCCGGGATCGTCGATCCAGTTCGAGGTGCACCTGCACGCCGTCGGCGAAGAGATCAGCGACTCGGTCGAGCTCGGCGTCTATCTATATCCAAAGGGTCAGCAACCGAAGTATCGCCAGGTGTTGAGCGCGCTCATGGCGAGTCATGGTCTGGTGCTCGACCTTCCGCCCAATCAGATTACGGTCACCGAGAACTTCTCGGTGATGAAGATGGCGGGCCGCGTGGAGAATTTCCAGCCGCACATGCACCTGCGGGGCAAGGCCATGTCGATCGAAGCCATTCTGCCGGACGGCACGACGCAGATGCTCAGTTTCGTCAGGAACTTCACCTTCTACTGGATGAACAACTACGTCTACGCGGACGAAGCGGCGCCGCTGCTGCCGAAGGGAACCGTGCTGCACGTGACGGCCTGGCACGACAACACCGTCGGCAACAAGGACAACCCCGACCCGAATCAGTGGGTGGGCTGGGGGGACCGCACGGTGGACGAGATGGCTCACGCCTGGGTCAACTTCAGCTACATGAGCGACGCCGACTACAAGGCCGAAGTCGATAAGCGGCAGGCTGCCGCCGATACGAAGACGGCGCTCCAGCAGTAACGTGACGCTCGTGGGAGGTACCGCGCGCGGCCGGGCGGCGCCTCTTCCCGCCAACGGGTAGTAAAGTGTCGCCACTCGAGGAGCTTACCCAGATGCGAATTCGCCTCGGAGGTTGTCTGGTCGCGGCGGCGGTCATCGTCGGGCTCGTGTCCGGCGCTGCGAAACCGACCGCTGGTCAGGCTCCGGGCGCGTCATCGTACAAGGCGCCCCGCACGCTTGACGGGAAACCCGACCTGGCCGGGATCTGGCAGGTTCTGAACACGGCCTCATGGGACATTCAAGCGCACAACGCATCGGAAGGCGTGCCGGCCGGGCTCGGCGTGATCGAAGGGAATGTCATCCCGTACCAGCCAGCAGCGGCGGCGAAAAAGAAGGAGAACTTCGAAAAACGGCTGACCGAGGATCCCCTGCGGAAGTGTTTCCTGGCGGGTGTGCCGCGGATTACCTACATGCCGTTTCCGCTGCAGATTGTTCAGACGCCGACCCATGTCGGCATTGCTTACGAGTACAACCACGCGTCCCGCATCATCTACACGAATGGCACCGAGCATTCCGGTGTCGATGACTTCTGGATGGGAGACTCGCGCGGCCACTGGGAAGGCGAAACGCTGGTCGTCGACGTGAACGGCTTCAACGACAAAACGTGGTTCGACCAGGCCGGAAATTTTCACAGCGATGCGCTGCACGTGGTGGAACGGTATACGCGCACCGGACCCGACATCATCGCGTATGAGGCCACTATCGAAGACCCCAAAGTGTTCACGCGGGCGTGGAAAATGAGCATGCCGCTGTACCGCCGGCAGGAGAAGAATATCCGCCTCCTCGACTACGTGTGCCTCGAGTTCCGGGAGCCGTCTGTCTCGATCGACGAACTGGTCAAGACCAGAAAGTAAAGGGGAGGTTCAGGTGCGCAACCGATTGCTCGCTCCAGGGCGTGTCGTGACCTGCGTCGTGGCCGGTGTCTCGCTGGCGTCGGTCGTCGCCGTGGCGCAGACCAAGGCGCCCGCCGCGCCAACGAAGGCCGAGAAGCCGTACGTGGTGCCACGAACGCCTTGGAGCGATCCGGACATTCAGGGAACGTACAAGAACGTTTCCATGTTTCCTCTCGAAGCTCGCGAAGCGCTCCCGCCAGAAGGCGCACCGGCGGCGCCGAAGACGCCCGCCAAACGTGTGGACGCCGGCGCCGGTCCTGAGCATTGGTATGAAGTCCCGATGGGTGGCACCACGCCGATGGTCGTCGACCCGCCCGACAAGAGAGTTCCCTATCAGCCCTGGGCGCGGGCGCTGAACACGGAGATCAACAAGCATCAAGGCGACAACCCCGAAGTGAAAATCAAACGGGAGTATCTGGATCACCGCGTGCGCTGTCTGCCGTCCGGTGCCCCGCGCGTGACCACGCCGTGCGCGTACTGCGGCTACCAGATTCTTCAGGGTCCGGGCTTCGTGGCCTTCTTCTACGAGTGGAACCACCTCTACCAGTTCGTTCCGCTGGATGGGAGCCCGCACCCGGATCCCAGCATCCAACTGTGGATGGGGGACGCGCGCGGCCATTGGGAGGGCAATACCCTGGTGGTCGACGTGACCAACTTCAACGACAAAACCTGGGTGGCGCGGGGTGCCGCAATCCACACGTCCGCCATGCACGTGGTCGAGCGCTACACGCGGATCGACAAGAACACAATCGATTACCGGGTCACGATCGAGGATCCGGGCGTGTTTTCGAGACCCTGGACCATGCAATTCCCGGCGTTCGAGAGATATCCGGCAGGCACAGAGCTCTATGAGTACGCCTGCGCCGAAGGCAACGCGATTGACGAGACAGTATTCGGGGGGACCACGAAGAAGAAGGATCCGTTTTAGAACGCGTTTCGAAATTAAGAAATTGGAATCAGGAATTAAGAATTCGCGAACCCTTTCGAGCTGCCGCCCGACGAATTCTCAATTCTCAATTCTCAATTCTTAATTGTGCAACGCACTCTTAGAACTTGACCATCGCCGACAGCTTCATCAGCCGTCCCTGCAGCGTGCTCGCCGGCCGCCCCAGGGCGGAACCAAACGTCAGGATCTGGCCGAGCACGACGCTCGAGTTGGTGAGGTTGAACACTTCCAGCGTCGGTCTCACTGCGAGACGCCCCGCTTTGATTTCTCGCATGACATGGACGTCCACCTGGTTCCAGCGCTCCAGGTAACTGGTGCCTGGCGCGATGATCGGAACCGTGACCGGAGCCGACCTGTTTGGAAGAATAGTGAGAGGCACGGCCCAGCTGACGGTCAGCGGCAGTCCCGGATAACTCAACATCGAGACGCCGGTTTGAATCTTCCACGGCAGCGGAAATGTAGCGGCCAGCTTGAATTCATTCCGAAACGGGATACTCAGTGTGCCGATGCTCTGAGACAGCTCACCCGTCTGGTCGCAGTAGAAGAGCGCGTTGGCATTCGTCGTGTCGCAAGTGACAGTTCTCGTCCGCTCCAACGCCCATCCGCCAAGCAGCGTCCCGCCGCCGGCCAGCCTCGCCTGGAGACTCGCTTCGTACGCCGTGTAATCACGATGGTTGATTTCCGAATTCTGTACGACGTTCCGAACCTGACCCTGAAACGCCGGGTTGAGGTTGAAGACGGTCAGCGGATCGTTCGTCAGCGGATTCGTGGTCGGGACGGAGAGGTAGGACGAGGAGAGACTCAGCGCCTTGTTCAAAGTCGCCTGCGCATCGTACGAGCGCGTGAAGTAAAAACCGGCGAGGACGGAGATGCCTGGCGCGAGCTCGTGCTGAACACTGGCTGCCCAGTCCCAGCTGTACTCGCGTCTGAGGTCGGGATCCGGAGTCGCAGCCACCGCCGACCCGAAGAGCGGATTGTTGCTCGGGCCGATCTCGTTGTCCTGGGCAATGTCGTCGCCATTGGTCGCGAGGGGAGTGGGCGAGCACGTGGACGTGCCAGGAACGAGATTGCAATCCAGCCAGGTGCGCCGATCGCCGGTCGAGCTGATCGGGTTGTAGCCCAGCAAGGAGAGCGCCGAGAGTTGCGTCGCATACTTGTTGACGCTGAACTTCAATGCCGTCTTTGCGTTGCCAAACAGATCGTAGACCACACCGATCCGCGGATCGACATTGAAGAACCGGTTGAAGGGATGCAATTCAGGCACTGAGCGGGCCGGCACGAAACGGCCGGCTCCCATGGTTTCGGCTTCAATCCCGCCATAGAATTCGTCGAACCGGATCCCTGCGCTCAGCGTGAGACGACGAATCGTCCACGTGTCCATGAGATAGGGGGCCCATTCGTCGGCGAATTGGCCCGAGGTGTAAGGCGACGGCTGAACGGTCACCGAGCTCGGCACGCCGCTTCGATACTCCTGCACCAGATCACCGTTGCCGCCCGAACCGATCGTGACGTACTTGGCCGTTCTGTACTGCACGCCCGCCTTGAAATTGTGCGACCCCGTCACGTACGAGACGGCCGATGAAAACACATAGGCCGGCTGACGCGCGGTGATCGGGCTCGCACAGCACCCCCCGCTGATGGTGCCTGTGATGAGGTCTTGATGCGGGGCGCTGGCGAACCAGGCCGCGGTCCCCCGGGGCTGCAGTTGCCCCGCCAGACCGTTGTTGTAAACCGTGTGGAAGATGTTGAACCCCAGGCCGGCCTCGAGCAGCAGCTTGTTCGTCGCGGTGGACGTCCATTTCAGGTACCCGAGCTGAAAGTTGCCCGGGTCGTTGTCGGAGACCGCCGAGCCCCAGTCGACAGTCGGCGTGGTAAGGGCGCCAAGCGTGAAGACCGCGGTCTTCCTCTGGGTCTTGAACGCCTTGTCCATGAACGCGGCGATCTTGTTCCGTGGCGTGGCCTGCCAGGTGAGTCGGCCCGACAGATTGTTCAGCATGTTCTCCGTGTAGCCGGGTTCACCCGTGCTGAAGTAGTGGGCGCCAGCCGGATGGGCCACGTAGTCAAAGTACTTGCCCGAGCCGAAGAACCAGAGCCTGTTCTTGATGATCGGAAGCCCGAAGGCCGGAGTCGCTTCGAGCATCTTCTGAAGGCTGTCGGCGGTCGGAAGGCCGCGTGCAATCAGATCGGCTGTGATGTTGCTGCCCTGGAAGCTATCCCGTGTCCCACCGAGATAAAAATCCCCATGGAACGTGTTGCCGCCGTCGCGCGGAATCATGTTGATGCGAACGCCGCCGCCGGGCGAATCCGCGGCAATGGCGCTCGTTTGATAGCTCACATCCTGTACCATCGCGAAGTTGTTGTAGCCGGACTGACTGACACCGTTGGCGATGCGCATGTCGATGCCGTCGATTTCGACTGAATCGTCACCGCTGCTCTTTCCGCGGACCGTGAGGTAGGACCCTTGCCCCAGGGCCGTGCCGCCCAGGTCGGGCGTGGTCATCTTGACGCCGACCGCAATGGCGCCGGCGTCGAGGAACGTCCGCGCGGTCGGGAGCGCATCGAGCACTTCGCGCGTGAGCACGGCGCGTTGTGAAGCCTGCTGGACATCCACCACCGGCGTGACACCCGACACGGTCACTGTTTCCTCGACGGCGCCCACCCGTAACTCCGCGTTCACGGGAAGATCCACGTTCGCGCCCAGTTCAAGACCTTCCCGCCTCACCGTGTTGAACCCCGGCAGCGTGAACGTCAGCACGTACGCGCCAGGTCGGAGATCGATGATGCTGTAGCGCCCCTCGGAGTTCGTTGTGGCGGTCCGCACTCTCTCGATCAGTGCCGGACTCGCCGCTTCAACGGTCACTCCCGGCAAGACCGCGCCGCTACTGTCGGTGACCAGTCCGGCGATCGCGCTCTGGGCCGCCGCTGCGCGTGGAAGCAACATCAAAACGAGCGCGAGTCCCGCCAGTTTACCGACGCGGAGAACAGGAAACCGCATATCATCCTCCAGCAGGTGCACCGATCCGATCGGCCTGGAAAAAGCCGACCGACTGAGGGTATGTGGCGCCGGGAATTGCGACGCGCAGATCTGCTATTTCTCGCGAACGCCGATGGTCGTTTGCGGGGTCATGCTAGGCCGTCCCCAAGCCTGCGTCAATAGCAAAACGGGCGATGCGGCGTCACTCTGGATCTGGCCGACAGATTATTGGATGGCTGTATCACGCATCTGGCCGCGATCGGGATGCACGAGCATGCTTTGAATAGCCGCGCCGAGAGGGCGCCCTCAAACCAAAAGAACCGACTTCATCCGATCGCAGATTGCCGCACGTCCATGCGACGCGCACAGTCGCCACACCCGCTTCAGCGCGACTTCGATCCTCGCGAAGCGCGAGTCTGCTTCGCGCGTTTGAGGTCCAGCGGCGCCTGACACCGCCATGCCTCCGAGATGAGCGGCTCGAGATCCGCGTTGAGCTTTCCCATGCTCCGGACCGCCAAAGGCGAACCGACCGCGCGCCTGCTCGGCCGCGGGCAACGACAACGCAATTCGACGGACGTCAGCCTGGGTGGCCATCGGATCACGACGGATTATGGTTTGCTGAAGAGGCGCGCGACGTAGCCTTTGCGCCAGTACGCCGCCAATCGCTCGACGCTGAGAAAGTACCGTTCGGTTGCCTGCGGGTGCGACAGCTCGATCGACTTCCACACTGTCAGGGGGGCAAGAAAAAGCGCATAGCCATCCCCATCGACTGGGGTGTATTGACGAAGCTCGAAGTCGGGCAGCAGCGCCCGATTCACAGCCACAAAGAGTTCTTCCTGCCTGGTTCGCGGCGGGAATTCAAGAATCTGAGGGTCTCGGGTTCCTGCCCGGACAAGGTATCCAGCTTCTGCGCGGCGTTCTACGCGCAGGTAGTCACTTCTGACGAACGGCGTTATCGCCTCCAGGATCTCGGGCAGACCGGCGCGCCAGTCGACGACCACGCAGTTGTCACTTTCCCCGAATGCTTCAACAGCCTCTTTGTCTCCCGCCAACAGTCGCGACAATAGAGTTTCGTTCATGGCTGTGATGCCTGACGCTGCAAATTGCCGCGCGCCGCTGTGACAGGATCACACGCATCACGGGGCCGACGGCGCGCCGGACTTCAACTGGCGTTGGTACTCTGCTTCATCGAAGTGTCCCTTCGACTCCGCGATAAGACCATCGGCACCAATTGTCCATTCCTCGTACCCGCTAATACGAACGGACTTGCCAGTGCCTCCAGGGCCGGTGTTCGTCCCGGTCCACGTCCAACGAAAGATAGTGTGGCCGCCTTCCCGGCCCACCTGGTCCATCTTCACGACCATGTCGGGAAACGCAGTCATGAATCCCTGGGCCGTCGCGGTGATCGCCGCGCGCCCGACGGAGGGAGCACCGGCATTGACCGTCAGGGATCCGTTCTCGGCATAGAACGACACCAGGCTGGCGGGATTCTGGCTGCTCCAGGCTGCCGCATACCGTGTTGCAAAGTCCGTCAACTGGTTCATCGATGTCGATCTCGAGGTGCAGGCAGTGACCTCAGGGATCCGGCCCCACGAGACGCGCGTGGATTGGACCGCAGGGCTGAATAACGTGGCGTCTCTCGAGGCGCATTGGACGGCCTACCGTTGCATTGGTGGACGGCGCAACTCGCGTCGCACGCGGCGGCTCGCCTACCCGCTCTCCCCAGTGCCATTTCGCGTGCGGGCGATCTTGCCTGAGTCCTGGAGGTGGATCAAGCGCCTTCACGACAACGAGTTTGGCCATTCCGGTGACGAGTCCACTCTGCATGGGCGCCGGCGGCCAACGCTCGGAAACCCCTTTGGGCGCTCGAGCAGCTGCGAACGCGCATCAGAACCGAGCGTCAGCAAGAGCACTTCGGGCAAAGATTTTGGAACATGGTGGACCAGAACAGCGCCAGTTGGAACCACATCAGCAGCTAGCTGCACCGGGTAGAGGCTTTGCGCGACGCAGCCTGATACGATCCCGCTCAGCCGTATCAACAAATCCTTCACGGCACCGCGGACGATCCGGCGGATTGCGGCACGACGCGTGTTTCAGTCGGCCAACGGGAAGCCCGTCGTGCGCACGATTGGCGTGCCGCTTCGCGCAAGCGTGGATGGTCCCGGGCCTTCTCCCAAGCTCGTAGATACTCACGTCCATCGTCCCACCGGCCACGGGCGCACGTGTGACGTAAGGCCCGTGTAGTGATTCGTCCACCTCCGCTCGGCCGACGAACTCTGAGCCGAGCTACGGTGGACAACCTCCGCCTGCATCAGGGGGAGCGGAGGTTGGTGGGCCCCCCGGGGATCGAACCAGGGACACCGTGATTAAAAGTCACCGCCCAGCGATTTTGGTGAAATCTCTTGGACCACGCGTGCACGCGAATTCGTGCTGAAATCAGGTCGATCTGTGGTATTTCTGTGTGCAACAGATTTCAACGACTTTCGTCGCGCTGTTACCCCGGTGTTACCCCAGCGGACACCATGATGTTTTCTCACAGGAGCTCCTCATGCCGACACTGGCCTTGACGGC
>WNEY01003708.1_pt1 | contig 11508 bp, 3 predicted proteins | sample 5400531 | NCBI WGS metagenome assembly WNEY01 (sample SAMN13153338, study PRJNA577476) | soil metagenome | isolation source: 200 cm saprolite under Douglas fir tree site 1 | place: USA:California | collected 2015-04-18
CGTCGGACATGCAGAACTGTCTTCTCACCGGCGATGCGCTGTCGGTCTTCGGTGAGCAAGGGGCGCGCCTGGCGGTGACCGACGTGGAGGCGGAGTGGACTGAGAACCGCGTCTACCAGGCATTGCGTACGGCTGCGTCAGCTAATGGCGGCAGTGACGACGGCGAGGTCGAAAGGGTGTACGCGGTCCTGCGCCGTCGGCTGATCGACTATCCGGTGCTGGCTGACCTGGAGCTTAAGCGGTGGGAAGGAGAGTTCGGGAAAACTGACGGCAGCGGCCAGACTTACGTGAAGCGCCTGGTCGACGCTGCATACGTGTCCAGGCCGGCGTCAGGTGCGGAGCAGTATCTGCGGTGCCCGCAGTGCCGGAACACAGTGCCCGGACCTGAAAGCCCTTGCGGGACGACTGGCTGTGCGGGTTGGGCTGCCGAGGCTGTCAGCGTGATGACGCTGGCTGCGGTATACGACCAGCACCGAGCAACGCGTCGTTTCATCCGTGATCCCGGCCTGGTCGAGGCTCGTATCTTTGACGCGTTCGGCGCGCGCAAAGACCTAGGGGACCGGGTCCGGGTCACCCCCTATCCCGGCCTTGACACTCTGGACGTGCTGATCGAGTTCCTCGCCGCGGATGATGGCCGCCTGACGGTGACGGAGACGTGGGGAGCCGACGCCAAAGATCAGGACAGTGCGCGGCTGCTCGGCCGGGCCTTCACCTGGCCCGAATCGATGGCCTGCCAGCGGCGGTTCCTGGTACTGCCCGAGCACCGCGCGGTACAGCCGGGGTATGCCGCCGACTTGAGATCTGAGCTGGACGGGCGAGTGAAGGGAGTCGAGGTTATCGGGGAAAGGCGGCTGGTCTCGATGGTGACCGCTAAGGCTAAGGGGCTGGCGCGATGAGGGAGGCGTCGGGCTGGCTGGACCGGTTGCCGAAGGATCTGCGCGCCGAAGGCTTCCCTGAGCAGATCATGCCCGTGGCGGAGTTCTGCCGGGTCGAACTGGGCCTGCATTTCCTTGCCCGTCATTTCCCGGGAGAGCCAGTTGGCGTGCTGCAGCCGGTCTTGTCCGGCTACGTGCAAGGCCAGACAGGGATCGATCCGGTCATCAGGCGGGTGCGTCACAGGATGGGCGACGTGGCCCGGCGGGGCTACTGGCGCAAGCTGCTGAACCAGTACATGCGGCTTCCTGACAGCGTCCGCTGGTTCGACCGCACCGACGACCGGAGCAGGCGCGTCAACGACGAGACCGTCTTCGCCGTCCGGCCTTCCTCTGTGTGCCCCCTCAGGGAGGACGTGTATGAGGCCGCGACGACAGGCCCGCTGTCTTACAGGACAGGCAATCAGCATCCTCCCGCCGAGGCCGGGAAGCGGTATCAGTTCACCGCGGCCGGAGCCACGGAGTACGTGCGTTTCCCTGATCGGCTGCCGCCGGTCGGCCCGCTGGCTGTCATGTCCCCGGTGCCGTCCAGGCACCGGGAACCGTGGATGGTCTCGTTCGGCAGAGACCTCGCGCCCGTAGCCGAGTGGGTGGATGAGCAGATCGCCGATAAGCCTGGCATCACGAACAGGAACTGGCGGAAACGGCTTGATGACCTGAGGTTCAGCGTCGCGGACCCAGCTTCCGGGCAGCTCCAGGACCTGCCGGAAGAGTTCGCGATCGACGGCGTGGAGCACATCGTCGGCCTGATGAATTCAGGTAAGACCACGCTCACCGACCTGATCGTTATCGATGGCGTCAAGAACCGGTCTAAGCGGGTATGCGTCGTCGTCGGCTCGGTCGGAGATGTCTACGCCAAGGTGTCGTTCTTGCGGATGCTCGGCATCGATGCCGTGCCGCTGATCGGCCGCAGCTCCCGCAGCGAGCACGCCGGCCGGTACTGGCGCACCTTTATCGAGGAAGCTGCGGTTCTCGTCCAGGGCGAGAACGCTCCGGATCCTGCAGCTGCCTATGCGAATGCTGCGTGCCTGCTGGAGCCCTATCGGCAGACGCTGCATCCGGACTGGGCGCCGCTGCGGCCAGAGGACTTCCCGTGCCAGGGACAGTTGCGGGAGGTCGGCGCTGACCGCCCGGCCGCCTGTGATTGTCCGCTCCTGGCGGTCTGCCCCGCGCAGAAGGCGCTACGGGAAGTCGCGACAGCTCAGGTGTGGGTCACCACGCCGCAATGCCTGCTCGTCAGCAAAGCTGGCCCGTCGACCGCGCAGATGCGCTGGCTGGAGCAGGTCCAGCACGAGATGGACCTGCTGATCATCGACGAGGCTGACGCAGTCCAGCGGGTATTCGATTCCAGGTTCGTGCAGGACGAGGAACTCGTGGCCACGGAGAACGGCTGGTCACACCGGATGGCCAGCCACACCAATACCGCCCTGGCCGGGAGCGGCATGGCCCCGGCGACTGACCCGGCGGTGCAGCAATGGCACGAGTACCTGCAGATCCACCAGCAGGCCGTGTTCACGCTGAACCGGCTGGCGCTGTCACGCTCAGGGGAGGCACTCCGCGCTCACCTTGGCGGTGCGACGTTCACCGCGCACTCGCTGTTCCGGAACGCTGCGCGGATGCTGCATGGCCTGCCCCAGGCTGGCGAAGGAGATAAGGCGACAGAGGACGAGGCGGAGGATTTCTACCAGAAGCACTTGCAGGGCCTGGCGGAAGAGCCGTTCGACACCGCAGGTCATGGCCTAGAGGTAGCAGTCGGGCTCGTGACCCGTCTTCAGCGCGACGACGACGCCGTCCGCTGCGCCCTGGACCAGTGGATCGACGCCAATGCCACACAGGCAGCGGACGCCGGCGGAAGCGTCGGACGTAACCGTAACCTGCTCCGGCTGGTCATCGAGGCAGCGATCTGGGCAGCAAGGATCACCACCACGTTCTTCGAGATGGGAACGATGTACCCATCGGTCGGGGACCGGCTGCAACTCCCGGACGAAGAGACATTCTGGCTTTTCCAGCCGCCCCGCGACTACCGGCCCCTTGTCCCGGAAGCACCTATGGGGAACATCCTGGCGCTGCGATGGGCGCCCGGCCGTGACGGCGGCGCGCTGCTGCAAGTGCTATGGGTCCACGGCGTGGGACGCTGGCTGCTGCACCATTCCCACGACCTGCTCGCCTGCGAGGGCGTCGACGGGCCGCATGTCATCCTCACGTCGGCTACCAGCTGGCTGCCCGGCTCGTCCTTTTACCACATCCCGATCACGCCCTCGGCGGTGCTCCGCCAGCCTGACGAGGACCGCGCAGCTCTGCTGGGCTCGGCTATGGCAGTCCGTCCCGCACGGGCCGGCGGTGACGGTGACCCGATCTTCGTGTCTGGTCGGCAAGGCAGCGCACGGTCGGATGCGCTGCGGCAGATGGTCACCGCATTGTGCGAACCGGTCGGGGGCCGTCACCGCAGCGTCATCGACGAACTGCGGGCACAGCTCCCGGAAGGCCGAAGGCAGGTCCTGTTCGTGGTGCTCTCAGGCGCTGACGCCCGGGTGGTCGCGGAAGCTGTCAACCACCGGACCAGCTTCCGCGCCAGGAATGTGGTCCCGGACGCCTCCGACCCTGGCCAGCACGGCATCGCACGCCGCACGATCGCGGAGTTCGGCAAGGGCGCAGATGACATCCTCGTCGCCGCCGAAATGTCCATCCAGCGTGGCTACAACATCCTCAACTCCAGCGACACGGCCGCGCTCGGAGCAGTCGTCTATCTCAGCCGGTCCCATCCGCCGCCTTCAGACCTGGCGTTCCCGCTCTCACTGCTCTGCCAGCTCGCCATGCGGCATCTGCAGCACCCCGCTATAGCGGCATCAGGTAACGCTGGGGAGATCGCCCGCCGGCTCCGTCATGAAGGCCGCAGCCTATGGTTCGACATCATCGGCAGGCCCGTGCAGTTCCGCACCCTGGACGACCGTTATCGCACCACGTTCGTCGCCAACAACCTCGTCCCGATGAGCCAGACCATCGGTCGAAGCATCCGAGGTAACCAGCCCACCAGGGTGCTGTTGTCCGACGCGGCCTTTGCCGAGAGACTCGCCACCGCCGACACTGCACCGGACACGGCCCGGACAAGCCTGGTCGTGGCCACCGATGCGCTACTCAGCACTCTGTTGCAGCCGCCGCACCCCGAGGCCAGCACCAGCCAGTGCCTGGAGCATGCGATCAACATGGCCGTCTGGGAACTGCTCGGTCACCTGGTATGTGCCAACGACCCCCTCGGCTCCCGGAGGCGGTAGACGATGCCCGGCATCAGCAACACAATGCAGCTGACCTCGTTCACGATCGAGCCCGGCGCTCAATGGAACGTCGACTGCCAGGTCGCCGGCTTCCCAGACGCGTGGCTGAAACCCCTCTCTGCCGCCTACCACCAGCGACCGGGAATCAAGCCTCACTGGTCCCTTCCCAGCCGCAGCCTGGTCGAGCTGCTGATCGGCCTGGACCCCGGCATCGTGCACGTGAGTTCCAGACTGAGCGGAAACAGCCGTTTCATCACCGCCCTGCCTGGAGCCGATCCTAATGTGATCGCGGCCGCGATCGCGTCCTGGGCCAGTACCGAAGTCGCCTCCCTCGATTGCGACACCGACTGGTGGCAGACGTGCCAGGCAAGCGACATCCAATTCCGTACCGAAACGATCAACCTGCTTGAGTACGAGACTCATCCCAACCACACCGCGGCCGGAGCAGCACAGATGTTCACGCTGCTCCCTAGCTATCTCGCCCAGCACGTCGCCGCCCAGAACATGCCGCTGCTAGGACGATCGCGAAACTGGATACTCGGGCCGCCGCGCAGCGACGGGCGTCGTAGCGCGGTGCTGTGGCCACCCGAGAAACTCGAGCACCCGAAGGCAGGAACCGGGCTCGCGACCGCCAAGATCACGTTCCACGTAGAGACCACCCCGAACCACCCCGTCCCGCACGTCCACGCCGACCTCAGCATCAGCCGCTTCCCCCTGATGCCCGTCAGCTACGTTCCGGCTCGCGGCGACGGCCCGCCTCAGGCAACAATCTGGCTCCAGGCACCGGAAGGATTCCTGCGCGAAAGTGAGCCACACACTCTCCTGGCGGCCACGGCCCGGCAGGCCTGGGCCAAGGAATCCGGTTCCCGTCAGTGGCAATGGAAACCTGGCCTGGCGACGGCGCTCGGCCGTCTTACCCACCTGGCCTTCCCGAATCCCGAAAAGATCTTCACCAATCCCGCGGCCGCATCCGAAGAAGGCAAGATCCGTTCTTATGTTCTCTACAGTGAAGGCACCAAGAGCCAGGCCGGTGACATTGACGACCTAGCTGCCCTGGCCCTAGGAGAAGACGAAACACCTAAGGCGCGCTCATTCCTTCACATCGCGAACGCAGGGCTCGGGCCTCGCGACCATATCGAGGCCCGCGAACAAATCGCCGGCGTCCTCGGCCCGCTAGGAGTCCGACCGATCGAAACCTGCCACCGGGTCGGCAAACGCAACCAGCGGAAAATCGCTCCTGCCGAGCCAGCCGGGCAAAGCTACACCCTGGAACTGTGGACCCAGTCCGACCTGACGCGCGAAGCCATCCTGGACACCCTGGAACATCACCACGGGCTCACCCCAGCACCCGATCCCGGCAACCCAGCCGTCATCAGATTCACAGGCGACCTGACCCTGGAGATCATCCTCAAGGACGTCGGCACGCTCGGCGCCGGCATCGACCGCCCGAACGGAAACAGCCAGCCCGAAGCAAACCTACTGGCCGCCCACGCCAACCACATACAGCAGCACATCGGCCGGAGCCCCGACCCGCGCTCAGCCATCTTCGAACTCGAAGACGACCGATACTTCGCGCGCGCCCGCAAAATCGACCCGAAACCAGCACTGAAAAAAGCATTCGCCCGAACCGGCCGTCGGCTCCAGTGCCTGCGCCCCGCGCAACTCTTCACGCCAACGGCGTCCCCGCCCAGAACCACCGGCCGACGTCAGCCAGAGCCGTTCCCGGGAACGCGTTTCTCGCTCGGCACCGTCCTGCGCGTGTCGGCAGCAATCAACGACGCACTGCGGCAACTCGGACGACTCGGCAGCTACGACACCCCCAGCACCATGCCCGACCTGGAACTGATCGGCATCTGGCTGCACCACAGCGGAAGCACATGCATCCCGATCGTCATCCGGCTCAAGCCCGGCGGCACAGCCACGGCCCACCTCGCTTCACCGGACGGCATCCCGACGGCGCCCATCCCCTACAGTGATCTGCCGGAAGCCCTCGCAAATGGTAAGGGCCGCATCCGCGGCAGCAGCAAGCAGAAAACGCAGGTGGCGCAGTTCCTGTGCAACGCACTCGGCGTCGGCGACACGGTCAGCCAAGACGTCCACCACCGCGTCGTTTACGTGCGCTCGGCAAGCTTCCGGGAATGGGGCTGGGACTGGCTGCAGGACAAGCACATCGAGCCCGACCGGCTTATCCAGCCCGGCCCCGATCTCGACGACAACACCACCACTCCGCCGATATTGTCACCCCAGCAATGCCCGGGACTGCGCATCGTCCGCGTCCGCGACCGGACCGGCACCGGAGAAGTCGCACTGGGATTCGCCGCTGACTACGAAACCACCAGCGTCCGCACCAGTGGCCTGTTCAAATTCACCGACCGCATCTACTACTCGATCAACCCCCGCCCCGACCAGATGCAAACACCGCTAGGCGCCTCCAAGCTCGATCCGGATAAACTCCGCAACCTCGCATTCCAGTCGGCCAATCCCAACCCGCTAGAGATCTATCCGGTCTTCCTGCAGCCAGACGATGACCCAGATGCTTACGCCGCTCTAGCGAGCAGCCTTCGCAGAACCTACCTGCACACGCAGCAGGCCACCTTGTTCCCAGCGCCACTGCACCTCTGCGAACTAGCTGATGAATATCTCTAAGAAAATAATAACGGTTGTTTCCACAGAGCACAGCTTGAGGACAGGTATGCAAACCGTCGTCGCGCATGACCGCGCTTAAATGTCGGCCTAGTCCGACCAATATCCCATACTGGCCAATAGCGCCTCAAGGTGCCCATAGCAGCATTTTCATCTCTGCTCTCCCATGTATTGGTTATGGATGAGCTGCGTTGTGTAGTGGTAGTAACATCAGGGGCGTTGCAGACGTAAGGAGTCTTGATGCCCCCTCAAGCCAGTAAGGTCTCGCTGTATCGTCTCGTACCTGACGCCGGGCGGCTCGCTGCGTGTCTTCAGCAAAAGTACCTTGAGGGCGGCTTTAGCAGTGAAGATGTAGTGCTTGGCGGCGTCGATGCGCTGCTGGTGACCGGAGTGATCGGGAATCCGTCGCCTAAATGGGTACCTCACGTTCTCTCGCTAACCGGTCGAGTTCCGGATGTTCACAACGACACCGCTGCTGCTGTCCTTCTGGTTCCTTTCCGTGGATTTGTATATGCGCTTTGCTGGGGATTCGGGCACCTGTTGATATCGTCTGCGCGGCTCGACGCAGGATTTGGGCTTCGATTCGCGATTCGACGCGCAAACCCGCGGCAGGTGCGGTCTCTGACGATACACACGATGGATACGCTGGCGCGAACGGCCCGCACGACCGTGCCCGGCGGGGCGGGCCTGCAGTCGTTTGGAATGGAAGAGATCGGTGAGCTTGTAAGCCGTCTTGTCGGGCGCATCCCCGGCGACGGGCTGACGGCTGCCCGCGCTGATGCCAACTCGTACATTACTGTTCGTGGCGCCGATGGGCTAAGCATCCCGCTCGGCCTCGAACCAGACGCGCTGCTTCATGACCTGGAGTTTCTGCACGGCGTAGTCGAGAACGAACCTCCTATGAAGGGGCTGGAGCATTTCGAGCACACCAAACCGCTTCGCCCAGGCGATCCAGTCATTGAGCGACTCAAGGTACGCCTGTCTGAGTTGCTCGTTCCTGATTCGCCGCGCCTGGCCCTCAGCTGGCCTGCCGAATGGAATGAGGAGCACGGCGAGGCTGACGGTTACATACTCAAGAACCTCGGCCGTGGCGACTGGGAGGATTCCCCGGAGGAACTGGAACTCGGACATCTGATTCGTCCAGTTGCGGAGCGAGATGTATCTCAGCGTCTGTCGGCCCTCAAGAGGATCAAGGTCCAGGTGCTCGATTCCAGTGGTGATCCGCTGAGTCGCGATCTAGCTGGAGACAAGTGGATTACAGCCGAGATTGACTTGGATGGGGAGAGGTATGTCTTCCATCAGGGCCGCTGGTTCAACATAGGCGGCGCCTATCTGGAGATGCTGCAGGATAGGGTTAGGAGAATATTTTCGTCACAGAGCAATCTAGCCTTGCCATCCTGGCCTCTGGAAATCAAGAAGGGCGGTGCAACCGGCCCTGCTGCCGAGCGTAGGTACAACGAACACGCTGCTGAGGATGATCGCTCTCTTCTCTGCCTCGACAGGCAGCTTATTCGCACCGTGCAGCATCCCGCCGGTATTGAGTCATGTGATCTTCTAGGACCGGCCGGTGAACTGATCCATGTGAAGAGGCTGGACGACTCTGTTTCGGCTAGCCATCTATTCAACCAGGCGCTTGTTTCCGCTGAAACGCTCCGAAGTCAGGCTGACGCGCAGGCGGCCATGCGAGAGCGAGTCACCCAGCAGAGCAATGGTGCCCGGACACTCCCTGCTGATTACCGGCCCCGAAAGGTAGTTCTCGCCTTCGCAGGCCGGGAGGCCAGTCCGGAGGCGCTCTTTACCTTCTCTCAGGTGACGCTCAACAGATGCGCAAGGCGCCTCGGCGAGATGGATATCGAGCTTGAGGTCACCCAGATCCCTTACTCGGATGAAGTACTTTCCGACAGTGCCAGCAATTAGCTTTGAAGACCGTCGGGCTTGGCGCACGCCGGGCAGATGGTATCTGCGTCTTGTGGTCTAGTCGCGCATCTGGTCAACGGCTATCTCGCTTGCGGTTAGGGGGACGGCTCTTAATTGACGAGTGATTCCTGTACTTGACCAATACGCATGCCCGCTTTTTCCTTAATGGGTGCCAATAGGTGCGTCGACGGTGCATCGGAAACCTGGATGAGCATAGGGGGCGCGCGCATTGTTCGCAGTAGAACTCCAAGCTGCCCTATACGATTGGCGGCACTTAAAGGACACGAAGGAGCGTTGCAGGCCGATGACGCAGGGAACTCATGATGTCGACTGACGTTGGACGGCATCGCACGGTTGAGCACCCGCGTCCGACGGATGCCACCGTGAGGGAGCTGTACGCTACCGCGCTTCGCTGTGGTCGGCCTGGTTGCCTTCAGGCGTTGTACCGGACCGGTGAGGCGGGTAAACGGATCCTCAACAGCCAGGTCGCGCATATTCACGCGCGGAGGGGAAACGGTCCTCGGTGGAATCCGGTAATGACTGCGGGCGAGAACCGGGGCTTTGACAACCTGATCGTGCTTTGCCTGGAGCATGCCCTGGAGATCGACCGGACACCAGATCGTTTTCCGGCCGAGGACCTGCGTGAGTGGAAGGCTTTCCAGGTTGCCGCTCAGGAACGTGCAGCAGCATGTCTCCCGCAACTGACCGAAGCCGAAGTCGGCGAGGTGATGCAGCGGTCGTTCGGCCTCGACGACGTGGCGGCGGTAGTCGCCGCGGCGGTCCCGTTCTCTGCCCGCTCCCGCACCCGAGATGGGGCTCTAGACCGAGCCGTGCGAGAGTCTTTCGGACGCCGGATGAGTAGGCTCCTCGCGGTGCGGGAGGATCGGAAAGATGATGTCCTTGCCTGGATGTCCAGGCGAGACGATCCCGTGACCGATGTACCTGAAGGCCAGGTCAGGGTGCTCATTGCTCCTTTGGGGGCAGGCAAGAGCGAGCATGCTTCACGGTGGTGGGATGAAGGGTTGTGTGATGCCCAGGATGATGCCGAGATCGAGGTTCCGGTCTGGCTTGATGCGCGCAGGGTGACTACTGGCCTGGATGCTGCCGTCACCGCAGGCATCGGCGGCGATCCGGCGCGGCCGTGCCGGATTGTGATCGACAACCTTGACGGCGTCTCCCCCAGTGAGGCGAGCTTGCTGCTGAACGAGGCCCGCCAGATGGTCCGCACCTGGCCGCGTATGAGAATACTGGCCACCTCTCGCCCTGGCGTCACCGTCGGCGAGAACGAGATCCTTACTGTCCAGCCGTGGAGCCCCGAGCGCGGAAGAGATCTCGTCCGCGCGATCTCCGGTCAAGAAGGTTGGCATTTCTGGACCGCTGAAACGAACGACTTGCTCACCAGCCCTCTCACGGCGATCGCCGTTGCCGCGCGGCTGCTCGAAGGCAGAGACATCCGCGTGTCGCGGCTGACCTTGCTCTTGGATCTGGCGCAGGTCGTCCTTCAGCAGAAACGCCCGGATCGGGCAGATCCTGGGATATGGGGCGAGCTAGCCCGCCTGGCGAGCCGAATCCTGACCGAGGCCGCTCCGGTGACTGCATCCTCCTTCGGCAATGAAGCTCAGGTCTGGCAGCTCACCGACACCGGGCTCGTCATCAACGATGACGGCATCCTCCGGTTCGCCCTGCCGCTGTTCGAACAGCATTTCGGTGCTCAGGCACTCACACGTGGCATGGTTGCGCTGGAAGACGCCGCTGCTCCAGCGGCCTTCCCCCGCTGGCGGTACGCAGTCGCGTTCGCCGTGTCCGTTGGCCAGCCCGAGCAGGCCGATCAATACATGCTGCGGCTGGCCAGCACCAACCCGGCGGTGGTGTCCTGGATAATGAACGAAATCGCCGAGAGCGATCACGCCACTCTGGCGCCCGAATCATCTGACGCGTCTAGCTTCTCGCCGTGGGCTGCGGCAACAGCTGAGCAACTCGCTGATGGGGCGGTCGCTGAAGGTCAGCAGCTTCGCGAGGCGCTGCAGGCTCTCATCAACGGTTTCGGGCAATGCGGTAGCTTGCTATCCCGGAGCAGGAAAGGTCGCCTCGTGCAATGGGGCGTCCAGATCGTTGGCGGTGACTGGATTGCCATCAGCGAAGCCAGGGACATCCTGCCGCCTCCCGACTTGGTACCGCTTTCTGGCGCACTGAGAGCAAGACCGGGTCCTGAATGGATCCGCCGGAGCACGTTCCCCGTGCCCAGAGGATCCCTTGGCCGCTGGTACTGGGCGCGGGGCTGGCTCATGCCGCAGCTGACGCAGCTTGTCCAGCAGCGGCGGTTGCCCCTGCCGACCGGCTCGCCTCTTGCGAGAGAGCGCGTATGGGTCCTCGCAAAAAGGATCATGCAAATCAGGCGTGTCCCGTACGACGATGCAATCCCACTCGCCGATCTCTGGCAGGAAGTGAACTCATTGATGGAACAAGTCAGCCGGTCAGTCCTCAGCAAGTGGTCCGGCGGCGGAATGGAGATCGACTCACACGACATCCGATGGATCCGTGCTCAGCTCCAGCGCGAGGAAAGCGACTGCCTTGAGTCACCTTGGCCAGGGCCTGACAGACCCCGCCGCCAGGGGCAATTTCTATGGCAGGACTACACCCCGGAACTGTCACACGAAATCACGACTGACGCGCTTCACACCGCCGTCACCGGATACCGCGACCTCGTCGCCGAGAACTTCGCGGCCTTCGGGTGGACGCTCGGG
>WNEY01003710.1_pt1 | contig 11504 bp, 12 predicted proteins | sample 5400531 | NCBI WGS metagenome assembly WNEY01 (sample SAMN13153338, study PRJNA577476) | soil metagenome | isolation source: 200 cm saprolite under Douglas fir tree site 1 | place: USA:California | collected 2015-04-18
GTCGCGGTCGTGAGCCTCGAAGACCTCGAATTTCTCCGCAAGCACAAGCGGGGGACGGCGCCTGTAAAGGAGGCGGAGCCCGAGCCGGAGCCGCAGCCCGAGATGATCAAGCTGGTCAATCCGGACCTGATGCCGATCGAGCTCCTCGAGGAGGCCTACGCCCTCTCGGCGGGCTCGACCGACCCGGCCGTGCTCAATTGGCGAGGCAAGGCGCTCCTGTCGTTCAAGTGGCGGACGCGCAGGTATCCGAGAAAAGACCTGGGCGGGCCATCGGGCTAGGTCAGTCGAGCAGTTCGTAGGCGGGCAGCGTGAGGAAGTCGGGGAAGTCGGGGCCGCCGACGAGCTTGTCGAGGATCGACGCCGCCTGCGCAAGGTGCTCGCCTACGAGTTTCCCAGCTTCGTCGGCGCGGAATTTCTCGTAGAGCGCCTTGTCCAGCGCGCGGCCGTCGTCGAGCTTCGCCTTGTTCTGCACCCAGAGCCAGAGCTGTGAGCGGGAGATCTCGGCGCTGGCGGCATCTTCCATCAGGTTGAAGATGGCGACGGCGCCGTTTCCGCCCAGCCAGGAGGAGAGGTATTGCAGCGCCACGCTGATAGCGAGAAGAGATAGTCCCAGCGGCCCGCGTTGAGCCCGCTCACGTGCTCGCGAAGCTCGTAGAGGATCTCCTCCATTTCGAATGCGGCCGGCAGCGTTTCAATCAGGACCGTTGCCCGGACCGTCCCCCGCGGCAATCCGAGCGCGTCCTGCGCCGCGACGAACACTTCGTTCCAGAGGCGCGCCTCGAGGTGCGATTCGATCTTGGGCAAGTAGAAATACGGACCGGTGCCGCGCTCGATCATCGCGCGCGCGTTGTGGAAAAACGTCAGCCCGAAGTCGACCAGAGACCCGGACATGGGCTCGCCGTCAAAAAAATATTTTTTCCGGGAAGTGCCAGCCCCGGGGGCGGACGAGGAGGGTCGCGATCTTGTCCTTGAGCCGGTACTGCTTTCCTTCCGGCGAGGTGAATTCGAGCGTCCGCCGCACGGCGTCCATGAGATTGACGTGCCCGACGATGATGTTCTCCCAGGTCGGCGAGAGCGCATCCTCGAACTCCGCCATGAAGACGTCGGCGCCGGAATTGAGCGCGTTGATCATCATCTTCCGCTCGACGGGCCCGGTGATCTCGACGTGGCGCTTCTGCAGATCGGCCGGCGTGGGCGCCACTGTCCAGTCGCCCTTGCGCACGCTTTCCGTCTCGGGGAGGAACTTGAAGTCGGTGCCGCGCTTGCCGCGCGCCGCGAGAAGCTTCTTGCGCGTGGGGCCGAACTTGCGCTGCAGGTCGGCGACGAAAGCGAGCGCCTCCTTGGAGAGGACCTTGTCGATTCCGGGGACCTGCCGACCTTTTACCTCGAGGGATGCCATGTCAGACCTTTCATACGCGTTGCACGTAGCTTGCGTCGAGAGAATCAATCGAAGGACAGCCGAGCAGCTTCAGTGTTCGATCGATGTCGGCGCATAGAATGTCCAGCGCGCGCAGGATACCGGCTTCGCCATACGCGGCCATTCCGTAAGCATAAGCTCGCCCGATGAGCACCACTCGCGCGCCGAGGCAGAGCGCCTTGATGACGTCGCCGCCGCGGCGGATGCCGCCGTCGAAGAGCACCTCGATCTGCTTGCCGACGGCCGCGACGATCTCCGGCAGGGCGCGCAGGGACGCCGCAACCGAATCGAGCTGCCGCCCGCCGTGGTTCGAGACGACGATGCCCTGCGCGCCCGCGTCGACCGCGCGCCGGGCATCCTCGGCGGTGAGGACCCCCTTCATCACGATCGGCCCGGGCCAGCAGGCGCGCACCCAGCGCAGGTCGTCCCAGGTCAGCGCGGCGTCGGCGAGAGCGGCGGTCACGTCCATCAGCTCGAGCGGTTCCCCCTCGACGACGATGTTGGGCAGCCTGGGCACGCCGCCGTCGCGCCAGAAGCTCCACAGCCAGCGCGGATGCGCGAGCACCGAGGGCAGATACGGCAGCTTGGCCCACAAGCTCTTGCCGAGGAGCTCCTTGTTGCCGTTGCGCAGGTCGCGCTCGCGCATCCCCGCGACGGCCGTGTCGATGGTGACGAGCAGCACCTCGTACCCTGCCTTGCGCGCGCGCTCCAGCGCCGGCTCGACGGCCGGGCGGCCGCCGATGGTGTAGAGCTGGTACCAGAGCGGCCCCTGCGCGCCGGCTCGCACCTCCTCGATGGAATGCCCGGCGATGGTCGGCAGCGCATAGGTGATGCCCTTGGCTCTGGCGGCGCGGGCGGCGGCGATCTCCCCCCCCGGGTACAAGAGCCGGCTGTAGCCGATGGGCGCGAGCACCATGGGAAATGCCAGCTCGGTGCCGCACACCTTCCGGCGCGTCTCGCAGCGCTCGACGTGCGAGGCGTTGCGGGGGCGGAAGATCCACTCCTCGAAGGCGCGCACGTTCTCGCGCAGGGTGATCTCGCTCTCGGCGCCGCCGTCGAGGTAGTCGAAGACTCCGCGCGGCAGCCGGCGCCGCGCGGCCTTTCGCAGGTCCTCGATGTTGGTGATGTGGGAGAGGTCGCGCACGCTCACAGCCCCAGGTACGCGGCGCGGATGCCGGGATCGCGGCCGAGAGCGGCGGCCTCGCCTTCCAGCCGCACGCGGCCGGTCTCGATGACGTAGCCGCGGGTGGCGAGCTCCAGCGCCACTATCAGGTTTTGCTCGACGAGGAGCAGCGTCATGCCTTCTTTATGCAAGAGGCGGATGGCCTCGAACATCTGATCGACCACGATAGGCGCAAGGCCGAGCGACGGCTCGTCGAGGAGCAGCAACCGGGGATCGGACATCAAGGCCCGCCCGATGGCGCACATCTGCTGCTCGCCTCCCGAGAGGCTTCCCGCCAGCTGGCTCTTCCGCTCCAGCAATCGGGGAAAGAGCGCGTGCACCCGGTCGAGGTTCTTGCGGAGCGATGCGCGGGCCCGGTAAGAGCCCAGCTCGAGGTTCTCGCGCACCGTGAGCTGGGGCCAGAGCTCGCGGCCCTCGGGGACCAGCGCGATGCCCAGCCCGGCGCGCTCGCTGGCGGGAACTCCGGCGAGCGACTGCCCGCGCAGCAGCACCTCTCCGTTGCGCGGCGGCAGCACGCCGCAGATGCAGCGCAGAGTGGTGGTCTTCCCCGCGCCGTTCGAGCCGAGCAGCGTGACGATCTCCCCCTCGCGGACCTCGAGCGAAAGCCCGAAGAGCACCTGTACGTCGCCGTAGGAGGCATCGAGCTTGCGCACTTCGAGGAGCGCGCTCATCCGGCGTGCGCCTTTCCCAGATACGCGGCGATCACCGCCGGATTGTGCACGATCTCCCCGGGGCTCCCCTCGGCGATGAGCTTGCCCGCGTCGAGCACGATCAGGTGATTGGCGAGGCTCATCACCGCCGGCATCACGTGCTCGGTCATGACGATGGAGACGCCCAGCTCGTCTCGCGCGCGCCGGATCAGCCGGGTCATCTCCTGCGCCTCGACGGGATTGACGCCGGCGATCACTTCATCGAGCAGGAGCACGCGCGGCGCGGTGGCCAGCGCCCGCGCCATCTCCAGCCGCTTGCGGCCGGCGAGAGTGAGCCGCATGGGGTATTCGTGCCGCCGCTCGTCGATGCCCGCGAACTGCAGCGACTTGCGCGCCAGCGCCCGATTGCGCCCGCAGCTCGAAGCCGCGACCATCACGTTCTCCGCCAGCGTCAGCATCGAGAACGGCCGCACGATCTGATGTGTCCGCACCACGCCCGCGCGCGCGATGCGGAAGGCCGGCTTGCCGGTCAGCTCGCTCCCGCCGAGGAAGAACCGGCCGCTGGTGGGCGGGATCGATCCCGCCAGCATGGAGAAGAGCGTGCTCTTCCCCGCGCCGTTGGGGCCGATGAGGCCGAGGATCTCGCCCTCGCGCAGGGAGAGATTCACGCCGTCCACGGCCTTGAGGCCGCCGAACCGCTTGGAAATCCCCTCTGCCCGAAGCATTACCGTCATGTGGCCAGGTCCGGGCGCTCGCGATAGCCGAAGCGGTGCGCGAGTCGCAGCGCAAGGCCGGTCAGGCCGAGCGGCTCGAAGAGGATCACCAGCACCAGCAGGACGCCATAGAGCCCGAGATAGAGCTGCGGATACGACGCGATGAGGAACTGCCGCACCAGCACGAAGATGACCGCGCCCAGCGCCGGCCCGACGATGGTGCCGATGCCGCCGATGACGCCCATCAGGACCCAGGAGATCGATCGGTCGAAGCCGAACATGTCCCCCGGCTCGATGTAGCTGAAGTACGAGGCGTAGAAGCCGCCGCAGAGCCCCATGGTGGCGCCGGAGATAAAGAGCACCAGGTCTTGCAGCCGGGTGCTGGAGACGCCCACGTCGCTGGCCGCGTCCACATCGCTCTTGATGGCGAGAAGCGAGAGGCCGAGCGGCGATCGGCGCAGGACGTACGAGCCCGCGACCGCCAGCGCCGCGAGCACGAGGCCGTACCAGTAGAGCCTGTACTTGAGGCCGACTTGCATCGGCAAGGACAGCCCCGACGAGCCGCCCGTGAGCCAGTCCCAGTAGGTGCAGACGAGTCGCGTCGCCTCGCCCACCCCGATGGTCGCGATCGAGAAATACGGCCCGCGCAGCCGCAGCGTGGGATGGCCCCAGACCAGCGCGTAGAGCCCCGCGACCAGGCCGCCGAAAACCCAGGCGGGCACCATCGGCATGTTCAGCGAGATCTGCGCGCGCGCCGCCACGAAGCCGCCCAGCCCGAACATCGCCGCGTGGCCGAAGCTGACCTGGCCGAGATATCCGCCCAGCCAGTTCCACGCCAGCGCCGCCGCGATGCCGAGGAAGGTCAGCGTGACGAGGTTGTGCGCGTAGAGATCGCCGTGGAGCAGAGGGCCAACCGCCAGCACCGCGCAGACGGCGAGAAGGCCGACCACTGCCCGCGGGCGCACCCAGGGCGGCTTCATCCCAGCACGCGCTGCCCGAAGAGGCCGCCGGGCCGCAGCACCAGCACCAGCACCAGGAGCACGAAACCCACCGCGGCGGTCAGGTAGGCGGGAATGACGAGGATGGCGAACACTTCCACCAGCGCCAGGATCAGCGCGGCGATGGCCGTCCCGGCGATGCTGCCCAGCCCTCCCAGGACCACCACCACGAAGGACTTGAGCAGCTCGCCGGCGCCGAAGCTGGGATTGAATGGAAAGAGCGTGGCGCCGAGGAGGCCCGCCACGGCGGCGAGCGCGGTGCCCAGCCCGAATGTGAGCATGTAGATCCGCTCCACGGAAATTCCCACCAGCGTGCAGCTCTCGGGATTCTGCGCCACCGCGCGGATGGCCTTGCCCAGATAGGTCTTGCGCAGCAGGAGATGGAGGATGACCAGCGTCGCCAGCGCCGCGGCGAAGACGGCGAGCCGGTTCACCGAGACGAGCGCGCCGGCGAGCGGCACCGCGAGCGTCGAGTAGGAGGTGCGCACCGTCTGGTCGTTCCCGGTGAACATCAGATACGCGGCGTTGCGGACCACCAGCCAGACGCCGAACAGCAGCAGGAGCGACTGCACGCCGCCCGCCGCTCCCCGCGGCAGCCGGCGCACCAGCAGCACGTAGGTGAGGACGCCGACGAGAAACGCGGCCAGCGCGACCGGCAACAGCGCGAGGTACGGATCGATCCCGAGCTCCTCGTGCAGCCACCAGCCTGCATACGCGCCCGCCATGATCATGCCGCCGTGGTTGAGGTTGACGATGCGCAACACGCCGTAGATGAGCCCCAGCCCGTACGCCATCGTCGCGTACAGCCCGGCCAGCAGGATCGATGCGATGAGCAGCTCGGCGAACCGTTCCACTTACTTGGGGCAGCCCGGGTTGGGCGCAATCCCCTTGCCGGTGGCCGCGTCGGGCGGCGCGATGATGGGCGAGGTGCCGTCGGACAGGTTCTGCTGCACCACGAAGGGGGCGTGGATCTGCTGGCCGAACTCGGCGGGGAAAGTCAGCTCGCCGCCGGGCAGGAGCGAGGGGATTTTCACGGCCGCAAGCTTCTGCCGCACCGCCTCGCGGTCGAGCGAGCCGGCCTGCTCGATGGCGGTGAAGAGCGCCCGCGCCGTCTCGTAGCCGAGCGCCTGGTACCACTCGGGCGTACGGCCGCCATACTTTCCCTTGAACAGCTCGACGAATTGCTTCGCTTGCGGGTTCTTGGCGGCGAGCAGCGGGCTCCACCACACGGCGCTGAGGATGTACTCGACGTCCTTCTTCCCCAGCGCCTCCGCCGCCTGCTTCTCGCTCCCGCGCGCGCCGTAGCTGAGGATCTTGTGGCACAGGCCGGCGGTGACGTACTGGCGCTGCATGGTGATGTAGTCGGGCAGGTGCGCGTCGGCGAGGAAGAGATCGGTTTTTGCCGCCTTGACCTTGCCGAGGAGCGCGCTGAAGTCCTTGCCGTTCAGCTCGAACGACTCGTCGACCGCCACGCTGTACCCGCCCTTGCTCCTGGCGGCGAAGTCGCTCACGCCCTTGCGGAAGTCCTTGCCGTGCGAGGTGTTCTCCCAGAGGAGCGCGATGGTCGCGGGCCTGGGCAGCTTGCCCGCTTTCTGCTCGGCGTCGATCCACTTCATCATCGAGTCGGCGAGCAGCTCCACCGGCGCGAGCAGGCCGAAGATCCACTTGTACCCGCGCTTGTAGATGGCGCTCGCCGCGCCGCCGCCGTTCACGTAGGGGATGGTGTTCTGCTCGGCCACCACGCTCTGCGACTCGACCAGGTTGGTGGCGTAGGTGCCGAGAAGGAACTGCACCTTGTCGCTGTTGATCAGCCGATCGGCGAGCGAAGCCGCGGTGGCCTGGGTGCTGGTGTCGTCGAGGAGGACGAGCTCGACCTGCATCTTCTTGCCGCCGACGCTGAGGCCGCCCTTCTTGCTGGTCTCCTCGAAGGCGAGCTCGTAGCCTTCCTTGTAGAAGCCGCCGATGCGCGACTCCGAGCCGGTCAGAGGGAGGGTGGCGCCGATGACGATTTTGTCGGCCGCGAAGGCTGGAGACGCCAGAAGGAGGACGAAAAGGCAGGATCGCATGCCGCGCATCTAGCCCTCTGCGAGCGCGAGGTCAATTGCCGGGGCGGCGGCCGGGTGCTTTCATAGGCCCATGCGCGCCAGCGATCAGCTTCCCATCCATTACAACGCGGCAGAATGGTTCGTAGGACGGCACGTCAAGGAGGGCCGCGGCAACCGCGTCGCGCTTCTCGGCGACGGCTTCTCGCTCACCTACGCCGAGCTCGACCTGGACGTGCGCCGCTTCGCCTCGGCGCTGCGCGAGGCGGGGGTGCACCGGGGGGATCGGGTCGCCTTCATCCTGCCCGATACGCCTCTCCTCTCCGGCGGCTTCTGGGGCGCCATCGCCCTGGGAGCGGTGGCGGTGCCCATCAATACGCTGCTCAAGCCCGAGGACCACCGCAAGATCCTCGAGGACTGCGACGCGCGCCTGCTGGTCTCCGACGCGGCGGTCGCGCCGGCCGAGTGCATGCACTGGTCCGCGGAAGAGGCGATCAAACGCACCGCGAGCACCAAGCCACGGGACTACGCAAGAACGCACCGCGACTCGTTCGCCTTCTTCCTCTACACCAGCGGCACCACCGGCGAGCCCAAGGGCGTGGTGCATCTGCAGCATGACATGCACGTCTGCTGCGAGACCTACGGAAAGTCGGTGCTGCAGACGCGCGAGAGCGATCGGGTCTTCAGCATGGCAAAGCTCTTCTTCGCCTACGGGCTGGGCAACTCGCAGTACTTCCCGTTTCACGTCGGCGCATCGGCGGTGCTCTTTGCGGGGCGGCCCTCGCCGGAAGCGGTCTTCGAGCAGGTCCGCAAGCACCAGCCGACGCTCTTCTTCGGCGCGCCCACCGGCTACGCCATGATGCTGGCGGCGATGGACGGCGGCGCCAAGGCGGATTTCTCCTCGGTGCGCGCCTGCGCCAGCGCCGGAGAATCGCTGCCGGGGGCGCTCCTCGAGAGATGGAAGGCGAAGACGGGCCTTACCATCCTCGACGGCATCGGCTCGACGGAGATCTGCCACATCTTCCTCTCCAACTTCCCCGGCAAGGTGCGGCCCGGGTCGAGCGGCGTGCCCGTGCCGGGATACGATCTGCGCCTCGTCGACGAGACGGGGTCGGATGTGCCGCGCGGCCAGCTCGGCGATCTGCTGGTGCGCGGCGACTCGACCATGGCGCTCTACTGGAACAAGCACGAGACCACCAAGTCCACGCTGCGCGGCGAGTGGATCCGCACCGGCGACAAGTACTCGCAGGATGGCGACGGCTATTTCTTCCACGGCGGCCGCAGCGACGACATGCTCAAGGTGAGCGGGCAGTGGGTCTCGCCCGTCGAGGTGGAGGCGGCGCTGATCGCGCACGCCTCCGTGCTCGAGTGCGCGGTGGTCGGGCAGGAGGACGAAGGCGGCCTCACCAAGCCGCACGCCTTCGTGACGTTGAAGCCGGGCGCGGAGGCGGCGGGCATCGACGAGGCGCTCAAGATCTTCGCCCGCGAGAAGCTGGCCGGCTACAAATGCCCGCGCTGGATCAGCGTCATTTCCGAGCTGCCGAAGACGTCGACGGGAAAGATCCAGCGCTTCCTGCTGCGGGCGCGACGCTGACGAGAGGTGGCGCCTTGCGCACGCTCCTCCTCGCAGTCGTGCTCTCGATGTCCGCCCGCGCCGAGGACCATCTCCGCCTCGGCAACCTCAAGCTCGCCCATTGCGGCGCCGTCTCCTACATGAAGGAGGTCTGCCCGAAGCACGGCATCAAGCTCGAGGTGCGCATGTTCGCCAAGGGCCTCGACATCGTGCCCGGCATCATCGCGGGCGAGATCGACATCGCCGCGAGCGCCCTCGACGCAGCCATCGCCGGCCGCGCGGGGGGCGCGCCGGTCTTCGTGGTGGCGGGATTCGCAAAAGGCGGCGCGCGCATCGTCGCCAGCAAGCAGTCGGGGATCACCAGGCTCGAGCAGCTCAAGGGCAAGAGAGTGGGGGTGGCGCGCGGCGGCGCGCAGGAGCTCCTGCTTTATGCCGAGCTGGCCAAGGTGAACCTCACCTGGTCCGACAAAGGCGACAAGGACGTGCAGACCCTCTTCCTCGCCTTCGCCGACCTGAACCAGGCGCTGCAAGCGGGCCAGATCGACGCCATGAGCCAGTCCGACCCGCAATCCACCCAGGCCATCTCGCGCGGCTACGGCGTGGAGATCGTCAAGCCCTACGACACGCCCCTGGGCGAGCCCATCCGCGCGCTGCTCATGACCGAGAAGCTCTACCAGAACCGGGACGTCGCCCTCCGCGCCCTGGAATGCTTCGTCGACGCGACACGGCAGTTCCTCACCGACCCCGCCAAGGCGGAAAAGTACGTGCGCGAGCAGATGTTCCGCGGGCAGCTCTCCGACCAGGAATACAAGGACGCCATGTCCAACGCCGCCTTCACCTACGACATCAGCGTGGAGCACGTGCAGATCACCGCCGATCTGATGCTCAAGTACGGCGTGGGCAAGTTGCGCAAGGCCCCGCAGGCGAAAGACTTCGTCAAGCTCGACCTCCTCCAGGAGGCGAAAAGGGCGCTCGGCGTCAAATGAAGGTGCTGCGCATCTGACGAGGGCGGCAGCCCCGTATTTTCCGGGCGGCAGCGGCGGTATGCTCCCGTGCCGTGGATGAGGACCTGCGCGGATTTCTCACCGGCACCTCGTTCTTCGGCGGGCTCTCGCCGGAGATCGTCGAGCGCATGGTCGGGATGCTCAAGGAGCACCGGATCGCGGCGGGCGAAACGCTCTTCTGCGAGGGCGACAACGGCAAGTCGATGTACATCGTGCGCGAGGGCTCGCTGATCATCGAGCGCAAGTGCTCGGACGGCAGCCAGGCGCGCCTCCTGATGATGCGGCCCGGCGACCACTTCGGGGTCACCACGCTGATCGAGATGGAGCCGCGGCCCTTCGCCTGCGTGGCCGAGAAGGATTCGCTCCTCTACGAGCTGACCAACATGGACCTCTACAAGCTCTACAAGGAAGATCTCAAGGGATACACGCTCGTGCTGCAGAACATCTCCCGCGATCTCTGCCGCAGGCTGCGCAAGGGGGCGCAGCGCATCGCGGCGCTCGAGGACCACATTCACGAGCTGCAGGAGAAGGCGTAGTCAGCGGCCCAGCTCGCCGGGCGGCTGGGGCAGAGATTCGTTTCCCGCCGCGTCCACGGTCGCCACCGCGAAGAAGAAGTTGTCGGGGACCAGCGAGGGCAGGACGGCCTTGTCGACCTTGCCCAGCCAGGTCGCATGCTCCCAGCGCACCTCGCCGGCATCGCGGCGATAAAGGATCACGCCGGCGATGCGCGGATCGGCCGCCAGCGTCCAGCGCAGCCTGGTGTCGGGGCTGACCGCGCCGGCGAGCACCACCTGCTGCGGCGGCGCCGGCGACAGCGCCAGGGAGGCGATGGCCGCCCCCAGCGCCCTGCACAGCCGCGCGGCGTAAGGCGCGTCGAAATGCGCCAGGTCGTCGCCGTACTCGACGCCGCTCTCCACCCGCGGCGTCTGGTGCTGGCGCCGGTAGTTCTCGCGCGACTCCATCAATCGAGCGGCGGGAAATCCGGCGCGCGCGAAAGAGATGTGATCGGAGCCGCGCGCGATGCGATCGCGCCTGAGCATCACCCGCAGGCGCAGCCCGTCGCCGTAGCGCTCGCCCACCCGCTGCAGATAGCGCGCCCATTCGCGCGCCGGGCTGTCGTTCTCGCCGCCCACCGCATTGCGCAGCTTCTGCTGCGCTTCGCTCTCCACCGCGGGAACTCCCTCGGAGAAGACGCGGCCCGAGCCGGTGTCGCGGATTCCGTCCTGTCCCTCGCCATTGCCGGCGATGTCGACGCTGGTCATCGCCAGCACCTCTACTCCCTCCGCCTTGAGGCGCTCGGCGAGGTGCTGCGATCCGACCAGGCCCTGCTCCTCGCCGGCCACCGCCACGAAGTAGAGCGTGACCGCCGGCGATTCGGCGGCGAAAGCGCGCGCCAGCTCCAGGGCCATCGAGGTGCCGCTGGCATCGTCGTCCGCGCCCGGCGCGTCGGTCTTCGGGTCCATCGTGTCGCTGGGGATGGAGTCGTAGTGGCCGGTCATGACGATGGCCTGCTTGGCGCGCGCCGCATCGGTGCCCGGGATGGTCACGCCCAGGTTGACGATCTCCACCGGCGCGGGGATGCGCGGCCCCGGCTGCGCGGTGAAGCGATCCTCGAAGACCTTGGTGCGCTTGCCGATCGAGGCGAACTCCGCGGCCAGCCACCTGCGCGCCGCGCCGATGCCGCGCGTGTCGGAGGTGGTGTCGGAGAGCGTGTGGCGGGTGCCGAAGGAGACCAGCTTCGCCACCGTGGCTTGCAGGTGCGCAGCCTCGATGCGCTGCACGATCGCTTCAACCTTCGGATCGCGGCGTTCCTCCGCCAAGGCCGGCACGCTCCCCAAAAGCAAGATCAACCACGGAGCGCACTGAGCGCGCGGAGGAAAACCTTTTTTTGAAAAAAACAAACTCCGTGCGCTCCGTGCGCTCC
>WNEY01003711.1_pt1 | contig 11503 bp, 13 predicted proteins | sample 5400531 | NCBI WGS metagenome assembly WNEY01 (sample SAMN13153338, study PRJNA577476) | soil metagenome | isolation source: 200 cm saprolite under Douglas fir tree site 1 | place: USA:California | collected 2015-04-18
CGGATCGCGGCGAGGTCTCTCACCCCCGGCGCGTAGAGGACGTCCGCGCCCGCCTTCTCGAACGCCTGGAGGCGCCGGACCGTGTCGTCGAGATCGATGCGCCCGTGCAGGAGGTTCTCCGCCCTCGCCGTCAGCATGAAGCGGATCGGCAGCGACCGCGCCACCTCGACCGCGGCGTGCACGCGCTCGACCGCGAGCTGGAAGTCGTAGATCGGGTTCTTCGGGTCGCCCGTCGCGTCCTCGATGGACCCGCCCACGACGCCCGCGTCCGCCGCCAGGCGGATCAGCTCGGCCGCGGCGCGGGGCTCGTGCGCGTAGCAGTTCTCCAGGTCCGCGTTGACCGGCAGGTCCGTCGCCTCCGCGATCATCCGGCAGTTCTCGAGCACCTCGCTCCGGCTCACCGCGCCGGCGCCGTCGGGCCGCCCGAGGCTGTTCGCCAGACCCAGGCTCGTCGTCGCCAGCGCCTCGAAGCCGAGCGACGCGAGGAGCTTCGCGGTGCCCGCGTCCCACGGGTTCGGAATGATGAACGCGCCCGGACGCTCGTGCAGCGCCCGGAACGCCGCCGCCCTCTCCGCTTGCGTGCGCATGGCACTCCCTCCCGCCGTCGGCTACCTCGTCAGTCGAACACGAGCACCGTGCGCGCGACTTCCCCGGCCTTCATCGCGCGGAAGGCCTCGTTGATGTCGTCGAGCCGTCCCCGGCGGGTGACCATCTCGTCGAGCAAGAGCCGCCCCTGGCGATAGAACTCGAGATAGCGCGGGATGTCGACGCGGAAGCGGTTTGAGCCCATCCGCGACGTCTGCACCCGGCACTCGGGCCGGATGGCCATCCAGGGGAACTCGATCTTCGCGTCCGGCGGCAGGACGCCGACGATCGTGGCGGTGCCACGGATCGCGAGGCTCTCGATCGCCTGCCGGACCAGCGTCGTGTTGCCGACGGCCTCGAAGGCGTGATCGACGCCGGCGCCGCCGGTGAGCGCGCGCACCGCCTTGACGGGATCGTCCTTCGCGCTGTTCACGACGTGCGTGGCGCCGACTCGCTTCGCCATCTCGAGCTTCGAGTCGAAGACGTCCACGCCGATGATCTGCCGCGCCCCGCCGATGCGCGCGCCCTGAACGATCGCCAGCCCCACGCCGCCGCAGCCGAACACGGCGACGGTCTGCCCGGCCTCGAGCCCCGAGCTCCGGAGCGCGGCGCCCACGCCGGTGAGGACGCCGCAGCCGACGAGCGCGGCGCGGTCGAGCGGCAGGTCCCCATCGATCTTCACGACCGAGTTCTCGTGGAGCAGCATGCGCTCGGCGTAGCTCGAGACGCCGATGAACTGTCGGAGCGGCGCGCCCTTCTGCGAGAGGCGCGGCGGCGCCCCCTTCCCGCGCGTGACCAGCCCGCCCGTGCAGAGATTCGGATGGCCGCCGAGGCACTGCTCGCAGCTCCCGCAGAAGCCGGAGAGGCACGCGACGACGTGATCGCCGGGCCGCACGATCGTCACGTCCGTGCCCACGGCCTCGACCACTCCGGCGCCCTCGTGTCCCAGGACGATCGGCTGATCGAGCGGCCACCGGCCCACGCCATCGACGACGTGGAGGTCGCTGTGGCAGACGCCCGTCGCCGCGGTGCGGACGAGGACCTCACGGCCCCACGGCTTGTCGATCTCGACCGATTCGATCGTGAGCGGCTCGTGCGGCTTCCGGAAGACCGCGGCCATCATCTCCATGGCGACCTCCTCGCCTTCCGACTCAACCCGGGAGCTTCCAGCCGAGCCACGTGCAGACGGCGCGGCCCATGACCAGCTCTTTGTCATGGGCCGACAACCACGGAAGCTCTTCAGTGAACATCGTCACGCACTGGCGCCACGAGCACGGCATCCGCGTGATGTCGGTGCCCCAGAACATCCGCTCGGGCCCGAACGCGTCGTGGATCCGGCGCAGATGATCGTGGATGTTGCGATACGGATAGGACTCGCTCGAATAGCTCGGTGCGCCGGTCGCCTTGATCGCGACGTTCGGGTACTTCGCGAGCGCCAGCATCTCGGGAAGGCTCGCCCACGCCGCGTCGTCCTTCATGGCCGGCGAGGAGCGCCCGAGGTGATCGATGATGAGCTTGAGCCGCGGCTGCCGCTCGGCGACCTGCGCGACCTTCGGCATGAACTCGGCCGCGAGGAGCGCCACCGGCAGCCCGGCGCGCTCGGCGGCGGGCCAGAGCCAGTCGATCGTTCCGTCGGTCGGCCACGTCTTCTGGTGCGGCTGGAGGAACGTGAAGCGCAGGCCGAGCATCCCCGGTCGCTGCTTCCAGGTGTCGATCAGCGCGCGGCTCTCGGCGCGGTCGAGCGGGAAGTTCCCGAGGATCGCGAGCCGGTTCGGATTCCGGCGCGCCGCCTCGACGGCCAGCTCGTTGGCGTTCGGATCCCACGACGTCGGCGGATGGACGACGGCCGCATCGACGCCCGCCTCGTCCATCTCCTTCAGCAGATCGTCCGCCGTGAAGGCCGGCACCTGCCGGTGGTTCGGGTTCGTCGGCTTGCCGCCCGACCAGATGTGGACCTGCGCGTCGACGATCAGCACGGTGTCCTCCCTAGACCTTCAGGACTTCCTGGCCCTCGCCCGCCTCCAGCTCGCAGGCGTTGACGGTCATGGCCAGCATGCCGTAGTACCCGATCGCTCCGGTGAGCTGAATGAATCCGTCGTCCCCGAACCGCTTCTGGAGCGCCTTCACGCTCGCCGCGTCGGCCCTGTGCTGTCTGATGAGCTGCTGGGTGAACTCCACGATCTGGGCGTCCTCGGGTGGGATACCGCGCGCGTGCTTCTCGCGGACGGCCGTGATCGTCCCCTCGGGCACGCCGAGCTTCCGCGCCTGGCCGGTCTGGGCGCCCCACACGTAGACCGCGTCGAGCTCGCGCGCGACCGTCATCGCGGCGAGCACCCGCACCCGCATGTCGAGCGAGCCCTCGAAGCGGACGAAAGCACCCAGATGCGCGACGCGGCCGGCCAGCTCCGGACAGTGGAGGAACATCGTGAACGGTCCCTGGAGCGCGCCGCGGCTCTTGACGATGCCGTCCACGATCGCCTGATCCTTCGCGGCCACCAGGGTCTTGCTCGTGATGGGCGTCAGCCTTGCCATGATTGCCCTCCGGCGTCGAGACGATGAGCCGGATCATACACGGAGTTGCGATTCAACGTCGACGTGACCGTGCGTGACTCTTCACGAAGACGGCGACCTCCGCCTTGCCGGTCCGTCCGTCCGCGACGCCGAAGACCAGGTCGGTCAGCTCCTTTTCACCCGCCTCGAGCCGGAGACCATTCATCCCGAGAAAGGCAAGCGTCGCCATGAGTCCGGTGCGCTTGTTCCCGTCCAGGAATGGATGGTCCTTCACGAGATGGAACAGATAGGCAGCCGCCATCTCGTAGAGCTCCCCGTGGAGGTAGCCGCCGGCGAATGTCGCAGCCGGCATGCCGAGGGCCGATTCGAGCAGTTCCACCGACCGGATGCCGAGGCCCCCGCCGTACCGAGCAATCTGATCGGCGTGGAGGGCAAGGACCTCGTCGAGCGTGAGGAAGACGACCTTCACTACTCGGCCAGGCGCCGGAACACACCCCCGTACTTCGCGTACGCTTCCGCCACGATCGCCCTGAGCTTGGCGGTTCGGCGCTTGCCGCGGGCCGGAGAGATCACGATGACCTGCCCGTCGGTGGACACCTCGAGCGGCGTGTCCGCGTCGATGCCTACCTGGTCGAGCAGCGGCTTGTCCAGAACAAGCGCCAGGCTATTCCCGGTCTTCGTCAGCTTCTTGCGAATGGAGACGCCTCCCGTACGAACAACATAGCATTGTCGTCCGTACGGATCAAATCGGCGCCCCGAGACGGGGCCACACCCTACAGTGGCAACGATACTTACGGCGACCGACGGTCACGTCTTCTCGAAGTCGGTGCGCTCGTACACGGGCAGTTTCTGGAGGTAGCGGCGCAGGCAGTCGAGGCCGAGCTCGACCGCCCCCAGGCGCAGCCACTCGCGGCCGCCGAGGATCCGGCTGCGGCGGGAGGCGACGTCGTCCTCGGTCGCGATCGCGAGGCACACGGTCCCGCCGAACTCGATCCGGTCCGGGCCCTCGTCGAGGGCGATCAGGACCGCCAGCGCGTGCGTGGCGCCGGTGTGACGCCGCGCCGCCTGCGCGACGGCCTCCGCCGTCTCCCGCGTGGGCTCGCCCGTGGCGGGGGCGGCGTCCAGGCCGACGGCGGCGCACACTTCGCTGAGCTCGCGCGCCACGACGCCGCGGCGGAAGACCCTCTCCGCGCGCGGCAGGTGGGCGATGCGCGCGGCGATCTGGCCGCCGGTGAACGTCTCCACGGTGGAGAGCGTGCCCTGACGGCTCGCGAGCTCGCCGAGGACCACTCCCTCGAGCGTCTGATCGTCCTCGGCCATGATGAAGTTGCCGAGGCGCTTGCGCACTTCCCGCTCGACCGGCTCGAGCTTCCTCCGGACGTCGTCCGCGTCGGTGCCGCGCACCGTGAGCTTGGTCTCGAGCTGCGGGTAGTGGGCGCGGAAGCCGAGCTTCACACTCCCGTCCGGGACGAGCTCCTCCACGCCCTCGAGCAGGGCGTCCACGTGCGATTCGCCGAGCCCGTACGAGTGGAACCGCTTCAGCTGGATCACCGTCTGCAGGCCGCTCTTCGCGAGGAGCCGCGGAATGACCTGCTCCTCGAGCATCCGGCGGAGCTCGCGCGGCACGCCCGGCGTGAAGAAGAAGCGGGCCCGGCCGATGTCGAGGGCGAAGCCGCACGCGGTGCCGATCGGGTTGTCGATCACCTCGGCGGTGGCCGGCAGCATGGCCTGCTTCCGGTTGTTCGGCGGCATCACGCGGCTCCGCCGGCGGAAGAAGTCTTCCATCCGCGCGAGCCAGTCCTCGTGGAGCACGAGCTCGACGCCCGCGGCCTGCGCGGCAACCTCCTGGGACAGATCGTCCACCGTGGGGCCGAGCCCGCCGTTGACGATGACGGCGTCGGCGCGCTCCCCCGCGAGCCGGAACGCCTGCAGCAGGCACTCCCGATCGTCGCCGACCGTCGTCTCCCACCGGACCGAGAGCCCCATATCCTCGAGCTTCTGGCTGATGTAGGCGAAATTGGTGTTGACGATCTTCCCCGTCAGGACCTCGTCGCCCGTGCAGATGACCTCGATCCTCATTGCGACAGGATCATACACTCTCATGTACTCTTTCGGGCCATGGGCTTCTCCCCGGACACGCTGCGCGACCGCGTGGCGCTCGTGACCGGCGCCGGCCAGGGCATCGGGCGCGCCATCGCACTCGAGCTGGCCAGGGTCGGCGCCGACGTGGTGGCCTGCGGGCGCCGGCGCGCGGCGCTGGAGACCGTCGCCGACGCGGTGCGCGCTGAAGGACGCCGGGCGCTGGCCGTCGCCTGCGACGTCGGGGACGCGCGGCAGGTGGACGCCGCGGTCGCCCGGACACTCGACACGTTCGGCCGCGTCGATCTCCTCGTCAACAACGCGGGCTACCGGATCCGCTCGCGCTTCGAGGACCTGCCCCGGGCCGAGTGGGACGCGATGGTGCAGACGAATCTCACCGGCGTCTTCCTGCTCTCCCAGGCCGTCGGTCGTGTGATGATCGGACAGCGGGCCGGCAAGATCGTCAACGTGACGTCGGTGGCGGGACGCAGCGGCGCGCGGGGGCTGGCGGCCTACGCCGCCACCAAGGCGGGCGTGATGGTGCTGACGCAGAGCCTCGGCGCCGAGTGGGCCAAGCACGGGATCACCGTCAACGCGGTGGCGCCCGGACCCGTCGAGACGGAGGGCGTGCTGGAGGTGTGGAAGACGCCCGCGATGATCGCGCAGGCGGCCCGCGAGGTGCCGCTCCAGCGCCTCGGGCGGCCGGAGGAGATCGCGTGGGCGGTGATCTTCATCGCCTCCGATCAGGCGAACTTCATGACCGGGGAGACGCTGTACGTCAGCGGCGGTCCCCGGGTGGCCAACCGCGAGGACTAGATGAAGGTCTCCTTCGGTGTGAGCGTGAGCCCGGCGACGCCGCTGCTGCACGAGAAGGACACGCGCCGGTTCATGGACCTCGTGCGGATGGCCGACGACTACGGCGCCGAGGCCGTCGGGACGTTCGACACCGCGTTCATCGGCGGCGACGCCTACGTGAGGGCGACGCTCATCGCCCTCGCGGCCCCGCGCGCCCGCGTCGGCCTCCGCCCGACGAACCCGCTGACCCGCGAGCCGCAGGTCATGGCGTCCTTCCTGGCGTCGATCGACGCGCTGACCGGGGGCCGCGCGTTCATGGACATCGCCAGCGGCGACAGCGCCGTGCTCAACATCGGCCATCGCGTCGCTTCGCGCGCCCGGATCGAGGACTACGTCACGTGCGTGCGCGGCCTGCTCGCCACGGGCGAGGCGACGTACCAGGGCCGGCCGCAGCGGGTCCGCTGGGCGTCCACCGCGGTCCGCCCGAGCATTCCCATCTCGATCTGCGCCGAGGGACCGAAGATGCTCCACCTGGGCGGCAGAATCGGCGACGGGGTCATCGCCGGCACGGGGCTCCTCCCCGAGGTCATCCGCGACACCGTCGAGAGAATTCACGCCGGCGCCCGCGAGGCGGGGCGGAAGCCCTCCGACGTGGACATCTGGTTCACGACCCGGTCGTCGCTCCACGAAGATCGCGCGAAGGCCATCGAGAACGTCAAGGCGTCGGTGTCGTCCATCCTGAACCACTCCATGCGGTTCGGTCTCGAGGGCAAGCACGTCCCCGACGACCTGAAGGCGAAGATCCAGACGTACGTGGACGGCTACGAGCTCTACGATCACGTGCTCCACGAGGGTCGCAACCCCAGGCGCATGGAGGAGCTCGGATTGACCGACTACGCGCTCGAGCGCTTCGCCCTCGCCGGCGATCCACACGACTGGATCGAGCGCATCGAGCGCGTCGCCGAGGCCGGCGCCCGAAAGCTGTGGGTGGGCCTCCGGGCGAGCGACATGGACAGCCAGCTCCACTACATGCGGATCCTCGGTGAGAAGATCATGGCCCACTTCGTATGACCGCCAGCGACGCCCAGTCGCCGCTCGACGCCGCGCGGAAGCTCGCGCCCATGATCCGGTCCTGCGCCGACGAGATCGAGGCCCTGCGCGAGCTCCCGCGGCCGCTCTTCGAGGCGCTGGCCGACGCCGGCCTGTTCCACCTGGCCGTGCCGCGCGCGATCGGCGGCGCCGAGCTCGACCTGCCGACCTACGTCCAGGTGATCGAGGAGCTCGGCAAGGCCGACGCGAGCACCGGCTGGTGTGTCAACCAGGGCGCGATCTACGCCACCTACGCCGCACGCATGCCGCGCGACATCGCGCGAAAAATCTGGATCGACACGCCGCGCAGCGTCGTCGCCAACACGCCCGCCGCGACCGCCAAGGCGGTCGTGGTGCCCGGCGGCTACCGGGTGACGGGTCGCCAGGGCTTCAGCACGGGCTGCCGGCACGCCGCCTGGGTCGCCGCGCACGCCCAGATCATCGAGAACGGCCAGATCCGCCTCGAGCACGGTCAACCGGAGACGCGCTATCTGTACGTGCCGGTCGCCGAGGCCGAGCTGCTGGACACGTGGCACGTGCGCGGCATGCGCGGCACGGGGACGCATCACTTCGCCGTGAACGACGTCTTCGTGCCCGCCGAGCGCACCGTGCTCTCGGCCACGGCGCCGGTGCTGGAACCCGGGCCACTCTACCGGATCCCCCGGACCCTGTGCTTCGCCTCGGGCGACGCGGCGGTCGCGCTCGGCATGGCGCGCAGCTGTCTCACCACGTTCTTCGAGCTGGCCGGCGCCAAGACGCCGCGAGCCATGGAGGCGCTGCTCCGCGATCAGTCCATGGTCCAGGCGAGCGTCGGCCAGTGCGAGGCCCACCTGCGCGCCGGGCGGGCCTTCCTGATGGAGACGGTCCGCGAGATCTGGACGGCCGCGCTCTCCGGTACCATCACGCTCGACCTGCGGGCGACGCTGCGCCTCGCCACGACGCACGGCATCCGGCTGGCGGCGCAGATCATCGACACCGTCTACAACGCCGCCGGCGCGACGGCGGCCTACGAGAGCAATCTCCTCCAGCGCCACTTCCAGGACATCCACGTGATCACCCAGCACCTCCAGGGCCGCCTCTCCCACTACGAGCTGGTCGGCCGCCACTGGCTCGGCCTGCCGGTGGACGAGAACAGGCTCTAGGGAAGCACCCGGGCGACCCGCCGCAGCCGCCCGGACGTCAGCAGCAGCAGCGCGCTCGTGGCCACCACGGCGCCGCCGATCAGGACGGCGAAGCGAGCGTCCAGGACGGCGGCCAGCGCTCCGGCCAGGAGGCCGCCGAGGGGCAGCAGGTTCCAGCACAGCGAGAAGATGCTCATCACGCGGCCGCGAAGCTGGTCGGGCACGCTCTGCTGGATGAGCGTGTTGATCTGCGTCAGGTAGAACGTGTTGCTGAAGCCGACGCAGAGCAGCATGGGCAGCGCCAGCCACATCGCCGGCGATCCGGAGAACAGCATGAGCGTGAACCCGAGGCACGCCCCCGCGACCAGCAGCACCGTGCCCGGGCGCCCGATGCGATGGGCGATCGTCGCCAGCGTGAACGTGCCGGCCAGCGCCCCCGCCCCGTGCGCGGCCTGGAGCAGCCCGTATCCGGTCGAGCCCATCGCGAAGTAGCGGTCGGCGTAGATCGGCAGCAGGGTGAGGTAGGACATGCCGAACAGGCTGTTCAACAGGGCCAGGCTGATCAGGCTCGCGAACACGAAGTTCCCGCCGACGAAGCTCAGGCCCTCGAGGAATTGGCGGACGACGTGCCGCCCATCGCCACCCGGGGCGTCTCCGCTGATCCGCAGACGCGTGTAGAGCCCGAGCGCGGTACAGGAGGCCAGCGCCGCCAGGCCGAACCCGATCGCGCCGCCGAACGCCGCGATCAGGAGGCCGGTGATCGACGGGCCGATCATCCGGCCGGCCTGCCACGGGATCGAGCCGAGCGCGATCGCGTTCGGCAGGCGCGCGCGATCAACGAGCTGGGGAATCAGCGACATCCGGCTCGGCTCGTCGAAGGCCCTGAAGGTGTTGCTCAACGCCGCGAGCACGAGCAGGTGCTCGACGCGGACCATCCCGAGGACCGTCAGCGCGAAGGCGAGCGCCAGCGTCAGCGACGTCAGGATCTGCGTGGCGATCAGCAGCCGGAGCCGGTTGACGCGGTCGGCCAGGACCCCGCCGACCAGCTGGAAGACGAGCAGGGGCGCCCCCTGCGCGAGGCCGAGGTAGCCGAGGTGCAGCGGGTCTCCGGTCAGCTCCCACATGATCCAGGCGAAGGTCACGTACTCGGCGCGATGCCCCAGGACGTAGAAGACGAGCCCGAGCCAGTACCAGCGGTAGTTCGACCCCTTCAGCGCGGCGAAGGTCGAGCGAGTCTCTTTGGGGATCACCGTGCGTATGATAAGGGTCTTCCGATGCTCTTTCCGACCACTCTCGTCGGCAGCTACCCGCAGCCCGAGTGGCTGATCGACCGCCGGAAGCTCGCCGGCCGCTTTCCGCCCCGCGTGCGGGCGCGCGAGCTGTGGCGCATCCCCGAGCCGTGGCTCGCGGAAGCGCAGGACGATGCCACGCGGCTGGCGATCCGCGCCCAGGAGGACGCCGGGCTCGACATCGTCACCGACGGCGAGATCCGGCGCGAGAGCTACTCGAACCGCTTCGCCACCGCGCTCGAGGGCGTGGACCTCGACCATCCCGGCTCCGCCCTCGACCGCTCGGGCCATCCCAACCCCGTCCCGCGCATCGTCGGGCCGATCCGTCGCAAGCAGCCGGTCGAGGTCGAGGACGTGCGCTTCCTGCGCGCCCACACGCGCCGGCCGATCAAGATGACCGTGCCGGGCCCGTTCACGATGTCGCAGCAGGCGCAGAACGACTACTACCCGAGCGAGGAGGCGGCGGCGATGGACTACGCCGTCGCGCTGAACGCGGAGATCCGCGACCTCTTCGCGGCCGGCGCCGACGTCGTGCAGGTGGACGAGCCGTACATGCAGGCGCGCCCCGAGAAGGCGCGGCGGTTCGGGCTCGCGGCGCTCAACCGGGCGCTGGCGGACGTCGGCGGCACGACGGCCGTGCACATCTGCTTCGGCTACGCGGCGATCATCCACGAGCGGCCGTCGGGCTACTCGTTCCTGCCCGAGCTGGCCGGGTGCGCCTGCGCCCAGGTCTCCATCGAGACCGCGCAGGCGAAGCTCGACTGCTCGGTGCTCGCGAGGCTCACCGGCAAGCAGATCATGGTGGGCTGCCTCGATCTGAACGACCCGACGGTCGAGGCGCCCGAGACGGTCGTCGCGCGCATCGAGCGCGCCCTGCCCTACGTCAAGCCGGAGAACGTCATCCTCGCGCCCGACTGCGGGATGAAGTACCTGCCGCGCGACGTCGCGTTCGGGAAGATGCAGGCGATGGTCGCGGCGGCGGAGCTCCTGCGCGAGCGGCACGGCGGGCGACGACAGGGATGAAAGAGTGCTGACGGCGGCGGAGATCGAGCGATTCATCGCTGACGGATACGTCGCGGTGCGGGGAGCGGTGCGACAGCGTGCAACGACCTTGGCCGATCTCGGCCATGGCTATCTGCTCACGGGCAGAGCCGATCTCGCGACGAGACTTGTCGAGCGCGCCCTGGGAGAACACCGGACCCGAAAGGAACGCGGCAATTTCGCGGGGGCAATGCACGTTCTCGGTGAGATCGAGCTGTGCGGCCCCTCTCTACGGGCGCACGGGCAAGCGTATCGAATCCGACGAGCACGTCCAGACCGCCATGTCCATGTACCGCCAGATGGACATGGGGTACTGGCTGGAGAAGGTGGAGAGGAATATGAAGGGGTCAGTGTGACAGGTTCCGAGCGTGATCACAGCCGACGGCGGGCGGTCATCCGGTAGCCACGAGCCACCATCGATCGGTCTGCATCCTTTACCTGCTCGAGATTCAACTGACTGAGCCGCTGCATCCCCGTGGCCACCGCGGTGGCAATCGACGGGAATCCGCCATACGATTCTTCGACCATCTCGCCCGCGTAGTTGCAGATGCGCCATCGCCATTCGGGGTGGGCCGGGGTTGAGAATGCCGTGACTTGCATTGGGTTGCGTCTCTCCTTAGTGGCTGTCGATGGACACAGCGAAGCTCATGACCTCTTCCCGGTAGGGGAAGGAGACGTAGGCGAGTGCCAAGCGGAGCCCCTTGAGCTTGCGGGCCTCGAGCGCCCGTGCGGGGCACGCGACGTCCACGGACTGGACGGTCTCCTGCCCGGGGTCGAGCCGGTCGCTACCGGGCGCGGTGAACGTGAAGCTCGCGTCCGTCCGAGCCTCCGCCAGCTTCATCGGCTGCCACTGGTCGTCGAGATGACGACGGCCGAAGAGGCGGACGCGGCGGTCAAGAAGTTCAACGGCCAGGACATGGACGGCCGGACGTTGAAGGTGGAGATCGCCAAGTCCGGGGGCGCCGGCGGCAAAGACGGCGGGTACCGCGGCAA
>WNEY01003712.1_pt1 | contig 11503 bp, 13 predicted proteins | sample 5400531 | NCBI WGS metagenome assembly WNEY01 (sample SAMN13153338, study PRJNA577476) | soil metagenome | isolation source: 200 cm saprolite under Douglas fir tree site 1 | place: USA:California | collected 2015-04-18
TCGCCCGGCAGGCGACGGTGGACGAAGTGCTGCTCGTCCTCGACGCGACCACCGGGCAGAACGGCCTGCGCCAGGCCAGGGTCTTCGGCGAGGCGGTGAACGTCACCGGGATCGTGCTGACCAAGCTGGACGGCACCGCCAAGGGCGGGATCGTGATCGCGGTGCAGCGCGAGCTCGGCGTGCCGGTGAAGCTGGTCGGGCTCGGCGAGGGCCCGGATGACCTGGCGCCGTTCGAGCCCGCGGCGTTCGTCGACGCCATCCTCGGGTCCTAGCTCTCGCCCGGCCTCGTCGCCGGAGACGATAGCCTGGAACCGGCGAGCTCGGCGCTCAGGTGTGCCGAGCCGCCAGGCGCGAGGCCGGTGCGTAAGCCAGCCGTGACGGTTCGCCGTGCCTGGCGCCCCTTACCACTGGCACCTGCGCGAGAACGGCAGCCATTACGTGTTCGAGACTCTTTCCGACCGGCTCACCCAGGTCTTCTCCTCGCTGCGCGGGCACGGCCGGCTTTCGGCCGCCGACATCGACGCCACCAGCCGCGAGATAAGGATCGCGCTGCTTGAGGCGGATGTCGCCCTGCCAGTGGTCAGGGCCTTCATCGCCCGGGTCAAGGAGCGCGCGTCCGGCGAAGAGGTGGCCGCGGCGCTGAACCCGGCCCAGCAGGTCATCAAGATCGTCAACGAGGAGCTCATCGCCATCCTCGGCGGCGAGACCCGGCGGCTGCGCTTCGCCAAGCAGCCACCGACTGTGATCATGCTGGCTGGCCTGCAGGGCTCCGGCAAGACCACGCTGGCGGCGAAGCTCGCGCTGTGGCTCCGCGAGCAGGGCAACACCCCGCTGCTCGTCGCTGCCGACCTGCAGCGGCCCAACGCCGTGCAGCAGTTGCAGGTACTCGGCGAGCGCGCGGCCGTGCCCGTGTTCGCCCCCTCGCCTGGCAACGGGGTGGGAGATCCAGTCGACGTCGCGCGCCGCTCGCTGGATGAAGCCAGGCACCGGCTGCACAACATCGTGGTCATCGACACCGCGGGCCGCCTCGGCATCGACGAGGAGATGATGCGCCAGGCCGCCGGCATCAGGGATGCGGTCGATCCGGACGAGATCCTGTTCGTTGTCGATGCCATGATCGGCCAGGACGCGGTGGTCACGGCGCAGGCGTTCCTGGACGGCGTCGGGTACGACGGCGTGGTGCTCACCAAGCTGGATGGCGATGCGCGCGGCGGCGCGGCGCTGTCGATCGCCCAGCTCACCGGCCGCCCGGTGATGTTCGCCTCATCCGGCGAGAAGCTCGAGGACTTCGACGTCTTCCACCCCGACCGGATGGCGTCGCGGATTCTTGACCTCGGTGACGTCCTCACGCTGATCGAGCAGGCAGAGCGGACTTTCGACGAGGACCAGGCGACCGCCATGGCCGGGAAGCTGGCTTCCGGCGAGGGCTTCACGCTGGAGGACTTCGTCGAGCAGCTTGCCATGGTGCGCAAGCTCGGGCCGATCGGGAATGTGCTGGGCATGCTTCCCGGCGCGGCGCAGAATCGCGAGGCGCTCAGCCAGGTCAGCGACAAGGACCTGGACCGCGCCGCAGCGATCGTGAACTCGATGACGCCCGCCGAGCGCCGCAACCCCAAGATTATTAACGGATCGCGCCGTGCCCGGGTTGCGGCCGGGGCCGGTGTCACCGTGGGTGAGGTCAATAATCTCATCATGCGGTTCCTCGAGGGCCAGAAGATGATGCGCCAGATGATGGGCGGCGGCATGCCAGGCATGCCCGGCATGCGGCGCGGTGCGCAGAAGGACGCCAAGAAGGCCAGGAAGAAGCAGAAGGGCGGCCGGCCTGGCGGCAAGCCCGGCGGCCGGCCCGCGGCCGGGAAGCCGCCGGTGACCGGCGGCGGGGCACCCGGTGCCCTGCCGGGCGGCCCGGCCGGATTTCCCGGCGGCATTCCGGGTGGGATGCCTGGCGGCGGCCGGACGTTCCGGCTGCCGACTGGGCCGCCGCAGGGCGGACCGGCGGGTCCGCCGCAGAACCTTCCGCCCGGGCTGCGCGGGCCGCTGCCAAGCCGTCGCGGCCGGTCCGGCAAGAAAGGCAGATAGCCGGGCGGGATCCAGCTCTGGACGGGACCGGCTGCGGGCCGGATCCGGCTCCGGACATGATGTAGCTGCGGTCGGACCCGGCTCCGGGCGGTAATTACGCTCTGGCGGAAAGCGTCTGGCACAATGTGACCGCAACTGTCGGCACGGCGAGACCCTCTCTGACTCGCCGGGCCGCGCCCATCCGGGCGGCACCGCCGGTCCCCACCCGGCATGCTCGCCGTCCGTACCCGAATCCGCTGGGAGAAGACCACAGCCGTGGCTGTCAAGATCAAGTTGAAGCGCCTGGGCAAGATCCGGGCGCCCTATTACCGGATCGTCGTGGCCGACGCCCGCACCAAGCGGGATGGCCGGGCGATCGAGGAGATCGGCAAGTACCACCCGAAGGCCGAGCCGTCCTTCATCGAGGTCGATTCCGAGCGGGCACAGCACTGGCTGTCCGTCGGGGCGCAGCCCACCGACCCTGTCCGGAAGCTCTTCGAGGTCACCGGCGACTGGCAGAAGTTCAAGGGCCTGCCAGGCACCGAGGGGACGCTGCGGACGGCGGCCCCGAAGGAGGACAGGAAGGAAATCTTCGCCGCCGCGGTGCAGGAGACCCTCGGCGACGCGGCCGCCAGCCCCAAGGGGCGGACGAAGGGGAAGTCCGGTGACGCGGCCAAGGCGGAGCCCGCGGCGAAGCAGGCCGCAACCGCCAAGGCCGAGAAGCCCGCGAAGCAGGCGAAGGCCGCCGACCAGCCGGAGAAGGCCAAGGCGGCCGGTACGGCCAAGGCTGAGCCCAAGGGCGATACCGGGGCCGCGGCGAAGGCAACCAAGGCCGAGGCCGGTGCGGGCGCCGGGGCTGCCGCTGATGCCGACACCGGGGCTGCGGCGAAGGCGACCAAGGCCAACGCCAAGGCCGAGGCTGATGCAGGCGCCGGGGCTGCCGTGAAGTCGGCTGACAAGGCCGAGGGCGGTGCGGGCGCCGGGGCTGCCGCTAAGGCGGCTGACAAGGCCGAGGCCGATGCAGGCGCGAAGGCAACCAAGGCCGAGGGCGGTGCGGGCGCCGGGGCTGCCGTGAAGGCGGCTGACAAGGCCGAGGCCGGCGCCGGGACTGCGAAGGTGGCCGACAAGACCGCCAAGGCGGAGACCGCGGCCGGCCCCAAGGCCGCGGACAAGCCGGCCGCCGAGGCGGAGTCAGCGGCTAAGGCCGGCCCTGGGGCGGAGCCAGCAGCCGAAAGCACCGAGTCGGCTGGTCGGCCTGGCAGCGGAGGCTGACATGCTCGAGGACGCCCTGGAGCACCTGGTCAAGGGCATCGTCGAATACCCCGACGATGTCCGGGTCGAGAGCCGCGGGCTGCGCCGGGGCCGGGCCCTTGAGGTCCGCGTTCACCCCGAGGACCTCGGCAAGGTCATCGGCCGGGGCGGGCGGACCGCTCGGGCGCTGCGGACGGTAATCGGATCGCTGGCCGGCAACCTTTATGTCCGGGTCGACCTGCTGGATGTCGACGAGATCCGCTAGCCGGGCATGCAGCTAGTCGTCGGCCGGGTGGGCAGGCCGCACGGGATACGCGGTGAGGTGACCGTCCAGGTCCGCACCGACGATCCCGGCCGGAGATTCGCGGCGGGCTCGGTCCTGGCGACCGAGCCCGCCGACCGGGGTCCGCTGACCGTGCTGTCCTCGCGGTGGCACTCCGGGCGCTTGCTGGTCAGCTTCGCCGGCTCGGCCGACCGGAGTCAGGCGGAGAGCCTCACCGGCACGCTGCTTGTGGTGGACTCGGCCGAGGTGGGCTCGCCGGAGGATCCGGACGAGTTCAACGATCATGACCTGATCGGGCTTCAGGTGCTGACCACCGCTGGAGATCTCGTCGGCACCGTCAGGGACGTCCTGCATCATGGCCAGGACCTGCTGGTCGTGCAGCAGGCGGCGGGGCCGCCCGCGGAGGCGCTGGTTCCGTTCGTGACGCCGATCGTGCCCGTGGTCGACATCGCGGCCGGGCGGCTGATCATCGACCCGCCGCCCGGACTGCTCGATCCGGACACCGGCCGCTAGGGCCGGCCGGCCGCCGGGAGAGGAGGTGCCGCCCTGCGTATCGACATAATCACGATCTTCCCCGACTATTTCGGCCCGCTCGAGGTTTCGCTGATCGGCAAGGCAGCGCACCGCGGCGACATTGCCTTCTGCGTGCACGACCTGCGGACCTGGGCTAGTGACGCGCATCACTCGGTGGACGACGCGCCCTACGGCGGCGGCCCCGGCATGGTCATGAAGCCAGAGCCGTGGGGGGAGGCGCTGGACGCCGTGGCGTCCGCGGCAGGGTCGGCCAGGCTGGTTGTGCCCAGCCCGTCCGGCATCCCCTTCACGCAGCGGATGGCTGCTGAGTATGCCCGCGAGCCCCGGCTGATCTTCGCCTGCGGCCGGTACGAGGGAATCGATGCCCGCGTTGTCGAGGACGCCAGGGCCAGGATGCCCGTCGACGAGGTGAGCATCGGCGACTACGTGCTGGCAGGCGGCGAGCCTGCGGTGCTGGTGATGACGGAGGCGATCGGCCGGCTGCTGCCCGGGGTCATCGGCAACGCGCGGTCGGCGGCAGATGACTCGTTCGGCGGCGGCGGCGGGCCGATGGCCGGGCTGATCGAGGGCCCGGTCTACACCAGGCCGCGGGTCTGGCGCGGGCGCGAGGTGCCGCCGGTGCTGCTGTCCGGTGATCACGCCGCCATCGCCAGGTGGCGCCGGGACTGCGCCCTGCGGACGACCGCCGCCAACCGTCCCGACCTTGCCGCCAGGCTCGCGGCCGGGCAGGCCGTACTTGACGCCCGCGACCGGGAGCTGCTCTTCGAGGCTGGCTTTCCGGTCAGTGGCGAAGATGTGGCACACTGAAAGCCGCCGCCCCGGCATAGCCTGACTCAGCAGGGGCGTGCCCGGGGGCTCGCCGCCCTCACCGAAGAGACCGAAGCCGCGCTCTTGCAGGCGTGCGCGTGATGAACTACTGAGGAACCACAGCGATGCACACCGCCATAGCCGAGCTGGAGCAGGCGCAGATCCGTTCGGACATCCCGGAGTTCCGGCCCGGCGACACCCTCCGGGTGCATGTCCGGGTCGTTGAAGGCAGCCGGTCCAGGATCCAGGTCTTCCAGGGCATCGCCATCCGCCGTCAGGGCGGCGGGGCGCGCGAGACCTTCACCGTCCGCAAGATCAGCTACAGCGTCGGGGTCGAGCGGACGTTCCCCGTGCACAGCCCGTCCCTGGACAAGATCGAGGTAGTCACCCGCGGCCGGGTGCGGCGGGCCAAGCTGTACTATCTCCGCTCGCTCCGCGGTAAGGCGGCCAGGATCAGGGAACGCCGCGACATGTCGGCACGCTAGGAGTGCGGCCGCAGCGGGTGCCCTCGGATTACCGGTTCAACGTGGCCGTGGCCGGATCACTGGCCGCGCGGAGAACGCGAGGGTGATACGGGAATGTTCTGGTCGGTAAATGGCAATATCGCCTGGACCGCGGCGCGCGGGCTTCTCGCGGCCCGCGGTACCGGCATCGTTTGTACCGGCCGGCCCGGCTAGGCTCGAATCCGATGATGGATGATCAGAACACTCCTAAGTGGGCCTTGACCGAGACGGGCCATGACGGCAAGCGGGTCAGTGCCGGCGCTCCGCCCGCTGCTCAGGATCCGGCGGCGGCCGGCCCGCCAGGGCCGGGCCAGCCCCGGGCCGGCGAGCCTGGTCCGGGTCCGGCCGGCCGCGAGGACGCCCGCGGGGCCGGCGCTGAGCCGGGCCAGGACACTCCGGGCGCGGACACCGAACCCGCGCCGCAGGGAAAGCAGAAGCATAGATCGTTCTGGCGCGAGCTGCCGGTGCTGATCGTCATCGCGCTGGTCATCGCCCTGCTCATTAAGAGCTTTGTGGTCCAGGCCTTCTACATACCTTCGCCGTCGATGGAGAACACGCTTGATGTCGGCGACAAGGTGCTCGTTAACAAGCTCGTTTATCATTTCCGCTCGATCCAGCCTGGCGACGTCGTCGTCTTCAACGGCGCGGGTTCCTGGAATACCCTGCCGCCGGCCAGCAAGGCCAGCTCCGACCCGCTGGTGCGGCTGTACGACGCGGTGATCGTCCCGCTGTTCCGCTCGATCATCGGGCTGTTCGGCACCGCACCGGGACAGCAGGACTACATCAAGCGCGTCATCGGGGTGCCGGGCGACCATGTTGCCTGCTGCACCGCGGCGGGCAAGGTAGCGGCGGGCAAGGTAACAGTCAACGGCGTTCCGCTGCACGAGAACTCCTACCTCTACCCGGGCAATCTGCCTTCGACGTCGCATTTCAGCATCACCGTGCCGCCCGGGCGGCTCTGGGTGATGGGGGATCACCGGTTCGTGTCCTACGACTCGCGCGGGCATACCGGCTTTCCCGGCGGCGGGACGGTTCCGGAGAGCCAGGTGGTCGGCCGCGCTTTCATGATCGTCTGGCCGCCGGGCAGGTGGCGCGTGCTGCCGATTCCGGCCACGTTCGGGCAGCCGGGCATTGACGGCGCAAAGGCCCCCGCGGCTGGCCCAGGGGCGGCTGGGCAGCCGGTGGCGGTCGCCCCGACGGCCCCGTATATGCCGCTTGAGGTTGGCTTCGCCGGGGCAGTCCCGCTGACCCTGTTGCAGCGACTGGTCCGGCGTCGGGTGCGCGGGCGCCGGGCGCGCCGGGCGTCACGGTGAGGCCATGCTCGCGTCACAATGGCGGCATCCCGGCCTGACTCCCCGGCGCGGCGCGGGGCTGATCGGGTACGAGCGCGTCCTGGCCCGGGCCGGCCTGTCCCCGGTGGCCGGCATAGACGAGGCAGGCCGCGGCGCGTGCGCCGGACCGCTGGTCGTCGCCGCCGTTATCCTCGACCCGGGCAGGCTTGGCGGCCTCACCGACCTCGCGGACTCCAAAGCGCTGTCGCCTGCCACCCGCGAGGTCGCCTACCAGCAGGTGCTGCGATCGGCCGCCGCCTGGCACGCGGTCGTGATCCCTTCCGCCGACATCGACCGGCTGGGCCTGCACGTTTGCAACCTGGCCGGCATGCGGCGCGCGCTTGCCGGGCTGGCCAGCCGGCCAGGCTACGTGCTCACCGACGGCTTCCCGGTGCGGGGCCTGGCCGTGCCCGCCCTGGCCATGTGGCAGGGGGATGAGGTAGCGGCCTGCGTGGCTGCCGCGTCCGTGATGGCGAAGGTGACCAGGGACCGGATCATGACGGCCATGGCGGAGCGGTACCCGGCATACGGGTTCGCCGCGCACAAGGGTTACTCCACCCGCGCGCACATGAGCGCGCTCGCCGCGCACGGGCCCTGCCCGGAGCACCGGTACTCCTTTGCCAACGTGATCGCGGTGCTGGGCGGCCAGGCCGCGCCGGACGGGCCCGACGGCATGGCGGACAGAGCCGACTGCCGGGACAACCGGGCTGACGGACTCCAGGACGGGCCGCTGCGCCAGGAAGACATCACAGCCAGCCTGGAGGGCATGGCGACCGGCCTGGAAGGCGTGGCTGACAGTCAGGAGGGCATCGCGACCGGCCTGGAAGGCGTGGCTGACAGTCAGGAGGGCATCGCGACCAGCCTGGAAGGCGTGGCTGACAGCCAGGAATGGGCGATCGCAGGCCAGTCGGGCGGATAGCGTCATGCGGTCCGGGCGGGCGGCTGGGGACCCGGCCGATGCTGGAGCAGAATGGCCCTAAGGTTGACCTCATCGCCGGCCGTGCTCCCAGGGGGACAGGCCGGTCAGGAGGGGAGAGCATGAGCGCGGAAGATCTCGAGAAGTACGAGACCGAGATGGAGCTTCAGCTCTACCGCGAGTACCGCGATGTCGTCGGGCTGTTCAGCCACGTGGTCGAGACCGAGCGACGGTTTTACCTGACCAACCAGGTAGAGCTCAACGTCCGGACGGCCGACAACGGCGAGGTGTTCTTCGAGGTCACCATGCAAGACGCCTGGGTGTGGGATATGTACCGTCCCGCGAGGTTCGTTAAGAATGTGCGGGTAGTCACCTTCAAGGACGTCAACATCGAGGAACTGGCCAAGAGCGACCTGCAGCTCCCCGACGAGAAGGAGCAGGGCTTCTCCTGATCGTCAGGCATCCGCCACGCATGCTGAAATGCAACGCCGGAACGCTAGCCGAAGATGTGCGGATGCTGGGCGCCGCCGTCGCATCCCGCCGGGAGCGGCCATCTAAGCCGACGGGACTGACAGTCCGGGGTCGCCATCCACGGATGGGGCCCTCCCGCTTGCGTCTTCCACGGCTGCTCGTCGGCGTCAGCCTGGCGCCTGCGGATCCGACACCGTCGGATCTGGAGGTGGTGTGGCGTGAATGCCAAGGATGTCCTCGGCAAGCAGGGCGAGCAACTGGCCGCTGAGCACCTGCAGCGGGCCGGCCTGCGGATACTCGACCGGAACTGGCGGTGCGCCGAAGGCGAGATCGACATCGTGGCCGCCGAGCGTCGTGCGCTGGTTGTCTGTGAGGTGAAGACCCGCTCTGGCGTCAGGTACGGCACGCCGCTTGAGGCCATCACCCGGCAGAAGCGGAACCGGCTGCGGAGGCTTGCGGTCCGCTGGCTGGTCGCGCACGGGGTGCTGTTTGACGAGATACGCATCGATGTCATAGGCGTGCTGCGGGCCGAGTCCGGCGACTTTACCGTGGAGCATGTCCGGGGGGTGGGCTAGATGCCGCTGGCCCGCACGCACTCGATCGCGCTGGTGGGCATCCAGGGGCACCCGGTCGAGATCGAGGCCGACATCGAGAACGGCCTGGTCGCGTTGCTCCTGGTGGGCCTGCCCGATACCGCGCTCCGCGAGGCCAGGGACCGGATCCGGGCGGCCATCGTCAACAGCAGGGAAGCCTGGCCGCAGCGCCGGATCACGGTGGGCCTGTCGCCGGCCAGCCTGCCCAAGCGCGGCAGCAGCTTCGACATAGGCATCGCGGTGGCCATCCTGGGCGCCGCCGATGTCCTGCCCGCGGCTAGCCTGGCGGACCTGCTGTTCATCGGCGAGCTTGGGCTCGATGGCAGGCTCCGCCCGGTCCGCGGCGTCCTGCCTGCGGTGGCGGCGGCAGCGGCGGCCGGGTTCGGCACCGTCGTCGTGCCGGCTGACAACGCTCCCGAGGCGGCGCTCGTTCCCGGCATCCGGGTCCTCGCCGCGGACAGCCTGGGATCGCTGCTCGGCTGGCTGCGCGGCGGCTGCCCGGCGGACGGGGCCGCGGGCGCGGTGGTATGGCAGGGCGGCTACCTGCCGCCAGGCGGCGGCGGTCCCGGCCCGGGGGCGGAAGTTCCCGGCCGTGACCTGGCCGAGCTGGTGGGGCAGCCGGCCGCCAGGCGGGCCGCCGAGATCTGCGCGGCCGGCGGGCATCACCTGCTGCTGCTCGGCCCGCCCGGGGTCGGCAAGACGATGCTCGCGGAGCGGCTGCCCACTGTCCTGCCGCGGCTGGAGCCTGCCGCCGCGCTCGAGGTCACGGCTATTCACTCGGTGGCTGGCACGCTGCCGCCGGGCGGCCCGCTGCTGAGCCGGCCGCCGTTCTGCGCGCCGCACCACACCGCGACGAAGGCTGCGATCGTCGGCGGCGGCAGCGGGATCATCCAGCCTGGTGCGGCGTCGCTGGCCCATCACGGCTGCCTGTTCCTTGACGAGGCGCCGGAGTTCGCCAGGGACGTCCTCGATGCGCTCCGCCAGCCGCTGGAATCCGGCGAGGTCGTGGTCGCCCGGTTGGGGGTTACCGCGCGGTTCCCGGCCAGGTTCACGCTACTGCTCGCGGCCAACCCGTGCCCGTGCGCGCGGTCGGCGGCGGCGGCGGTGTCGTCCGCGGCGGCGCGGTCGGGGTGCACCTGCCCGCCGGCTGCGCGCCGCAGGTACCTGGCCAGGCTGTCCGGACCACTACTGGACCGGGTGGACGTAAAGGTGGAGTTCCTGCCGGTCGGCCGCGCCGAGTTGCTGAGCGACCGGCAGTTCACCGAGCCGAGCTCGGTGGTGGCCAAGCGGGTGGAGCTGGCCAGGCAGCGGACCGCGTTCCGGCTGCGCGGGACTCGCTGGCGGCTCAACGCCGAGATCCCGGGCAGCGAGCTACGGCGCAGCTACGCGCCCGCGCCGGGCGCGCTCGCCCCGCTAGAGCGGGCAATGGACCTGGGCGAGATCAGTGCCCGCGGCGTTGACCGGGTGATCCGGCTGTCCTGGACCGTCGCGGACCTGGCCAATGTCGCCAGGCCGACGATCACGGAGGTCAGCTATGCGCTGGGACTCTGGCTGGGGGCTGCGGCATGACCAGCGTGACCGATGAGGAGCGGCTGGCCAGGGCCGTCCTCAGCCATGTGGCCGATCCTGGTGACCTCGTGCTTGGCGCCCTGCTGCGTCGCTGCTCGCCCGCCGAGATCGTCACGGCCCTGGCCGCCGGGCAGCACCCGCTGACCGGCCAGCCAGCGGAACCGGTGGGCGCGCCCGCACACTTGGGCGCACTTGAATCAGCAGGCGCGCTGCCTGCCGGCGGGCCATCGGCCGCAGGCAGGCTGCCGGAACCGGTCGGGCTATGGGAAATCGGCGATCTGCGGGCGGCCGGCGATCTGCGCGCCACCGGCGATCTGCGCACGGCCGGCGATCTGCGGACGGCCGGAGTGGCACGGGAGGCTGGAGTGCCACCGGGGGCTGGCCCTAGGCCGGGGTCTGGCGGCCCTGGTCGCGGTCGAGCGCGGGAACGCAGCTGCATCCCTGGGCTGGACCGCGCCCTGCAGCGGTGGGCAGCGCGCATCGGCCAGGCACCGACGGCCGCCCAGCTCGCCGAGTGGCGCTTGAACGGCCTCCGGCTCATCTGCCCGGGAGACCCTGAGTGGCCAACCCAGCTGGAGGCGCTCGGCGATGCCGGCCCGGTCGCGCTGTGGCTGCGGGGCAATGCCGACCTGCGCTTCGCCTGCCTGCGCTCGGTGTCCATCGTCGGCTCGCGTGCCGCGACGGCCTACGGCTCGCATGTCAGCACGGAAATGGCGGCGGCACTGGCCGAGCGGGGCTGGGTGATCGTCTCCGGCGGGCCGTACACAGCAGTACTGATAACTCGCAGATCCCCAGGTCACGCGCACGTGAAGGTCCCACGGCAGATCTCGCATCCCAGCCTCACACCGCCACGGCCGGGGCGCGCCGGGCCCGTGCCCAGTCTGTCACCGTGGGTTATGACGGCGCGGCGCTCCTTGCCAGGCCGGGCATGCGGGCATGGAACAGGTCATTCCGTCCGGTGACAAAGCTGCCGGGCACCGTCGGGCGACGGCACAGTGCAGACTGCCCGCGACAACACGCTTTGGCGGGGTGTCGCTCACCGGGTCGGTCTCATGGAGAGCGCAAGGTCACCAGTCAGTCGCCGCGAGTCTGTCGCGGCCGCAGGATCTGCAGGGCAGCGGTCATCGGGCGCCAGGGCCTGGCTGCTACGCAGAGTGAGCCCGGCCTGTGCTGCCTGGAGGCTCGTG
>WNEY01003715.1_pt1 | contig 11501 bp, 8 predicted proteins | sample 5400531 | NCBI WGS metagenome assembly WNEY01 (sample SAMN13153338, study PRJNA577476) | soil metagenome | isolation source: 200 cm saprolite under Douglas fir tree site 1 | place: USA:California | collected 2015-04-18
CGAGCTCACGACCATCGAGGGCCTGGCCGCGCCGGACGCGCCGCTTCACCCCGTGCAGCAGGCCTTCCACGAATGCCACGGGCTGCAATGCGGCTTCTGCACGCCGGGATTCGTGCTGTCGGTGGTCGGCCTGCTGACTGAGCATCCGCACCCCACTCCCGAGCAGGTCGACGAAGGCATCAGCGGCAACCTCTGCCGCTGCACCGGGTACGCGTCGATTCGCCGCGCCGTCAAGCGCGCCCAAGAGCTGTCGAAAAAATGACGACTCGCTGGTTCGGCGCGCGGGTACAACGAGTCGAGGACGACCGGCTGCTGCGCGGCCGAGGCCACTTCACCGACGACATCAATGAGGGCGCCCTCGAGTCATGCCTCGTGCGCTCACCCTTCGCGCACGCGCGCATCAAATCGATCGACGTGAGCGCGGCGCGGGCGCTCCCCGGGGTCGTGGCGGTGTATGTCGCCGCCGATCTGCCCTTCGGCGCGACCGACCTGCCCATCCTCATCCCGCATCCCAACCTCACCCACGGCCGCACGCAACGATGCCTGGCGTCAACGGTTGTCCGCTACGTGGGCGAGGCCGTGGCCTTCGTGGTCGCCGAAAACCGCTACATCGCCGAGGACGCAGCCGACCTCGTCGATGTCGACTACGAGCCGCTGCCGGTCGTGATCACGCCGGAGGTGTCGGCGGCCGCGGAGCACCTCGTGCACGACGATGTGCCTGGCAACATCGCGGCCGAGATGATCCAGGAGGTGGGGGACGTAAAAGCCGCGCTGGCGAAGGCTCCCCACAGAAAGCAATTGCATCTCCGCTTCGAGCGTGGCGCCGCCAGCCCTATGGAAGGGCGCGCCGTGTGGGCTCGCTGGTCGGAACCCGAGCACCGGCTCACCGTCTTCGACTCCACGCAGTCGCCGACCTCGATCCGCGGCGGCCTGGCCGTGCTCTTCGGCCTCCCGGAGTCGGACGTCGAAGTCATCGCCCCCGATGTCGGCGGGGGCTTCGGGCCGAAGATCATGCTCTTCTACCCCGACGAGCTGCTGGTCCCGTTCGCGGCGATGCGGCTCGGCCGTCCGGTCAAGTGGACCGAGGACCGCCAGGAGCATTTCGTCGCGGTCAACCACGAGCGCGGCCAGGTGCACGAGGTGGAGGTCGGCTTCGACGACGACGGCCGAGTGCTGGCGCTCAGCGACGACTTCATCCACGACGCGGGCGCCTACACGCCGTACGGCATCATCCTGCCGATCATCACGGCCGCCCAGGTCCCGGGTCCATACCGCGTACCCAACTATCGCGTGCGCTTCCGCGACGTCTACACCAACGCCACGCCCACATCGCCCTATCGCGGCGCCGGCCGCCCGCACGCGTGCTTCGTGATGGAGCGGACGCTCGATGCGATCGCCGCGGAGCTTGGACTCGACCGTGTCGAGGTTCGCCGCCGCAACCTCATCCAGCCCAACGAATTTCCCTACGACCTCGGCGTCGCGTGGCAGGACGGCAACCGGGTCGTCTACGACAGCGGCAACTACCCCGAGCTGGTGAAACGGGCGATCGAGATGCTCGGCCCCCGGCCCGCGGGCGACCACGTCGGCATGGGCCTCAGCCCTTACGTGGAAGGGACCGGAGTCGGGCCCTACGAAGGCGCGCACGTGCAGGTGCTGGTGTCGGGCAAGGTGGTCGCCGCCACCGGCATCCCGAACCAGGGGCAGGCCCACGCCACGGTCTGGGCACAGATCGTCGCCGACCAGTTGGGAGTCGACGTCGCCGACGTCGAGGTCACCAGCGGCGACACGCGCAAGTTCCAGTGGGGGGTGGGCACCTTCGCGTCGCGCGGAGCGGTCACGGCCGGGAACGCGATGGCGGTGGCCGCGGGCATGGTGGCCGAGAAGGCGAAGCACATCGCAGCCGATCACCTGGAGGCGAACCCCGCAGACCTGGAGCTCGTGGACGGCCGGGTGCGCGTCAAGGGCTCGCCCGAGCGCGGCATTCCGCTGGCCGCGGTCGCCGTGCTCGCCAACCCCATGCGCTACGCCTTCGGCGGCGGCACCGAGGCGGCGACGCAATTCACCCCGAGGCCAAAGCCGGGACCACCGCTCGCGGATGGCGACCAGCCCGGCCTCGAGGCCACCGGTTACTTCAGCCCGACGGGGTCGACATGGGCTGCCGGCTGCCACGCCGCGTATGTGCGCGTCGACCCCAAGACCTTCCGCCTCGAAATTCTCAAGTACGTCGTGGTCCACGACTGTGGCCGGTTGATCAACCCGATGGTGGTCGAGGGCCAGATCGAAGGCGGCGTTGCGCAGGGCATCGGTGGCGCCTTCTACGAACACCTCGCCTATGACGCCGACGGACAGCTGCGCAACGCGTCCTTCATGGAGTTCCTCATGCCGTACGCGACCGAGATCCCGGCGATCGAGATCGACCATATCGAGACGCCGTCGCCGCTCAACCCGCTGGGCATCAAGGGCGCGGGGGAGGCGGGGGTGATTCCGGTAGGCGCGGTGATCGCGGCGGCGGTCGAGGAGGCATTGGGCGTGCCCATCACAGGGATGCCGCTCTCACCCTTGAAGCTCTACGAGCTGTATGCCAGCAGAAATTGATGAGCCGAAAGATTACGTATACGTACTGACGACATCGAGCGCGAGGAGTCGCAATCTCCACGCATGGTTCGCGAGAGGGGAGTTGGCCGTGTGCGGCGGCACAATAACCGAGCTGAACGCAGCCGACCGCCGACCATAATCCGGTCGTGCTGACTCCCGAGCGCACCCGGCTCCAGAAATACCTTCGGGTCGCGCTCCTGGTTCAGGCGGCCGGCCTCCTGGCGTTGATCGCACTGACTTTCCCGGACTGGCTCGACGGCTACCTCCATCCGCACGTCTGCACCCCCGATCAATGGTGCATGGACTTTCGCGGCCTCGCCTTCGATCTCCTCGCCATCTTCTTGGGCCCCGTCATCGTCGTGCTGCTGATCCTGGCCCGGCGGTGGCAAGGACCGCGACTATGGCCCTTGGCGCTTGTGGTCTTGATCGACGCCGCGGCGATCGTCCTCACCGCCGATGTGATCATCAACGAGCTACACGCCCGGACCGATTCGATCCCTCCGGTTGCCTCGGCGCCGCCACTCTTGCTCCTGCCCGCGCTGGCCACCCTCGTGCTCGGCATCAACCTGGTGAGGCCAGTTCGGTGGAGGCCTCTGCTGGCCGCGAGCGCCGCCGGCTGTATGCTGCTGGCCGCTTTGCTGTGGCTTTACAGCGTCTCGCCGATGAAGGTGGTGCAGGGCAGCTAGTCGGGTTACCTTTCCGCCCGCACGACGGCCGCGACGATGTTGCCCCCGGGCGGCCCCTGGTGGGAGTTGCGCTCCCCGCCGCTCACGTAGTTCGTGGTGCGGCCGGTCACCGACGCCACGAGCATCCCTCCCAGCGCCTTCCCAATCTGGTACGCGTCCGCGTCGTCCAGCAGCGTGATCCTCTGGCCGCGGATCTGATCGCTCCCCGGGATGACCGACTTGGCGAAGACATGAACCAGGCGTGAAAGGTCGGTTTCAGACGGCAGGCCGCTGAACTGAAGGCCCGCGGCGCGGAGCGCGTTCCTCACGCCCTCGGCGTCGATGAAGTCGCGGGTGACCGCATGGCCGATCCGCACCCGGCTCCGCGACGTGGTCGAGTTGCCGAAAACGACCACCTCGCCGTGGCGCTTCTCGCCCCCGGATGAGGTCATGGCGACCTCCGAGAACAGATTCCAGTCGCGGCGCACCACAGCGTCCGACAGGGACGATTCCGGGACTTCGCCGAGCGCCATCGCGACACCGAGCGCGGCCGCGTCGTTCGCGTAGACCCCCGCGCCCTCGGGTCCGAATGTGAGGTCGTGCGAGACCACCGTCTTCCCGCGCGACTCCGCGTCCTTGATGCTCGCCGTAGTGAGGCCCGGCACCTTGACCATCACCAGGTGCACATCCTTCGGATCGGTCAGGCCGGCGTCTGCCATCGCCAGGTGCGTGGCTGCGGCCACCTTGCGAATCTGACCCATGCGGCCCACCTCTTCGGGCGGCATCGGATCGGACCCGGCCCGGCCGACGACCAGCATCTTTTCGCCGGGTGCGTCGACGCCTTGATCCGGAACCTCGACCCATTCGCGTGTGACGGCCGCGATGTGTGGCGTGATCACGCCCGGGCAGCCGCCTGACAGCACGAAGATCACCTGTTTGGCCACCTCGCTTGCGGGAATGCCGAGGAACTTGCCCGTCCATTCGCGCAGCACCACGTCGGCCCAAACGCGGCCCCAGTCGTCGTGCGCGCCGGTCCCCTCCGTCTTTCCCACCAGCGCGACGAGCGTGTCGGGCTTGATCTTTCCCGAATCCGCCAGCGCCTGCAGCCCGGTCGTGTCGGCCGGGGTGGCCATGGGACAAACGAACAATTCGACTCTTTGAGCTTTCATCACATACACATTGTCAGTCCGCGTTGAGCGGGCGCTGGAAACCGAAGCCCGGCATCGCCTCGAGCTGCTCCGCCAGGGCCAGCAGCTGCCACTCGCGGCCCGATGGCGCGACCAGCTGCACGCCGACCGGCAGCCCGTCGTGCAAGCCGGCCGGGACCGACACCGCGGGCGTGTGGGCGAAGCTGACCGGCAATACGAACTGGATGTAGCGCCCATACGGCTCGCTGAGGAAAGGCGGCACGGCTTCGATCGCCATCGGGACCAGGCCCAAGGTGGGGGTCAGCAGGAAGTCGAAATCGCCGAGCAGGGGTTTCACCACGTTCCGATAGGCGGCGCCGGTGGCGCTCTCGAAGGCCTGAAAGTAATCGAGGGCTGACAGTGCGCGCCCTTGCTCGACCAGCTTGCGGATGCCCGGCGCGAACAATTGCGGGTCGGCGGGGAAGGACGCCATGCTGGCCCGCCGCACCACCCCGTAGCCCGCCGCCACCGACTCCGATTCCCAGGCGGTCCGCTCCACGCGATGGCCGGCCGACTCGAGCGCATCTGCAGCCCGTCGGCATGCGTCCGCGCACGCGGCGTCCATCCCCAGCGCGGTCGTGTCGGCGACGCCGATCCGGAGGCCCTTCGCGGTCGGCGATTTCTCAGGTACGGCGGAGTCCGCCATCACAGAGAAAAGCAGCCTCACATCAGCGACGGTCCGGCCAAGCGGGGCCACGACCGAAAGCCCCGCAGGGTCGGCGATCTCGCAGGGCACTCGATCAGGCGACGGCCTGAGTCCTACGACGCCGCAGCACGATGCGGGGATTCGAATCGAGCCGCCCATGTCGGTGCCCATCGCGACCGTGGCCATCCCGGCGGCCACGGCCGCGGCGCTGCCGCCGCTGGAGCCGCCCGGGGTGACGCCCGTTCGCCACGGGTTGTTGGTGGCGGGAAAGATGGCGTTGGTCGTCCCCACAGCCGCCGCCAGCTCGGGGAGGTTGGTCTTGCCGAGGATTGCGGCGCCGGCTCCTCGCGCTCGCGCCACGGGCACCGTGTCCGCATCGGGAACACGGTCGCGCCACACGGCGCTGCCGTCGGTCCACGGCATGCCCGCGACCGGCAGGTTGTCCTTCACGGCCAGTGTGACGCCCGACATCGGACCACTCCCGGCCCGGGCGTTCCTGTCCACGTGCACATAGGCGTGAATGCGCGGATCCAACCGCTCGATGGCGGCCAGATGCGCGCGCACCACGGCCTGGGGGTCGTCGGTCATGTGATCACTCGCCATTGTCGTTCCGAGCCGCGCGCTTGACATCCAGAATTCAACGGACGTAGAATTCAATGACCGTTGAATTAGCCGAAGGAGGCAGGTGGGATGTCAAGTCGAAGGGAATCTCTAAGGGGTTTGGTCCCGCCTCTGGTCGGGGGCCTGCTCATCGTCGTCGTGTTCGTCGGCCTGATCGGGACCGCAATCCGAAGTCCCCAACCGCACGACATTCCGGTGGGCCTGGTCGGACCGGCTCCCGCCGTGCAGCAGTTCTCGAGCTCATTTGGCGCCAACGTGCCCGGCGCCTTTCAGTTCACCACGTATGCCTCCGAGCCGGATGCCCGCGCCGCCCTCGATGCGCGGACGGTGGATGGCGTCCTGGTCCTCGACAGCGGGAACCTGATCGTTGCGGGGGCGGCCGGCGACGGGGCGACAGGCGTCATCACCGCGGCATTTACAAACGCCTTCAAAGTGCAAGGGAAGGCACTGACGGTTGAGACAGTGCACCCATTTCCAAGCGGCGACGCGCACGGCCTGATCCTTTTCTTCGTCGTCGTCGCCACGCTCATCAGCACGCTGGCGTCGCAGGCGATCCTGTTCGCCACCGGCAAAGCCGCGGGCCTGGGCTCGCGTCTAGGCCTCATCGCTGCCTACGGCGTGCTCGTCGGACTGACAGCCATGGGCATGGCGGCGTGGATCGCGGGCGGCTACGGCGACGGGTTCTGGGCCGCGGCGGGTGTGGTCGCCCTGGCCTCGATGGCGGTCGGCGCCGTGGTCTGCGGTCTGGTCCGCCTCCTGGGAGCGCCCGGCATCGGGCTGGCGGCCCTGCTGATGCTGCTCAGCCTCGTCTCGTCCGGTGGGCCCGTGGGGAGCCAGTTCCTGCCCGACTTCTACAGGGCGCTGGCGCCCTGGACGATCGCGGCCCAGGTGTACAGCGCATTGAGGGGAGCCCTGTTCTTCGGCGGCGCCGCACTGGGTGGACCCGTAGCCGTGCTCGCGGGATGGCTGGTCGTCGGGTTGGCGCTCATGTGGCTTGGATGGCTGGTCGCCGCTCGCAAACCAGAGCCAGCGGCCGCCCAGGCGTAAGTGGCGCGCACGGGTCGGCGTCCCGGAGTGGGCGGCACTCGGGAGCGGATCCTGGCCGCCGCCAGGTCCGACTTCGGCAAAGGCGGTTACGAAGGCACCACCATCCGGGGCATCGCCGCCCAGGCCAAGGTCGACCCAGCCCTGGTCATGCACTACTTCGACTCCAAGGATGGCGTCTTCCGTGCCGCGGTCCAGTTTCCGGTCGATCCGGCCGAGTTCATACCGAGGCTGGTGGCGCCCGGTCTGGACGGGCTCGGCGAGCGCCTCGTGCGCTTTTTTGTCGAGACCTGGGATTCACCCGCCGGCAGCCCGCTCCTCGCTCTCATCCGGTCCGCGGTCGGCAATGAGGATGGTGCCGCCCTGCTGCGCGAATTCGTCACGCGCGAGGTATTGGGTCGCCTTGCGCGCGCGCTCGAGCTCGACCAGCCGCAGCTGCGCGCCGCCCTGGTCGCCAGCCAGCTCATCGGGCTGGCGATGCTTCGCTACGTGGTCAGGGTCGAGCCCCTGGCGTCGGCGAGCGCCGCCGAGCTCGTCGCGTGGCTCGGCCCCACGCTGCAGCGCTACCTGACGGATCCGAAAGTCACTAAGGTCAACCGAGGTCGAACGCGTCGGTCGAGCTCAGGCTGAGCAGAGCACCGCGACGACGGTTCCGGTTCCGGTGCCCCCCGGGTCGGGCGTGTAACCGGGGTCGGTCTTGACGATCACGATCCGGGTGACCGGGCCCGTCACGGTCGCAGCCGACTTGTCGACCGAGCTCGTCACCGCGACCGCCATGTAGGCCGGCAGCGGGCCCGCCGGCGGGTTGGACGAGTTGCCCGTGGTGGAGCTCCACATGCCTCTGCAGGCTGCCGCGGGCGTCATCGTGGCGGCGAAGCCCTTGAAGCTGGACGGGCCCGGCCCTCCGCTCATGGTGTTGGCGGCGGACCACGTGGACGACCAGAACGTGACCGCCCCGCCCGCCTGGGCGCTTATATCGCCGATGACGAACAGGCCGCCGCTGACGAAGGCGAATACCAAAGAGGCACCGCCTGCCGAAGCTGGCGCGTAGAACCCGTCGCCCGCGAAGGTGGCGAAGAGCTCGCCTGCGCCCAGGGGCTGGTTGACAAGAGCGATCGAGCAGGTCGCAGCCCCGGCGGCGTCGGTGGTGGCAGTGCACGACTGCGCGGAAGCACCGGTGCCAAGGCCGAGGGTGACGGCGTGGTTACCAAGCGGCAGTCCGTCCGTGGCCAGGACCGCATTCAGAGCCACCGGGGATCCGTTCGCGATCGCGGCCGGCGCCGTCAACGTCAGCGCGGTTTCCTCAACCGTCACGGCAAACGAGGCTGTGGTCGATGAAGGTTTCAGCGTGGCGGTGCCCGCGAAATTGGCGACCACGGAGTAGGTGCCACTTGTCTCGGCAGGCGTCAGCTGGCACGAGGCGCGGCCCTGGGCGTCAGTCACGCCGGCACACGTTTCGGCCCCGTTCAGCGTGAACGCCACACTCTGACTGCTCAGAGGCGTCGAAGGCGTCGAGGTGTCGGTCAATGTGGCTGAGACGGTGGCGGGATCGTTGAAGTCTCCGGTCACCGCTCCGTCGTAGGACAGGGCAGTCGGGGCGGCGGCCGTACCCGGGGTCAGGCGACCGATCTGGTTCATGCCTGGCTCGGTGAACCACAGGTTCCCGTCAGGTCCGGTCGTGATGGCGTTGGGAGTGCTGAAGGCCGTGAGCGCGAACTCGCCCTGCATCTCGCCGGCTGGACTCATGCGGCCGATCTTGCTGGAGGCGAACTCGGTGAACCAGAGGTCGCCGTCCGGGCCGGTGGCTATGCTGGCGGGGGCGCTGCCGCCGGTTGTGATGGGGAACTCCTTGATGGCCCCGGCCGGGTCGATCCGGCCGATCTGGCTGGCGCCGAACTCCGTGAACCACACGTTTCCGTCCGGTCCAGCCGCCATTCCTGCGGGTGTGCTGCCCACCGGGCCGAACTCGGTGACCACGCCCGCAGGGGTGATCCGCCCGATCATGTTGCCGCTCTGCTCCGTGAACCACAGGTTGCCGTCAGGGCCCGCGACGATCGCGGTCGGGCCGGCACCAGCCGAGATCGGAAACTCCGTGATCGCCCCCAGTGGCGTGATCATGCCGATCTTGTTACCGACGAACTCGGTGAACCACAGGTTGCCGTCCGGCCCGGAAGCGATCTGATCCGGAGAGCTGCCGGGGGTGGGAACCGAGTATTCCGTCAGTGCCCCGGTCGAGAGGTTCATGGTCCCGATCATGTTGGCGGCCGGCTCCGTGATCCAGAGATTGTGGTCCGGGCCGCTCGTGATCCAGAAGGGACTCCCGGCAAAGCCCGGGAACTCGGTGATGGCCCCTGCCGGGGTGATCCGGCCGATCTTGCCGCCGCCCGTGGACTCGGCGAACCAGAGGTTGCCGTCCGAGCCGACGGCGATCCCCTCGGGGGTGCCGGCGGCCGAGAACTCGGCGAGCACCGGGACGGCCGCCGCGGCGGCCAGGGGGTTGAAGACGATCGCCGAGGCGGCCATGGCGGCGGTCGCGATGGCTCCGATCCATCGCGGGAAGCGCGCGCCGACTGGGTCCGACATCACTGGCTTCACTCTCAGTAACGCAGCATGAGTCGTTATTGATCATGACGAGTTTCAGACATGCGATCTTGCCTTCCGGCGCCGGCTCAAGCCGGCGGGGGCAGGGGCGACTGTTTGAAATCCAAGCAGTCCGCCATCCCGCACGGCAACCCCTTGGGAACGTCAGCAAGCGCCCGAGCTCAATTACAAACTCTTGATCGATTCCTCAACTAACTCCTAACGGTCGCCCAGGAGACTCCCAGCAGGGAACTTGACGCTTTTACTCATGGGCCGGAGCGTCGCTGCAATGCTCACGCTGGTGATCGTCGCCCTCGTCACGTCGCCATTGATCGTCGCGGCGCACACCAACAGGCGGGACACGACATCCGTTTCGACAGCAGCGAGCGGGAGTTGGACCAGCGCGTCGAGCAGCGCGGCCGGCACCAGCGCGATGGCGGCCGCACCGATGGCGGCGGCCCGCGACTCCAGCGCGCTGGTGGCGGCATTGCAGCAGCTGGTCGCGGACAGCGGGGCCGCAGCAGGAGTGACCGTGGTCGAGCTCGGCGGTTCTGATCCTCTGACATGGTCGCTCGACGGCGGCGCGGTCTTCAGCGCCGCCAGCACCTACAAGCTGGCCGCCCTGATCATGGAGGCGCAGAACATCGCCTCCGGCAGCACCGACCCCAACGGCCTGGTGTGCTACCAGGACTCGGACTACGAAGCCGGCTGGTTTGACGACTACGCGGCGGGCGCGTGCTTCACCCGCAACGAACTGGCCTCGCGAGCCGCAAAGCAATCCGACAACACCGCCGGCCATATGCTCGTGCGCGACCTCGGCGGCTCCGACGCGCTCAACGCGTGGGCGGTCTCCGTGGGCACCACCGCCTCGGCGTTCTTCGATGGCAATACGACGACTGCCTCCGACCTGGCCGTGCTCTGGACCGCCGAGGCGAATGGCGGGCTGGGCGGCGCTTCTGCTCAGGCCTGGCTATATCCGCTGCTGACCGGCACCACCACCGAGGCAGGAGTTCCGGCCGGGGCGCCTGGATCGACAGTGGTCCACAAGACCGGCGCCATCGATGCCGTCGAGAACGACGCCGCGTTGGTGACGGCAGGGCCCGACGGGCCTTACGTGCTCGTCGTCATGACGGACGGCCTGGGAGGATCGGGCGGCTGGGGATTGATCGCGAGCATCTCCGCCACGGTCTGGCAGACCGAGGAGTCGCGTGTGCGGTGACACCGGTACAAGCCCGGTGACAATTATTCGTAGCGAAGCGCCTCGGCCGGGGCGATTCGAGATGCGGACCGCGCCGGCAGGTAAGTGGTGATGAGCGTGGCCAGGTAGGCGCCGGCGAGGATGAGGGCGATCTGCGCCACCGGTACGTTGAAGATGATCGTGCCGAAATTCTTGTCGATGACGGGGTAGCGGTTGGTTCCGGGGCCGTGCTCTCCAAGGCTCTGGTCGAGACGGTAGACCAGAGCTGTGTCAAAAGGGTGTCCATCGGCTGGCCCTGGTCAGTCCCATCGCGCGATCGTCGCGCGCGCGTCCTCGAGCAGGCGCTCAACCCGCTTGCGTGACGCGACCAATACCATCCGGGCCCCGAACCGCTTCGGTTGGATCAGTCCGGCGTCGCGAAGAATCCGGAGATGTCCGCTCACCGTCGGCTGGCTTATCCGCAGCGTGCGGGCGATGTCCATCACGCTTGAAGGAGCGGAGAGCAGCTGGATAAGGATGTGAACACGTGTCGGCTCGGCGAGCACTCGCAACCGGTCGGACACGAACGCCGCATCTCTGACCTTCCGCACCGGCAGCAGGTCGCTGGAGGGCACAGCGATGTGCACGTAGTCATCGAGATCAACGACGTGGCCGCCGGACGTGCAGAAGTAAAGCGGTGACAGCGCGAACTCTTTCCGGTGCGTGAACAGGTCATCAAACCCGAGTCGGTCCGCATAAGTGAGTGGGTGTCGAGGCGGCACCAGCTCCTCGATCGCTGCGCCCGTGTCCACCTTCGCCTTCCAGACGGCACATGCGCCTGCGACGACTTCTCGACCGTGGCGCTCCCACGCGCTTGACGCGACCCGCCACACATCCACCAGGATCTCCTGATAAGTGTGCCGAACCCTCGCGTCGTCACGCAGCCTGTGCAGCCTCTCGGCGATGGCGGGCCGGTCTTGCTCCGG
>WNEY01006444.1_pt1 | contig 11501 bp, 12 predicted proteins | sample 5400531 | NCBI WGS metagenome assembly WNEY01 (sample SAMN13153338, study PRJNA577476) | soil metagenome | isolation source: 200 cm saprolite under Douglas fir tree site 1 | place: USA:California | collected 2015-04-18
GACTTCACCGGGTTCGTCATCCCGGACCGATTCGTGATCGGCTACGGCCTGGACTACGCCGGGCTGTATCGCGAGCTGCCTCACATCTATTCGCTGACATAGCTTCTCCGTATCCCGGCTGGAAGAAAGCCGAGCTGCATTCGCACCTCGACGGTGCGGTGCGCGTTTCCACCGCGGAGGAGCTTTCGGGCAACCAAGGGCTTCGCATGGTCGCGCCCGACGATTGCCCCAGCCAGGCCGAGTACATCAAGTACTTCGAGTCCGCGATCGCCGTGATGCAGACGAAGGATGCGCTCGAACGGATCGCGCTCGAGCTCTGCATCGATTCCGCGGCCGAGAACATCGACTACCTCGAGGTGCGCTGGGCGCCGCGGCTGCACCTTCGGAGCGGTCTCACGGTGGAGCAGGTGATCCGCGCGGTCCTCTCCGGGCTGGAGTCCGGGCCGATCGAGGCGGTAGCGATCGTCTGCGCGATGCGCCAGCACGCCCCCGACGAAAACGTGGAGCTGGCGCGCGTCGCGGGGAATTTCGCGGGCCGCGGCGTGGTCGGATTCGACCTGGCGGGGGACGAGGTGCGCTTCCCGGCGACACCGCAGCGCCCGGCCTTCGAAGCAGCACGTGCGGCGGGACTGCATCTCACCTGCCACGCCGGCGAGGCGGGCGATCCATCGCACGTCGAGGACGCGCTGGACCTCGGAGCGGAACGCATCGCGCACGGCGTGATCGGAGTCCGCGACCCGCGCATCGTTGCGCGAATCCAGTCCGAAGGGGTCGTTCTCGACATGTGTCCGACCGCGAACTGGAAGACCAAGGCGGTGGCGACCATCGCAGACCACCCGCTGCCGCGACTTGTTCGGGCCGGCATGCGCTGCACGATCAGCACCGACTCGCGCACGGTCGCGGATACGACGCTGAGCCACGAGTTCGAGTTGATGTCGAAGGCGGGCATGACCGACGAAGAGCTCCGGAGCTGCAACGAGACCGCTTACGCGGCGAAGTTCGGTTAGTTCCCAGCCGGCCACACCCGGTTAGTCCGGACTCTCAGCCCCCATCCCTCGCCCCAACCCCGGATAGTCCGGACTGTCCGGCGAATGGAGCGCGACTCAGTTCCCGGTCCCAAACAACCGGTCGCCGAAGTCGCCCAGGCCCGGCACGATGTACGCCTTGTCGTTGAGCCGTTCGTCGAGTGCGGCGGTGTAGACGTTGACTTCGGGGTGCCGCTCTTCGAGCACCTTCACGCCTTCCGGCGCCGCCACGATGCACACCATCCGGGTGTCTCGCCCGCCCGCTTCCTTGATCAGGTCCAGCGCCTGCGCCGCCGAGCCGCCCGTCGCGAGCATCGGGTCGAGCAGCAGCGGGATCTTGCCCTGCAGGCGCGGCAGCTTGTTGTAGTAGATGCGCGCGACTGCGGTCTCCTCGTCGCGCTCGAGGCCGATGTAACCGACGCTCACGCGCGGAAGGAGCTCGAGCACCGGGGCGAGCAGGCCGAGACCCGCACGGAGCACGGGGATCGCGACGACCTCGGTCTCGACCGCGATCGCCTCTGCCTCGGCGAGCGGCGTGCGCACCTTGCCACGGCGTACGGGCAGGTCCGCCGTCGCCTCATAGAGGAGATACGTGATCACCTTGCGCGCGAGCACCCGGAATTCCTCGGGCGGCGTGGTGGTGTCGCGCAGGCCGCGCAGGCTGTCCGCGACGAGCGGATGCTTACTGACGCTGAGTGGCACGGGCGTCGCGAGCGATAAGCCGCCGCACAGCGTCGACGGCGACCTTCAGCATGCGGTCCATGTACGAGGGGTCGAGGTGATGGATCTCGCCGGCGCCGAGCTCGTCGACGCAGAGGTTGATCGTGCCTGCTCGCAACTTCCTCAGCCGCGCGACGACGAAGAGCGTCGAAGTCTCCATGTCGTTGCTGAGGACGCCGGCCTTCGACCACATCGCGAGCTCATCGCGGAGATGAGGACGCGGCATCTGGTCAGGAAGGAGGTCCGAGTAGAGCGCATCCACGGATCGGATGAGCCCGACGTGGTAGCGCGCGCCTGACGCTTGCGCCGCTTCGATGAGCGCGTTGACCACGTCGAGCGACGCGACCGCCGGGTATTCCTTCGGCACGTATCCGTCCGGCGTGCCCTCGCTCCGCACCGAGCCGAGCGCGATCACGAGGTCGCCCATCTTGATCTCCGGTTGGGCCGCGCCGCAGGTGCCGACGCGTATGAACGTGTGCACGCCGAGCTCGTTCAGCTCCTCGACGCCGATCGCCACCGAGGGTCCTCCCATGCCGGTCGACATGGTGGACACCGGCACGCCGTCAAGCTTGCCCGTGAACGTTCGGTACTCGCGGCTGAACGCGACCTCGCGAGCGCCGTCGAGATATTTGGCGATCAACGTCGGTTACCGCCATTGGGCGAATACTAATCCGCCCTGGTGACTCCGCTTTTGTCCACTCGAGCGAGCACGTGGGGCGGCCGGCGCACCTCGTGATCGACGATGTGCCACGCAGCCAGCACGCGGGGGGTGACGCGATCGACGAGCTCCCGCGACCGCGTGTGCACGACGACGAGTGGCTCGCCCTTGCTTACGCGCGCACCGACCTGCGCTTCGAGGACGAAGCCCGCCGCCGGATCGACCTTGTCTTCCTTCCTGATGCGGCCCACGCCGATATCGGCCCCTGACAGCCCGATCTCCAAGGCATCGATCGCCCCGACGTAACCATCTCGGTCGGCCTTCACCGCGACCTGCACCGCAGCCACGGGCAAGCCGCGATCGAGATGTCCGCCCTGGGCAGCGAGCATTGCCTCGAACTTTTCGCGGCCGGCCCCTGAGCGCAGGACTTTCTCCGCGTCCGCCTGGACGCCGGCGAGCTCGCACATCTCGCGTGTCACCCTCAGGCACACCTCGAGGAGCTCCTCGTCGCCTTGACCGGACAGCGCATCCAGCGCCTCCTGGACCTCGAGCGCATTGCCGACCGTCCGGCCCAAGGGGTTGTCCATCGCCGTGACCAACGCCACTGTGCGGCGGCCGGCGCCCTCGCCGAGCTTCACCATCTCGGCCGCCAGCTCTTCGGCCGACGTGAGGTCGGGCATGAACGCGCCACGGCCGAACTTCACGTCCAGGACGATGGCGTCCGCGCCGGCGGCGATCTTCTTCGACATCACGCTCGACGCGATCAGAGGAATCGAGGGCACGGTCGCCGTGACGTCGCGCAGGGCATACAGGAGCTTGTCCGCAGGTACTATCCGCGGCGACTGCGCCGCGACCGCGATCCCGATCTCCCGCACCTGCTTGGCGAAACGTTCTGGATCGAGGTCGACGGTCAGGCCTGGCACCGATTCGAGCTTGTCCAGCGTGCCCCCGGTGTGCGCGAGCGCGCGCCCGCTGAGCTTGGGCACTTTCACCCCGCAGGCCGCGGCGAGCGGCCCCGCGACCAGCGTCACCTTGTCGCCCACGCCGCCGGTCGAGTGCTTGTCGACCTTGATCCCGGGGATGGCGCTGAGGTCGAGCACCTCGCCGCTCATCACCATCGCCTGTGTCAGGGCAAGCGTCTCGGCGGGGCTCATGCCGCGAATGCAAACGGCCATCAGCCAGGCGGCCATCTGGTAGTCGGGGATCTCGCCGCGTACGTAACCGGCGAGGAGGAACTGGATCTCTTCAGGCGTGTGCTCGTGCCCGTCGCGCTTGCGCCCGATGACCTCCAGTGGGTTCATCGCGGCAATCGTTCCACACCTCCGGCCGTCACATAATGCAGGTGTACAATCCGCGCGACCGAGCGGTTCGCGCCCAGTTGGGGCTGGGCTTTTTCACTTGTGAAGGGAGCGACAAGGATGGCGCATAAGCAGCTTAGGTTCCTTGGTGTGGTGGCCGCGGCGATGATCCTGACGATGGCCTGCGGCGAGAGCTCCGGCAACCCTCCGGCGAAGACCTTCAAGATCGGGCTCGTCACCGACATCGGCGGCCTGAACGACAAGAGCTTCAACCACCTGGCGGACGTCGGCCTCGAGAAGGCCAAGACCGACTTCAAGGTCCAGGGCGACGTCAAGGAGTCGAAGAGCGGCGACGACTATGTCCCGAACCTCACGGACTTCGCGACCAAGAAATACGACCTCGTGATCGGCGTCGGCTTCCTGATGCAGGAAGCGATCGGCACGGTTTCCGGACAGTTCCCGGACATCCACTTCGCGATCATCGACGGTGCCGGCACCGACGCCAAGGGCGTTGACCTCAAGCACGGCAACGTGCAGTCGCTCTACTTCAAAGAGCAGGACGCGGGCGCGATGGTCGGCGTGATGGCCGGCTGGATGGAGAAGAACGGCAAGGCCAAGAAGAACAAGCACGTCATCGGTGCGGTCGGCGGCATCAGCATCCCGCCGGTCGACCACTACATCGCCGGCTACAAGTGGGCGGCGAAGATGGAAGACCCCGGGATCCAGGTGAAGATCGGCTACTCCAACAACTTCACCGACCCGGCCAAGTGCAAGGGCGTGGCCAAGAGCCAGGTGGACGCGAACGCGGACATCCTCTTCCAGGTCGCAGGGGGCTGCGGGCTGGGCGTGCTGCAGCAAGCCGGCCAGTCCGGCGTCTACAGCATCGGCGTCGACGCCGACCAGAAGGACGCTGACCCGTCCGTCATCGCCAGCGCCCTCAAGAAGGTTGACGTCGCGACCTACACCGCGATCAAGAACGTCGTCAACAACCAGTTCCAGGCCGGAGCGCTCACGTTCAGCATCGCGAACGAAGGCGCCGGATACGCGGTCGACAACTTCGACGTGCCGGCTGAGCTCAAAGCCGAGCTGGACAAGGTCCTGGGCCAGATCAAGAGCGGCGCGCTGACCCCACCCGCGGACATTCCGGCATAGCGACAGCTTCGGGGACGGGCGCAGGCCGCGCCCGTCCTCGACCGCCGGGCTTGCCGCCGATCGTCCGGCGCCTCGCCGGCGGGCTCGCGATGCCGTTCGGGTCGGTCGTTTTCGCTTTTGCCGTCGGTGCGCTGATCGTCGGCGCCACCGGGGCGAATCCCTTCAGCGCATATGCCGGGCTGCTTTGCGGAGGGCTCGGAATCGGCTGCACGCAGGGTGAGAACCCGGCGCTCGAGATCTCCAACACCATCGTCTTCGCCATCCCGCTGATCACGACGGGTGTCGCCGTTGCCCTTCCCTTCAGGGCCGGCCTGTTCAACATCGGCGCTGAGGGCCAGCTGCTCGCCGGGTCGATCGCGTGCACCGCCATCGGGATCAAGTTCAACACCCTGCCATCCCCGATCCTGCTGCCCATGGTGCTGCTGGGCGGGATGGCCGCCGGCGCGCTGTGGGCCGGGATTCCGGGAGTGCTCAAGGCGACCGTCGGTGCACACGAGGTGGTGACCACGATCATGCTCAACTACGTCGCGCAGTGGCTGCTGCGCTTCCTGATCATCGGCGGCCCGCTGCAGCTTGGGCCGGGCACGTCGAAATCGTTGCCGATCGGCGAGGGCGCGCGCCTGGCCACCGTGCTGCCGGCGGACAACGCGCTCATCATCTTCGGCCTGCCGGCGAGCGTTTATCGAGTCCACATCGGGCTGCTGATTGCGCTCGCCGCGGCTGCACTGTTCGCGTTTCTGTTGTGGCGTACCTCGTTTGGCTATGAGATCCGGGCGGTCGGACAGAGCCAGAAGGCCGCGCGCTACGCCGGGGTCAGCGTGCGCCGGACCATCATCCTTACGATGCTCATCGCCGGCGCGTTTTCGGGCCTCGCCGGAGCGGTCCAGATCGCCGGTGTCGACCACAACCTGACCGACAAGTACTTCACCGACACCACCGGTTTCGACGCCATCGCGGTTGCCCTGCTCGGCCTTGGGAGCGCGGTGGGCATCGTGCTCGCCTCGGTGCTCTTCGGCGCGCTGCACGCCGGCGGGGCGATCATGCAGAGCGACGCCGGGATCTCGAGCAACCTCGTGCTCGTCCTGCAGGCGCTGATCCTGTTCAGCATCGCGGCGAACTTCGTCGGCGCGATCCGAAGGGGACTCCCGTTCGGTCGGGCACCGGCCGACCTGCCGCCTGAGCTTCCCCCAGCGGCCGGCCTCATGTCGGAGGCGACAACCCCCCCTCCGGAGCCGACATGAGCGGTCTCGAAGACATCTTCCGCCTGCTGTTCACCGCCAACCTGTGGCAGGCGACGCTCGCGGCTGCGGTGTTGCTGCTGCTGCCCGCGCTCGGCGGCGTGATCTCCGAGCGCAGCGGGGTGGTGAACATCGCGATGGAAGGCATGATGCTCACCGGGGCGTTCTTTGCCGTCGTGGCGGACCTGGCCTGGCACAACGCCTGGCTTGCCACCGGCGTCGCCGTGCTGGCCGGCGCGTTGATGGCCACGATCCACGCGGTGGTTTCGATCCAGTTCCGCGCCGACCAGATCGTCAGCGGGATCGCGATCAACATCTTCGCCGCGGGTTTGACCGTCTTCCTCGCCAACCGCATCTACGGTCTCCAGGACGTCGGCCACGTCGGGCCGACCGAGGGACTGCCGAACATCGACGTCGGCGGACTCGACCAGATCCCATTCTTCGGGAAGGTGCTGTTCCAGCAGAACGTGGTCGTGTACATGGCGCTGGTGCTGCTCGTCCTGATCCACGTCGTCCTGTTCCGGACCAGGCTCGGCCTGCGCATCCGGGCCGTCGGCGAGCATCCGCAGGCCGCGGACACCGCAGGCATCAACGTCTATCTCTTCCGCTACAGCGCCGTGATCACGAGCGGCCTGCTCTCAGGTCTCGCCGGCGCCTTCCTCGCCATCGGCGTGTCGAACACCTTCGTCCCCAACATGACCGACGGCCGCGGTTACATCGCGCTGGCGGCAATGATCTTCGGCAAGTGGACGCCGCTCGGCGCCTTCATCGCGTGCTTGATCTTCGGACTCGGCCAGGCCATCTACGACAACAACTCGGTCATCCACGTCTCGCCGTACCTGCTGAGCATGCTCCCGTACATCCTCACGCTGGTCGTGCTCGCGGGCCTCGTCGGCCGCAGCACGCCGCCCGCCGCCGACGGACTTCCCTACGTGCCAGGTTCCGAATGAAAGCCCCACAAAATCTGCGATTTTGCGGGGACCCCGAATGAGCGAAGAAAAGCTTGCGGTCGACATGCGCGGCATCACCAAGCAGTTTCCCGGCGTGCTCGCCAACAACCACGTGGACTTCAGCGTCCGTCAGGGTGAGATCCACGCCCTCGTAGGCGAGAACGGCGCAGGCAAGTCGACCTTGATGAACATCCTCTACGGCCTGATCCCGCCGGACTCTGGTGAGATCCACATCAACGGCAAACACGTGCACATCGGCGGTCCTCGCGACGCCATCGCTCTGGGTATCGGCATGGTGCATCAGCACTTCATGCTGATCCCGGTCTTCTCAGTCGGAGAGAACATCATGCTGGGTCGCGAGCCGGCGACCGGGCCGGACTTCTATGACCACGCGCGCGCACGGGTGGCGATCAACGAGCTGACCAAACGCTATGGGCTCGCTTTGAATCCCGACGCGCGGATGGGGGACCTTCCCGTCGGCCTGCAGCAGCGGGCCGAGATCGTGAAAGTGCTTTACCGCGGAGCCAACATCCTCATCCTCGACGAACCGACCGGGGTGCTGACCCCCCAGGAGACCAAAGAGCTGTTCGTCGTGCTGCGCGACCTCGTCAAGTCGGGCAAGACGATCATCTTCATCAGCCATAAGCTGAAAGAGGTCCTCGAGATCTCCGACCGCATCACGGTGATGCGCCGCGGCAAGGTCGTCGGCCACCTGACCACGAGGCAGACCAACGAAGAGGAGATCGCCACTCTCATGGTCGGCCGCGAGGTGCTGCTGCGCGTGGACAAGAAGCCCGCCAAGCCGGGAGCGGTCGTCATGCACGTCGAGAACATCAGCGCCAACACCGACCGGGGCGTTCCCGCGCTCAAGGGTGTGTCCTTCGAGCTGCGCCAGGGAGAGATCCTCGGCATCGCCGGGGTCGAGGGCAACGGCCAGAGCGAGCTGATGGAGGTCCTGGCGGGCACGCGGCATGTGACGGGCGGGCGGGTCCTGCTGGGCAGCCGCGACATCACCACCTACGACGCACGGACCGAGCGCGACGCCGGCGTCGCCTTCATTCCCGAGGACCGGCGCGGCACCGGTCTCGTGCTGAGCTTCTCGATCGCCGAGAACTCCATCCTGGGTCGCGAGCGCTCACCGACCTTCTCCTGGAACGAGTTCGTGTTGAAGCTGGTCGCGATCCGCGACTGGGCGCGCCGCCTGGTGAAGGAATTCGACATCCGCACGCCGAGCATCGACGTGGCCGCCCGCAACCTCTCCGGCGGCAACCAGCAGAAGGTCATCGTCGCGCGCGAGATGGGCAGCAAGCCGAAAGTTCTCCTCGCCGCGCAGCCGACGCGCGGGGTTGACATCGGGGCGATCGAGTTCATCCACCGGCGCATCGTCCAGGAGCGCGACGAGGGGACTGCGGTGCTGCTGGTCTCCGCCGAGCTCGACGAGGTGCGCTCGCTGTCCGACCGGATCGCGGTCATGTACGAAGGCCGGATCGTCAGCATCGAGCCGCCGGACGCGCCGGAGGAGAGACTCGGGCTGTTGATGACCGGCGGCGGCCAGGCTCGCGAGGGGGCGGCTTAGAGCTCGTCGAGGATTGCCGGCAGCTCGCGGATGCTCGAGATGCGTTGCCACCCCTCATTCGGCAACTCTTCCTCCGGGACATGTTCGTGGTGCCAGGTCACCTCGTACGGGATGTGGACGGCGTGAGCGCGGAGGCTCACCACCGGCACCACGTCCGAACGCAGCGAGTTGCCTACCATCACAAAATCCTCGGGCTTGATCGCGCGCCGCGTGAACACCCCGCGGTAGGAATCCGGGTTCTTCTCGCTCAGGATCTCGACGCCGAGGAAGAGCTCGCCCAGGCCTGACCGTGCGAGCTTGCTCTCCTGGTCGAAGAGATCGCCCTTGGTGATGAGCAGCAGGTCGTAGCGCCCGCTCAGGAGGCGCAGTGTCTCTTCGACCCCGTCGAGCAGCTCGGTCGGCTCCATCAGCATCCGCTTGCCCCAACCGAGGATCACCTCGAGGTCGCTCGTCGGGATCCGTCCTTCTGTCAGCTCGATTGCGGTCTCGAGCATGGAGAGAGTGAACGATTTGACTCCGTAGCCGTAGATGCTGAGGTTCTTCATCTCCATCTCGGCCAGCCGCCGGTCGACGTCGGCGTCAGGAACGTGACGCTTCAGCAGGTCGCGGAACTCGCCTTGCGTGACGTGGAACCGCGCCTCGCTGTGCCACAGCGTGTCGTCGCCGTCGAACCCCACCACTCGGACAGACACGAGCCGGAATTATCCGGGTCCCGGCCGGGTAGGAAACTGGAGAGACATGAAACCACTGAACGGCATCCACCACATAAGCGCGATCACGGCCGACGCCACGAAGAACTTGCTCTTCTACACCGGCGTCATGGGCATGCGCCTGGTCAAGAAGACGGTCAACCAGGACAACCCCGCCGTCTACCACCTCTTCTACGCCGACGAGGAAGGAAGCCCCGGCGCCGACCTCACCTTCTTCGAGTATCCAGGCCTGGCTCGGGGCCGCGCGGGCGCGGGGATGATCCACCGCATCGGTTTTCGCGTGGGCTCCAATGAGGCGCTCGAGTTCTGGGCGCTGCGCCTCACCGCGGCGGGGCTCAAGAGCGCGGTCGAGGGTGACCGCCTCCGGTTCGACGACCCGGAGGGCCTTGGTTTCGAACTCATCGCCGCGCCGACCGAGGATGCGCCGCTCGTGGCGCGCCATCCCGAGATTCCTGAGAGGTTCGCACTCCAGGGATTCGCCGGCGTGCGTGCCTTTGAGCGCCGCCGCGGCGCCAGCCACCAGTTCCTGACCGAAACGCTCGGCTTCGAGGGCACTGGGCCCGACGCATACGAGTCCCGGGGCGATTCGCGTGACTCGTTCTACGTTTACGATGCCGCACCCGAGGCGCGCGGTCTGGGTGGGTCGGGCACCGTCCACCACGTCGCCTGGTCTTCGACCATGGAGGACCACGTCGCCTGGGGCGACCGCGTCATTGAAGGGGGCGGCGACCCAACGCCCGTGATCGACCGCTTCTACTTCCGCTCGATCTACTTCAGGGAACCGAGCGGCGTGCTGTTCGAGATCGCGACCGTCGGCCCGGGATTCGCATCAGACGAGCTGAAGGAGCACCTGGGCGAGAGGCTCTCGCTGCCGCCGGCGTTCGAGTACCTTCGCGAGCAGGTCGAGGCGAACCTGACGCCGCTGCCAAACCCGAGAGAGACAAGCCGGGTCAGCTAGACACCTGGCCGCGCAATGCGCCGAGCTCGTCGGGCGTCGCGGGGCCGAGGGCGGCGACCAACGGCTCGAGTCGGGCGCCGAGCTCCAGCCGTGGCACCTCGAACTGGTCCCATCGCTCGTCGCCCGTAGCCACGCACGAGAACTGGAGGGTGACTCGGCCTGGCTGTTTGGAGTGCTCGTGGTACGCGAGCTGGTTGAAGTCCGCAGAGGGAACGAGCCAGATCCTCGCGAGGAGGTGCTGTTCGATATCGAGGAGGGCGACCAGATAAAGCAGGCGAGCACTCTCGGGAATGGCATCGACCCGGTAATTGGCGAACGCGACGATGCGGCCCTCGCGGTCCGGATGGGTCGTGCCTTTGACCTGCAGCCATAGGGCTCCGTAACCCCCGACCTCGGCGACGACGATGTCGCGATGATCCACATCGGGCTCGACGCGCGACGGAAGCAGGCGACCTCCGGAACCGGCCAAGATCTCCGCCTCGACCATCAGCTCGACGAGGGTCCCGAGCGTGGAGCCCTCAAGCATGTAGCGCTCGCCTCACCATCCAAACCACGGAATCGGGATCGGACAGAACATCAGCCGCGCTGAACCGGAGCAGCCTGTAGCCGGCGTTGATCAATCGATTCTGGCGCCGGTTGTCGTCCGTCAGGCTTTCGCGATGCGTCGAGCCGTCGTACTCGATCGCCAGGCGCTGCTCCGCGTAATACAGATTCGGCCGGCCGACGAATTGCCTGTCGTCGTCGTAAAGCCGAACCTGGGCTTGCGGTCTGGGCAACCTGGACAGGACTAGCAGCATTCTCAGCCGCGTTTCCATGACGCTCTCTGTGGCCGGTTCGGCCAGCTCGATTGCCCGCCGAAGTCGGGCTGTGCCAGGGAACCGCTTGTGCGACTCGAGCCAGACTTTCAGTTGGCTCAGCTTGAGAAGGCGCTTATGCAATGCGGCGTCCAGCGCCATCACCGCCTCAATAATCGATGAACGGCGCGCGAGGTCAGCCAGCGTGCGAACGGCCGAAGTAACGCGAAGGCCATTACGCGTCGAGAGCTCGTCCGAACAGAGGTCCGCTCGTCGGATGCAGATTCCGGCCACGTGAGCAATTCGGCTTTCTGGCGGAAGAGTCACCTCGACTGGATCGCATGGTGGCACGTCGAGCCCATGAAGCCAAGCCGCCGTCCGCCCAGATAAAACCGCCGAGTCGGGAAGACGTCTCTGGGCAG
>WNEY01003716.1_pt1 | contig 11500 bp, 14 predicted proteins | sample 5400531 | NCBI WGS metagenome assembly WNEY01 (sample SAMN13153338, study PRJNA577476) | soil metagenome | isolation source: 200 cm saprolite under Douglas fir tree site 1 | place: USA:California | collected 2015-04-18
ACCGCCCGTGTAGCTGAGCGCGATGGTGACAAAGAAACCCGAGATGCTCAGATACCGGAGGAGTTGCCCGCCGATCGACGTGACCAGCGGTTCGGTCATGCCGAAGATGGCCAGAAGATAGCCGGGAATCAGGACGAACATCGCTCCCACCACCGCTGCGACGCCGAGGCCGATACGGGAGGCGACGGCGACGCCGTGCGCGGCGCGCTCCGGTTTGCCCGCGCCGAGGTTCTGTCCGGCGATGGTGGCGGACGCGCCTAACAATCCCACCGACGTCCACGTGATCAACGAGAACAGCTCGGTGTAGCCCACAGCATATGCCGCCTGCGCCGCCGCGCTGTGTTCCAACGAGCCGATGAAGCGCAGCAGCAGGACACCGGCGATGTTCATGGCGATCCCCTGCACGCCGGTCGGCAGCCCGAAGCGGAACAGCGAGCGAATGATCGTGAAATCGGGCGAGAGATCCATTCCCTGATGGAAATGGATGACCGAGCCCGGCGCGAACAAACGCCAAATGCCGTACGCCGCGACGATCGTGCTGCTGGCGATCGTCCCCAGCGCCGCGCCCACTGTGCCCACCCTCGGAATGAGAATGACGTTGAAGATGACGGTCAGCACCGTCATGGCCACTCCGAGCCGCAAAGGTGTCTGCGCATCGCCGGCGGCGCGAAACGCGCCGCTCAGCATGAAGAACATCATCATGCCGAGGATGCCGAGGAACATCGCGCGCAGGAACGGCAGTGCCTGACGCTGCACCTCCGGTGCTGCGTTGACGACGTCGAGCAGTGACGGCGCCGCGAAGTAGCCTGCCGCGGCCAGGAGCGCCGCCATGGCGATCGCCGTGAGAAACGCCTGGTAGACGACGCGATTCACCTTCTCGGGCTCGTTCGCGCCGGCAAAACGAGCCACGAGCACGGCCATGCCGGTGAACAGTGACATCATGAAAACGATGACTACGATGATGATCTGCCAGCTGACGCCGATGGCCGCGTTGGCGGCGTAGCCGACGTAGTGACCGACCATGATGTGATCGATGATCCCCTGCATACCGGCGATGATGTTCTGCAGCATCGTCGGCCAGGCGAGACGCCAGACGGCTCGGCCGATCGGCCCCTCGACGACCGAGCGGTCGAATTGCTGCGCGGGCTTCTGCGTCGCGTCAGCCATTCACGAGAGAAAGAATGTTGCCGTCCGGATCTTTGAGCCAGGCGTTTCGTGTCTTTCCCATGACGTGAACGTCACCTTTCAGTGTCGCCTGCGGCATGTCGTAGTGTTCGAACTTGGCGCCTTTCGCTTTCAGCGCGCTAACGATTTTCTCGAGCTCCTCGCCCACGACCCACGTCACTGCGGTCGCTTTGTTGGTGCCGGCGGAGGAGGACACGTACACGAGAATCGTGGATTTGCCGCTCTGATAGCTGACCATGTGAGGCTCTTCGACGCGAGCCGGCTTCAGGCCGAGCACGTCTTCATAGAACTTTCTGGCCCGTTTGACATCCTTCACCGCGAGCGTGGCCATCGGGTCGATATCTCCTAACATCATGATCTCCTTTCGTAGGTGAGTGCGACGATCTGTGAATCGAGCGTGCGTGTCTTGACCAGTTTCAGGTCGCGCCGGTGATTCACATCTTTGAACAAATGTTTTCCTTTGCCCAGAACGACGGGATTGACCAGCAGATTGTATTCATCGATCAAACCAAGATCTGTGAGAGTGGAGACGATGCCAGCACCGCCCGGGACGAGGATGTCCTTACCCGGCTCTCGTTTCAATTTCGTGACCTCTTCCGCAACGTTGTCTTTGATGAGCTTCGTGTTCTTCCACTGCACGTCCTGGCTGCCGGCCAGTATTGTTCGAATTCCTGGTACGTAACTCGTCCGAGGAGAAAAGTATCCGCCGACTTCAATTGCTGCATGAGGTCGGCGTGACGGTCCTTCCAGCCGTCCGGCTTGGCGAGATTCAGCCAATCCATCTCTTCATTCGGCCCCTGCGTGAAGCCATCGAGCGATATGTTCAGTCCGGCGATGATCTTTCTCATGGTTTTCTCATGCGGTTGTCATGGCGCCGCTGATCATCCACGGCGTGCCGAAGCGATCGGCGAGCATTCCAAACGTTTCGGCATAGAACGTCTTCTGCAGAGGCATGGTCACCTTGCCGCCTTTCGACAGCGCGTCGAACACCCCCTTCGCCTCGCCGGCGGTCGGGTAGGCCAGGGACAGCAAGAACCCCTTCATCCCCTCGTACGGTTTTGAGGCAGGAGCATCCATCCCCATCAGGACGCCCCGGTCGATGGCCAGGCGCGAGTAAATGATCTTGTCAGCCTGGCCGGGAGGTGTCTCGTCCGCCTCCGGGGACTGGGCGTGAGTCATGAGGGCTTCGAGCTTGCCGCCCAGCGTGCGCTCGTAGAAGCGCATCGCCTCGGCGCAGTTTCCGTTGAAGATGAGGTAGGCGTTGAGGTCACTCATAGCATTTCCTTTCGGATAGCAATCTAATATCTCTTAGTCCTAAAAAGCAACTAAAAAGATAGAATCTAGGACAAAAGGGTGTAAACTGCCGGAGTGAGCAGCAAACGGACCTACGACGACGGATGCGCGATGGCCCACGGACTGACCCTGATCGGCGATCGATGGGCGCTTCTGGTGGTCCGCGAACTGATGCTCGGTCCCAAGCGCTTCACGGACCTGCGCGCCGGCCTGCCGGGCATCAGTCCGAACGTCCTCACCCAGCGGCTGGAGGAGCTCGAGCGCGACGCGATCGTCAGCCGCCGGAAGCTGTCCCCGCCCGCCGCCGCATGGGTGTACGAGCTGACCGAGTGGGGGCTGCAGCTCGAGCCGGTGATCATGGCACTCGGCCGATGGGCGGCGCGATCTCCGTTCAAGCCCCAGGCTGCTTTGGGTGTGGACTCACTGATTCTCTCGTTCCGGACGATGTTCGATCCCCGTGCCGCAGATGGTTTCAGCGCGAGCGTGGAGTTGAGAATCGGCGAGGAGCGCTTCCACGCCCGTGTGACGCGCAATCAAATGAAGCTGGTTCGCGGAAACGCAGATCAGCCCGACGCCGTCATCGAGGCCGGCTCGGACACATTGGCCGGCGTGGTCTACGGCGGTCGTAAATTCGCCGAAGCGGTGCGTTCCGGCGACCTGAAAGTAGAGGGCGACAAGGCGGCCGCAAGGCGCTTCCTGGCATTGTTCCCGCTCCCCGAACGAGCAGAGGCCACGAAGCTGCCAACGCGGAAGGCATGATTCGCTCATGGATCCAAACGAGCTCGTTGGACCGATTCACCGCGGATGGCCGCTGGACGGCCGTGCTACCGATTGGGTGTTGGATCTCGAGACGGGCCGCTTCGGGGAATTGCAGTTGAGGATGGGCTACGGCGAGGTCGTGCAGCTTCTTTCGTATGACGAGACGCGGTCTGGGATGCTCCCGCGTGGACCTGCGGCCGTTCGGCTGCGCATCGAGTTTGAAGAAGATGAAGAAATCCCGGAAGACGACGACGTCGAGATTGAGTTCATCACTGATATAGAGCTCGACTGGAGCGAGCTGCCGGAAGCCGGGCCCGCTGCCAGTCACCGGCCTTTCATTCAGCTTCCTGGCAGAGAGGCGACTCCCTGTACGACTCTGGCCCTTTCGGATGTGGAAGAGGTACTTGGCAAACCGACGCTCGCGGAAATCTTCGACGACAGCGAAGACCAGTGGCTGCTCGAATGGCGCCGTAACGGTTTCTTTGTGACCGCTTTCACCGATCACGGATCTCTGAGCAGTATCGGCCTCTCCACCCTTGGCCTCGAGGGAGACGCTCCGCTGCGTCTGGTCACTTGGGGTCTCGCGGTTGTCTGACGGTCGCCGGGTCGCACCGCTGTTATCGGTCACCTACATTCGGCGTGAATCAATCAGCGTCTGCGTGCGTGGTGGCACTTGCGCCGCAGCGGATCGACGCTCCCGTCGGACATCACCCGGTATCGGAAGGGAATGACGGTGAGATCGAGCGGCGGTTCGATCCGATCGACAACGCGGCGGATTGCCGGAACGCGAATCTCGAACAGGTCGAGAGGCGCCGGCTCGAACGTCATGGCGCCGGCGAGAATCGCCGCGCGGGCGTGCGCCTTCGGATCGGGCATCGCGGCGTTGCAACGTCTGCGACGTGGACGCGATTCCGGCCGAAATGCTTTCAAATCCATGCGTCATTCGGCGCGGTCAGTTCCCCGCCTGCTCCGCCTGTGTTCACTGTGCCCGCCGGCTCGATCAGCATGATCTTGCATTCGTTCGCCGCGAACGGTTTGTGCTCCTTGCCGCGAGGGACTACGAATATGTCTCCAGATCGCAGCGTCACGCTGCCATCGCGGAATTCGATGACCATCTCGCCGTCGATCACCAGGAACGTCTCGTCCGTCTCCGCGTGGCTGTGCCAGACGAAGTCGCCCTTCAGGCGCGCGAGTTTGAACTCATAGTCGTTCATCCTGGCGATCACTTTCGGCTGGAAGACCTCGGAGAATTTCTTGAACTTCTCGGCGAGCGACACCGGCTGGTATTTCATTTGTATATTCTTTCAGATTGCGAGGCTTGCGCGAGGAAGCGCTACCATACCCTTCGGTGCCAGTGAATCCGTCGACTGAGACTTCGGCCGCCGCGCGCTCTGTTCAGGTCGAGCTGCTGCGCCGGATGTCACCGATGGAGAGACTCCGTCGAATGACCGAGCTGACGCTCGCCGTGCAGCAAATCGCTTTTGCCGAGCTTCGCCGCCGTCATCCGCAGGCGCCTGACGACGAACTCTGGCTGCGTCTGGCGGTACGCCGGCTCGGCCGCGACGTCGTGCGCACTGTCTACGGCCGCGATTTGGATCCCGAGTGATGTCGGTCGACCCAATCGCCATCGCTGCAGCGTTAGCGAAGATTCTCGATCAAATCGGCATTCGTTATGTGATCGGAGGATCGGTGGCGGCTTCAGCCTACGGCGAACCGCGAACAACGCTCGATCTTGATGTGATGATCGAGGCAGACGAGCGCCAAATTCGAAAGCTAGTCGAGAAGCTGTCGGATGACTTTTACGTGGATGAGACCGCAGCCGTCCAAGCGGTCCGAATGACATCATCCTTCAACGTCGTCCACTATGCGAGTTCGATGAAAGTCGACCTTTTTCTCGCCGAACACGATTCATTTGCCACGAGACAGTTGGAACGCCGGCGCGCCTTGACCATGGGGCCGGGTCTTACTCTTTATTTTTATGCGCCAGAAGACCTCATTGTTCGCAAGCTCATGTGGTATCGCGTTGGTGGTGAGTTGTCCGAGAGACAGTGGCGGGATGTGATCGGAGTGCTCAAACTCTCGTCATCGATCCTCGATTGGCCCGAGTTGCGCCGCGCTGCGAGCGAAGCCGGCGTCGAAGATCTGTCGCGCGCTGCAAAAGACGCAGAATAGTCAGATATCTGTGGGAATCTCGAGGTGGATGCCGGTGGCGTCGAAGTCGTACTCGCCCTTCTCATCCTTGTGCTGCGTCACGCGCAGAAGCATTTTTGAAACGTCGACACGCATCGGCAGCAGGTCGAGCGCCGGCAGATCGCTCTCCGTGAATGTGAATTCACCCTCCTGCGAATCGAAGATGTCGTACAGCTCGCCCTCGGCTTTTTTTCTGAGGAAGCGGACCAGTTGCTGCTCGGTAACGATCTCCAGCTCGACGAGGGCCTTGGCCACAGCAACGGATTTTGTCTTGCGCAACTCGCGGGCGCGTTTGTGATTCTCTTCGCTGACGACGCCGTACTTGATGAGCAGACGTCCGAGGGTGCGTTCCCGATTGGAGGAGGATGAGAAAACCAGAGCGCCACTGTCAAAAGCCATCTTTTCCGTCGACTGCGCCGTGCGGATTTCCAGAGTTCCCGTTTTCTGAAATTGGCTGATCCACATCAGAAGCTCAGCCACGGGCATGGTCTTGAGACTCCCCTGTAGGGGCATATCCTTGAATATAGGCGGAACCCGTCAGGAAATGAGTGTTCTTTCCATCTAAAAACCGTGAATCGGCTTCTGGTTCCGTCAATTGATAATGTCAACCGATGGAGCTCGTCGATTCATTGGCTATCGTTTTGACTGGCGGAGGGGCGCGCGCTGCCTATCAGGTCGGTGTGCTCCGATGCCTTGCCCGCCGTCTTCCTCGTGCGCGACTGGACGTCATCACCGGTGTATCGGCAGGAGCGATCAACGCGATCTTTCTCGCATCGCACCGTGGCCCTTTGGCGGACGTTGTCGAGGAGCTCTCGAACGTCTGGAGCACGCTGCAACTGAAGGATGTCCTGCGAATCGATTCCCGTTCGCTGATGCGGAATGCATTGGGTTGGGGGGCAAAGCTGATATCAGGGGGAGCGCCGGTCGCGCCTCGTGTCCACGGTCTCGTCGATACCAGCCCGCTCCGCAAGTTGCTCGAGCGGTTGTATCCCGAAAACGCGGATGGAGAGATCGCCGGCCTCGCTGAAAACATCGTCCGCTGCGAACCGAAGGCGGTCGCCGTGACCACGCTCGATTACACGACGGGGCAAACCGTGACCTGGACCGCCGGTTGCGACATCGAGACGTGGGAGCGTCCGCTGCGGCGCAGCGTTCTGGCGAAGTTGAGCATCGATCACGTCATGGCCTCGGCTGCGCTTCCGATTTTTTTTCCCGCCGTGCGCCTGGGCAGACACTGGCATGGCGACGGCGGCATCAGGCTCTCCGCGCCGCTCTCGCCCGCGCTGCACCTCGGCGCCACGCGGATGCTGGCCGTCTCCACGCACTACGGAAAGACCTTCTCCGAAGCGAATGAGCCCCAGATCATCGGCTACCCTCCGCCCGCGCAGATTCTCGGACAGTTGGTCAACGCGGTTTTCCTCGATGTGATGGACGAAGATACCGTGCGTCTGGAACACTCCAACGCGTTCCTCCGGGATCTGCCGCCTCAACAACGTCACGGATACCGCATCATCGACTTCGCCGTAATCCGTCCATCGCAGGATCTTGGCCGGCTGGCCGCCGACTTTGAGCCGAAACTGCCTCGCACCTTCCGCTTTCTGACTCGCAGTCTGGGCACCCGTGAGACTTCTGAAGGCGATTTCCTCAGTCTATTCATGTTCGTTCCCGAATACCTGCAGCGCCTCATCCAGATCGGCGAGGCCGACGCCGAGGCGAGACTGGGCGAGATCACGCGCGTGGTGATGGGAACGCCGACTGCGGCTTGAGAATCGGCGGCCGCGGCAGGTCGGGTGAACGCTCTGATTACTTCTTCGGATTCGCCGGTGCCTGTGTATCGGCCGGCTTCAATCCGCGCTCGATCAGCAGCGGATCGACGATCGGATCGCGTCCGCGGAACGCGCGATACATTGCCGCGGCCTGCTGGCTGCCGCCACGCGAAAGCACCATGTCGCGGAATCGCTTTCCGTTCGCGCGCGTCATCCCGCCATTCTCCTTGAACCAGTAGAACGCGTCGTCGTCGATCAATTCGCTCCACAGATACGCGTAGTAGCCGGCCGCATAGCCGCTGCTCCAGATGTGCGAGAAGTACGTGGTGTGATATCGGGGTGGGATCAGCGGCATCTCGATGTGGAATCGTCGCAGCGCCGCGTTTTCGAAGCCGTTCACTTCGAGGACCGGAGCGTCGGAGCCGATCGTGTGCCAGGCCATGTCCACCAGCGCCGCCTCGAGATACTCGCCGAGGCTGTAGCCCTGATTGAATTTTTGAGAGTTCTTGATCTTCGCCACCAGCGCCTTCGGCATCGCTGCGCCGGTCTTGTAATGTTTCGCGTAATGCGCGAAGACCGCCGGCTCCAGCGCCCAATGCTCGTTGAACTGCGATGGGAACTCCACGAAGTCGCGCGGCACGCTTGTGCCGGTGAGCGTCGGGTACTTCACGTTAGAAAACATCCCGTGCAGCGCGTGTCCGAACTCGTGGAACATCGTGGTGACGTCGGTGAAGCTGATCAGCGCGGGCTGACCGGCTGCCGGCTTGGTGAAGTTCGCCACGTTGAAGACCACCGGCTTGAGGCCGAGGAGGGAGCTTTGATCGACGAAGGTGTCCATCCAGGCTCCGCCGCTCTTGTTCGGACGCGAGTAGTAGTCGGCATACCAGATCGCCAGCGAGGAGCCGTCCGGATTGAAGACTTCGAAGACGCGCACGTCGGGGTTGTAGACGGGGATGTCGTGGCGTTCTTTGAAAGTGAGGCCATAGAGTTTGTTCGCGGCGTAGAAAACGCCATCGTGAAGGACACGATCGAGCTCGAAATACTGTTTGACCTGCGCTTCATCCATGGAGTACTGCTTTTTGCGAAGCTGCTCCGCGCAGTACTGCCAGTCCCACGGCTCCAGTTGGTATCCCGCGAGCGTCTGCATCGTGGCGGCCTGTTCCTGCGCCTTGGTGACTGTCGCCGGGACCATGTCGGTCATCAGCTTGATCGCGGTGTCGGGCGTCTTGGCCATCTGATCATCGAGGACGTAAGCCGCGTACGTCGAGAATCCGAGGAGTTTGGCTTTCTGCGAGCGGAGCTGGGCGAGGCGGCCGACGATTTGGCGAGTGTCGTTCGGGCCGTCGTGATTGCCGCGCTGCGATGAGGCCTTGAACAGCCTTTCGCGCAGCGCGCGATTCTCGAGAAACGTGAGCGGCGGCTGCTGCGTGGTGTTCTGCAGAGTGAGGACGTACTTGCCGTCGAGCTTGCGGTCCTTTCCTCGCTGAGCTGCGGCAGCGATATCGCTCTCGCTCAATCCCGCGAGATCGGCCTTGTCGTCCACGACAACTGCCGACGCATCGGTGTCAGCAAGAATTCTCTGGCGATACTGGGTGGAGAGTGTCGACTCTTCCTGATTCAACGCTCGCAGCGTGGCTTTGTCCGCATCGGAGAGTTGCGCGCCGGCGCGGATGAAGTTGCGGTAGTAACGCTCCACAAGGTATTTCGACTCGGCGTCGAGGTTCAGCGAATTCCGCTGGTCGTAGATTGCCTTGACGCGCGCGAACAGTTTCGGATTGAGGAAGATCGTGTCCTGGTGTGCCGCAAGTCTGGGCGATTCTTCCGCTTCGACTTTCTGCAGCGTGTCATTGGTGTTCGACTGGGTGAGATTTGAAAAAACCTTGGTCGTGCGGGTCAGCAAATCGCCGGTGCGCTCCATCGCCACGATCGTGTTCTCGAACGTCGGCGGATCGGGATTGTTGGCGATCGTCTCGACCTCTGCGATCTGGCGCTTCATCCCCTCTTCGAGCGCCGGCTGGTAGTCGGTGTCCTTGATCTGATTGAAGGGCGGCGCCTGGTAGGGGAGAGGACTGGGATTGAAGAACGGATTCGTCTGCGCGAAAGCTGCAGCGGCGACAAGACTCAGTGCAACGGTCAGTCTTTTCATGGTCCGCTTCACGTGCTAATCCCGCGCCGTTTTTCCCTGCAGCGAGTCAATGATTGCTTGCAGTTTCGTTCGCGCCTCGGTCTGATCCTGCAGGTTGCCGCCGAGGAGGCGGGAGATCTGCTGGAGTGCCGCGAGGACATCCGGTGACGCGTCGCCCGCGGCGATGGCGCCGGCAGCTTGTTTGCGGCGCTCCGCTGCTGTTGCCATTTCGGCCGTGCGCTTCTCCATCTCGCCGGGAAGCGACAGCAACGCCTCATCGACCGTGGTCTTGAGCATCCCACGGTTCAAATCCTTCGCGGCGATGGCTTCGCGAATCTTCAGCAGGTGCTGGACTGCCGGAAAGTACGGGCTGGTGGGATCATCGGTGAGTTTGGCCTGCAGCAGCGCGACATCGGCGACGGCGTGCTTGTCGCCACTCTCCACTCCAAGCTCCACGGTTGCTTTCACACTCTTGCCGATCTCCGGCAGGGCGACGCCATGCGCATCGCCAGGATTGACCCATTCGTTCACGGCGATCTCGTGATGCGTCGTTTTTCCGTCGAAGCCGGTCGAATCGACGAGGACGTTGCGGATGTACACGCGATTGTTCCTCGACACGAGGCTCTGCTTCGTCGGAACGGAGACCTCGACACGATAGGCATTCGCCGCGGTGAGGGTCACTTCGCGCAGCTCCTTCTCGCTCTGCACGCGCTCGATCGATTTCTGGTCCTTGACGCGCGACGCCTCAACGCGCTGCAGCGATGCCCAGCGATAGGTCTCGTCCCCTCGCTTCTCGCGAAGATTCTCCAAGTCGTTGTCGACAATGGCCAGCATCACCTGGCGGGAGTCATTCAGATTGCTGGCGAGAGCGGCGATGCGCGAGAGCGCGCGAAAATCGGCCGCCACCTGGTCCATCTTTTCATCGGTGGCGCCGGCAACTGCGGCGAACAGGATCAATGCCGTGAGCATGCGTTCACTCCTTCCCGGTTGAGGCCGGTATCTTAATCCACGGACGCGGCGCGGCGACCGTCCGTATCAGAGGTTGAATGCGGCTGGCCCTTCTGCTGCTGGCAATCGCCGAATTTCAACGCGGCGACGCCGTGATCCTCGAGAGGCCGAGTCCGGGATTCGGCGGCGGGCTTCCGCACTTCACACAGATCAATGTTTACGATCCGACGCTGTCGTTCCGCAGTTTGATCGCCTCCTATCCCTCCACAGCGGCTCCTTGGACGCTTGCGTTTGACCCGAACGGCGATCTCCTCGTCGCCGAGCCGTCCGCCATCGTTCGTTACGACGCCACGGGCACGCGCGTCGGTATCTTCGCCGAATTCTCCAGCACGCCGAGAGCGCTCGCTTTTGCCTACGGCGATTTGATCGTTGCCGGCGGCGGCGAATGTGATCTCGTCCGCCTCGATTCCGATGGAGAGCAGGTCGCCTGTGTGAATGTTGCGCTCCGCGATCTGATGCTGGACCTCGATATCGACGCTGATGGATGTCACGCGTTGGTCGCCCATTTGAGCGGGGTGGGTGTCGTCGATCTCTGCGGGAAAGATCCGGAGCTCACTCCGATTCCTTTTGCGCTTGCCGATGTCTACGGAGGTGCGCGCTTTCTTCCAGATGGCAGCATTCTGGCGACGCACGGACTCTCTTCGTATGGCGCGGTGAAGATCGATCATATCGATCGTAGCGGCCGGCTCATTCGCCGCCTGTACGACGCTTCGGATGTGGCAAGGGTGACGCTCGATCCTGACGGACAATCATTTTGGGTCATCGATGGGATCAGGATCCGGCGCGTCTCGATCGACAGTGGCGCTGTGCTCGCAGGACCGTCGATGCTCGTCCACGGGATCGCGGCGCAGGCGATCGCCGTGCAGGGCGAGTGGCGCGCGGCCCGCTCCCGAGAAAGGCGCCGTGCCTTACCGCATTGATATATGCATCAGTGTGAATGAAGCGGTCATCGAGCTGCTGCAGGAGCACGTTGGCATCCTCGAGAATCGAAAACCGACCCTGCACCACGATCTTGACAAACTGGCTGGGTCTTGGAGGACGCGCGAAGCGAAGGCGTTTGAACGGGCGATCGAGGTTGGCCGGCAAATCGATGAAGGCCTTTGGCGGTGAACCGGCTGCTCCCCAAAATATTCGCGCCTCCTCATCCGTCTTCATTAGCGCATGGAGGCGGTGC
>WNEY01003717.1_pt1 | contig 11500 bp, 8 predicted proteins | sample 5400531 | NCBI WGS metagenome assembly WNEY01 (sample SAMN13153338, study PRJNA577476) | soil metagenome | isolation source: 200 cm saprolite under Douglas fir tree site 1 | place: USA:California | collected 2015-04-18
CAATTTTGTGGCTGTAGCCGACGATATTCCCCGCGGGGCTGACACGAACGAGAAATTCCTCTTCCTGCTGCGGCCGGAAAAAGCGCACGTCCCAATACCAGATGTTGAGCTGCGACGACATCATCTGGTTGGCCTGTTTCAGCCCGAGTTCACGCTCGAGGTAGGTCTTGGCGTTGTCGTCGACGTCGAAAACGATTGCCGAACGGTAACCGCTGACGTTTTGGCTCAGGCCCGCGACAAAACTCTGCGCCCGCTGCAGGGCCTCGCTCCGCGATACGTGGAAGTCCACTGAAGCTTCTGGGAACGCCCGGAAAAAATATTTGTAGGCGAAGAGTGTGCCGATAATTCCGAGAACAATCCACAAAAAAAGAGCGCGTTTGTCGGATCCCGTCAACCGGTCACTGAGCACAAAACCTCCGTCAACTCCGCGGCTTCACTTTATAGATACGCGCAGCACTCGCGCAAGTAACGCCTTTGACGCCCATCCAAAACTCCACTCCGCCGACAATGGTATAAAGAATCTATCGATGCCTCTCACCTTGACCACCGAAGTCCGCATGATTAAAGGTGTCGGCCCGCAGCGCGCGGAATTGCTCGCCAAGCGTGGCATCTATACCCTCGAGGACCTGCTCCATTACCTGCCCTTCCGTTATGAAGATCGCATCCATTTCAGCAACATCAAGGACATTCAGCCCGACGGCGTTTACACCATCCGCGCGCGCGTGATGAGCGGCCAAGCCGTGCGCACGCCGCGCGGCCGCGACACCATCTACCATTTGCTGGTGCAGGATCCCACCGGCCTGCTCCCCTGCAAGTTTTTTCACGGCGGCTATCTGGAAGGCCGACTGAAGCAAGGCCAACTCCTGGTGCTGCACGGAAAAGCGGAAATCGACAAAATGCGCCCCGCGCGCCTGGAAATGGTGAATCCGCAAATCGAGCTGCTCAGTAACGTCGATCATTCCGCGGCCGCGCACGAAGCGGATAAATCCGCTGCCCGTGAGGAAATCGACTCCACCGAGGTCGGCCGCATCGTGCCGATCTACGAAGCCATCGCCACCTTTGGTTCCCGCTCCATTCGCCGCACCATCTACACCGCGCTGCAGTCGCTCGATCCGCGCATGCCGGACGTGGTGCCGGAGGAGTTGCGCTTGCGCCTCGGTTACCCCTCGCGTCACCAAGCCCTGGCGCTGACGCATTTTCCTCCCGCGGATGAGTCTCTCGAGGCGCTGAACGCTTTTCGTTCCCCGGCGCAGCAACGGCTCATCTTCGAAGAGTTTTTCCTTTACCAGCTCAGCCTGGCGCTCGACCGCCTCGCCACGCGCAAAGAAAATGCCATTGCCTTTCGCCTACGGGAAGAAAATATTCGCGAAGCGCTGAAGCGCATTCTGCCGTTCAAGCCCACCGCGGCGCAGAAGCGGGTGTTGGCGGAAATCGCCGCCGATCTCGAAAAGCCGGCGCCTATGAACCGGCTGTTGCAAGGCGACGTGGGGAGCGGAAAGACCATCGTCGCTCTGCAAGCCGCGGTCATCGCCATCGAAAACGGCTGCCAAGCCGCGCTGATGGCGCCAACGGAAATTCTCGCGGTGCAACATTTTCTTTCCGCGCGGCGCATTCTCGAGCGCGGGGGCTATCGCGTCGAGCTGTTAATCAGTGGTCTGAAATCCGCCGAAAAATCAGCAGCCGTCGAACGCATCGCCTCCGGCGAAGCCCAGCTCGTCATCGGCACACACGCCTTGATCGAAGAAAGCGTGCAATTTGCCCGCCTCGGCTTCGTGGCCATCGACGAACAACACCGCTTCGGCGTGTTGCAGCGCAAGCGCCTCATGGACAAAGCTGCCGCCCACGGCCACGCCCCTCACGCGCTTGTTCTCACCGCAACGCCCATACCGCGCACTCTCTCGCTCACGCTCTACGGCGACCTCGACGTCTCCGTTCTCGACGAGCTGCCGCCCGGCCGCACGCCCATCGAAACGCATCTCACCTCCGAGCCACATCTTCCCGGCGTTTGGGGCAGCATCCGCCGCGAAGTCGAAGCCGGCCACCAGGCCTACATCGTCTATCCCGTCATCGAAGAATCGAAGCTCGAACTGAAAGCCGCCATCGACGAGTACGAACGCTTGTCGCGCGAAGTGTTTCCCAAGTTGCGCCTCGGCTTGCTGCACGGCCGTCTCTCCAGCGAAGGAAAAGACGATGTCATGCAGCGCTTCCACAAAAATGAAATCCAAATCCTGGTCGCCACCACCGTAGTCGAAGTCGGCGTCGATGTTCCCAACGCCACCGTAATGGTCATCGAGCATGCCGAGCGCTTCGGCCTGTCGCAGTTGCATCAGCTTCGCGGACGCATTGGCCGCGGCGCGCAGAAATCCCACTGCGTTCTCGTCGGCCCTGTCCGCATGACCGACGAAGCACGCGCCCGCCTCGAAACCATGGTGCGCACCTCCAACGGCTTCGAAATCGCCGAAACCGATTTGGAGCTGCGCGGCCCCGGCGAATTCTTCGGGACCCGCCAGTCCGGCGCCCTCGGCTTTCACATCGCCAATCCGCTGCGCGACCGCGAGCTCCTCGAGCGAGCCCGCCGCGAGGCCTTTGCGCTCGCCGACGATCCGGCGCACTCTGCAGCTTTGCAGCGCGTCTTGCGAGTACTCCCTGGCGAGTGGCAGCGGCGATATCATTTGGCGAAAGTAGGCTGAGTCCGTTTCGAGTGCGGTAGCTTGCTACCGCTTTGACGCTTCGCAGTAGACGCTGCTTCACCTTGAGGGCGCGACTCTTCTTCCCGCTTGACTAAAAACCAAGAACTGATAACTAACAACTGATTCTATGCGCGTCATCGCCGGAAAATTTCGCAGCCGCATCTTGAAAAGCCTCAAAGGCTTGGCGCTCCGCCCCACCAGCGACCGGCTGCGCGAAACCCTGTTCAATGTCCTCGGCGACCGAGTCAGCGGCTCGCGCTTCGTCGATGCCTTTGCCGGCACTGGAGCCGTGGGCATCGAAGCCCTGAGCCGCGGCGCCGTCGATGTCCTGTTCATCGAGAATCACGCTCCCGCTGTGGCCCTCATCCGGCGCAATCTGGAGTCCCTCGGAGTCGAGACCGGAGTGCGCGTCGTGTCGGCCGACGCGGCCCGCGGTTTGGAGAAATTGGCGGCAGAGCACAAGCCTACGGACGAGCCAGTGGGTTTTGTGTTTCTCGATCCTCCCTATGCGGACGCGGAACAGTACGCCCGGGTCCTTGGCTTCCTCGGCTCCGCCCGGTTTCTCGCGCCTGGCAGCCTTGTCATCGCGGAGCATCGCCGAACACTTGAGCTCCCTCAGCACTTTGGGAAATTGCTGCAAACACGAGTCTTACGACAAGGCGATGCCGCATTGAGCTTCTTCGAGTGGCAAGCCACTGAAGGCGAGGAAATCCCCTTCGCCGCCTAGCTGCTGAAATCCCGGAACCCCATCGCCCCAGGGCCGTCGCGTGGTCTTGAGGCTTATCTGCGCTGCTTGGCGTCTCATTCGGGCGCGGTATACTGGACCCTTCATGGAATTCAACCGCATCCAGAATGCGATCGACCTTCTGGGGCAGGCGCCGCCGCCGTCGCCGCCCCGCGATGTCGCGCCGCCCCCGCCAAACCGTCTGCCCGACGGTCAATTGGAGCCGAACTTGGGGATCGCCTGGGGCGACTTTCACCAGGGCACGCTGAGCAGCGTCGCTGCACTGTTCGGCCCCTCGGTCGAGGGTTTTCTGCACGCCAGCGCGTTCCGCGACAGTTGGGTGGAAGGGCGAGTTCCAAAACGTGCGGTGGTTGCCGCGGCACTCTGGCACGCCGCCTTCCTGGCGCTGCCGTTCTCGCTTCTGACCGGCATGCCGCATCGCAATCCTGCGTTTCAGAACGTCGAATTGACCTGGTCCGGGCCGATCGAGGATTTGCCTTTGCTGGAAATTGCGCGAGTGAAACGTAGAGTGCCTGAAAAAGCCAAGCCGGACGTGCCGCCAACTCCTCGGGGCGCCGCCGCGTATCACCCCCGGCAGCGTATCTTTACCGACCCTGTCCGTCCCACGCACCCGCGTCAGACGCTGATCAATCCCAAGGCGCCTTTTGAGCCGCCCAAGCTGCTTCCGAACTTGCCCAATATCGTGCAATTCCAGAAGTTAGCCGGACCGGCCAAGCCGCGTCTGCAGATCACCGAAGAAATGCTCAAGAAGCTGCGCCCGCAAGAAAAAACCGCCGCGGCTAAGTCGCCCGCGCCACTCGCTGCTCCAAATTTGGAGCAGCGCATCGCCGAAATGAATCTGCCCGCTGCGCAAAACGGACCTGCGCGTCCAAAGCTGGAATTGAATGCCGGTGCGGCACCTCGCCTAGCGCAGCGAACGCAATCGGGTGAACCGGAGCCAGCCCCCGAAGTTGCCGGAACGCAACTCACGGCAGCCAACGGCAGCGCCAATGCTTTGATCGCGCTATCGGCGAATCCTGCTCCGCCCGCGCCGGTGCAGCCGCCGGAAGGCAACCTCGCCGCGCGCGTCTCCGTCTCCCCGGAGGGCAAGCAACCCGGCGCGCCCGGAGGCATGCCTAATGGGGCGGCAAACTCAAACGCCACGGCGGATCCAGGCAACGGCGCGGGAAAAAGCGCGGTGGGAATCAGCATCAGCGGCGGGAATCCACCTGCGGGCTCGGGCACATCCGGTCTGGGCGCAGGCAAAATCAACGCGCCGTCGCACAAATTGATTACCCGCCCAGATCCGAGAGGTGAGAGCGAAGACGTGGCCGAGCGCACCGGTCCGCCGGATTTCGCCTCGTTGCCGCCCGGCGCCAAGCCAGAAATGATTTTTGCGTCGAAAAAGGTGTACACGCTCTTTGTAAACATGCCCAATTTAAATAGCGCGACGGGAAGTTGGATTCTCAATTTTTCCGAGCTGCGCGGCAGTGCGGACGGGCCGCGCATCGCCTCCGGCGATTTATCCGGGCCGGTGCCGCTGAAAAAAGTGGATCCGAAATATCCGCCGACCCTGGTCAGCGAGCGCGTGGAGGGCGAAGTGGTGCTGTACGCCGTGATTCGCCGCGACGGCTCAGTGGACAGCATCCAGTTGGTGCGCGGGATTGACGAACGGCTGGACGCCAACGCTATGAGCGCGCTTGGTCAGTGGAAATTCCGGCCGGCGGCGAAGCAGGGCACCGCCGTGGAGTTGGAGGCGATTGTGCACATTCCATTTCGATTGCCGGCGGACTTTAAGTAGTAGGGTAAAGACGAGCAAGCCACTTACCGCGTTACTTGGTTACCGCGGCGCCTCTTTTTTCTGCTGCTGCTTCATTACTTTCTTCAGCTAGCTTCACTAACGTGTATAGGGCGTGATTGACCGGCGTCGGCACGCCGAGCTCCGCGCCGCGCTTGGCGATGTAGCCATTGAGGGAATCGATTTCGGTGCGCTTGCCGCGCATCAGGTCCTGCCCGGTGGAGGAAATCGCGCCCAACATCTGCGTGGCGATCTTGAGCGCTCCGGCCAAGCCAGCTTTGAGATCTTCGACGCAGGGCAAATGGATGCGCGCGGCAGCGGCGACGGCAAGAACCTCATCCACGACGTTCTCGACCACTTTGCGGGCATCCTCGCTCGCGGCAATCTGACCATATCTGGCGCGGCCGAGCGCGGAGATGGCGTTTAACGCGCAATTCCAGATCAGCTTGGTCCACAGCTCGCCATCGATATTGTCTGAAATGCGGCAGGGCACTCCGGCGCGCTCAAAAAGCGCCGCGAACTTTTCCGCGCGCACGTTGCGTGGACCCACCACGAGATCGCCGCGGCCTACATGTTTGACGCGCGCCGGTTCCGGAACCGAAGCGGCAACGTAGACGACGGCGCTGAGCGCGTCGATGCCGGCATCACGAATTTTTTCGGTGTTGTCCACGCCGTTCTGCAAGCTCGCCAGCGTCGCCGGCGAGGACATCAGCGGCGCGAGCGCGCGCGCCGTCGCTTCGGTGTCGATGGTCTTCACGCAGAAGAGGACAACGTCGGCGCCGCGCGCGGCTTCCAGTTCGGTGGACGCTTCCACGCGCACGGTTTCCTTAAATTGTAATGTGTCCAGCAGCAGCCCATTCCTTCGAACGGCTTCCACGAACGCTGGGCGCCCAATCATGACTACGGGCGCGCCAGCGCGCGCGAGCATCCCGCCGAAGTAACCGCCGACGGCGCCGGCGCCGACGACCGCGACGCGCGGCCATTTTTCGGACGAAGTCATACGGTGATAGTGGCGATCAAGCGATCGATGTCCCGCTCGGTATTATATACATGTGGGGAGACACGAATATTGCCTTCGCGTAGGCTGGTGATGATTTTCTCTTTGACCAATTTTTGATAAAGCTCCGCGGTACGTTCCGGCGTGCGCGCGGCGAAGCATCCGTACGGGCCGCGATGTGCGGAATCGAGCGGGCTGGCGGGGACGCAGCGGTCTTTTGGCAAACGTTCGAATAGGAGATCGATGAGTTTGCGGTTATGTGCTTCGACCGTTTCGGGGCCTAGCTGCAGGACAAATTGCAGTGAGGCATCCATGGCCGCGAAGTTGAAGTAGTTGGAAGTCTCGGCCATGTCCCAACGTCGGGCGCCGCGCACGGGCTTGGGATCTTCGCACGACAGAGAACTAAAATTTTCCGCGCCTTTAGCGGCGGCCCAGTAGAAAGGGCCGGGACGCATTTTGTCGGTGTGTTCGTTTCTGACCCAGAAAAATCCAGTGCCATAGGGGCTGAGCAGCCATTTGTATCCGGCGCAAACCAGGAAATCGGCTCCGAGTGCGTCGACATTGAGAGGCACGGCGCCGCAGGCCTGGCTGACGTCGAGGAGCAGGAGCGCGCCCTGCGCATGACACGCAGCGGCGATGCGCGCCGCGTCGAGCAACACGCCGTCATCGAAACGCACGAGGCTGACGGAAACCAGTCGCGTTTTTGGCGTGATGGCGGCGAGAAAGTCATCGGCGGTGATGAAGCGCTCGCGCGGCGCAACAACTTTCATCACGATGCCTTCGCGTGCTTCCATCGGTTTCCACGTAGCGTATTGCACGGGGAACTCGCCCTTGGCGGTAAGAATTTCATCGCCGGGCTTCCAGGAAAGTCCGTAGGCGACGGCGGACATTCCGGTGCTCGCGCCGGTGGTGAGCGCGACTTCTTCAGGCTTGCCGCCGATCAGTTTCGCAACCGAGGCGCGAATGCGATTGGGTACGTCGAAGTACGCGGAATCGGCGATGCGATGAGGAAATTTCTTCCATTCAATGGCGGCTTGAACAGCACGGTGCGCCACCTTTGGCATGGGACTTTGCGCAGCCAAATTCAAATAGGTGGCGTCTTCGATTTCGAACCACTCCTGGCGCCAATCAGTGTGGAGTAAAGATGTGGCGGTGGCCATGGCATTCTCCTAATCCTACGGATTGTTAGGCAGACGGGCTCGGCGGCACAACATCCAAATTGGATAGCCACGACATCGATAAAACTGGTCGCGAAAGAAAACCCTTCCCTCGGGCTCTTATATCTGTCCGGACCTCTTAACGTTCTCCCTAGCCAGTCGCTGTTCCGGTTCGACGGCGAGCCAGGCCAGCGAGCCGAGGGTCGACAGCGAGGCGGCGACGAGAAATGAGGCGGTCCAGCCGTAGCGCGACGCAATGGCCGGTGTCAGTGAGGCGGTGACGGCGCCGCCGAGCTGCGCGCCCATGTTCATGAAGCCGGAGACGGAGCCGGAGAAGGCGCCGCCGATATCGGCGCTCACGGACCAGAAGGAGCTTTGCGAGAGGTATAGCGCGCCGGCACCCCCAGCGAGGATCACACTGGCGAGGCGCGCACTCCCGACGCTGGAGCCGAAGGCCAGGAAGACTCCAGCGAGGGCGATTCCGGCGACGGCCACGCCGCAGCGCCCCCAGCGGCGACCTTTGCGGCGCGTGAGCCAGTCGCTGAGCACGCCGCCGAGCGGGCAAGTCACGGCCATGGCGAGAAACGGCAGCGTCGCGTAGAACGCGCTCGCCTTCAGATTGAGCCCGCGCACGCGCGCCAGGTAGGTGAAAAACCAGGCGAAGAAAATCCAGGCGACATAGCCGTAGCAAAAGTAGCTTATCGTGAGGAACAGCACGGACCGATTTGCGAGAATTGAGCTCCACGGAACCGCGCCACGGCTCGCGGGCGGAGTCGATTCCAACGTGAGGCCTCGGCGGATGATCTCCAACTCCGACGGCGAAACCAGCGGATGTCGTTCCGGCGTGTCGCGCGAAGCCAGAAACCAAATCAGTCCCGCGGCGAAACCGATGAATGCACAAATCCAGAACGAGGAGCGCCATCCGTAATGAAGGATGACGTAGGTAACCAGCGGAGGAGCCAGCGCGGAACCTACGCCGACTCCGGCAAAAATCACGCCATTGGCGATGCCGCGCTCTTGCGTGGGAATCCAGCGAGCGATGAACTGATTTGAGGAAGGGTAGACGACCGCTTCCCCCACGCCCAATAGGAAGCGCGCGAGGATCAGCAAGAACAATGGATTGCGCGCGGCGGTGGGGACAGATGCGGTGAACGCGGTGAAGATTCCCCACCAAACCACGCCACCGGCCAGCACCCGCCGCGGGCCCCATTTGTCTGCCAGCCAACCCGCCGGCGTCTGGAACAGCGCGTAGCCCAGAAGAAAAAAACTAAACAGCGCGCCCAACCGGACGTCGGACAAATGATAATCCGCAGCCAGGTGTGTGGCGGCGACGTTGAGATTGACGCGGTCGAGAAAGGCGACGGCGCTAAGGACAAACAGCCAAGCGACGAGCAGCCAGCGGACGCGGCTCGATCGCCCGCTCATGCCGCGTGCGCGCGGAAGAGTTGCACCAGACGCTCAGCGATAATTTTTTCTTCGCCGGGCTGGAGTTGGAACGAGTTCATGCCCAGGCCATTTTCGTTCGGCGCCAGAACGATGGACGGCTTGCCGGCGCGCAACTGCCTCGCGGCATCCTGCGGACCCAGCGAAATGTGGCGCGGGTCCCAATAAATTTCCATGTGCGGAACGTGATTGGCGATGTCCGGAACGGAAAACGCCGTGGTCACGCCGTGAATGCGGGTAATCTCCGCGGAAATGGAATCGAGCCGGCGCCACCATTCTTTCGTGAGCGCATCGTGGTCTTCTTTCAAGTAGCTCTCGATGGCCTTCACCATGCCAACGATTTCTTCCTTGCCGACTTTTTGGCTGCGGCCCAGAGTGTCTTCGTGAGGGCTATTGTTGAGCAGCGCGTAGGCCACGAGGTCTTTGCGGCCGATCAGCAAGCCGGCGCACTGCGGGCCGCGAATGGCTTTGCCGCCGCTAAACGCCGCGAGGTCGTAGCCCATATGGGTGTAGTCCCACAGATGCGAAACGGGAGGCGTGTCCGCGGCGGCGTCGATAAAGGTGGGAACCTTGAGCTCCTTTCCCAGCTTGGCGAATTCATCGACTTTGATTTGTCCCGCGGCGTTGGCGAAATTCGTGAAATGCAGCATCGCCGTTTTTGGATTGACTGCTCTGCGCAATTCCTCGCGCGTTTCTACCTCCACGAGCTTGATGCCCGTGGAGCGAAGCTGATGGTCGAACGGATTGCGATGCGATCTCTGGATGATGACTTCGGATTTCATCCCGGTGAGATCGGGCAGTTGCTGGATGAATTGTTCGTTGTCGCCGGTGAGAATGCCCGCCAGTCCCGACTGCATCGCCGCCGCGGCGCCGGACGTGACCAGCGCGGTGTAGCTGTCAGGAAGCTTCAGCATGTCGGCAATGCGCTTTCCGGCGGCAACTTCCAGCTCGGGAATACTGCAAAAATGCAGGCTCCCGAGCGCCATGACGGCTTCCACTTCGAGGCGCATCAACGACCCGCCAAGCATGGTCATGGTGCCTTGGCCATTGATGACCGTAGTCACGCCCAGCTCCTCGTAGACGTTTCCGGATTCACCGAAGCCGGAAATTTTTCCCTCGGGCGGACGAGCCGGCGCAGATTGCGCGAAAAGCTTTCTGGGGTGCAGCATCGCTCCGCCCAGAATGCCGAGGCTGCTCATGAAATTGCGACGAGTCCATTTCAGATTCAAGGCCATGGGTTCGCTCCGTTTCGTTTACTTGCGTGTGACGGCGGCCGTGCAATTGATTTCCACCAGCGAGTTGCCGGGCAGGTTGGCGACAGCAACCGTAGTGCGCGCCGGCCCTCCACGCGGAAAATAGGTCTTGAACACCTTGTTCATGCCGTCGTAGTCCTCGATTTTCGCGAGGTACACCGTGAGTTGCAAAATGGAATCCATGGTGCCGCCGCCAGTTTCCACCAAGTGCTTCACGTTCTCCATGACATGCTTGGTGTGATTTTCGATGTCCATAGGGAAATTCTCGCCGGTGTCATGCGAGTGCGCGCCCTGGCCGGCAATGTAAATCACGCCGTTGTGGATGATCAGCGGAGTGATAAAGGAACTGGGGTCGGCTGGTTTGCCCTCCCAATTAAGTTTTTGGACTTCGCCTTCCTTGGGTTTTGCGACGGCGGATGCGGGCAGAGCCGCAGCCAGGCCCAAGCCGGGAAACAGCGTCGCAAGGCGGCCGGCGAAGGCCCTGCGGGTGAAAAGGTTCGAAAGCATTTATATCGTCTCCTCTCCGTGAAATTTCCGAAATCCGTTTTCAGCGTCAGTTCTGAAATTTTGTCCGCGCTTATCAAGGCAGTGCGAACGTGAAAATATCGTTGCCGGATGCTACGGCGACGTATTGTTTGCCGACGACTTCGTAGCTCACCGGCGACGCGTGAAATTTTTGGCCAGTGGTGAAATGCCACAGCGGCTTGCCGGATTTTGCGTCCACGGCCTCGAACGACTCGGAATCATCTCCGAAGAAAACCAAGCCGCCCGCGGTGGTCATGACTCCGCCGGAAGAGTCGCCCTCACCCGCCTGAGGATAGCGCCATTCGAATGCGGCAGTATCGAGATTGTAGGCCACGAGCGACTTCTCGCGTTTCGTTCCGTGCGCGCGGCGCACTCCGGTGGCGTAATAAGGCCGACCTTCGGCAAAACTCTCTGGCTTCAAGAAAAACGTTCCGCAATCTTCGAGGGCGAGAAAGTAGAAGAGATGCGTATCTGGATTGTAGGCCGGCGAATACCAATTCGTGGCGCCGGAAAAACCAGGGCAGATCAGTGAGCCCTCGGCCGATGGTTTGATTCCGGTCAGGATCGGGCGGCCCTGTGCATCGATGGCTTTGGCCCAGTTCAGCTGCTTGACAAAGGGCACAGCCGAGAGAAATTTTCCGTCGGTGCGGTCGAGAACATACATGAATCCGTTGCGGTCGGCTTGCAGCAAAAGTTTTCGCGGTTGTCCCCGGTATGCGGCGTCGACGATGACCGGCGTTTCGGTGGCGTCGTAGTCAAAAAGATCGTGCGGGGTAAACTGAAAATACCATTTCAGCTTGCCGGTGTCGGGGTCAAGCGCGAGAACGCAATCCGTGTAGAGGTCATCGCCAGGACGCGGCGCGCCGTCAAAATCGGGTGCGGGATTGCTCGTGCCCCAGTACAGTGTGTCGAG
>WNEY01003718.1_pt1 | contig 11499 bp, 11 predicted proteins | sample 5400531 | NCBI WGS metagenome assembly WNEY01 (sample SAMN13153338, study PRJNA577476) | soil metagenome | isolation source: 200 cm saprolite under Douglas fir tree site 1 | place: USA:California | collected 2015-04-18
CATCGGGGTCCTCTTGAAGTCCAAGGGATTGAAGATCTGCCCGATCAAGATCGACCCGTACCTGAACGTCGATGCGGGCACCATGAACCCGTACCAGCACGGGGAGGTGTTCGTCCTCGACGACGGGGCCGAGGTCGATCTGGACCTCGGGAACTACGAGCGGTTCCTCGACGTCAACCTGACGGGGGATCACAACATCACGACGGGCAAGGTCTATCGCGCCGTGATCGAGAAGGAGCGCCGTGGGGACTACCTCGGAAAGACCGTCCAGATCATCCCGCACATCACGGATGAGATCAAGGCGCAGCTCCAGTCGGTCGGGGAGAAGGAGCGGGCCGACGTCGTCCTCGTCGAGGTCGGTGGCACGGTGGGCGACATCGAAGGCATGCCGTTCCTCGAAGCGGTCCGCCAGCTCGGCCAAGAGGTGGGGAAAGAAAACATCCTCTTCGTTCACACGACCCTCGTCCCCATCATGGGCGCCGTCGGCGAACAGAAGACGAAGCCGACGCAGCAGAGCGTGCGCGAACTGCGGTCGATGGGGATCCAGCCGAGCGTGATCGTCGCGCGCGGCGAGCACTCGTTGGAACCGGACATCAAGAAGAAGATCGCGTTCTTCTCCGACGTCCCGGTGGAAGGCGTGATCAGCGCGCCGGACGCGTCGACGATCTACGACGTGCCGCTCCTCTTCGACGGCCAAGGGCTCACGGAGTACATCATGAAGACCCTCCGCCTCAAGGCGAAAGGCGAGGACATGCGGGAGTGGAAGGGGTTCCTCGAGAACCTGAAGAATCCGGAGCACGAGGTTACCATCGCACTCGTCGGCAAGTACACGCACCTCAAGGATTCGTACATGAGCCACATCGAGGCGTTCCACCACGCGAGCGCCGCGGCGCGGGTCCACGTGAACCTGAAGTGGGTCGAGTCCGTAGACCTGGAAAAGCACGGGACGAACCTCCTCGATGGCGCTGACGGAATCCTCGTACCGGGCGGATTCGGAGATCGAGGCATCGAGGGAAAGATCGCCGCAACGAGGTATGCGGCGGATCATGACATCCCGTTCCAAGGCGTGTGCCTCGGCTTCCAGCTCGCGACGATTGGCTTTGCCCGGGACGTGCTCGGCCTGAAGGGAGCGAACAGCTCGGAGTTCGATCCGAAGACACCGCACCCGGTCGTCGACCTGCTCCCGGAACAAAAGAGCGTGAAGGGCATGGGCGCCACGATGCGCCTCGGCGCGCACGATATCGAGGTCGACTCGGATTCGATGACGGCGAAGCTCTACGGCGGCTCACCCATCTTCGAGCGACACCGCCACCGGTACGAAATCAATCCGGCATACATCGGGAAACTGGAGGACGCCGGACTGCGCTATGTCGGCCGATCCGACGGCGGGCGACGGATGGAAGTCTTGGAACTGAAAGGGCACCGGTACTTCATCGCGTCCCAGTTCCACCCCGAGCTGCGATCGCGTCCGTTGCGGCCATCGCCGATTCATTTGGGCCTGGTTCGCGCGGCCGCAAGCTAGCGCGCAAACCTTTAAACCGGCCCGCCTCTTGGGCGTTCTTCGTGTCCTCTGAAAGTTACGAACAGCTCCTCTCGCGAGCGAAAAAGGCGCTCCCCGCGGCCCTGAGCACCGGCGAGCGATTCCAGGTGCCCGCGCCCGACATCGTCATAGAGGGCAAGACGACAATCCTGCGGAACTTCGAGGACATCGTCGGAGCGATCCGTCGGGATCCGGACATGGTTCTCACGTACCTCCTGCGCGAACTCGGGACCGCCGGAGCCACGGAGGGTCGTCGGGTCGTATTCAAGAGCAAAGTCACCGCGACGCAAGTCGAGGACCGCATCAAGTCTTACGTCGAAGCATACGTACTTTGCCAAGAATGCGGTCGGCCCGACACCCGCCTGGTCAAGGAGGCCCGCGTCGCGATGCTCGAGTGCGACGCGTGCGGCGCACGCAGGCCCGTGAAAGCCGTGAAGAAGGCCGCGAAGGTCGAGGAAAAGCCGCTCGTCGAAGGAAAGGTCTACGAGCTCATGATCCAGGACATCGGGAAGAAGGGGGACGGGATCGCGAAACTCGACAAGTACGTGATCTACGTGCCCGGAACCGCGAAAGGCGCAATCGTCAAGGTGTTCATCGAGAAAATTGCCGGCACGGTGGCCTTCGGACGCGTGACGCGGGAGTAGGCCTCCCATGCGCCGCGAGTATGCGTCGATTGCGGCGACCGCAGCGATTCTCGGCGGGTGTCAAGCCGTCGCCATCGCGCTCTCCTCGATGTTCCGAGTCAACAACTTCCAGGCCTTTCAGAATCCAGGCGATGTGACGAACACCGCCGTCTACATCATCATGATCCTCGCCTTCACCGCCGTCGTCTTGGGCCTCGTCCGATACCGTCGGCAGAACCTGGCGAAGTACATCATCATGGCCTCGATCTTCGTCACCTTGGCGTTCATCCTCTTCCTGCCGCTGGGCTACGCACTCTTCTACGTGACGGGAGGAGCGCTTGATGGGGACGCCCTTTGGTACATCTCGACGTTCCTTGGATTTGCCCTCTCGGGCGTCCTCGTTTACGCGCTCGTGAAGTTCCCGGAATGGTATGTCGTCGACACGATCGGGATCGTGACCGCCATCGGCGTAACGGCCATCCTGGGGATTTCGTTCGGCATCCTTCCCGCGATCCTGCTCCTCGTCGCTCTCGCGATCTACGACGCGTGGGCTGTGTACCGCACGAAGCACATGATCACGCTCGCGGATGAGCTGACGAGCCAACGCCTGCCAATTCTCTTGGTGATCCCGAAGAAAGCGGGCTATTCGTTCCGCGAACAGAAGAGCTTGAAAGAGCAGGTGGCGTCGGGTGAAGAGAGGGAGGCCATGTTTGTCGGTCTGGGCGACTTGATCATCCCGGGCATCCTGAGCGTGTCCGCGTTCACCTTCCTAAACCAGCCAGGCCGATCTCTCCTTTGGCTCCTGCCGAACGAAATCGTCGCCATCGGGACCGTCATCGGGAGCCTCATCGGGTTCTTCGCTCTGATGCGTTTTGTCCTCAAGGGAAACCCGCAGGCGGGCCTGCCACTCCTGAACGGGGGCGCGCTGATCGGCTTCCTGATCACGAACGTCCTCGTATTCGGTTACCTGAATATCCTGTGACCCGCAATGGTCATATATTGACCTCCCCTTGGGACGGTGCTCATGGCCCTCTGGCAAGGACGGTCGAAACGCAAGCCCACCGGCGGCCGCTACCGACCGTTCCGAAAGAAGCGCCGACGCGAGATCGGAAGGGAGCAGCAATACGCATTCATCGGTCCCCAGAGGCTCAAACTCTATCGCACGAAGGGGGCGAACCGCAAGGTACGCGTGCTGAGCGCGGAATTCGCGAACGTCCTCGACCGGCGGACGTCCGTGACGAAGAAGGTCAAGATTGTCACCGTCAAGGCGAATCCGTCGAACCCGAACTTCGTGACGCGGAACATCATCACCCGCGGTGCAACGATCCAGACCGAGATCGGACTCGCACGGGTCACGTCCCGTCCGGGCCAAGACGGGGTCATCAACGCGGTCTTGGCCGAAGCGCCACCGAGCTAGGCCGATTCACTCAGCGGACTTCGTGATGCCGACATCCTTGATCCTCGCGTAAGGGACGAAATTCGGGATGCTCACCTCACCCCACCACATCATCTGTTCCGTCGTGGCGCTGAGGGCCTCGACGTTCTTCATCAGATGGATGAGGTTGTCCGTGAGTCTGATGTCCTTCCAGGCCTCGACGACGTCGCCGTTTCGGATGTGGAAGATCCCGTCCCGCGGGATCGTCGAGAGGTCCCCGGTGACGTACGACTGGTAGCGCGTGTACCACGTATTCGTGAGCCACAGCCCGTCCTTCACTTCGGAGAAGATCTCGTCGCGCGACCGGTCTCCAGGCTTCGCGAAGACCGCGTGGGGCTCGGGGGCGACGAGGCCCGCGTTTCCCGTCGTCTTCGTGCGGAACTTCTTCGCGGTCGAGGTGTTGTGCAGGTACGTCTTCAGGATCCCCTTGTTGACGAGCACGTTCTTCTTGGTCGGAACGCCCTCCGCGTCGAAGCGCTTGCGGGCGATCGATTCCGCGGATCCGTCCTCGTACAGGGTGAACTGAGACGAGCCGATCCGCTTGCCGATTTTCTTGCCGAACGGCGAGAGCCCCGCCAACACGGCCCAGGCGCTCAGTCGGCCGCCGACCTGATCGGTCAACGATCCGAAGATGAGAGGGTCGAACACGACCGTGTAGCGGCCCGCCTTCCCGGACTTCGGCGTCTTCGCGAGGGCCGCGATTCGGCCCGCCTTGTGTCCGGCCTTCTCGGGCTCGAACTTTGAGAGCTTCGTGGCACACGCGATCCCGTGTCCGCTTGACTCCAACGAGACGAGGGCTCGGATCGATAGGTAGAGACTCGCACGGTGATCATGGCCTTCCACCCCGTTCGAGGTCGCGAGGAAGTGTTCGTCCTCGTACTTCCAGAAGGAGCCCGCGCACTCTTTCGCGCCTTGATCCAACGCCCCTCCAATCGCGGCCTCGACGTACTTGCCGCCTTCATCGAGCGAGAGGACCTTCGGGTCGGGCCTCACGCGTGCATACTTGAAAGGGCCTTTCGCGATGCCCGCATAATCGGGATTCTCCTGGGACCCCTTCGCGATCTTCACCAGGCGCTCCACGGCCTCGTCCGCCTTCGAGAGGTCTTTGATGTCGCTCGCAAGCACTCGTTTCTGGTAGACGAAGAACACCGATGCCGTCGACTCGCGCCAGCGGTTGCTGATCACCGCCTCGTTTTGCGCGAACCGAATCTGGTACGAGCGGTTCGAAACGATGTCCGCGACGGCGTCCTGGCATCCGAGGGAGATCGCTTTCTCGACGAGGTGGGAGGCGAGGTCTTCCATCCGATCACCTCAGGTACACGTTGCGGAGACGCATCGTCGGACCGCCCAGGCTCGCGTCGAGCGCCTGCCCGGGGTCCGATTTGCCGCAGAACCCTGCCTCGAACTCGAGATCCTTCCCGACCGCATCGACGGCGGACCAGAAGGCGGGCGTCGTCAGTTCGACAACCGTGTTCCGGACGGGATGTTTGATCTCCCCATTCTCAACGAGGTACGCCTCGCGGCCCGCGTACTTCGCGTTGTACCGCTTATCGTCGATGTTCCACTCCATGAAGCTCTTCATGTAGACGCCGTGTTTGACGCCTTCAAGCAGTTCGTCGATCGAGTGGTCCTTCGGCTCGACGAAGGTGTTCGCCATTCGAACGATTGCCTCGACGTTGTAATTCACCGCGCGGGCCGCGCCGTTGCTCCTCGTCCGAAAGGCGGCGGCGGTTTCGCGATTGTGGAGGAACTCCGTCACGCGGCCCTCCTTGTACAGATAGCGGCGCCGGGCCTTCACGCCCTCGTCGTCCGTGACGTAGTAGGCGATCGCATTCTCGACGGTCGGGTCATCGACGACGGTCACGACGTCGGATCCGACGCGCATGCCGAGCCCGTCCGGCGGAATGAAGGACTTGCCCGCCTGACTCGCTTCGCGGCCGAGGACCCGATCCGCCTCGGTCGGATGACCGCAGGATTCGTGCGACGCGATGCCCGAGACCTGCGGACCCGCGATGAGGTCCATCTTCCCTTCGGGGGATTTCTTTCCCTCCGTGAGGGACTTGTGCATCGAGCGAGCCTCCTCGAGCACGCGGTTCTTCAGATCCCAGGCGCGTATGCCTTCCCAGCCGCCGGACCAACCGTAGTTGCGGTACGTCTGTTCGGCATCGGATCCTTCGAGGACCGTGAGGAAGTAGAACACCCGAAGGCGGGGGCTATACGAACGGATGTGCGAGCCTTCGGAGTTCGAGAAGTACTTCTGAATCCGGTTGTCGCTGAGCTGAAAGTATCGGGCCGCGATCTTGAAACCCAGTTGCATCAGGTCTCGGTCCACGGCTTGGATTTCAGCGATCTTCTCCTCGACCGGGACGTCTGCGAGTTTGCGCTGCTCGGTAACAGACCAGTTCATCGTGATGGCGTCTTCGTGCGCGAAGGTAATCTTCGTCCTTCGGCGGGACGCCTTTGCGCCCTTGATCGCGTCATCCACGATGGCCCGCACATCGGACTTCGTGCGCATGTTCGTGGCCGCGAATCCCAGCGCTCCGTTGGCGAGGACCCGCACGCCCACTCCGCGGTCCTGCCCGACGTAGAGTGCATCGAGGACCCCGTTTTTGAGGATGAAATTCTCCTGCTCCTGATGCTCGTACCGCGCTTCCGCGTAGGTGGCGCCTTTCTTCATCGCATAGTCGACCGCAAAATCCACGAGGTCGTTTCCCTCATCCATGTCGCTCGCCCCCGAGAGTGAGCTAGAGAAAGCAGCGACAGGAATGAAGGTATCGGACGGACTAAGGACTCGCCCAAATCCTTATGGCGACACGGGGATTCGGCGCGCCGATGCCGAAAGGAGACCGGCCCATTGTCCTGTATCCTGCATACTTCGACATCGACCGGACGAGGGAGCAGGGGAGGCGGGTCGCGAAGCGCTGGGCCGTCGGTTCCCCCACCGCGGAGGAGGTCGCCACCGCCTCGAAGGCCTTGGGTCTCGAGCCGCAGCTCGAAGACGGGAAGTCGTTTCCTTCGACCCCGTGGCGAAAGGAGGGTCGCGTCCTCGTCCGAGCGGATTACTTCAAGACGTCTGTCATCCAGAAAGTCGCGAAACGGATCAAGGAAAGCCGCTAGGAATCGCCGGTCGAATCAGCGGTGGTCCTGGCCCGTGCGGACATCCTCGACGAGACGCTTGCCGGACGAGACCAGGTCCACGGAGTGAATGACCGCACCCAGTTCGCGCAATGCCTCTTCGACGCTCGGGTAGTTGATCGAGGTCCCCTCGATGGTGACCTTGACGCTCTCGGTCTCCTGATCGACCTCGTCGAGCGTGCAACTCACTCCGTCAACGCCTTTGAGTCCGGCCAACCGAAGGGACATGTCGACGAGGGAGGGCTTGTGCGGTTTCAGGACATCCAATACAATTCGCTTGACGTCGCTCAACCGAGGGCCCCGAGGTCGCTGTCGATGGGGACGTTTGATAATAAACGTTGCGCGAGTGTGGCACGGCTCACGCCGTCGTGACCTCTGCGGCGGCAGCCCCAACGATCATCGTGTGCTCCGTCTGCGACACGATCCCACCGTCGAGGTCGAGGAGCGCCGGATACGTCATGACGGCGCCAGAGCGGACGAGGGCGTTTAGGAGCGAGGACGCCTGGGGATCGAGTCGGTGCGCCCATCGCTCCGCAAACGGGAGCGTTTTGAATTCCTGCGAGAGGACCTGAAGGAACTCACTGAGAGCCGCCTGTTTCAGGGATTTCGTCCGCAGCACCCGGTAGATGTTCCCGGTCCGATGGCCGTCGACCTGGCCCGCGCCGGACGAAGCGAAGGGTTCGATGGCGACCACCTCGCCGGTCTCGAGGACGTCGTGGCCGTGGGCGATGTTCGGCACGCTCTTGCCCGCGTGGAGGAGGTATCGCTCGATCGTGTGGCCCGTCAGGTTGCGGACCGGCCGGTAGCCGTGGGATTCGATCGCACGCTGGATCCCCTCACCCAGCGTCCGCGTCGGGACGCCTCCGCGGACCGCCTCGATCGCGGTCTGCAACGCGAGCTCGGAGCCTCGGATGAGTTCCGTCCAATTCCGTGTCCCGACCTCGACCGTGACCGCCGTGTCCGCGATCCAACCGTCGAGTTGTGCCCCGAGGTCCAACTTCACGACGTTTCCGCGGCGAAAGTGGAGGGAATCGTCGTGGGTCGGCGAGTAGTGCGCCGCGACATGGTCGATCGAGATGCACGTCGGAAATGCAGGACGCAGACCCCTCTTGGCCATGAGGCCTTCGACCTCTTCCGCGACGTCGAGGAGAAGGGCTCCTTCCTTCACCAGGGAGACCGCAAGCTCGCGGGCTTCCCGCGAGACGGCCCCGGCACGACGAAGGGATTCGCGGGTTGTCGTGTCCATGGACTAGGCTCCCCTCGGGAGGACGCCTTGACGGAGGATCTTCGCTCGCGGACCCGTAAGATCGACGACAGTGGATTCCCCGCCGAGCGGTGTTGCCCCCCCATCTACGTAAAGATCGACGCGATCCCCGAGCTGTTCCCGCGCTTCCTCGCATGTGACGGGGGAAGGACCCCCATGGATGTTCGCGGAGGTCGAGGTTATCGGGCCGTAGGCCTTGGACAGGAGCCGCGGGATCGGATGGGCGGGGACTCGAAGCGCGATCCGGCCTTCCTTTGACACGAGCGAGCGAGGTGCCTCCGGCGTGGCGGCCAAGACCACGGTATAAGGTCCAGGCAAGTTCTTCGCGCAGAACGCCTCGCCGATTGCGGTCCGTTGCCCAAAGCGGAAGATCTCCGCCAGATCCGCCGCCATGGAGACGGGATCGTCGCGGGGTCGCGCCTTCGTCGCGTACAGCCGCTCGACCGCAGGGCCTTGAAACGGATCGACGGCGAGGCCGTACACGGTATCCGTCGGATAGACGACGAGCCCGCCTCCGCCGAGAACGCCCCGAATCCGATCCAACGCCTTCGCGTCGAGAAGGTACTTCGTCCCCAAGGACTGCGCAACGATCGTCATCGACACGTCGACGCCAAACGGCCGAGCGGCTAAAGGCTTTCGCGCCTCAGAGGAACAGGAGATACGCGAGTGGGCCGGTCGGGTCCGTCGAAGGCGCGTACGAATCGAGCCGCAGACCCTTGGCTTGCGCCATCTTCGCGATGATCGCCCGAGTAAACGGGGCGGATTCCTCGGATTGTTGGAGAGCGACCAGGGGCACGAACGCGGCTTCACTCACTTCATGCCGGTCCGGCTCGGCGGCGCCCGACTCATACGCCATCGAGAAGACGAGGAACGTGTCGTTTGCGGTATTCGTCACGCGGTTGCGGACCGCAAGCAGGGGTCCCGCGCGGCCGACGACGTTCGTCTCTTCTTTCACTTCGCGTTCAACCGCCTGAACGACCGACTCGCGCGGCTCGACGTATCCGGAGGGAATCGTCCAGAGGCCCTTCGAGGGACCGTAGGTTTTCCGCACGACGAGGAGGCTCCCCTCCCGGACAAGGAACCCGCCGACTCCCACGGTGATGGGACGGGTCGCGACGCTCCGGTCCATGGGTTCCCCCAGGTCCTTCAACGAGATGGCTTTTATTCCTCGCCTCAATCTCCCGCGGCCGGGTTGACCATGCAGAGGAAAGTCACGTTCACGCCTCGACGTTCCTTACGTAAGGCGTGGTCCCTCGGGAGCTTCGATGTTTCCCCGGACGGTCGTCGCCTCGCTTATTCGGCGAACAAAGGCGAGCAATGGTCGGTCTACGTGATGGACCTCGTTGCGCACCGGGAGAAGACGCTCGTCAAGTCGGACCAGTCGGTCTTGCATCCGGAGTTCTCACCGGACGGGAAGTGGCTCGCGGTCCAATCCGACTTCGAGGGCGACGAGAACTTCAACATCTACGCACTGCCGGCGTCGGGCGGACCCTCCCGCAAGGTGACCGACACGGCTTGGGACAGCGCGTCTCCGCGGTGGTCCCCCGACGGCCGGCGAATCGCCTTCATCTCGAACCGGGACCGGGATCGGGATAACGTCTTTATCGTCGATGCGGCGGGAGGGGAATCGAAACAACTCACGAACGTGGACGACATCGTCACGGAGATCGCGTGGCGACCCGACGGAAGGAGCCTCGCCTTCTCCGCGGGCATCGGCTTCCTCGATTACGTCGGGCTTGTGGACCTCGAGGGCCGTATGGAGCGAATCGTCGCATTTCCGGATTCGGAGAACTCGATCGGAGGGGACCTCGGCAGTCCGGCGCCTTGGTCGCCCGATGGCCGGGAACTCGCCTTCGTGTCGAACGTCCACGACCACGTGGACATCGGAGCGCTCGACATGGCGACCCGGCACGTGCGGTGGCTCGTCGAGAACCGCTGGGACAAGACGATGGCTCTCTGGTCCCCCGACGGAAAGACGATCGCGTTCCTGGAGAACCACGACGGGAACGTGCAGCTCAAGACCGTGGCTCCAGGCGGCAAGCGAGCGCGGGCGGTTTCACCCGCGAAAGGGACTGCGAATCGGGCGACGTGGCACCCGGACGGCAAGGGACTGTTCTACGTGCACTCCACGTTCACGCAACCCGAGCGGTTGGTGCTGCGACGGGGCCAGCGGACGCAGACGGTCATCGACAGCCTTCGGGGGAGACTCCCCTCGGACGAGCTCGTCGAGGGACGCCTTGTCCGATACCGAAGCTTCGACGGCCGTGAAATCCCCGCCTGGCTCTTTGTCCCACCGAAAACCCGCTCGCGTCGCGCAGCGGTCGTGTATCCGCATGGCGGCCCGGAGTCGCAGACCCTCAACGACTGGGACCTGGGATATCAGTTCCTCGTCGCCGAGGGATTCACGGTCCTCGCTCCGAACTACCGAGGCGGCACCGGATACGGCCGCGCATGGCGGCGGATCAGCGACCGCGACCTCGGCGGCGGGGACATGAAGGACATCATCGCGGGCGGACGGTGGCTCATCGAGACCGGAAAGTGCGCTCCGGATCGACTCGGCGCGATCGGCATCAGCTACGGCGGGTACTCCGTCGCCCACGTCCTAGAGCAGGCCCGCGACCTGTGGGCCGTGGGCGTCAGCATCGTAGGGTACTTCAATTGGGTGACCGCCACGACGAACGAGCGAGGCTACCTGCAGCGTTACGACCGCCAGAAGATGGGTCACCCCGACAAGGACGCGGACTTGTTCCGGAAGTTTTCGCCCATCCACTACCTCGACCGCATCCGCGCACCCGTTTTCTTCACCGGTGGCGCGCATGATCCCCGATGTCCCGTATCGGAGGCGCGTGCGATGGTCGAGGAGATGAAGAAAACCGGGAAGGTCGTGGACTACCTCGAATTCTCCGATGAGGGCCACTGGCCTCGGAAGAAGTCGAACCAGATCACGCTCTACGAACGGACCACGGCTTGGCTGAAGCAATACCTGCCCGACCGATGAGCCTCACAGGCTCGCGCGGATGGCCTTGAGCAGCCAATCCATGATGTCGGGATCCGACTGGGTACCCATCATCCCGATGCGAATCGTCTTGCCACGGAGCGGTCCGAGCCCCCCCGAAATGTAGATGTTGTGTTCGTCACGAAGCCTGCGAACGAGGCGGTTGGCGTCCACGCCGTCCGGGGGCGAGAAGCATGCGACCGTGTTTGACAGGAGTCCGGCGGGGCCGAGCGGCTGAAATCCGAGCTCCCCTAGACCCGCTCGCAGTCGGGCCGCGCCTCTCGCGTGGCGAGCGATCCGGGCCTCGAGGCCTTCTTCCTTCAAGAGCGAGAGCGCCCGGTGGAACGCGTAGAAGAGATTCGAGGAAATCGTCGTCGGCGTTGGATGCCACTCGCCCCATTCCGTTTCGTAGCGGGCCCATGTGTACAGGTTGAGGTACCAACCCTCGACGGTTTCTGGATTCGTGGATTCCCACAAGGACGGGGCGACGGCGACGGGAGAGATGCC
>WNEY01003719.1_pt1 | contig 11498 bp, 7 predicted proteins | sample 5400531 | NCBI WGS metagenome assembly WNEY01 (sample SAMN13153338, study PRJNA577476) | soil metagenome | isolation source: 200 cm saprolite under Douglas fir tree site 1 | place: USA:California | collected 2015-04-18
GAATTCCTGCGCTGGGAACACGCCACCCTGGCGCTGTGCGAGCGGCTGGGCGTGAACGCTCTCGACCAGCCGGACGTGGAAGCGGCGAAGGCGTTCGCGCGCGCCGAGCTGGAGCGGCCGCGGGGAACGCGAGCGGCTCTCCCGCGAACCCTGTCACCGCAGGCGCTGCGCCAGGCGGCGCGGCCGGGGGACTACGTGGCGATCCTGGCCTACTTGCCGCCGCGCCCCGCGATCACGACCGCCCTGGAGCAGGTGCGCGTCGCGTGGGGGAAGGCGCTGGGGTGTGTCGCTACGGCCGCCTTCGGCCCGCGCTACCTGCACTCGACGGGCCAGCTCCACAAGGGCGGCCCGAACACCGGGTTGTTCCTGGTCGTCACGACGGAGGATGCGGAGGACGTGGAGCTCCCCGAGATGGGGCGCAGCTTCGGCGAGGTAAAGCACGCGCAGGCGCTCGGGGACGTCCGGGCGCTGCTCGCGAAGCAGCGCCGGGTCGCGCACGTGCACCTCGCGCGCCCGGAGGAGCTGGGGCTGCTGGGCCGGATCTAATTCCCGGGGGCGAGGCGCAAGGCGCGGCGCGGCGTGGGCACGCGCTCGCGCGGGCGCACGCTCGTCCAGATTTCGGCGTTCAGCGTTGCTTCGTCGGCACGGTCAGGGCCTGCCAGGTCGCGCTCGGGGATGCGGGAGCGGAAGGCGACCGGGTTACGCTCGTCGAGCCGCCACCGCGCGGGCAGCGAAGCGTAGGGTGCGAAGTCCGGCCGCCGGTCGAAGGCATTCCACAGGGGGGCGGCGCCGGCATCGTATTGGCTGAGGGGGCCGACTCCCAGCAATAGACCGATCGTGCGCACGACGGAGCTGGTCGTGTAGAACATGCTGTCCACCGCGCCGCGGCGCGCCCAGGGCGACGCCACGATGAGCACGGAGCGGTGCGCGTCCACGTGGTCGGGGCCGCTCTGCGCGTCGTCCTCGAGCGCAAACAACGCCAGGGAGCGCCACGCCGGGGAGCGCGACAGCCGCGCCACCACGCGGCCCAGGGCGAGGTCGTTGTCGGCGACCATCGCGCGCGGGGTGAGCTGGCCGGCGCTGCGGCCCTCGGTGTGGTCGCGCGGCAGGTACAACACCACGAGGTCGGGGAAGCGGCCCTGACGATCCCAGCTGTCCACCGAGTCGGCGAACAGGCGCGCGCGCAGGGTGTCCGCGATCGCGAGGTCCCATCCAGGGTAGTTGGGGGCCGTAATCCCTTTGAGCCCGCTGATCTTCGAGTCGTAGTGGTGCACGGAGTCCGCGTCGGTGAACTCGCCGAAGTTGACCACCCACAGCCCCTTGCGCCGCGCCGCGTCCCAGAGATACGCGCCGCGCGGGTTCTTCAGGTCCTCGCCGTCCTCGAGGTTGTCGTTGCGGCGGCCGCCGTACATCGCCGGCCACGTTTTTTCGTTGTAGTCGCCCGCGAAGGCGCGGGTGGACCACTGGTGGCCGTCGGCGCTGACCTCGCCGTCCACGTAAAAGTTGTCGCACAGCACCCAACGCCGGGCGAGCGCGTGGGCGTTCGGGGTCACGCTGTCGTTGAAGATGGCGAGCGCCGCGTCGCCGTTCCCCGCCGGCACGTCGCCCAATACCTGGTCGTAGGTGCGGTTCTCGCGGATGACGTAGACGACATGCCGAATAGTCGGACGGACGGACTGTCGGACCGTCGGACGGATCTGCGGGTTCGAGTAAGGGCTCAGCGCGTACACCTGCCGAGTGAACTTGGCCAACGCGGCCGAGTCCGGCACAGGGATGATCGACACTGAGCCGGTGATCAGGTTGCCGACGTACTTGCCGTCGGCGTTGGCCGCGGAACCCTGTCCCTTGCCGTTGGCGACGTAGAGCGTGCGGCCGTCGGCGGCGACGGCCACCGCGGTGGGATACCAGCCGGCGGGAATGAGGCCCACGACGCGCATCGCGCGAGCGGAGAGCCGCACCACGGCGACGGCGTTGTTCCCGGCCATCGCGACGTACAGGGTCCGGCCGTCGGGGGCGAGGGCAAGCGCGTTGGGGTCGCTGCCCACGGGAGCGCGCGGTGCCAGGGCGACGGTGAGCTGCTCCAGCACCCGGCCCGTCGCCAGGTCCACACGCGCCACGCCGTTGGCGCCCGCGAGGGCGACGAACAGCTCGCGGCCGCGCAGGGCCAGCGCCGACGGATGCGGGCCCACAAAGAGGTCGGACGGTCGGACCGTCGGATGGTCGGACAACTTGATGATCGACACCGTCGAGTCGCCCCAGTTGCTGACGTAGACGTGAGTCGAGTCGGCGACGACGGTGTACGGCTTGTGCCCGACAGCGATCGCGGCGCGGCGCTGCAACGTCGCCGCATCGATCAGGTAGACCGAGTCGTTGAGATTGCCCACGGCCGCGACGAGGCCGCGACCGGGCACGACGGCGAGACCGCCCACGAACACCCTCGTCATCGAGTCGCCGAGCACCGCCGAGTCGGCGGTCCACGCCGCGCCGCTGGGGACGAAGCGGTACACGCGGTTCGTCACGCCACCGCTCGCCCACAGCGTGTCCCCCGCGCGGGCCAGTCCCAGCCACGCTGCGCGCAGCGGCACCAGCCACGTCACCGCCGCGGACTCGGGGGCGATCCCCATGAGGCCGTTCGCGGCGTAGCCGTCGTTGGTGACCGCCAGCGAGCCGTCGCCGAGCACGACGAGGTTCAGCGGCAAGGTGCCGACGGGGACCTGGCGGCCGGCGGGGTGGATGCGCCAGCCCGAGGGCAGGAGCACGTCGCCCCCCGCGAGCGCACCGGGCACGAGGCGTCGCGCGGCGACCGCCGCCGCGAGCGTCGCCGGGATGAGGAGCCAGAGGTATTTGCGCATGGGGGCGAATATCCCCTGGCGCCGGGCGCCGGGGAAGGGCAACCTTGCTCGCCGATGAGCAGTCTCGTCTTTCACCTGATCGCCCATACGCACTGGGACCGCGAGTGGTATCTGCCGCGCGCGGCCTTCCACGCGCGCCTCGTGCCGGTGCTGGACGACCTCGTCACGCGTCTCACCGCCGACCCTGCCTACCGAAGCTTCCTGCTCGATGGCCAGACGATTCTGCTCGAGGACTACGTGCGGGCCCGGCCCGACCGCGAAGCCGACGTGAAAGCCCTGGTGAAAACCAACCGCCTGCAGGTGGGCCCCTGGTACGTTCTGGCCGACGAGCAGATCCCGTCCGGGGAGTCGCTGGTGCGCAACCTGCTGTACGGCGCCGCCGATGCCGACCGCTGGGGCGGGCGCAGCGAGGCGTTCTACTCCCCCGACGCGTTCGGTCACCCGGCCGTATGGCCGAGCCTGGCGCGGGAGTTCGGGATCCGCGCCGGCGTGCTGTGGCGCGGGCTCGGCGGCGAGCCGGGACAGGAGCGCGACCTGTATCGCTGGCGCGGGCGCGACGGCCAGGAGGCGATTGTCTGGCACCTGTCCCCCGAGGGGTACGAGATCGGCGCGGCGCTCTCGGCGGATGCGGAGCGGCTGGCGGCGGCATGGCCGCCGGTTCGTGAGGCGCTGGTCGCGCGGGCGGCGTCGAAGCACGTCGCGGTGTTCGTCGGCGCGGATCACCACGCCGCGCATCCGGACCTGCCGCGCCTGCGCGACCTGCTCGCGGCGCTGGAGCCCGACTACGCTGTGCGGATCTCGCGGCTCGACGAATTCCTCTCGCTGGCGGCGGCCGATGCCGCGAAAGCCGCGCCGCTCGCGGGAGAGCTGAGATGGTCCTACCGCTACGCTTGGACGCTGCAGGGCGTGCACGGGACGCGCGCGCCGCAGAAGCGCCGTCACGCCCGCGTGGAGCTGTGGCTGGAGCGTCACGCGGAGCCGCTCGCGGCGCTGGCCCGGCGCCACGGCGGCGCCGATCGCCGGCCGCTGCTGGAGACCGCGTGGCGTACGCTGCTCGCCTGCCAGTTCCACGACACGATCGCCGGCTGCGTGAGCGACGCGGTGACGGCCGAAGCGGAGACGCGGCTGGCCGCGGTCGAGAGCTGTGCGCAGGAGATCGCGCGCGCCTCCCTCGACGAGTTGGCGGGTCACGATCCCGACGCCGCCCGCGAGCGTGCGGAGGACGCGGCGCCCGCCCTGGTGCTGTGGAATCCGGCGGCCCGGTCGCGCGGCGGCGTGGTGATCGCCGACGCCGTGTTCTTTCGTCGCGACGTCATCGTAGGGCCGCCGGCGTCCCGGCAGCCGCGCGTGGGGCCGGGCTACCGCGCCTTCGCGCTCGCGGGTCTGGACGCGCGGCCGATCCCCGTGCAGGTGCTCGACCGCCGCCCGGCGCTGGAACGGCGCGACGCCGTGCGTCACTATCCTGACCAGGATGAGGTGGACACCGTGCGGGTGGCGTTTCGCGCCCCCCCCGTGCCGGGGCTGGGGTGCGCGGCCCTCACGGTGGGCGGGCCGGTGCGGATGTCGGATGCGGATCGAGTCGAGACGCGGGGCCGCACGCTTGCCAATCGGCTGGTGGAGGTGACGCTCGAAGCGACGGGGGCGCTGGCCCTGCACGATCGCCGCGGTGGCGAGCGATTCTTCGACGTGCTGCGATTGGAGGACGGCGGCGATGCCGGCGACACCTACACCTATTGCCCGCCGCTGCATGATCGCATCCGGCGCAGCGGGGGGCCGATCGCGGTCCGGCGGCTCGCTTCGGGGCCGCTGGTCGCCGCGCTGGAGGCGCGCTGGACCCAGGGCCGGCAGTACGCCGCCCGGCTGGTGGTGGTCCTGCACGCTGACAGTCCCGTGATCCGCTGCGTGCTGCATCTCGACAACGCTGCTACCGATCACCGTCTGCGTGCCCGCGTGCCGACGTCGCTGGCGGGCGTGCCCGCCGTGGCGGGAGCGGCCTTCGGGGTCGAGTCGCGACCGCCCGTGACGGCGGAGCCCGCCGAGGTTCCGCTGGAGACTCCGGTGCGCACGGCCCCCGCGCACCGCTTCGTCGCGGCGGCCGAGGGGAAGCGCGGCCTAGCGATTTTGGCCCCGGGGTTCTTCGAGTACGAGTGGACCCCCGGTGGGGATCTCCTTGTGACACTGCTGCGCGCCGTGGGCCAGCTCTCGCGCGGCGATCTGCCGGCACGCCGGGGACACGCCGGCTGGCCGACGCCGACCCCCGGCGCCCAGTGTCTGGGGCTGGAGCGGATCGAGCTCGCGATTGTGCCCGTAACGGCGGAAGACGTGGACCGCGGCGACCGGCTCCCCGAGCTCTGGGAAGACGCGTTTCTGCCGGTGCGCGGGCGCTGGCTCCGGGACGCCGGGCCGGTGGCGATCCTGGGCGGCGAGATCGTGCTCGAGGGACCGGGGCTCGTCCTCTCCGCGGTCAAGCCGGCGCAGAACGGTTCGGGGCTGGTGTTGCGCTGCTACAACGCGACGGGGCGGGAAGCGGCCGGCGCGTGGCGCTTCACCGAAGGCGTCAAGACGGCGCACCGCGTGCGCGCCGACGAGCGGGAGTCTCAGGCGCTCGTGCTCGAGCACCGCGGGCGCACGCTGCGCTTCGTGGCGAAGCCGTACGAGATCATCACGATCCAGATTACGTAACGCGGAATGTGGGTGCGGAATGCGGAATGAACCAAGCGAGCGACATATCAGCGTTGCGCGAAGCGCACGCTACTTCGTTCTGGGAGATCCGTCACAGGCGGCGGAGATCTGGTTCGTGTGTCACGGCTACGGGCAGCTGGCGGCGCGGTTTCTCAAGCGGTTCGAGCCGATCGCGGAGGGCCGGCGGCTCGTGGTCGCCCCCGAGGCCCTGTCCCGCTTCTACGTGGGCGACGGGGAGCACCGCGAGCAACCGGTCGGCGCCACCTGGATGACGCGCGAAGACCGCCTGCACGAGATCGCCGATTATGTGAAGTACCTGGACGCGGTCCATGCGGAGGTCGTAGGCGGCGCTGCCGCCGACGTTCGCGTCCGCGCGCTGGGGTTCTCGCAGGGGGCGGCCACGGCGAGCCGCTGGGCGGCGCTGGGGACGGTGCGTCTGGATGATCTGGTGCTGTGGGGAGGGGAATTACCGCCGGATCTCGATCTCGCGGGCGCGGCGGAGCGGCTCCGGCGGCTGCGCATCACGATCGTGGCAGGCAAGAACGACCAGTACATCACGCCGAAGGTGCTCGCCGGGATCGAGCGGCGGCTCACCGAAGGGGCGATTCCGTTCCGGACGCAGACGTTTCCGGGCGGCCACGAGATCGACGACGCGGTGCTCGGACAGCTGGCGGGCGGCTAGCGCTTCACCGCCCCCGGGTCCAGGGCGTCGCGCAGGGCGTCGCCCAGGAGCGTGCACGCGACCACGACGAGCACCAGCGCGAGACCGGGCGCCGTTGCGACCCACGGGGCGTTGACCAGCGTGTCCCGCCCCGAGGCGATCATGCTGCCCCACGAGGCCGTGGGGGGCTGGACGCCGAGCCCCAGGTAGGACAGGCTGGCTTCGAGCAGGATCGCGTTGCCGACGCCCAGTGCCGCCGCTACGATCACGGGTGTCACGGCGTTGGGCATGATATGCCGCCACAGCACGCGGGCGCGGCCGGCGCCGAGCGCCCGCGCGCCTTCGACGAACGGCCGGACCGCCAGTCCCCGGACTTCGCCGTGCACCAACCGCGCGATCGGCATCCACCCCGTGACCCCCAGCACGCCGACCACCAGCGCGGCGCTCGGCTGCCACAGCGCGGCGAGCAGCAGCAGCAGTACGATGCGGGGCAGGGCAAGCGCGAAGTCGGTAAGGGCGAGCAGGGCGGTCGACAGCCAGCCGCGCACGAAGCCCGCCGCCGCGCCGACAGCGGTGCCGATCGCCACCGAGATCAGCACAGCGAGCAGTCCCACGCTGAGGGAGATCCGGGCCCCATAGACGAGCCGGGTCCACACGTCGCGCCCGAAGCGGTCGGTCCCCAGTGGGTGGAACGTCCCGTGGAGATCGGCGGTGAGCGGCGGCAGGAACCGCGTGGCGACGATATCGCGCTGCGCGTTGGGGTCCCCGCTCGTGACGAGCGGGGCGGCGATGGCGGCGATCCCCACGGCGGCCAGGACGGTGAGCCCGAACAGGGCGCGGCGATCGCGGAGTCGCATCATGCCTCGCTCCGCACGCGCGGGTCGACCCAGGCGGCGAGGACGTCGGCGAGCACGTTGCCCGCGACGACGAGCAGGGCGCTGACCGCCGTCGCGGCCATCACCACGGGGTAGTCCCGGCCCTGAACCGCCTCCACCATCACCCGGCCGACGCCGGGCCACGCGAACACCGTCTCGACGAGCACGGCCCCCGAGAACAGGGCCGGAAGCGAGAGGCCGAGCAGGATGAGCATCGGGCCCAACGCGTTGCGGAGCACGTGCCGGGCCAGCACGCGAAACTCGGACACACCTTTGGCGCGGGCCACCGCGACGAACGGCTGCGCCAACACGTCGAGCATCGCGCCGCGCGCGAAGCGCGCCGTCCCCCCCACGCCGATCAGCGTCAGGGTGAGCAGCGGGAGCGCCAGATGGCGCAGCTGGTCGCCGATCCGCGCCCAGCCGCTGAGAACATCGGCGTCCATGCCGCCGGCACCGAAGGCGGGCAGCACGCGCAGCCAGTAGGTGAACACCATGATGAGCATCAGCCCGAGCCAGAATCCGGGGAGGGCGAAGAGCGTGACGCTCGCCACCGAGAGCGTCGTATCGAGGCGCGCGCGGCTGCGCGCGGCCTGGAGCGCGCCCACGAACAGGCCCAGCGCGTACGAGAGCAGCAGGGAGAGCGCCACAAGCCGCGCCGTCGCGGGCCACGCGGCGCGCAGCATCGCGCCCACCGGCCGCCCGGTGGCGATGCTCGTCCCCCAATCGCCGCGGGCGAAGCGACGGAGCCAGGCGGCGTATTGCACCGCCAGGGGGCGGTCGAGCTCCAGGGCGTGCCGCAGAGCCACCACCTGCTGGGGGGCGGCTGTGGGCCCGAGCAGCCGCTCGGCGGGATCGCCGGGGGCGGCGTGCAGCAGCAGGAAGGTGAGCGTGACGACACCGGCGACGACCGCAGTCCCGGCGAGCGCGCGCTGCCACAGCGTGCGCAGCATCGGCTCGAATCTCGCGCGGCCCGCCTCGCGCCGCTAGAATCCACGCGTGCGACGACGGACGGCCGGGACGCTGCTCGCGCTCGCGGGGCTGTGGGGGTGCGGCGCCGCCGGCGCCGCCCGTCGCGGCGCCACCGTGCTCTTCGCGTCCGGCGCCGACCTGCAGAGCGCCAATCCGCTGGTCACGCTGCTCCCGCTCGCCCGGCAGGTGCAGAAGTTCGCCCTGCTCACCACGCTCGCCCGCTACGACTCCACCATGACGCCGCGTCCCTATCTCGCCCGGGACTGGCGGTGGTCGCCGGATCGGCGCGAGCTGACTCTGCACCTGCACGGTGGGGTGCGATGGCACGACGGCGTTCCTACGACCGCGCGGGACGTCGTCTGGACGCTCGACGCCGCCCGGCATTCCGTGACGGGATACCCACGTTGGAACGACGTGACGCCGGTCGCCGCCGTGCGCGCGCCGGACGAGTCCACCGTGGTGCTGCGGTTCGGCGATGCCCAGCGCGGCTTCCCCGACGTGCTCACCGACTTGGCGATCCTGCCGGCGCACCTGCTCGACTCCGTTCCGCACGCCCGTCTGCGCGAGGCCGCGTGGAACGCGCGCCCCATCGGGAACGGACCGTTCCGCTTCGTCACCTACGAGCCGCACCGCCGCTGGGTGTTCGTCGCGAACCCGGATTTTCCGGCGGCGCTGGGCGGCCCGCCGCGCCTGGAGCGGTTCATCGTCGTCGTCGTGGACGAGCCCACGGCCAAGCTCGCGGCGCTGGTCGCGGGGGAGCTCGACTTCGCCGGCATCACCGCCGCGCACACGGCCTACGTCCGCCGCGACCCGGATCTCGCGGTGCTCGACTACCCCACGATCCAGCCGTACGGTCTCGTCTTCAACACCCGCCGCGCGCCGTTCGACGATCCCAAGCTGCGGCTCGCCGCCGCGCTGGCGATCGACCGCCGGGAGATCGTGGACGGCTACGCGTTCGGCTTCGCGTCCATCGCGGACGGTCCGGTGCCCCCGCTCTTGCCGCAGTATCTCTCCGTCCCCCGGTTGCCCACCGCGCCCGACTCTTCGCGCGCCCTGCTCGCGGGCCGGCGGCCCCGCTTCGAGATCCTCAGTGTGGGGAGCGGCGAGGGCGCGCTGGAGCAGATGCTGCAGGCGCGGCTCGCGGCCGTCGGCTTCGACGTCTCGATCCGCCTGCTCGAGCTGTCGGCGTTCAACGACCGTGTGTACGGGCAGCGCCACGACTTCCAGGCGGCGGTGATGAGCATCCCCGGCGACCCCGGGCTCGGCTACCTGCAACCGATCGGCAACCTGACCGGCATTCCCGTCCCGCGCGACCCGGCGGCCGCGCAGCGGCTGTTCGCGGAGCGCCTGCCGGTGGCGTGGCTGTATCACCCGCGCGGCGTGAACGGCATGAACCGGCGCGTGCAGGGCGTGACGATGGACCTGCGGGGCGAGCTCGTGACCCTGAGCCGCTGGTGGACCGCGCCGTGAGCCGTCGCGAGCTGCCGACGACGTACCGTGCCGAGGCGCCGGTGCGCCTCGACCTCGCCGGCGGCTGGACGGACGTGCCGCCGTTCTCGGCGCGCGAGGGCGGGGTCGTCGTCAACGCCACGATCGGCCTGCGCGCCCATGCGGAGCTGACGTTCGGCGGCGCGTTGATCCGCCTCGTGGCCGAGGACCTGGGCCAGCAGCTGGAGTGCGCCGACTCGGGCGGCCTGGTGCTCGATGGCCGGTTGAACCTCCACAAAGCCGCCTTGCGGATGTTTCCGGTCACCGGCCGCTTCACGCTCACCACGCGCGCGGACGCGCCGCCCGGCTCCGGGCTCGGGACCTCAGGGGCGCTCGACGTCGCGCTCATCGCCGTGCTGGCGGCGGCGCGCCAGGAGCGACTCGAGGCGCGGGAGACCGCCGAGCACGGCTGGCACCTCGAGACGCAGGAGGCCGGGATTCCCGGCGGCAAACAGGACCAGTTCGCCGCGGCGCTGGGAGGCGTCAACCGGCTGACGTTCCGCGATCCCGACGTGGGCGTGGAACCGGTCACGCTCGATGCCGCGTTCGTGGCGGCGCTGGAGCGGAGGACCGTGCTGTGCTACACGGGACACTCCCGGGTCTCCGGCGACACGATCGCGCGGGTCATGGCGGGCTACGAGCGGGGCGATCGCGGCGTCACCGGCGCGCTGCGGGCGATGAAGGACATCGCCGAACGCATGGCTGACGCGCTCCGCGCGGCCGACGTCGTGCGCGTCGGCGCGCTGCTCAGCGAGAACTGGGAGCGGCAACAGCAGCTCGATCCCGGGATGCGCACCGAGGAGATGGCGCGCCTCGAGGCGGCAATGGCGGGGGCCGGCGTGCTCGGCGGCAAGGCGGCCGGCGCCGGCGCGGGGGGCACCATGTTCTTCCTGACGGGGGAGGACCCGCGGCCCGCGGCGGCGGCGGCGCGCGCCGTCGGGGCGACGGTGTTGCCGATGGCCTGGGCGCGCGAGGGAGTCCGCGCGTGGTGACGGCGGAGCGGCTGGCGGAGCGGCGCAGGGAAATCGCGGCATCGGCGGACCTGCAGCGCCTGTTTGCGCACCTGACGGAGCGCGCCGCTCCGCTGCTCGCGCGGCTGCCGACCGTGCCCGAGCACAAGGCGCTGCTCTCGATGGACGGGGGCGTGTGCCCGAAGGATGGGACGACGCTCGTGTTCGACCCCTGGAGCCCGGACGCGCACCGCTGCCCGCGGTGCGGCGAGGTGGCCCGCGGCATCCGCCACGACCGCGCCTGGGCGAAGTACCAGCACCTGTGGCTGGCCGAGCGGGCGGCCCACCTCGCCGCGCTCGCCGCCCTGGGAGACGCACCGGCCGCAGGGGCGCGGGCGCGCGACATCCTCTCGGCGTACGCCGCGCGCTACTTTCGGTATCCCAACGCCGACAACGTGCTCGGCCCGAGCCGGCTGTTCTTTTCGACCTACCTCGAATCCCTGTGGGTGCTGAATTACCTGAGTGCGGCCTGGCTGCTGCGCGTGGCGGGAGCGCTGGACGAGGCGTCGGCGCGGGGCGTCAATATCGTCGCCGACGAGGCCGCGACGCTGATCGGCGACTTCGACGAAGGCTTCTCGAACCGGCAGACCTGGAATAACGCCGCCCTCGCCGCGATCGCCGTGTGGTTCGAGGACGAAGGGTTGGCGCGACGCGCCATCGAGGAGAGCACCGGGCTGGTGCAGCACCTGCGCGGCTTCCGCGCCGACGGCATGTGGCACGAGGGAGAGAACTACCACCTGTTCGCGCTGCGCGGGCTGCTCACCGGTGCGGGGTGGGCGGCGCTCGCCGGGCTCGACTTTTTCGCCGACGAGAAGATGCGGGAGCGCGTCGTCCGCGCGCTGCTCGCCCCGGCGCGGAGCGCGCTCCCCGATTTCACCTTTCCGGCCCGCAAGGACTCACGGTTCGGGATCTCGCTCGCGCAGCCGATGTACGTTGAGACGTGGGAGGTGGGGCTGGGACG
>WNEY01003720.1_pt1 | contig 11497 bp, 10 predicted proteins | sample 5400531 | NCBI WGS metagenome assembly WNEY01 (sample SAMN13153338, study PRJNA577476) | soil metagenome | isolation source: 200 cm saprolite under Douglas fir tree site 1 | place: USA:California | collected 2015-04-18
TCGCCGACATTCCCGCGAAATCAAAACTCGAGCAGGAAGAAATCTTCGGACCAGTGCTCGCGGTCATCAAAGCCCGCGGCTTCGACAACGCGCTCGAAATCGCCAACGACACGCAGTTCGGGCTGACGGGCGCAATCTACACCAAATCGCGCGACAAGATTGAACGCGCCATCCGCGACTTCCATGTGGGCAACTTGTACATCAACCGCAAATGCACCGGGGCCATGGTGGGCGCACATCCTTTCGGTGGATTCAACATGTCCGGTACCGACTCAAAATCCGGCGGCCCCGACTATCTTTATTTGTTCACGCAGGCAAAATCGGTCGGGGAGAAGATCGGCTAGCTCTTGAACTTGGTTCTTAAGAGTGCCCCTCCGTTGAGGCTGATCAAATGATCGGGTTCCGAGGCGCACCAGGCGAATGAGTCCCACGCCAAGCGTGGTAAACAGCGACGAAAAATATCAGAGCCACGGTCCATGAACGCCGTAACAAAACGGACGTGCTCTCCCGAGAAACCACCATCTGCCGCGATTGCGAGCAAAAGCCGCTTGCGAGCTTCATCAATAGGGCCATCGCTCGCGACGACCTCTACGAAGACTAAATAGAACTCTGTTCCAACATCAGCCAGAATCATGTCGGGAAGGGTCTTGCTCGGATCGATTTTCAAGCCGATCTTCTGTGCGAGAGCGTCGTCGCGGAAAACTACTCTATTGCCACTTTCACTGATCCAAATGACTGCCGGTTGAATTAGAAATCGGCGACCGAACTCTCGTGTCGTAAAGCGAATTCTTCGTCGAGGAGAGTGCGGGCGATCTCCACCTGCCGGCGCTGGACAGCTTCATCACCGCCCCTGTAATCCGAATTCGCTTTGCTCATTATGCCCTGCGGAGCTTGTGTCAAAGAGTCCCCTGTCGGGTCGAGAGCGAGGCGCAGGGCTTGCCGGATGGTGGTGACTTGCTCGCGCGTCAGATCGTACGACCGACTGTCGCCCTGGATCGCGGTACCAAACTTCTCGCCGAATTCTGCGGCGTGGAAATCAATTCGTGTGACGTGACCAGTCCTGGAGTTTTTCACGTCGAACACGTCGGCGACCGAAGTCGCATTAAGCATCCGGTCGCGGGCCTGCTTCGCCGCACTCCGCGGAGTACGGGCGTCCTCGTCAATTTCCCATCGGACTCGGAACTCGGGCATTTTGTCCCTCTCAACGGCGGTTATCCCGGTTCCCATCATTGCGGCGGCTGTCCGGGTGGCAGCTTGATCAGCTTATTCGGCCATGGGGTACGCTAGCAGATTCAATGAGCGTTCACAAATCGTAAGGTACGGTATGCGGAGTCGTAATGCCATTAGGCGTCTTAAGTGGCCTAAGTTGGGTAGTCGCCTCAGAACATGATGCTCCAGGTCGGATAAATGCCCCTTGCTCTCCCGAACAGCTCTTGAAGGGTTAACTCCAAGTATTGGGCTGTGGCAGTATTGACGAGGATGAACTTGAAACGCTGTTTAAGGTTTTGAGCAACAAGTAATTCCGCTGTGGTCAGGGCAAAGAAGTAGCCTTTGAAGTCCTCAGGCAGCTTGCGACTGCTCGACTTTATTTCACAAAGGACAATCTTGTCGAGGTTCTGCTCGACATCGCTGGCATCATCTAGATTCACCGTCCCAGCCAGCTTAACCACATCGAACGCCTTGCCGTAGACGACGAAATTTTGCCGCGCAAACTCGACTAGTAAGAGCCTCTTTTGCTTGGCCGTCGGCACGACAAAGCCAGAGTTGCTTCGCAACAGAATCTGCGCCGCCCTCTTGGCGGTCTGATTACGGCTCGCCTCCGCGAGTGCCGCTTCCGCTAGCGCTTCAATCTCCTCGTCCACCCGGCGCCTTTCCCGGCCCGCGCTTCGAGAGGGGCCTACCGCTGCGGCCCCGGAGTGCTCTCGAAGCGGACAGCCCATCCGGAGGGGCGAATAGGACCGAAGGATGAACCCTTAAGGCGTCGGCGATGCGCCAAATGTTCATCAAACCGACGTTTCGCTCTCCGCGCTCGACGCCACCGATGTAGGTCCGGTGTAGGTTGGCCAGTTCCGCAAGGCGCTCTTGCGAGTACCCGCGATCTTTCCTCACCGCCTTAATCTGCTTCCCAAACGTGATCCTCCGATCCATGAGAGGGGATTGTAAGATCAGTTGTGGGACGGTGTCTGCAGACGATGAGTAGCAGTATTAAGGACTTCGAAAATCGGCTCGAGACCTTCGCGTGTAACCTTCATAGATTACTCGGGGCGGTTAAGAACGAGAGTTGTAACAGGAAGAGTTTGCTTCCACATAAAACGAAAGGGCCGCCCAGTGGGGCGGCCTTCCTTGATGTGTTCACAAGCCAACTCCCTACGGCATCACACCCGCCGGAGGCTGGGGCGCCGTCCCCTGGGTGGTGGCCGCCGCGGCTTCGTTCAAGATCCGGTGATGGATGGTGAACAGCGCCAGCTCCAGCCGGTCCGACACACCGATCTTGTCATACACGTTGCGCAGATAATTTTTGATGACCTGCTCGGTCGTGCCAAGCTGCGTGGCGATCTCTTTATTCTTATAGCCCTGCACAATCAGCGCCACGATGCGCAGCTCTTTCGCGGTGAGGCGGTCGCGCACGCGCAATCCGACCATATCGTTTTCGGTGAGCTCGCTGGGCACCGCCACGTCCTGCACCCAGGTTTCCCCGCGCGCCACTTTGCGCACGCAATCCACCAGGGCCGCACTGGTTACATTACGGTAGACGACGCCATGCGCACCGTTCGCCATATGGCGCTGCGCGCTCTCGCCGGTATCGGCAAGCACCACCACGCGGGTCTTTGCCCGAACCGCCGCCTGCACGATGGCCGCGAAATCGTTGTGAAAGCCCGCCGCCACTACCAGCACCGCGGCGCGGAATTTGTCCAGAGCCATGAACATCTGCTCCGGCGTCTGAGCCTGCGCCACGATGCGCATCTCGTCTTCCACCGCCAGCACCTTGGCGATGCCAGCCCGGAAGATTGCCTGGTTATCAGCCAGAATCAGTTTGAGCATGTTATCTGCGCTCCAAAAAGTTACGCTTCAAAAAGTTAAGTGTTCCTTATGAACTCATAGGAGTCGATCACGCAGGCCACACCTTTGCCGTCTGCGCTCGCTCCCGTGGGATCGGTGCGCACCACGCGCCCCTTGCATTGAATGACAACATTTTCCTGCCCCCCGGTAACGTCAGGCGGCAGCGTGATCTCAAACTCCACCGGCGAGCCAATCTCCAGCGACGCGTCGGCGCGGATGTAAACCCCCGCCGCGCTCAAATTTCCTGTGGTTCCCTTAGAGTCGCCGCTGGCGCTCTCCTTATGTATCTTGATCGGCAATTCCAGCGGAAATCTTTTTCCGGTCCGCGCTTCCGACACAGTGCCTCCTGTTCTCGCGGTTGACCCTTCCTGACTTGCCCCTTCGCTTTCAGCAAACCAAGCCAACGCCATCAGAATACGCTCCTGGCAGCCGGATCACCCACTTTTCCTGCTCATCGGCGTTATATCACGGATGCCACTGCTATAAAAGCCTGATAACGAGTTAGTTAAGGGTAGCACCTAGATTCCCCCTCCCATGCCTGGCTCCGCCCATGCCGAAGTTCTCTCCCGTTTCCCATTGGCTGATGTCAGAGCCAGCCGGCATTAACTTTCCCTGTGAGCGAGGTCGCTCGGGCTTGTCGCAACCTTCCCATGGCTACCGCCTCACCAATTACCCGCTCAACATCCTTCCCCGAGGTTGCTATGTTCTGATGGCTCGTAGTCTTCCAACCCCAGGTGGACCCCGAAGCCTTCAGGTGGGTTTAAGACGTTGCAGTTTCCTGCACCAAGTCCTTCGACTCCTTGCACGCAGTAAAAAGGGCTGCTAGCATCTGCGCGTTCAAGGGGAAACTGTCGAGAATCCCATTTCGTCGGAGGAAAATGAAATATGCGTAGATTCAGTTTGAGAGTTTTCTCAATCGCGCTTCTGTGTTTCGCGGTATCAACAGCCTGGTCACAATCCACACTTCATATTGGTCCTGGAGCCGGGACCAAGTGCGCGGAAGGTTGCGCCGGAGATCCAAACCTGATCGCCGGAGCCACCAAGGTGGACATCTACCAAACGAGTGCAGGCGCGCCCACACTCTCGCAGCCGGTGCTGATTATTTTCGGCGTGCCGAGCGAATTCGGCAGCCGGCTACCGCTCATGCCGATCATAGGGGTTAAAGCGATCAATCCTTATCCGGGTGGCACAACCACACTGGGCACGGCGGCATTTGCCGCGGGTGGAACGTATGGTTTGATCAATCCAGTTTCCGATGGTTTTTTTGGCACGATGATGCCGGGGCAGGAAGTGTACGGCTTCCTCGGCCTGGGCGGTGCTAATAATTCCAACAGCTTTACCAACTGGTTCGCAGCTGATGACGAATACCTGGGACTGGAGCCGGTCAGCTTTGACATCCACGTTTATGCACTGAGTGCCGATTTAGGACCCAATGGGCTGATCAATGTATATCTGGTGCGGAATGTGCCCAAAGGCACTTTCATCGTCGCTTACGGTCAGGGTGGCGGAAAGAGTTTCTCCGTCCCGTTTACCGAGGCCGGGTTGAAGTGCACTTACTAGCAGGGTGACTCCGGTCCGCCGGAAACTGTTAGACACTAGTTTCAGATAATACCGCGCCTTTACTCATCGAGTGGAGGCGCGGTTTTAGTTGGGTCAACCGGCTTTCGCCGAGTCGGTCGCGAGTACCTGGGCCTCTCGCGGTTTCGCCTGCATGAAATCGCGGAGCGTGAGTTCCAAGCCGCCGAAGTCGGGATGATCGTTGTAACCAATGGTGAAGGCAATGTCGATGGCGTCGCCCGCCAGAAGCGGCGATTGCTGCAGGCGTTCGGCCATGCGCCAACCCAGGGCGTCGAAAACAGTTCTCGGTTCCCGCTGCTCAGTGCTCAGTTGAGCGCCCACAGCGCCAGCTTTCGCGCTGCCAGGAATTACAGCGCCATCTGGATGACAACTCGGAGTGGCGAGGATCGCGACCGCCAATAGTTCTTCTTTGCCGCACTGTTCTTTGGCAAGGCCAGGAGGGAATTCGTGGCCGCCGGTATCCGCTCCCGCCTTCAACTTCAGCTTAATGTGCTTGTCTTTCAGGATTTTGGGAGGCGCGGTGAGGCGCGCGCCGCGCGCCGCAAATGCCGGCTCGTGATTGCCGGTTCCATAAGGCTCCAGTAGACGCAATATCTGAAAGAGTGCGGGAGTGATTTCAGCGAACTCCAGTTCCGCTTCGACATCGAGCACGGGATCGAAATCCGCCGTCGTCAGGCGGGTTCGCGCGAAAGCATCCAGCTCCGCCCGAAGTTGCGACACGTTCGCGGACGGCAGGGAGAATCCACAAGCATGGGAGTGTCCGCCGTAGCGGGTGAAAAGACTGTGCGACGACTCGATCGCGTCGAGCAGGTGAAAGGGGCGGATCGAACGGCCGGAGCCGAAGGCGTCCTCTCCGTCCCGCGAGATAACGATGGCCGGGCGGTGATAGCGCTCAACCACGCGAGTGGCCGCAATGCCGATGACGCCACGGTGCCAGCCCTCGCCATCAACCACGATGCAGTAGGCATCGCACAGCGCGGGATCGCCGCTGATGCGATCGTCGACGGCGCGCAGGATGCGACGCTCTTCTTCCTGCCGCTCGGCGTTAAGCCGGTCGAGTTTCCCGGCTAGAGCGCGCGCGCGCGCCACATCCTTTTCGCTGAAGAGTTCGATCACGTCACGGGCCACATCCATGCGCCCGGCTGCGTTGATGCGGGGAGCAATGCGGAACGCAACTTCGGTGGAGTTGGGCGGCCGTTTGGTGGAAATCTGCGCAACTTCGAGCAGGGCCTTCAATCCGGGATTCACCGCCTTACTCAGCTCCTCGAGGCCCAGCCTGGCGAACACCCGGTTCTCTCCCGTCAGCGGGACGGCGTCTGCAATGGTTGCAATCGCTACAACTTTCATGAACGATCGCAACATGCGCTCCTGATCTTTTGCGGCCAGCCGGCGCTGCATCAATCCCTGGGCGACTTTGAACGCCACACCCGCGCCGCAGAGTTGTTTGTAGGGATACTCGCATCCCGCCTGATTGGGATTGACCACCGCCAGCGCCCTGGGCACGCCGTCGGGTCCGGGCAAATGGTGATCGGTAACGATGAGATCGACCCCGAGCCGCTGCGCAGTCTCCGCCGGCGCAAAGGCGCGAATGCCCATATCCACGCTGATGATGAGGCGAATGCCCGCGGCCGCGGCGCGCTCGATCACATCGTCACGCAGATCGTAGCCTTCGCGGATGCGGTGAGGAACGTGAAAGTCTGCGGCGCCTCCGCAAAGCTCGATCGCGGTCTTCAGAATGATGACCGCCATCGTGCCATCCACGTCGTAGTCGCCATAGATGAGCATCGGCTCTTTGCGCTCGATGGCAGCTTCCAGGCGGTCGACGGCGGCGCGCAGGCCAGTCATTTGCTCGGGCGCATGCAGGTGAGGGATAGAGGGAAAGAGAAAACGCGAAGCGGAATCGGGATCTGTGATACCACGCCGAACGAGCAGACACGCCAACGTATGAATGTGACTGGCTCGCCTGTTGCTGCGCAAGGCTCGGGGACCAGAAAACAGATCAGGCAGGTCGCGGAGCGATAACGCCAACGCCTGCACTCGAAGTGGGTCTTCCGCAGCCAATTCCCAGCGCACGGCTAGCTCTCGTCGTCCTGATCCGATTCGTCGATGGGGATGCCGCCGAAATCTTCCGACATTTCCAGCAGGCGCTGGTAGCGTTCGTACCAGTCGGTGCTGACTTCACACAGAAACATCGATCCCTGATAGGCCCAGCCCAACTGCAGGAATCCGACCTTGCCGACGTGGGCGCGCAGCCAGCGCGCATCTTCGACGTCGTCGCCGTCGGAAAATTCGGAGTGGGTAAGCCGTTGCACCAACTCGTCAAGCTCCTCGCGTTCCAGTTTCCAGGAGTGCATCGTGAGGAAGGGAGCGCCTGCGGTCTTGGCCAGTTCGACGAAATCCTTCCAGCCATCGGGATTCGTGCCCGTCTCCCACATGACGCACTGAACCTCGTCGTAGTCCACGTAGCCGTGGAAGCGGCGCATGCCATGGCCTTCGATAAAGGCGATCATGTCATCTTTGATGATGGTCAGGTCTTCGGGCGTGGGCGACATAGCAAGTCTCGGTAAAGCAGCATTGTATTCTGTTTCGCCCTGAACCTGCCAGCGCGCGGGACAGTTTCCCAACGGCCCGTCAATCGCCCAGAATCGCGCGGCTCGTCCTTCTCGTCCTTCGTTAGAAATGGCGATCGCGAGGACTTCCACGCTTCACCCCTGTGTCGTTCAGGGGGCCTGCTCTGCAGGCGTCGAAGGGACGTCGACCTCGAAGCCATCTTGTTCGGATTCCGTCAAATCATTTTCACAACAAAATCCTTCCCCCGCGATCTTTCCTTGATCATCGGGCAGCCGGGAAGATAAAGGGGTGGATGATTACCCGGCTGCCCCGGGCGCCTAAAATCGGAAAACGATTCCAGCGGACGGTTGCGCCGTGTGCGTCCAGCTATCCGTGTTGAGGGCCCTGAGGCCAAAATCGGCATCTTTGTAAACATAGCCTCTGTACTCACCGCGTAAAGAGAAGTGTTTGGTTAACGTGTAATTGACACCGGCGCCGTACAGAAAGGTACCTCTCGCCTGAGTATCAGCGCCGGCCACGAAGCCGCCAGCGTTGCCGGTTGGATGAAATATCATGCTGCCGCCCCCGCCCAGAACGTAGGGAGTGAACTTGCTGACCGCGAAAGGAAGACTTACAACCACATCCGCAGTGGCTGCGTGTACGTCGGACTGAACTCTCGCAAGACCCCCTCCGGAGAAATACCTCTGGGTATTGCGATCGAAGCCGTAGTTTGCTTCGGCAGAGAGCCAGCGCTTGACGTGATAGCGGTATCCAATGAGAAACCCACCCGTATTGGTGGTTGTCCGGGCGATACCCTGGCCGTCACTATCCTTGGTGAAAAAGCCTGTACCTTGCAGACTGATCTCCGAGCGGTTTTCCTGAGCTGTGGCGCCGACAGTCAAGAGAATGATAAAACCTGCAAACATAATCGCAGTTCGCCGCATAGTGTGACTCCTCCATATTTGAATGTGTGCTGACGATTCCCGCGACCGCGAGGTCGGCAGTGTGAATCGCGTCTTGGAGTCGATACTGGCACTTGAGGTGCCAAAGCTGCTCCCGCGTTGGTTCTGTCCCGAAATACTTGATTGAAGGCAGGTTGCTCAATTGCATTTGCAGGTTTACCGCGTGGCCTGTCAATTGCCTCGACACACGATTTGACAGGTGACAAAGGCTTCGACATTTTGTAGAAGCTTTCTGCGGTGTCACTACATCAGATCAAACGTATCCCGGAACGGGGTAGTCGCTTCTGTGTCATGGCGGTGAATCGCCGATGTGTTCGTAATCGACGTGGTGACGAGCGCAAGAATCCAAGAATCTATGAGCACGTTATCCGTAACCATCTCAGAGGAGTACACGCAGCGCTATGAGGCGCTGCTGCGCGCGACCAACGCGATTGGCACGTGCAGTGATTGTGACGCTGCTGGCGACGTGCTGGTTCAAGCGCTGCGTGAAGTCGTACCTTTTGATTATCTGCAACTTATCGCCTTTGAGAATGACACCAGGACTGTCGGATGGCATCTGCTTTATGCAAATGGCGCAAGGCAGAGGCTGCCTTTGGCAGATGTCGTCGTGGAGAGCACGCCAGTTGAGTGGGTCCACGAATCTCAGCAGGCTCTGGTAACTCCGGATTGGAATGAGGAGACGCGGTTTGCGAAGCATGGCGAATCTCTGAACGATCTGGGCATTGCGTCTACCTGCGTACTGCCGCTGGCCAGGGGACAACGCCGGCTGGGCGTGCTGAGCATAGGCAGATCGCGTTCGGACGCCTATCCCGAAGACGAAGTCCGCTTCCTCTCTCTGGTGGCCGACCAGATTGCGCTAGCGATTGACGCTGCGGTGAACTTCTATTTGTCGCGGCAGACGCAAGAACGGCTGAAGCTTATCCTTGATCTTACGAACCAGGTCGTTTCGAAGTTGAATTTTCAGGAGCTGCTACAGGCAATCTCCGTCAGTGTCCGCCGGGTTATGCATTGTGATGCCGCAGGAATTATGCTGCCCGAACCGGACGGGGTGCACTTACGGAAGCATGCTCTCGATTTCCCAGAGAGCAAGGGACTGTTCACGGAAGATAATTTAATTCCACTCGAGGGCTCAGAGATCGGCGAAACCTTTCGCAGCGGAAAACCGTGGGTTATGAATCGGCTTGACGCACGCGAAGTGTCGCCTGAAATGTATGCCAAGGCTTCGGGCGAGGGCATGAATTCGTTCTGCCACGTCCCCCTCGTCAGTCGGGACCGGTCGCTTGGCGTACTCGCCGTGGCCAGCCGGGAACAGAATGCTTTCGATCGGGAGGATGTGTCGTTCCTTTCCCAGGTCGCACAGCAGGTCGCCATCGGCGTGGAGAACGCGCTGGCGTACGGTGAAATCGCAGATCTCAAAGACAAGCTCGCACAGGAAAAGCTGTACTTGGAAGAAGAGATCCGCGGCGAGATGGACTTCGAAGGAATTGTGGGCCAGAGTTCCGCTCTCCGCCACGTTTTGAACCTGGTGGAAACCGTGGCTCCCAGCGACTCGACAGTTTTGCTTCTCGGTGAAACCGGCACGGGAAAGGAATTGATTGCACGCGCCATCCATGAACGCAGCCGGCGTAAGGAGCGGACATTCGTAAAGCTCAACTGCGCCGCGATTCCGACCGGGCTGCTCGAGAGTGAGCTTTTTGGACACGAACGAGGCGCCTTCACCGGCGCGATTGCGCAGAAGATTGGCCGCCTCGAACTAGCCGATCAGGGATCACTGTTCCTGGATGAGGTCGGGGATATTCCCATCGAGATCCAGCCCAAATTGCTGCGAGCTTTGCAGGAACGCGAGTTTGAAAGACTGGGCAGCAACCGAACCAAGAAGGTAGATGTGCGACTGGTGGCGGCCACCAATCGCGACCTCGAGCAAATGATGGAGAATCGCGAGTTCCGCAGCGACTTGTACTACCGCCTGAACGTGTTTCCGATCCGCATCCCACCACTGCGCGAACGCCCGGAGGATATCCCGCTGCTGGTCCGCTACTTCACGCAGAAGTACGGACGCCTCATGAACAAGGAGATCGAATCGATTCCCGCCGCGGCCATGAGGAAGCTCTCAAGTTGGCATTGGCCGGGGAATATTCGTGAGCTGGAAAACTTCATCGAGCGTTCGGTGATCCTTACCCACGGCACGGCGCTACAAGCTCCCATCGCCGAACTAAGCAATAACGGCAGGACTACTCCGGTGGCTGGGACGCGCGAAGCGAATGAGCGCGATGAGATGGTCCGCATTTTGAAAATCACCAACGGGCGCGTAGCAGGACCGGATGGGGCCGCGGCCCGCATGGGCCTCAAACGCACGACCCTGATCGCGCGCATGAAGAAGCTGGGCGTCGACCCGCGAAGAGTGTCATAAGGTTCGACAATTGTCGAAACCCCGTACGATACTATCTTGCCCTCAGCAAGGGTGAGACACGTTTACAGCCCTACATCTCATTGAATTCTGTGACTTCCTCCGATCTTGGCCCTTGCCTTGCTCTAATCCTAGTGTGATCGGATCAATTGCATTGGCGATCGTTTGCAGCGCCGCAGTTCTCTTCATGCTGGTATTTCTTCGCGCTCTTCTGAGAGAGGCTATATGGCCGCGTATTCGATTCACCGAAATTCGATTCCCGGAAAGACAGGAGAGAATCAGCGCCGCTCCAGTTTCGATTGAGCATAATTCCAGGCGCTTGGACCGGGCAGCGTAATCTCGCATACCCGAAACAAGTCCAATCCTCTGCGACGACCACTTGTTAAGCCCAACTTGACTTCGGGTATGTCGTTGTCTTTCCGCAAATCTTTGTCATTCGGCTTTCGTCTCCAATCTTGACAAGTGTCAAATTTGATTTTGACATTCTTTGACAGAACGCTCCGACGATTTTGCTCCCATCAGTGATTTCAGCATTTTGCGGGCCTGTGACTTTGGCAGGCGAGTTGCGCTTACCTAATTCGTTCAAGGTTCAACATGTTCAGGATTTCCATCATCGATACCCCAGCTCAGCGAACGTTAGTGGTTGAGGGAAAGCTGGTCGAAGCCGTAGTGGATGAGCTTCGCACCACCTGGAAAAATGCGAGCCGCGACTTAGGCGGACGCAAGTTGGTGATCGACTTGAACAGCCTGACCGTCATCAGCCGCGAGGGAGAAGACGCGATTTTCGATCTGATGAAGCAGGGCGCAAAGTTTTTCTGCGGTGGAATTTGCTATAGACACGTGCTGAAACGGCTTGCGCGGGAGTGCCAAGGCAAGCTGCGAGGGCTGTGAAGCGAACCGATATTCACAAAGAAAAAGCATTACGGAGGTGACCATGCCG
>WNEY01003721.1_pt1 | contig 11496 bp, 9 predicted proteins | sample 5400531 | NCBI WGS metagenome assembly WNEY01 (sample SAMN13153338, study PRJNA577476) | soil metagenome | isolation source: 200 cm saprolite under Douglas fir tree site 1 | place: USA:California | collected 2015-04-18
TGGGAGATCACATCGGATGACCACAGGCGACGACGTCCAGCTCGTCACCTTCAAGGTGGCCGGCCAGGACCTGGCCTTCAATATCTTCCAGGTGGAGCGGATCCTCCGATACGAGGCCCCCGCGCCGCTGCCCAAGGCCCCCGATTTCCTCGAGGGCGTGCTGCGCTACCAGGGCGTCGCCGTGCCGCTCGTGGACCTCCGCAAGCGGCTCGGCGCACCCGCCCCGCTGCGCGAGGAAACGCGCACCGTGATCCTCGAGTGGGAAGGAGGCAAGCTCGGCGTCATCGTGGACGCGGTCACCGAGGTGCTGCAGGTCGCGGCCCCCGAGATCACGTCGCCTCCGAAGATCGTGAAAGGCCTCGCTGCGGAATACATCACGGGCCTGGTCGTCAAGGACGCGCGCACGATCATCGTGCTCAACACCGCGCGGCTGCTTACCTCGACGGAGAAGGTCGCGCTCGAGGCGGTCGTCCGAGAAACGGCGAAGGCGTGATGGTCGATAGCCCGCTCCCGCGCCTGCGGTCCGAGTACGAGGAGATCGCGCGTCGCCTCGAGACGGTGACGGGCGGCGCCGAGCGCGAGGCGGTGAAGCGCGAGATCATCGCCTACTTCAAGCAGGTCGATTCGCTCATCGGCGAGCTGACGGCCCTCAAGGAGGAGGTCCGCAAGCTGGTGGACCGCTTCAAGCAGGTCTCGGCATCGACGGCGGAGGCGTCGGCGCCGGAGTTCACCGGCACGCGCCCCGCGGTCCACGCCGACCACATCGGCGCGTCCACCTTCATCGAGAAGGGGTGGAGCCTCATCTCACTCGGGGACTACGCGGGCGCGATTCAGGCGCTGCAAAAGGCGCTGCAGCTCTCGCCGGGAGAGACCCAGGCGGAATCGCTGCTCGGGTGGGCGCAGATGCTGCACGAGGACTACGACGACGCACTCGGCACCTTTCAGAAGGTCCTGATGAAGGAGCCCGCGAACTCGCTCGCCCGTATCAACGTCGGGTACATCTGTCTGAAGAAGCGCATCTTCGGCGAGGCGATCGAGCACCTGTCGAAGGCGATCCGGCTCGACAACGACAAGAAGGCGACGCTCTACGCCCACTTCTATCTCGGGCTCGTCTACCTGCAGCGCGAGATGTACGAGGATGCCCAGACCTTCTTTCAGAAAACGCTCAAGCTCGGGCCGAACCTGATCGAGGCGTACTACGAGATGGGGCGCGCCTACTGGTTCGGCGGCGACCAGGAGCAGGCGAAGCGCGCGTGGGACGACGGCTTCAAGGCGAACAAGTTCAATCCCTGGGGCAAAAAGTGTCAGGACACGCTGGCCCTCGTGCTCCAGGGACAGGAGCCGCCGCGTACCTAGGCCTCGTCTGGCTGCTGCTGCAGAGCGCGTCGCCGGTGGGCGTCGTGGTCGGCCGCGTCACGGCGGTGGCCTGGCCGTCGCAGCAGGCCCTCGCCGTCGAGCTCGCCCAGGCCGCCGACCTGACGGCGCCGTTTCCCGGCGTCGGGGTCTTGCCCGATCGTCCCATCCGCCTCATGCTCGCTCCGACTCGCGCGACGTTCGATTCGCTCACCCGAGGGCGCTTACCCGAATGGAGCGAGGGCGCCGCCTTTCCGGAGGCCGGCACCATCGTGTTGCTGTCCGACCATCCGTCTGTCCGACTGTCGGTCGCCCTCCGCCACGAGCTCGCTCACCTGGCGCTGCGCGCCCGCGTGCGCCGGCCGCTGCCGCTCTGGTTCGAGGAAGGGTACGCGGCGGTCGCGGCGGGGGAGTGGGACCGCCTGGACGCCCTGAGGCTCAACTGGCAGGTGGCGCGCGGGCTGCAGCTCGATCTGGACCAGCTGGACCGGATGCTGCGCAGCGACCAACCGGACGCGACCACCGCCTACGCGCTCGCCACCACCGCGGTCCTGCTACTCGAGCGGTGGGGAGGCACGCACGGGCTCGAGCCGCTCATCGATCACCTCACGCGTGACGCGACGCTCGACGCGGCATTGCGCCACACCTACCACCTGACCGAGGGCGACTTCGAGGCGCGGTGGCAGCGCGACGTGGCGGCGCGCTACGGCTGGCTCGGCTGGGCCAGCGCCGTGGGGCTGTTCTGGGCGGCGCTGGGACTGATGCTCATCTGGCTGGTCCGGCTGCGGCGGCGGCGCGACCGGGTGCGGAAGGCGTTGCTCGACGAAGCGTGGACCCTGCCCGATAACGACGAGCCAACTGCTTGACGACATTGAAATTGCGGCGTAAACTCCTGCCCTTATGTCCGACCAGGGTCTGGCACGCTCGCGCCTGCATTTTGGACCGAGAAACTGGCTGTTCCTGGCCGCCGCCGTCGCGGCGCTCGCGACCGGGTATTGGCTGCTGCACCAAGGCTCGACGACGGCCGCGCCGATTCTGCTTGTACTCGGGTACTGCGTTTTCTTTCCGGTAGGCCTCGCCCTTTAGGTTCCGTCGTACGACGGGCGAATAGCTCAGCGGTTCAGAGCGCCTGCCTTACACGCAGGATGTCGGGGGTTCGAATCCCTCTTCGCCCATTGGGGTATCAGACCGAAACGTGAGGACTGCGCGTGTGAGACTGCTGCGATGGATTGTCGGGTTGGGCTGCATCGCCACCGCCGCTCCGGCACAAGTTTCCTACCAGCCACAGCAACCCACCGAGAAGCTGCTCATCCTGCCGCTCACGGTGAAGTCGCCGGCCGACTCCGCGTTCAGCGTAGCGGTGATGGACGTGGCGCGTGAGAAGCTCGGCGGGATGGCGAAGTACAAGATCCAGGTCATCCCCAAGCCGAAGCTGTGCGAGGCTCTCAAGGCGTCGGATTACCCGTGCGACGTGCTGCTCGACGACACGCAGGCCAACCAGTTGGGCCGATTCCTCTCGGTGAATGCCTACACGTCCGGGACGCTCGAGCGCAGCGGCGGCACCATCACCGCGACAGTCCGGGTGCGGGATATCGGCAGCTCGGGCCTGGCGGCGCTCTTCACGGCATCGGTCAGCAATCCCGGCACGGCGGTGTCCGTGGGGGAGGCAATCGCGCAGCGCCTCAACACCCTGGTCCGCGCGGCCGAGCAGGCGCGCGAATGCGAGGACCAGCGGAAAAAGAGCCAGTTCCCGAAGGCGCTCGACGCCGCCCGCAAAGCGCTGGCGATCGAGCCGAACCTCCCGGCGGCGCACATCTGCATTGCCACCGTGTACGAGGCGCAGCACATGTCGCTGGACAGCCTGCTCGCGGCCTATCAGCGCGCCGCGAAGGGCGACTCCCTCAACGCCACCGCGTGGGAGAACATCGCCCACATCTACCAGCAGAAGGGCGACACGCTCAAGGCGATCGACGCCTTGGTCCATGAGCTCACGGGCGAGCCGCAAAACACGCAGCTGCGGCTCGGCATCGCGGAGCTGTTGCGGCAGCAGAAGCGGTTCGAGCGGGCCAAGGCGGTCCTCGACGAGGGGCTCGCGAAGAATCCGAACGACCAGCGGATGCTCGACTTCCGGCAGCGAATCTGCATCGAGGGCGAGCTGTGGCGCTGCGTGCTCGACGGCTTCGTGGAAGTGACACGGAACGACACGTCCAAGCTCGCCGACTCGACCGTCCTCAAGGCCGCGCTCGGGGCGGCGCAGCAGATCTCCGACACACAGCGGCTGCTCTTCTTCAGCCGCGCGGGGGTGCGACATTTCCCCAAGTCGGCTGCGTTCTGGAAGGCGCTCGGGTCGGCGTACGACTTGAAGGGCCCAAAAGACTCGTCCGTCTGGGCGTACAAGCAGTCCCTGAAGCTCGACCCGACCGACGTGAAGGCCTCGTTGCTGGTCGCCCGGGGAATCGTCGAGGGCACCATGTACGACACCGCTCAGGCGAGCAAGCTCAAGTCGGACACGGCAGCCCTGCGGGCGCTCCGCAGGGCGTTCGCCGATCGCATCGACAGCGCGAAAGTGTATCTCGCCCCGGCATTGAGCTCCCCCGACTCGACCGACCGCCTGAGCGCGGCGGTATTCATGCTGACCGCCGGATCGAAGCTCGCGCAGGCGGGTGCGTACGATCGCGCCTACCCGTGGCTCGACCAGCTGCTGCAGCTGGTCGCGCTGCGCACGCCGGCGGACACCGGCGGGCCGCGGCAACAGATCCGGCTGCAGGCGAGCTTCTGGTACGGAGTGTCGTCGGTCGCGTCGTTGTCCGGGCCGTACAGCGCGATGATCAAGTCGAAGGAGTGCGGCGAGGCGAAGGCGATCAACGACCGCATCGCCCGGACGAAAGAGGCGCTGACTTTCGGCGCCCGGGTGCATCCGCCCACGGCCAAGGCCATGCTGGAGAACGTGTCGAAGTTCGAAGCCGTGATGCCGCAGGTGAAGAAGCAATTCAAGTGCAAGAATTTCTGAGGCATTGAATTGACTTCCGCACCGGCCTATATTGCCACCCTCCGTCGCAGGGGGCTGTAGCTCAGCTGGTTAGAGTGCCGGTCTGTCACACCGGAGGTCGCGGGTTCGATCCCCGTCAGCCCCGCCTGAACCCGCCTCGCGGAACGACGCACCCGGCCCCGCCTGCCACGGCAGGCGGGGCTTTCGTCTTTTTCGGGAGGGCATTGACCTCCAGCTATCATGTTCCGGTCCTGGCCGATGCCGTGCGCGACTGGACGACGGGCGGCGGCCGCATCGTGGACGCGACCGTCGGCGGCGGCGGCCACGCGGCGGTGTTCCGCGAGCTCGGCGCCGAGGTGCTCGCCGTGGACCGCGATCCCGAAGCGATCGCCGCGGCGCGCGCCCGCCTGGGCGACACGGGGATCCGGTATTCGACCGGTCCCTTCGGCTCGGCCAAGGTGCTGGGCACCATCGAGACGTTCCGCCCGGACCGGATCCTCCTCGATCTTGGCCTCTCGTCCCACCAGGTCGATAGCGACGTCCGGGGGTTTACCTTTCGTCCCGGGGCGCCGCTCGACATGCGGATGGCGGCGGGACACGGCGTGACGGCCGCGGATCTCCTCAATACCTGGCCCGAAGCGCGGCTGGCCGACGCGTTCGCCGAGCTCGCCGATGAGCCGCGCGCGCGGCGCCTGGCCCGGGCGATCGTGAGGCGGCGCGCCACGGCCCCCTTTGGAACGAGCGACGACCTCGTGAACGCGATTCGCGAGGCGCGCGGCCCGCGATCGGGGCCGTCCGACTTCGCACGGCTGTTCCAGGCGCTGCGGATCGTCGTGAACCAGGAGCTCGAGCAACTCGAGCTCGCGCTGCCGGCGCTCCGCGCCACGCTCGTGCCCGGCGGCCGCATGGCGGTGATCACCTACCACTCGGGCGAGGACCGCATCGTCAAGAACGCGTTCCGCGACTGGAGCCGGTCGTGCGTCTGCCCGCCACGCCAGCCGGTGTGCACCTGCCGCGGGCGGCCGCTGGGCCGCCTGCTCACGCGCAAGCCGATCCGTCCCGGGCCCGCCGAGGTGCGCGACAACCCGCGGGCGCGCTCGGCGCAGCTGCGCGCCTTCGAGGTGATGGGGGAGGACGGGGCCGGCGATGGCTAAAGGCCGCCACTGGGTCGCCCTCTGGCTCGTGGCCTTCCTCGTGACCACGTGGCTGGTGTATGCCCGCCAGACCGCCGCCATCCGCGCCGCTCGTGAGCTCGCCGATTTGCGCGCCCGGCGCGCCAACCTGGACGGGCATCGCGCCGATCTCGAGCGCCGCATCCGCGCCGCCGAGAGCCGCGCCGTGCTCGTCCCGCGCGCCCAGGCGCGCCTCGGTCTGCACCTGCCGAGCGACAGCGAGATCGTCCTGGTCCCTGCTCCCAGCGGGTCGCGCTAGCGAATGGCCCGGCCCGCGGTCCGCATCCAGGTCGTGCAATTCGGGGTGCTCGTGGGCCTGGCTTTGCTGGTGGGACGCGCGGCGCAGGTGCAGATCCTTCATGGTCGCCGCTGGGCGGAGGAAGCGCAGGCGCAACGCACCGAACGGATCGTGCTCCAGGCGCGCCGCGGCGCGCTGTACGACCGCCACGGCACGCCGCTCGCCGTCACGCAGGAGACCTACCACGTGGGGATCGCGCCCAACGAGCTGCGCGATCCGGCGGCCGACGGGGCGCTCATCAGCCGGCGGCTCGGCCTGACGGCGCGCACGTGGCAGCAGGCCCTGCGCCGGCGGTACGCCTACTTCGCGGGGCCGTACAGCGCGCTCGAGGTGCAGCCCCTGCGGAGCGTGCGGGGCGTGCATCTCGAATCCGTGCTGAACCGGTTCTATCCCGATCCCGCGGTGGCGCGCGCGACCATCGGCCGCCTGGGGGACGAGGGCCTGGGCGCGTCCGGACTCGAGCGGACCCTCGACAGCCTGCTGGCCGGCCGGTCGGGCGCGGCGGTCGTGCTGAAGGACCGCGCGGGACGCGAGTACGAGTCGCCGGCGCGGGTGATCGCCCCGCCCGTGGCAGGGCTCGACGTCGTGCTCACGCTCGACGCCGAGCTCCAGGAGATCGCGCAGCGGGCGCTGGACGACGCGCTGCGACGCATGGACGCGGACGGCGGGGATGTCGTGATGCTCGATCCCGGGACCGGCGAAGTGCTGGCCCTGGCCTCGCGCCAGCGGGACGGCAGCGCGCGCCCGAGCGCCTTCACCGACACCTTCGAGCCCGGCTCGCTGGCGAAGATCTTCGCCGCGGCCGCCTTGCTCTCGCTGCGCCGGGTGTCGCCCACGGACCACGTGTCAGGGGAGGGGGGCAAGTGGCGCGTGCTCGGTCGGACGATCACCGACGAAGAGCCCCAGCCCTCGCTCACGCTGGCCGACGCGATCCGCGTCTCCAGCAACATCGCCATCGCGAAGTTCGCGGCGCGGCTCACTCCGGCGGAGCAGTACGCGACGCTGCGGGACTTCGGCTTCGGGGCGTTCACGGGCATCGAGTTCCCTGCGGAGGCCAGCGGACGCCTGCGGCCGCCGTCCGAGTGGACGCGTCCCAGCGCGGCGAGCCTCGCGATGGGCTACGAGTTGTCAGTCACGCCGATCCAGGTGGCAATGGCGTACGGGGCGCTCGCGAACGACGGTCTCCTGCTCCAGCCCACGCTGATCCGCGAGATCCGCAGCGCGGGTGGCGGGGTGCGCTACCGGCATCGCCCGGAGCCGGTGCGACGGGTCGTCTCCCGGGAAGTGGCGGTGGCGTTGCGCAACCTGTTACGCGGCGTCGTAGAGCGTGGCACCGGAACCGAGGCGGCGCTCACCAACTTTCCCGTGGCGGCGAAGACGGGGACGGCGCGCCGCGTCGTGAACGGCCGTTACGCGGCGGGTGAATACACCGCCTCGTTCGCGGCGCTGTTCCCCGCCGATCAGCCGCAGCTCGTGCTGGTCGTGAAAATCGACAACCCGCACAAGGGGAGCTACTTCGCCGCCCAGACGGCGGCCCCGGTCACGCGCTCCATGCTGGAGCAGGCGCTCGCGGCCCGCACGGTAGCGCTCGACCGGGCGCGGCTCTCCACCGCCGCGCCGCGCGCCGCGGCCGCGCCCGCCGACGACGAGGGCGGCCTGGTGCCCTACGTGGTCCCCTGGCCGTATCAACCCGACAGCGCCGGCGTCGGGCCGCGCCGGGCGGTCCCCGACGTGGCCGGCTTGGGAATGCGGGAGGCCGTGCGCACCCTGCACCGGCGCGGGTTCCGCGTGGCGCTCCGGGGCTGGGGTGTCGCGGAGCACACCTGGCCGGCGGCGGGGGACAGCGCGGCGGCGGGCTCGATGGTCACGCTGTTCGCGGACCCACACGCCGCGGACCGCGTTCGTTCCCGCGGCGCCGCGCCTTCCCTCCGCGGGCCGCGGCGATGAACAAGCTTCAGGGAGTGGTCGCCGCGCTCGAGCGCGCGCAGCTCCTCGTCGAAATGCCCGACCTGCACACCTGGCCCGACATCACCGGCCTCACGGCGGACAGCCGGAAGGTGGAGCGCGGCATGCTGTACTGCGCCGTGCACGGGTCGGTGCGCGACGGGCACGAGTTCGTGATGGCCGCGCGCGAGCGAGGGGCCGCGGCCGCGCTGGTCGAGCGCGAGCAGCCGGTGGATATGCCGCAGATCCTGGTGCGCGACGGGCGGCGCGCCGCTGCCGTCGCGGCGGAAGCGTGGTACGACCGTCCCGCGACGAAGCTCGACCTGGTCGGCGTCACGGGGACGAACGGCAAGACGACTTCGGTCACGCTGCTGCGGCACGTCCTGTCCGCGCTCGAGCCGACGGGCTCGATCGGCACGCTGGGTGCGTTCGATGCGGCGGGCGACCCTATGCCGAGCGAGGCCGGCAACCTCACCACGCCCGGGCCGATCGATCTCCAGGCGACGCTCGCCGCGCTCGTCGCGCGGGGCGCGCGCGGCGCGGCCATGGAGGTCTCCTCGCACAGCCTCGATCAGGGCCGCGTGGATGGACTCGTGTTCCGCGCGGCCGTCTTCACCAACCTGACGCGCGACCACCTCGACTACCACAAGACCCTGGAAGACTATTTCCGCGCCAAGGCGAAGCTCGTCCAGTACGTCGCCCCCGACGGGCTCGAGGTAGTGAACGCCGACGATCCCGCGTGGCTCAGGCTGCGGCGCGAGCATCGGCGCGTGACATTCGGCGAGCGCGAGGGCGACGTGACCGCGGCGCGGGTCGCCCTCGACGCCGCCGGCGCCCGCTTCGAGCTCGTCACCCCGATGGGCCGGGCGGAAGTACGGCTCCCGCTGCTCGGCCGCTTCAACGTCGCCAACGCTCTCGGCGTGGCGGCGTGCGCCTGGGGGTTGGGCGTCCCGGTCGAGACCGTCGCCGAGCGGTTGACGGGCGCGCCCCAGGTCCCGGGCCGCATGGAGCGGATCGCCGAGCGGCCGTGCACCGTGCTGCGCGATTATGCCCACACGCCGGACGCGCTCGAGCGGGCGCTCGAGACGCTGCGCCCGCTCACCCAGGGACGGCTGATCGTGGTGTTCGGTGCGGGCGGCGATCGCGACCGCGGCAAACGCTCCCCGATGGGCACGGTATCCGTGCGCCTCGCCGACATCGCGATCGTCACGTCGGACAATCCGCGCACCGAGGATCCGGAGAAGATCCTCGACGACGTGGAAGTTGGCATGCGTGCCAAGCCGCATCACCGCGAGCTCGACCGCCGCCGGGCCATCGCCCGCGCCCTCGAGCTGGCGCGGCCGGGAGACACCATCCTCCTCGCGGGCAAGGGGCACGAGACGTACCAGGTGATCGGGACGGAAAAGCAGCCGTTCGACGAGCGGACCATCGTGAAGGAGCTGGGGGCCTCGTGACCCTCTGGACGAGCGCGCGGGTCGCGGAAGCGCTCGGCGTGCGCGCGCCGGCCAAGCTCAGCTTCAACGCCGTTGCCACCGATACGCGAGACCTGACACCCGGCGCCCTGTTCGTCGCCCTCAAGGGCGATCGCTTCGACGCCCACGCGTTCCTCGATCAGGCCAGAGCCAAAGGCGCGGCGGCCGCGGTGGTGCGCCGCGGCACCCCGCCGGTGGACGGCTTGCCGTATTTCGAAGTGGCCGACACGCTCGCCGGGCTCGGACACCTGGCGCGCGCCCGGCGCCGGTTGCTCGCGCCCGGGAGCCCGGTCGTGGCGATCACCGGGTCGAGCGGCAAGACCAGCACCAAGGAGATGATCCGCGCCGTGCTGGCCACCACCTACCAGGTGCACGCGACGAGCGGCAACCTGAACAACCTCGTGGGTGTGCCGCTCACGATCCTCGCCGCTCCCGACGATACCGAGGCGCTGGTGGTGGAAGCGGGCGCGAGCGTGCCGGGCGAGATCCCCCGGTTGCGCGACGTGATCGAGCCGACCATCGCCGTGATCACCAATGTCGGCTACGCGCACGTGGAGGGCTTCGGTTCACTGGCCGGGGTGATGCAGGAGAAGGTCGCGTTGGTCGAGGGAGCGCGCATGGCCGTGGTCGGGACCGACCCGCCCGAGCTCGCGAGCGAGGCGCGGCGCCGCGCGCCGACGGTCGTCGCGGGGACCGGCGCCGGCGCGCAAGTGCGGCCCGACGCCGCGGAGCTCGATGACGAGGGCCACCCCCGCATCACTTGGCGGGGGCACACGGTGACGCTGCCGGTGGTGGGGTTCCACCAGATCGAAAACGCCATGCTGGCGCTCGCGGTGGGGCGGGAGGCGGGCGCGGACCCGGCGCGGGCGGTCGGGGCCCTCGCCGCGGTGCGGCTCCCGTCCGGGCGGGGCGCAGTGCTGTCGCTCGGCGGCCTCACCGTGATCGACGACACGTACAACGCGAACCCGGGCTCGCTGCGCTGGGCGCTGAAGCTCGCCCACTGGCTCGCCGACCGGCGGCGGCGGCCGCTCGCGGTGGTCGTGGGCTCGATGTTGGAGCTCGGGCCGGAGAGTGCCAGATTGCATGCGGCGGCGGCCGCGGACATCGCGGCGCTCCAGCCGGCACTCGTGGCGGCGGTGGGCGACTTCGTGCCGGCGTTCGAGCCGCACCGGGCGGCGCTCGGGAAGCGGCTGATTACGGCGCCCGATGCGGACGCGTTAGGCCCGCGGCTCAAGACGGCTCTCGCCGGCAACGAGATCGTCCTGCTCAAGGCGTCCCGCGGGGTGGCGCTCGAGCGGGTGCTGCCGCACTTGAACTGAGGATTGCACGTGCTCTATCACTTGCTCGCGCCGCTCGCGAAGCAGCACATCTTTTTCAATCTGTTCAACTACCTCACGTTTCGCGCGGCGGGCGCGGTCGTGACGGCGCTGCTGCTCGCGTTCCTCTGCGGTCCCGCCATCATCCGGCGGCTGCGCGAGCGCAACGTGGGACAGGTGATCCGCGCCGAGGGACCGGCGAGCCACCACACGAAGCGGGGCACGCCGACCATGGGCGGGCTGATCATCATTTTGGCGACCGTCGTGCCGACGCTGTTGTGGGCGCGGCTCGATAGTCGCTACGTCGTGGTGGCGGTCGCCGCCATGCTGTGGGCGGGCACGATCGGATTCATCGACGACTATTTGAAAATCGTGCGCGGCAAGTCGCAGGGGCTGGTCGCGCGCTGGAAGCTCGTCGGGCAGGTTACGTTCGGCGTGGCGCTCGGCATTGCGCTCATCCTGTGGCCACTCGCCCCCGACCTGCCCCCCACATCCACGCAGTTGCCCGTGTTCAAGTACATGCTGCTGGTGCTGCCGCCGCCCCTGTACCTGCTGTTCGTGACGGTCGTCGTGACCGGCACCTCGAACGCCGTGAACCTCACCGACGGACTGGACGGGCTCGCGGCCGGACTGACGGCCATCCTGGCCGGCACGTTCGCAGCGTTCGCATACGTGTTCGGCCGCATCGATTGGACGCGCTATCTAGGCGTGTATTTCCTGCCCGGCTCCCAGGAGCTGACGATCTTCTGCGGCGCACTGGCCGGTGCGGCGCTCGGGTTCCTCTGGTTCAACGCGCACCCGGCGCAGGTGTTTATGGGCGATACCGGCTCCCTCGCCATCGGTGGCGCGCTGGGCACCGTCGCGATCATGCTCAAGGCGGAATTCCTGCTGCTCATCGCGGGCGGCGTGTTCGCGGCGGAAGCGGTGTCGGTGATGCTGCAGGTGTGGGTGT
>WNEY01010102.1_pt1 | contig 11496 bp, 9 predicted proteins | sample 5400531 | NCBI WGS metagenome assembly WNEY01 (sample SAMN13153338, study PRJNA577476) | soil metagenome | isolation source: 200 cm saprolite under Douglas fir tree site 1 | place: USA:California | collected 2015-04-18
GCCAAGGATGGGGAGCCCCTCCTCCCGCAGCACGTCCTCGACGATCGCCGTGGCGCGGGCGAGCGCGCCGGGCTCGCGGGGCAGGAAGAACGCGCCCACGGCGAAGGGCTGCCCGGGCTTCAAGTCCAGCCCCAGTCGCGCCGCCTCCTCATAGAAGAGGGGGTGGGGTATCTGGGTGAGGAGCCCGGCGCCGTCTCCGGAGTTGTCGGTCGCGGCGGCGCCGCGGTGCGCCACGCGGGCCACCGCCTGGAGCGCCAGCGCCAGGACGTGGTGGGACGCCTCTCCTGACGCCCGCGCCACGAACCCCACGCCGCAAGCGTCCTGCGCCCGCCACGGATTGAGCTCGCGCGTGCCCCGGCTCGCCTGGTTAGCTCGGCCTGCCCCCTGCGCCATGCCCGCTCCCCCGCTCCCTAGAGTTCAGCGCTCGACAAAAAGAAAGGCCCGCTCACTGGGAGCGGGCCGGGGCTTTCGCTTGCTTGGCTGCACGCTTACGCCGCCCGGTCGCTCCCGCTGTGGGGACTCGCCGGAATGTCACTGACGGTGTTCTGCCGCAGCGGGTGGTACACGGTCTCTAGTGCCATCCTCACGTATGCGTCGCGTCGTATGAATATGCAGGCTGCGGCATAAATATGCCACCGCGTTCCGAGCGCCGTCAAGGGGTGGGGTGGTTACCTTTCCCCCCCATGCGCCCTGCCGCCTCCCTCGCCGTCCTGCTGCTGCTCACGCGTCCGCTCGCGGGGCAGGCTCCCCAGCTCACCGTCCACGCGGTGTTCGGCTCGCGCGACTTCGCGAACGACCTGGTGGAGACCGAGTGGATGCGTGAAGGTGGCGCATACACCTACCTCCGGTCCGACTCGGCGGACGAGACCGACCTGTATCGCGTGGACGCGAGCTCAGGGACCCGCACCCTGCTGGTCCGGGGTCCCGAATTGGTCCCGTCCGCGGGTCGGCAGCCGATCGACATCGACGGCTACCAGTTCAGCCGGGACGGCTCGAAGCTCCTCGTCTACACGAACTCGGTGCGCGTGTGGCGCCAGAATACCAAGGGGACCTACTACGTCTGGGACTTCACGGCCAAGCGCCTGACCCCGGTGAGCCGGCGACCCGGCTACCAGATGTTCGCGAAGTTTTCCCCGGACGGGCGGCAGGTCGCCTTCGTGCGGGACAACAACATCTTCGTGACCGATCTCGCGAGCGGCGCGGAGCAGGCGCTCACCACCGACGGCGGCGACAACGTCATCAACGGCACCTCCGACTGGGTGTACGAGGAGGAGCTGGATCTGCGGGACGCCTTCCGTTGGAGCCCCGACGGCCAGCGCATCGCCTTCTGGCGGCTCGATCAGACCGCGATCCGGCCGTACTACCTGATCAACGCCGACCCGCTCTACCCCACCCTCGTGCCGGTGCGCTACCCCAAGGCCGGCACGCCTAATGCGGAGGTGCGGATCGGCGTGGTGGAGGTCGCGAGCGGGCATACCACGTGGGTCGAGCTCGGCGCCGATCGCGATATCTACGTGGCGGCGATGGACTTCGCGGAGTCAGGGCTGGAGATCTGGTTGACGCGGCTGAACCGTCTCCAGAACCGGCTGGATCTGATGCTCGCCGACGGGCGCACCGGCGCGTCTCGCGTCATCATGACCGACGCCGATTCCGCGTGGGTGGACGCTCGTCAGCCCGTGTGGCTCGACGGCGGCAAGCAGTTCCTTTACTTGAGCGAGCGTGACGGGTTCGCGCACCTCTACCTCTATACCAGGGCCGGCACCCTGGTACGGCGCGTGACGGGGGGCGATTGGGACGTGCTCGAGGTGCGCGGCGTCGACGAGAAGGCGCGCGCCGTGTACGTGACCGGGGCGATCGACGGCCCGACGGAGCGACCCCTGCTGCGCGTCGGGCTCGACGGCAAGAGCGTGACCCGAATCTCTCGTGAGCCGGGAGCGCACAACCCCGAGTTCGACCCCTCGCGCCGCTTCTACATCGACTACTACTCCCGCGCCGGCATCCCCCCGGTGGAGCAGCTCCGCAACGCGGACGGAACCCTGCTGCGCACCATCGCCGACAATGCCGCCCTCGCCGGCAAAGTGGCGGCCCTGGGTCTCAAGGGCCCTGAGTTCCTAAAGCTGCGCACGCCGGACGGCGTCGAGCTGAACGCCCTGATGATCAAGCCCCGGGACTTCGACCCCGCCAAGCGGTACCCGCTGCTCATGTACGGGTACGGGGGGCCGGGATCGCAAACGGTGGTCGACAGCTGGGGCGGGCCGACGTACCTGTGGTACCAGATGCTCGCTCAGGACGGCTACGTCATCGCGGCCGTGGACAATCGCGGCACCGGCGGCCGCGGCGCGCACTTCAAGAAGCTGACGTACCTGCGGCTGGGCCACTACGAGTGCGCCGACCAGATCAGCGCGGCGCGCTACTTCGGCTCGCTCCCTTACGTGGACCCGTCGCGGATCGGTCTGTGGGGCTGGAGCTACGGAGGGTACATGGCGGCGCGCACGCTGTTCGTGGGCGGCGGCGTCTTCGCGGCCGCGATGGCCGTGGCCCCCGTGACCGACTGGCGCTTGTACGACACGATCTACACCGAGCGCTACATGCGCACGCCCGCCGAGAATCCTCAGGGATACGACGAGGGCTCCGCACTCGCCTACGCGGACTCCCTCAAGGGACGCTTCCTCGTCGTGCACGGGACCGGGGACGACAACGTGAACTTCCAGAACACCCTGCGCCTGGTCGAGAAGCTGGAGCAGGCCAACAAGCAGTTCGACATGCGGATCTATCCGAACAAGACCCACTCGATCTCCGGCGGCAACACGAGCGAGAACCTGTTCGGGCTGCTCACCGCTTGGCTGAAGCGCAACCTGTAGGCCGAGCGGTCGTGCGCCGCGGCCTCGCGGTCCTGACGCTCGTCAATCTGTTCAACTACCTCGACCGCTACGTCCTCGCCGGCGTCGGGGAGAGCCTGACCCGCTCGCCGCTCCACATTAGCGACACCCAGTTCGGCATCCTCGCGAGCGGCTTCATTCTCGTCTACATGCTCGCCGCGCCTGGGTTCGGGACGCTGGGCGACACCGGGTCGCGCCCACGGCTCATCGCCGTGGGGATCTTCCTCTGGAGCGGCGCCACGGCGCTCGGGGGCCTCGCGTGGAGCTTCGCCAGCCTGCTCGGCGCGCGCGCGCTGGTCGGAGTGGGGGAGGCGGCCTACGGCACGATCGCGCCCAGCCTCCTGGCGGACTATTACCCCCGCTCGCATCGCGGGCGGGCCTTCTCCACCTTCTACGCGGCGATCCCGATAGGGTCGGCTCTGGGCTATGTGGTGAGCGGTCAGGTGGACGTGCATTTCGGGTGGCGCGCCGCCTTCTTCGTCGCAGGCGTTCCGGGGCTCGCGCTCGCCGCGCTCGCGCTGCGGCTGCACGACCCGCCCCGTGGGGTCCACGACCCCCCCGCCGAAGGCCACGCGACGCTGCCCTCCGTGCGGGCGGCCTACGCCGCGCTCGCCCGCAACCGCCCCTACGTGCTGACCGTCCTGGGCTATGCCGCCTACACCTTCGCCTTGGGGGCGATGGCCGTCTTCCTCCCCAAGTTTCTGATCCGGGTGCGGCAGCTGCCCGAGGGGCCGGCGACGCTGTGGTCCGGCATCAGCCTGGCGCTGACGGGATTCGTGGGAACCTTCGCCGGCGGCTGGATTGGCGACCGGCTGCTGCGCGCGACGCGGCAGGCCTACCTCTGGGTCTCCGGGGTCGCGACGCTCGTCGCCGCTCCCGTCGCGGTCGTGGCGCTCGCGTCACCCGTGCCGGCCGTATTCTGGAGCGGGATCGTCGTCGCCGAGCTGTTGCTGTTCACCTCCACCGGCCCCATCAACTCGGCGATCGTGAACGCTGTTGCCCCCGGGATCCGGGCGACCGCCGTCGCGGCGAGCATCTTTGCTCGGGGCGGTCTCGGACGCGACGTCGCTCGCGCGCGCCGTACTCATCATTCCGGTCGCGGTGCTTCTGAGCGGCGCGATCTGGACCTACGCGGCTTGGCGGGGCGACGTCAGGGAGCGGGCTGCTGTTGCGTGAGGCAATGAATCGTGCCGAGTCCCCAGATCAGGTCGACCGCGTGCACGCCGACGACCGGGCGGTCGCGGAACAGCTCCGCCAGGACGCCTAGGGCGACGCGGTCGTTGGGGTCGTTGAAGGTAGGCATGAGCACGGCCGCATTCGCCACGTAGAAGTTGGCGTAGCTCGCCGGCAGCGGTTGGCCATCGAAGTACAGGGGGGCCGGCATCGGCAGATCGATGACCTCGATCTTCGAGCCGTCTTCCGAGCGCATCCCCTCGAGCCGTTCCCGGTTCTCTTCGAGCGCGCGATAGTTCGCGTCGCGCCTGTCGTGCTCACGGCACAACGCGACCGTGCGCGGGCCGACGAAACGGCACACGTCGTCCACGTGACCGTGCGTGTCGTCCCCCGCGATCCCGTTCCCGAGCCACAGCACGTTGGTCACGCCGAGGGAGGCCCGAAGCACCGCCTCCAGCTCCGACCGGCCTAGGCCCGGGTTCCGGACCTGGACCGTGGGGTCGAGCAGACACTCCTCGGTCGTGAGCAGCGTGCCGCGACCGTTCACGTCGATGCTGCCGCCCTCGAGGACCAGATCGCGGTTGCCGGCCCGCGCGCGCAACAGCTGCAGCTTGAGTCGCCGCGCCACCCGCGCCGGGATGCCGTCGTCCTTCTGCCAGTCGGGGTACTTGGCCCAAGCGTTGAACCGAAACCGCACGACGGCCACCTCGCCGGGGCGGCGTACGAAGCACGGTCCGAAGTCGCGCGTCCAACCGCGGTTCGTGGGAAAGCGGAAGTACTCGACGCCCTCGCCCGCGACGCCGGCGCGCGCCAGCACGGCCCGGGCCCGGCGCTCGTGCGCGGCCGAGTCGACGAGGATGCGGACAACCTCACCGGGGACCAGCTTGCGCACGATCTCCGCGTACGCCCAGACCACCGGCGCCAGCTTCCCAGGCCAGTCGCTGGCGTTGTGCGGCCACCCGATCCAGGTAGCCTCGTGGGGCTCCCACTCGGCGGGCATCGAGAAGCTGTCAGACATCAGACATCAGATGTCAGACGTCAGAGGTTTCGCGATTTCTTGCTGATGTCTGACGTCTGACGTCTGACGTCAGATGTCTCTCCGTCCAGGAACCGTTCGCTGATCCCGCCGTACGCGTCGATCCGTCTGTCCCGCAGGAACGGCCAGCCGCGGCGGACCTCCTCGATACGCGCCAGGTTCACCTCACCGATCACCACCGTCTCCCGGTCCGCCGGCGCCTCCGCCACGACCGCGCCGAATGGATCGGCGAGGAACGAGCCGCCCCAGAACTCGATGCCGTCACCCGCGCTCGCCCCATCCAGGCGCTCGTGGCCCACGCGGTTGACGGCCGCCACGTACAGGCCGTTCGCGATCGCGTGGCTGCGCTGGATGGTGCGCCAGGCGTCGAGCTGGGCGGCGCCGTCGGTCGCCTTCTCGACGGGGTGCCAGCCGATCGCCGTGGGATAGAACAGGATGTGCGCGCCCTGGAGCGCGGTGAGGCGGGCGCCCTCGGGATACCATTGATCCCAGCAGACCAGGGTCCCGATCCGCCCCACCCGGGTGTCGAAGACGCGGAAGCCCAGATCACCCGGGGCGAAGTAGAACTTTTCGTGGTAGGCCGGATCGTCGGGGATGTGCATTTTGCGGTACAGGCCGGCGACCCGGCCGTCTGCGTCGAGTACGACGGCGGTGTTGTGATACAGCCCCGGCGCCCGCCGCTCGAACACCGGAGCGATCACGACGACGCCCGCGTCCTTCGCCGCGCGGCCCAGCGCTTCGGTGCTTGGCCCCGGCACCGGCTCCGCGAGATCGAACAGCGCGGCGTCCTCGCGCTGGGCGAAGTAGCGTGAGCGGAACAGCTCCGGCAGGCACACGAGGCGCGCGCCCGCCGCGGCGGCTTCCCCCACCCTGGCCACGGCCGCGCGGAGATTCTGGTCCGGGTCGCGCGACATCGCCATCTGTACCAGCGCGACCCGGTAGCTCGCCGGACCCTGCGCGTCGCTCATCGGCCTGAACAGTACAACGACTACTTGACGATCGTCAGCCCGTGCGGCACGGCGCCGGGGAACACATAGGCGTACAACAGCACGATCACCCCGACGATCGCGCCCAGCGCGATCGAGTGCCAGAATACGTAGCGGAAGATCATCCCCTCGTTTCCGACCTGATTCGTCGCGGAGGTCGCGACGGTGATGGACTGCGCGTCCACCATCTTCCCCATCACCCCGCCGGCCGAGTTGGCGGCGCACATCAGGATCGGGTCGAGCTTGAGCTGGCCCGCCGTGATGCGTTGCAGGCTGCCGAACAGCGCGTTCGATGACGTGTCGCTCCCCGTCAGCGCCACGCCCAGCCACCCGAGATACGTGCCGAAGAAGGGGTACAGCCAGCCGGTCCGGGTGAACGCCAACCCCAGCACCGCGTCGAGCCCCGAGTAGCGGGTGGTGAACCCCAGTCCCAGCATGAACGAGATCGCGATCACCGCGAGCTTCATGCGCTTGAGCGTGTGCCAGAAGATCTTCCCCAGCTGGGCCGGGCCGACGCCGAGGATGAGGCCGGAGATGATGGCGGCGACGAAGCACCCGGTCCCGGTGGCCGAGAGCCAGTTGAAGTCGTAGCGCGCCGCCTCGGGTGTCAGCTTGGTGACCACCGGCGCCGCGCGGCTCACGGCGTTGTGCAACAGCGGCACGTTCCAGATCGGCGTGGTGGCACGGTTGATGGCGCCCTTGATCGACGGCAGTCCCCACGCGAGCACGGTGATGGAGAGGATTGCGAACGGCATCCAGGCTTTCGCGATCTGGCCTGCGGTGTGCGAGCGCGCCCGCGGTGCGCCCGCGTGGTCGTCCTCGAATCGCCACACGCGCTTCGGTTGCCAGAAGCGGAGGAACAGGACGGTGGCGAGGAGGGACAGGACGCCCCCCGCGATGTCCACGAGGTTCGAGTCCACGTGGTTCGACCAGAAGAACTGCGTCAGGCTGAACGACACGCCCACCACCAGGACGGCAGGCAGCACTTCGAGTGTCTCGCCCCACCCCACCATGGCGCGCACCAGCCAGAACGGTACGATGATTCCCGTGATGGGCAGGATGCGGCCGATCATGGCGCTCAAGTCGGACTCGGGCAGACCCGACACGGCCGCCAGGGTGTGCACGGGCGTCCCGATCGCGCCCCACGCGACGGGCGACGTATTGGCGATCAGATTGAGGGCGGCCGCATGGAAGGGCTTGAAGCCGAGGCCGATCATGAACGCCCCGGCGATCGCCACCGGGGCGCCGAATCCGGCCGCGCCTTCGATGAAGGCCCCGAAGCAGAAGGCCACGAGCAGCACCTGCAGCCGCCGGTCCGCGGTGATCCCGGCGACCGACTCCTTCATGATCTCGAACTGGCCCGTGAACACGGAGATGTCGTACAGATACACCGCCGCGAGGACGATCCAGGCGATCTTCAAGACGCCGAATGCCACGCCGTACACGAAGCTCATCCCGGCGAGCGGGAAGGGCATACCGAAGACGGTGACGGCGACCAGGACCGCCGTCCCGGCGCCCGCGATCGCGCACCAGTGGGGCCTCACCCGCAGCCCGGCGAGCAGCCCGAACAGCACCAGGATCGGCAGTGCCGCGACGAGAGTCGACAGCATCCAGTTGTGCAACGGGTCGTAGACCTGGGTCCACGCCATAGCTCCCTCCTTATCGGCCTGGTGGGATGTGCCAGCCGGAGGGCGTTTTGTCAAACGCCCTTGACGGCCGTCTGGAGGCGCGTTATCAGGTGAGAGTGAGCCTCTCGCCAGGGAAGCCCCTCACCATCGAAGTAATCGCGTACGCCCCCGTGGCCTTCTTTCACTGCCTGCATTGCGAGCTGATCTGGCAGCAGAGCGACGTCAGGGCGAAGGACCGTCGCGAGCAGTTGGAGACCTCGCTACCGCACGACCTGATGGAGCAATACCAGCGGTTGTCGGACTGGGTACGCCAGATGATCGCGGCGCACGGCGCGCGGCTCAAGTTCCGGATCGTCGATGCCGCGTCCCTCGAAGGCTGGCTGAAGTCGCTGTGGCACCGCGTCCGGCACTACCCTGCGGTGATCGTGGACGGCAAGGAACAGAGTATTGGCCTGCAGTTCGAGCGCGCGACGCGGCTCATCGAACGGCGCCTCGCCTCCGACCTCCCAACGAAAGGCAGGTTGGAATGAATATCCGGACGATCATCTTGATCCTGGTGCTCATCCCCGTCGTCGTCGCGGGCGGCCTGGCGGCGGCGCACGTCGCGATGAACGCGGCCATCGTGGCCGTGCTCGGCGGCGTGATGATCTACCTCGCCTACACGCTCTATGCCCGCCGCATCGACCGGGATGTGCTCCGGCCCGATCCCAAGAAGGCCACGCCGGCGCGCATGTACATGGACGGTGTGGACTTCATGCCGACCAACCGGAGCGTGCTGTACGGCTACCACTTCAAGTCGATCGCGGCGGCCGGCCCGATCGTCGGCGTGATCGCTGCCACAAACCTGTGGGGTTGGCTCCCCGCCATCCTGTGGCTGATTCTCGGCGTCACCTTCATCGGATGGGCGAGCGACTACTCGGCGATCATGGTCGCCGTGCGCAACGACGGCAACTCGCTGTCCGCGATCGCGCACCGCTTGATCGCCCCGCGCACGCGGCTGATGCTCTTCGTCTTCATCTTCTTCTACCTCCTGCTGCTCGCCGGCGCCTTCGTGGGCATCCTGGCGGGCATCCTGGATCCGCGCGCCGACGTGCCCTTCGGCATTCTCATGTTGGCCCTGATGGGTCTGCTCGCCGGCCAGATGCTGTACCGCTGGAAGATGGACTTGATTCTCGTCACCGTGGTGGCCGTGGTGGTCACCCTCGGCTCCATGGCGCTCGGCGCCCGCGGCCTGAGCGTCCAGAAGGGCACCACCGCCGACGGCAAGCCGGCCACGGCGCTCGTGTACGGCGGTCCCGTCAACTCGATCGTCGCGGGGCTCGATAACTCCATCAACGGGCTCTCCGGCGGGCAAGCGCTCTATGCCGTCTCGGACCCGACGCGGTCTGACCCGAGGCTCGCGGCCACCACCGTCAACGCCCAGGGGACGATCGCGCCCAAGTACGTGGACGAGACCGGCGCCATCAAGATGCTGCCGTCGTTCATCTTCTGGTGCGTGTTCCTGTTCGTCTTCTCCTACCTCGGCACGATCCTCCCCATCTGGCGCTTCGCGCAGCCGGTGAACTACATCGGGTTCTGGGTCACGTTCCTGACCATCGGCCTCTCGGGGCTGGGCGCCATCGTAGGCGGCGTCGTGGGACTGTTGGGGAACGCCGAGACCCTCAAGGCCGTCACGTTCCAGACGGCGGTGTTCAAGAGCTGGATGCCGGTGCAGCAGGCCCCCGACCAGGCGGTCGCCGCCATCCAGCCCCTGTGGCCGATGCTGTTCGTGACGATCGCCTGTGGAGCCATTTCGGGGTGGCATGCGTTGTTCGGCTCGATCGGGACGGCGCGGCAGCTCGAGTACGAGACCGACGCGCTACCGGTCGGCGGGGGGGCGATGTTCAGCGAGAACTCGCTGGCCCTCCTGTCGCTGATTGCGGTCTCGATCACGGGGGCCGCGGGCGCGGGTGCCTTTGCCGGAGGCGTGGGGAAGCTGCTTGCCATCATTTCCTTTGGAGCGATTCCGCAGGCGTACGGCACGGCGCTCGGGTTCGGCGCCTTCGTGGTGATCGTGCTGACGGTGGTGCAGCTGGTGTTCCGCTTGATGCGCGTCACGCTGTCCGAATGGCTGGGAGACGCGTGGGTGGGCTTCAAGAATCCGCACATCGCCGCCATCGTGTCCATGGCGCTGACGCTGGGACTCGTGATGAGCGGCACGTGGATCTACCTGTGGCAACTGTTCGGCGCATCGAACCAGCTGATGGCCGCGCTGAGCCTGCTGATCGTGACGCTGTGGCTGCGCTCCACCGGTCGCAACCCGTCGTACGCCCTCTATCCCATGCTCTTCATGTACGTCACGACCATGGCGGGCACGCTGGTGACGGCTTACAACCTGTACGCCAGCATCTTGTCCAACCCCCACGTGGCGGGTCAGCCGATTAACGTGATCGGCACCGTGGCCATGATCATCGTGGCGCTCCTGCTGTTCGTCGCGGCGCTGCTGATCGCCTACGACGCCTGGGGATCGTGGCAGCGGATGCGCGCGGGACCGCTGCGGGCGGCGCCGGCGCCGGGGAGGGCCTGAGGTCCGCGGCTGAAGCCGCGGCTATAGCCGCTCCGCCAGGCGGCGGAGGGTCTCGAAGACGCGGCGCGACGGAAGGGCGGCGAGGCCGGTCAGGTGCCAGTGCACCTCGAGATGGGGCGCGTCGCGATGCACGCCGAGGCGGACGAGCGACAGCTCGGGGAGCGTGGCCAGCGACAGCAGGGCCGACGCTCTCTGAGCCCCTCCTTGGGTGTATGCGACGAGGGGCGAGCCCGGCGCTGCGGTGACGGGAGTCCAGCGGTCGGAGCGCAGCATGCGCGCAACGCGTCGCGTCGACCAGGCGCGCGGGTCCAACGCCTCGAGCTCGAACGCCGGCGGGACGGTCAGTTGCGCGCGCAGGATCAGGAGGTCGCGGCGCCCCCAAGCCCGGAACAGCCACCAGACGAGCGGGACGTCGCGGGGCTCGAGCACCACGAAGATCTCCGCCGTGCGCAACGGCTGGAGCGCCTCCTGAATCTTGAGCTCCACGGCCGAAGAGCCCAGCCAGCGCAGCGTGGTCTTTTCCCCGAGCAGCGCCATGCCATCCCGGAGCCAGCGCAGCAGGCGGTTCCCGCGGCGGACATTCGCTTGCGTGCCGAGCGCGAACCAGCCCAGGAAGACCAGGACCACGAGGACGAAGACGGTGCGGCCCATTGGGTTATAATACACGGCGCGACCATGGCGACCATCGCTGAGACGATCCGGGGCTTCCTGCACGGCCTGACGGGTCTCGAGTTCGAGCGGCAGGCATTGGAAATGCGGGGGTCGCTCGAGACGATCTTTCTTGCGACCACGCTGGGCGACATGCTCGGCCTCCCGATCATGCCGCCGCTGTATGCGCTGCGGGTGCTGCCCTATGTCGTGCCGCACATCGCCACTTGGAAGCATCGCGTATTGCGGGAGCGCGACTTCTCGGATCGGGAGGAGTTCCATCTGCACGGGGTGTGACACAGGGGGGAGGGCGACCATGACGGAGCAAGAGAAGCGGGGCTGGTTCACGAAGCTCAGGGAAATCCTCTACGGCATGGGTGCCCACGACATGTCGCGCTACGCGCTGCGCACGCGCGCCAGCATGGAGCACCTGTTCATCCTCATCACCATGGGGGATCTCATCGGCGTCCCCATCCTGCCGCCGTACTATTCCCTGCGGCTGTTGCCGTACGTGGTGCCGAATATCGCGACCTGGAAGCGGCGCATGCTGCGCGAGAAGGACATCTCCGACGCCATGTTC
>WNEY01003722.1_pt1 | contig 11495 bp, 6 predicted proteins | sample 5400531 | NCBI WGS metagenome assembly WNEY01 (sample SAMN13153338, study PRJNA577476) | soil metagenome | isolation source: 200 cm saprolite under Douglas fir tree site 1 | place: USA:California | collected 2015-04-18
AAATCCATTCCAGTCAAGGAGAGGCTGATCGTTGCACTTGACGTTCCGACCAACGAGGATGCAATTGACCTGGTTGAGACTCTAGGTGATGTCGTTCGCTTCTACAAAGTCGGTTTGGAAATAGTGATGGGCGGACGGTGGGCCGAGTTGGTTGCTTTTCTAGTAAGTCAACAAAAAGATGTCATGCTGGACATCAAGTTTTTCGACGTTCCTGAAACCGTTAAGGCTGCAGTAAAACAAGCTGTCAAGCAAAAGGTGAGATTTGTGACCGTGCATGGCGACGACCAAATGCTTAAGGCCGCCATACAGGAAAAAAACGGAGCCAAAATCCTGGCTGTGACTGTTCTTACCAGCCTTAACTCTATTGACATTGAAGAATTCGGGTTCACAGTCACGGTTGAAGAACTCGTCTTGTCGCGCGCGAAGCGCGCTCTTAGAATTGGATGTGATGGAGTAATATCATCTGGTCTGGAAGCGCCACAACTTCGGCGAAACTTCGGCGATAAGTTTCTAATCGTTACGCCTGGAATTCGGCCCGTTGAAAATGTAGACGACCAAAAACGTACGGTAGATGTTGAAGTCGCCTTCAAGAACGGAGCCGATTACATCGTGGTGGGCCGTCCCATTCGCAGCGCTGCCAATCCTAGAAAGGCGGCGGAGGACATTCAAAAGAGAATCTCAGCATTATTTCCTTAAGCCGTCTCAGGGTCTGGCATTACCAACCTGCAACATTGTTACCGGCTAGCCGCAACTGATCCGTTGAATTCCAGAATGTCGAACCCCGCGTAGCGATCGACGATGTAGATCAGGCCGCGGGAATCGACGTCGACGTCGTTGGTCTGCGGCGCCGCTTTGCCGGCGGCGGGCTCGGGGATGAAGTGGCCGACTTCGCGCGGAGCGAGGGGATCGGCGATATCGACGATGCGCAGGCCTCCGGCGAACCACGCGCAGTAAACCAGCGTGTCGTTCATGTGCTCCTGGAACTGGTGCGCGCCGAAGCGCCCGGGCGTAGCCCGGCTCCACGGCGAATCGAGCTCGCTCACTTCGTAGATCGAAAGCGGCTTGATGTGCGCGAGGTCGGTGACGTCGAGCACCCACAGGCAGCCGTGCGGCCGGCCGCGGCGCCGCTCCACTTCCTTCTCGTCGTGCGCGTGGTCCTCTTCGTCGATCGCGAGCGCGATGCGCCGGCCTTCGATTTCGAACGGAACCGGCATGAAGGTGTGCGAAGGCTCCGGGAAAGGCGGGTGGTAGTTGTATTCGCCGATTGTTTTTGGAGCGCGAATGTCGGAGACGTCGATCACGCGCACGCCCGCGTGCCAGCAGCCGGCCCACAATTTATCCCCGAAGCGCAGCGCGTGGTGCAGCCGGTGGCGCTTCCCCGCCCAGGAAGGTTTTTCTCCGACGGCAAGGTTCTGTCCCGGCATCCACCAGCGCGAAACTTCCTGCGGCTTCTCCGGCTTGCGGATGTCGTAGATGACGAGGATGTTCCCCAGGTAGCCTTCCATCTCGGTGGAGATGTAGGCGTAGTTCTCGTCCATGTCGAAGCGGTGCACGCCGATGCCGCCGGTTTTCTGAAAGGCAAGGAGCTTCGGTTTCGTCCGGTCCGAAACGTCGTAGATGCGGAACCCGCCCAGCGCGTAGGGATTGCGCTCGGCCGCCTCGACCATGGGAATGTCGGATTCCTTGATGCCGAGCTTTTCCGCGAGCTCTTTGTGACTGGGTTCCCGCTTCAGCGATTCCCGCAATCTTGCGCGCAGCCGCGGCAGCTCCTCGGCGCGGCGGCCGATCGGCGTCATGTTGCGCTCGCTGTTCACGATCATGATATCGCCCGCGACCCGCGCCTTGTGGCTGTGCGAATCCGGGTCGTCGAGGGAAATCTGCGACACCACCCGCGGATCCTTCGGATCGCGCACATCGAGGATGGAAGTGCCGAGCCGCTGCTTGTTCGGGATGTGGCCGATGTAGGCGTAATCCCCCGCCACCGTCACCTGTCCCGCGCCTGGAAGATCCAGGTGGGAGAGGCGGGTGACGTTGCGGGCGAGGGGTTGGGGAGAGCGGTCCATTGGATATCGGCGGGTTGAGTGGCGGGATTCTACCAAGCCTCCTCGTATCTCCCGCGATCACCCACGGCATGAATTACGCGAAGTAGTTGGGGCGCCATCACGGACTATTCCGGCGAAGCCTGGATCGACCAATTGGAGGTCGTACATGCATTCCAGCGCCCCAGCCTGCGATTTCGTCTAGGATATCGAAATCCGGAGGGTGTCGTCCAATGAAACGAGAACCACGCTGGAATTCAACCAATACGAGACCGTCCCAGTATCTTGACTGCAGGGCACTCGCATGATCGATGTCGTGTGGGGTTCGGCCCAAGAAAAACCAGAATCGTCGAAAATTCTTGCTGAGACAGTTTCGGGTCTGGCCGAGTTAACGGGCTACCTATACATCGGTTATCCGGTTATTGGCTCTCCAACCGGACCGATAAAGCTCGACGCGCTTTTGGTGTCCAAAGAGGTCGGACTGGTCGCATTTGATCTCGTAGAAGGAATGGAGATTGGAGAATATACGGCTCGTCAGGACGATCTGGCCACAATGCTTGAAGTGAAACTCAAGCCTTACGCGGATTTAAAACAAGGTCGTGATCTAAAGTTCCCGATCAATGTAGTTACTTTCGCTCCTTCGAAAGCGGTGGTCCCTGCTTCAGTAAATAACTATTTTGTTGCGACCACTACTTCTCTCCCCGGAACGATTCAGAGTTTCGAATGGGATGCTGGGGAGGACACCTACAAGTCGCTTGTGGCAGCTGTACAGGTGGTTACATCAATCCGGGCGGGAAGAAAGAAGCGAGAGCCTAAGAAGCCAGGGTCGCGGGGTGCGCGACTAAAGCAAGTCGAAGACTCCATCGCGAATCTAGACCAGCACCAATCTCAGGCAGTTATCGAAACTGTCGACGGAATTCAGCGAATCCGTGGCCTCGCGGGTTCAGGTAAGACAATTGTTCTAGCTCTCAAGGTTGCATATCTACACGCGCAGAATGAGGATTGGCGAATAGCGGTTACGTTCAATACGCGATCCTTGAAGGAACAGTTCAAGCGGCTGATCAACAATTTCACAATAGAACAGACTGGCTCGGAGCCAGACTGGGATCGAGTCGATATTTTGAACGCCTGGGGCGGACCTGGAGATAAAGAGCGCGATGGCATTTACCACAAGTTTTGTAGAGAGCACGGAATTCCGTTTATTGATTTCGGATCCGCGAGGAATAGATTTGGTGAGGGTAAGGAGTTTGAGGGTGTTTGCAGAGAGGCCCTTACAACATCAGTTGGAGAGAAGCCGCTCTATGACGCTCTCTTAGTCGACGAGGCCCAGGACCTGCCTCCCGAGTTCTTACGACTTTGTCATCGCTTTCTAAAAATACCTAAGAGACTTGTATATGCTTATGACGAACTCCAATCACTTACAGGCAACGCAGTCTTGCCGCCAGAGGAGATTTTTGGAAAGGATGGGAAGGGCAATCCTTTAGTAAAGTTGAATCCAGAAGGTGACATCGGTCCGCGACAAGACATAATTCTCGAAAAGTGCTATCGAAATTCCCGTCCACTACTCGCGACGGCCCACGCTTTGGGTTTCGGAATCTATAGAAAATTAGGCTTAGTCCAATTCTTTGAACAAGATGCGCTCTGGACAGAAGTGGGATACGTCGTTGAGGCGGGAGCTTTAGAAGGCGGAAAGCAAGTTACCCTTGCGCGCACCCCTGAGACATCTCCGGCATTCTTGGAAAATCACTCCCCTATCGACGATCTACTGCAGTTTAGGTCTTTCGAGAATGCTAGTGAGCAACTGGCTTGGGTTGTGAATGCAATTCAACATGATATTCAATCCGATGAACTGCGACCGGAAGACGTCGTTGTGATAAACCCAAATCCGTTCAGTACTCAGAAGGAGCTCGGGCCGATCCGAGCGCAATTGCTCGGACGAGGTATCAATAGTGAACTCGCAGGGGTTAGCACCTCGGCGGATGTCTTTACAAAGTCGGGCGCTGTCACGTTCACTGGCATCTTTCGCGCCAAAGGGAACGAGGCCGGAATGGTCTATATCGTGAATGCGCAAGATTGCTTCTCTTCTTGGGACAAGGGTGCGCTCGCTTTGTGGAGGAATAGACTATTTACCGCAATAACTAGGTCAAAGGCTTGGGTGCGCGTTTTGGGAATAGGCAGCCACATGAAAGGACTGATAAGCGAATGGGAGGATCTTCGCGATAACGACTATCGATTGAGCTTTGTATACCCAACAGCAGAGGAGAAAAAGCAGCTTCGCCTTATCAACAAAGAAATAACTGCGCGACGTAGAAGCAAGCGCCGTCGAATGGAGCTGCGTACTACGGACCTGTTAAGTGCTGTGCAGGACGGAGATCTGGATCCGGACCAGCTGATCGAGGATATACGCAGAATCCAGGCGGAACAGAAGACGAAATGATTTTGTCCGTTGTCCGTGCGCAGTTGCGTGATATATACACTCGCCTAGTTCAGGTCGGGTTGTCAGTAAAGCAGTTCTACCCAAGTGACGTTAGTGATCCGAACGGGAGTGCTCGAATTGGCGATTTAGCGACTACGGCAGTGGCGTTAAAAGATGTTGCTTATGAAGTTATCTATGAGGAGCTCGAGAAGCACGACGGCTACCACGTCAAACTTCCGGACGGCGGATTGCTCATATTTCAATATGTTTTCTCTGATCCTAAGTCAATTGTAAAACACCGTTTAGCGTATTTCCCTTCGCCTACATTGCCCACGATCGATGAGGCCCCGAATTTATACGAGCACGACGAGTTATATGCCGATATTCTACTAGCGAGGTTAGTTAGGTTTCCTGTGCGTTTTGACTTTGATCCTAGAGCTCATCGAGATGTCATCCATCCTCAATCTCACTTGACGTTAGGGCAGTTTCAGAATTGCCGTATCCCCGTAACTAGCGCAGTTATGCCAAATACGTTTGTGTTGTTCTTGCTTCGGAACTTTTATTTTCGCTCATATTTGAAGAATAAGAATCTATTTGATAGGCGAATGAATATGGGGAAGATTGACCGTACCTTGACTCAAGCTGAGGCGAGAATCGCGCATTTCGTGATGAACTAACTCCAGGTGTGCCGAGGAATCTTCGGCGATCTTCGACAGGGAACCTGAATGCCGCTAACCCCTGAGCAACGCGCCCGCGAAACCATAGATGCCCTACTGCGCGCGGCCGGGTGGATCATCCAGGACAACGCCGACTTCAACCGCAATGCGGGCGGGGGCGTAGCCGTGCGGGAGTTTGTTCTGCCCAACGGTCCTTGCGACTACCTGCTTTTCGTCGGAGGCAAGGCTGCCGGTGTGGTGGAGGCTAAGAAGAGCGGCGTGACCTTGAGCGGCATTGCCGACCAAGCGAGCAAATACATGGTCAAATTACCGGACCATCTTGCCCGCTGGGCTGATCATCTCGCCTTCGACTACGAATCCACTGGGGACGAGACTTACTTCCGCGACACGCGCGACCCGAAACCTCGCTCGCGCCGCGTGTTCGCATTCCACAAGCCGCAGACTATTCATGCTTGGCTCAGGGAGGATGACACGCTGCGCCGCCGACTCCAGCAAATGCCACCGCTGGATAAGGCCGGACTTCGCGACTGCCAGATAGATGCCATCAAGGGGCTGGACGCGTCGCTCGCCAAGGACAATTCGCGCGCCCTGATCCAGATGGCTACTGGCGCGGGTAAGACGTTCACTGCCTGTACGTTCAGTTGGCGCTTGCTCAAGTACGCCAAGGCCAAACGGATCCTCTTCTTGGTGGACCGCAACAACCTGGGAGACCAGACGCTCAAGGAGTACCAGAACTACGATCCGCCCGGCTCCGGCCGCAAGTTCGACAAGACCTACATCGTCCAGCACCTGCACGCCAACCGCATAGATCCGGATGCCAAGGTTGTCATCACTACCATCCAGCGCCTTTACGCCATGCTGCGCGGTGAAGAGTTGGATGAATCGCTGGAGGAAGGCTCGGCCTACGAAACCTGGAGTAACGAGGAGGGCGAGCTGCGTCCCGTCGCCTATAACGCGAACATCCCCATAGAACATTTCGACTTCATCGTCACCGATGAATGTCACCGCTCTATCTACGGCCTCTGGCGGCAGGTCTTAGAATATTTCGACGCCCATCTCATCGGCCTCACCGCCACGCCCTCCGCGCACACGCTGGGCTTCTTCTTCAAGAACCTTGTCGCTGAGTATCCATATGAGCAGTCAGTCGTGGATGGCGTCAACGTTGGCTTTGAAGTCTTCCGCATCAAAACGAAAGTCGGCGAAGAAGGTGGCCTCGTCAGCGCGAAGTACCATGTTCCGTTACGCGACCGTCGCACGCGGAAAATCCGTTACCAAAAGCTCGACGCCGACCTACCCTATACGAAGCAGGAGCTGGACAACTCCGTCACCGTTCCCAACCAGATTCGCGCTGTCCTCAAATGCTACCGGGACAAACTCTTCACCGATCTCTTCCCTGGCCGCACCGGCGAATGGGTTCCCAAGACGCTGATTTTCGCTAAGGACGACAACCACGCCGAAGAGATCGTCCACGCCGTGCGTGAAGTATTCGAACAGGGCAACGACTTCGCCAAGAAGATCACCTACCAGACCAGCGAGAGGCCCAAGGAACTCATCGCCGCCTTCCGCGTGGACCCGTTCCCGCGCATCGCCGTCACCGTGGACATGATCGCCACCGGCACCGACATCAAGCCCGTAGAATGCCTGATATTCATGCGTGACGTGAAGTCAGAGGGCTACTACGAACAAATGAAGGGGCGCGGCGTGCGCACCCTCAAGGACGCCGACCTCATGCAGGTCACGCCGGACGCGCAGACCAAGACCCGCTTTGTTCTGATCGACGCTGTGGGTGTCACGGATGGAAAAAGGTCTATCTCCCAACCGCTGGAGCGCAAGCGCACCGTCCCCTTCCACAAGTTGATTGACCAGATCGCCCAGGGCAGGCGCGACGAAAACGCCATCTCCAGCCTTGCCGGTCGCCTTGCGGCCTTGGACCGGCAGATCGAGGACGAAGACCGCAAGCGGATCGCGGATGCGGCCAAGGGCACCACTCTCAAGGCGTTGGCCAGCAACCTGCTCATGTCCATCAGCCCGGACATCATCGAAGCGGAACTCATCACCCGCCACGGCAGCGCGGAGAACGCCACAGCAAAGCAGGTAAAGGCGGTGGAAGAGGAACTTCGAGACCAGGCCTGCAAGCCGCTGGACGATGCTGAACTGCGCAAACTAATCAAGATCATCAAGAAGAAGACCGACATCGTCATCGACGAGATGACCACAGACAATGTCACCGTTGCCGACTACGACCTAAAACAGGCCGAGAAGCGCACTACCAGCTTCCGCGAGTTCATCGAGTCCAACAAGAACGAGCTGCTGGCTTTACAGATTCTTTATAGCCAGCCGTTCCCGAAACGCCGGCTGACCTACGCCAGCATCAAGGAGTTGGCACAGAAGCTCACCGACCCACCGCACCACCTCACCACGGCGGACGTGTGGCAAGCCTACAAGCGCCTGGAATCCTCGCTCGTGCGCGGCGCACCCAGCGATAAGGTGCTCACCGACATCATCTCCCTCGTTCGCTTTGCCACTGGACAAACTGACCTGCTGGAGCCGTATGCGATGCGGGTCGAGCAACGGTTCAATCTCTGGATCGGCCGACAGAAGAAGGCCGGACGCGACTTCAACGAGGAACAGATGAACTGGCTCAAGGCCATCAAGGATTACTTGGCTGCCAATGTTGAGATCGCACCTGCTGATCTGATGAAGGATCAGCCCTTCACGGACTGGGGTGGCGTTGTCGCCGCGCGCAAGCTGTTCGGCGCCGAGTTGAACGGGATGTTGGATGAGCTGAGTGAGGTGTTGGCGGCATGAGCAAATCCGTAAAACACGACGCCGAAGACGAACGTTGGGAGCAATCGTCTCGATCAGTTCCGTCTACGTGGGCACAAGTGGATTTTCGGGCCGCGTTCGATCCGGTTTCGGTCAACGACAAGAAGGTTCCTGCCAAGGCATACCTGTCAGAAGGGAAATTGCCCGTCGTAGATCAAGGCCAAACTTTCATCGGCGGATACACCAACGAGTTGAGCCTCACGATTGATCCGGGCGATGGCCTAATCGTTTTCGGGGACCATACGCGAGCGTTCAAACGCATTGACTTCGCATTCGCGGCGGGCGCAGATGGCATTAAGGTCCTTCGTCCTACGCTGTCAGATTCCAGATACGCCTACTACGCGTGCCTGTCACTGAAATTTCCTAATAAAGGCTACTCCCGGCATTATTCATTTTTGAGTCGCTGTAAATTTCCGATTGCGCCGGAGCGAGAACAGTCGCGCATCGTCTCAAAAATAGAGGAGCTATTCAGTCGCATCGAAGAAGGCGAGCACGCCTTGCAACAGGTGCAGAAGCTGACGGAGCGTTACCGCCAGTCCGTCCTCAAGGCTGCCGTCACGGGCGAACTCACGCGCGAATGGCGAGAGAAACACAAGGGCAAGCTAGAGTCCGGCGAAGCCCTACGGCAACGCATCCTCAAGGCCCGCCGCGAAGCCTGGGAAAAGGCGGAGCTGGACAAGATGAAAGCCAAGAATCAGAAGCCCGCGAACGACAACTGGAAGAAAAAATATCGGGACCCGTTCCCGCCCGATACCACCGACCTGCCAGAGCTACCGGAAGGATGGGTATGGGTGTCAATGGACGCAATTACAAACGACTTCATAACTGGACCTTTTGGCTCTTCGCTTCACAAGGCCGACTACGTAATTGGGGGAATACCACTGGTCAACCCCATCAACCTACGCGGTGGACTCATCTCCCCTGATTCTGCTGTGACCGTGAACGCAGACACCGCGAAAAAATTGAGCCGGTATTTGTTGCAAGTCGGCGATATTGTTCTTGCGCGTCGAGGTGAAATGGGCAGATGCGCGCCAGTGACGGAGGCAGAGGCAGGATGGATGTGCGGCACCGGAAGCGCAATACTTCGGTGCACTGAAGCGGTGTTACCCACTTACGGTGCGCTTGCGATCTCGTCTGGTTATTCGCGTGCATTTCTTGAAGCGAACTGCGCAGGCACGACAATGCATAACCTGAACCAAGATGCCATGTCACGTCTACCTATACCGGTGCCAGACATCGAGCACCAGCAAGCGGTCTTGGAGCGACTTCGCCAACAGCTTACCAGCGCAGAGGCGTTTTTTGCCGACTGCGAAGCCGAGTTAACTCGGTCTCGGGCGTTGCGCCAGGCAATATTGCGAGAGGCATTTGTCGGGCATCTGGTTCCACAAGATTCCGCCGACGAACCGGCTTCCACTCTCCTCGAACGCATAGCCGCCGAACGCGACGCACTAACGATCACCAAGCCCAAGCGCGGCTTCAAGAAGAGAACCTCTGCATGAACGACTACACCTCCCTTGTCTCCAAGGTTTGGAACTACGCGCACGTCCTGCGCGACCAAGGCATTTCCTACGGCGACTATGTCGAGCAGATTACCTTCCTGCTGTTCCTCAAGATGGATCAGGAACGATCTGAACTGCTCAACGAGCCGTCTATCATTCCGGCCAAGTGGCGTTGGGAAAAACTGGGACCGCTTTCCGGTGACGACCTGGAGCTGCAATACCGCCACACGCTGGAGGCGCTTGCGAAGGGGAAGGGCCTCATCGGTATCATCTTCCGCAAGGCGCAAAACAAACTCACCGACCCCGCCAAACTGAAGCGCGTGGTCTCGCTGATTGATGCCGAAACGTGGATTGGCATCGGCGTGGACGTGAAGGGGGCGATCTACGAAGGACTGCTGGAGAAGAACGCTTCAGAAGTGAAATCCGGCGCAGGCCAATATTTCACGCCGCGTCCGTTGATTAATGCGATGGTCACGTTGATAGACCCGCGCATCGGCGAAACCGTCCATGACCCCGCCTGCGGCACGGGTGGCTTCCTGCTGTCGGCTTACGATCATATGAAGGGCCAATCGCAGGACCGCGCGAAGCAGCGCAAGCTACGCGAAGAGTCCTTGAGTGGTGTGGATATCGTGGACGAGGTCGTGCGGTTGTGCGGCATGAACCTGTATCTGCACGGCGTCGGCAATAGCGAAAGCCCCATCAAGTCCGGTGACGCACTGGCCACCGATCCCGGCGAACGCTACGACGTGATTCTTACCAACCCGCCATTCGGCAAGAAGTCCAGCTACAAGGTCATCGGCGAAGATGGCGAGGTGGACACGGAGCGGGAAGACTACGAGCGCGAGGACTTCAAGTTCACCACGTCCAACAAGCAGATCAACTTCCTCCAGCACATCATGACCATCATGGAGAGTGACGGCCGCGCCGCCGTGGTGCTCCCCGACAACGTGCTGTTCGAGGCAGGTAGTGCAGGTGAAGGCATCCGCAAGCGAATACTGGAGCAGTTCGACTTCCATACACTCATGCGCCTGCCCACCGGCATCTTCTACAAGCCTGGGGTCAAGGCCAACGTGCTGTTCTTCGACAAGCACCCGCCACGTTCAGACGGCAAGCCCAACAGCAAGGACGTGTGGATTTACGACTTCCGCACCAATCTGCACTTCACGCTCAAGCAAAATCCCTTGAAGTCGTCCGACCTGGACGACTTCGTTGCCTGCTACTCCGCCGCCAATCGCACCAAGCGCAAGGAGACGGAACGCTTCAAACGGTTCCCAGTCACCGATCTGCTCAAGCGCGACAAGCTCAACCTGGACATCTTCTGGCTAAAAGACGAAAGCCTGGACGACGTGGACAGCTTGCCTGCACCAGACATCATCGCCGCGGAGATTGTCGAGAATCTACAAGCCGCCCTGGACGCATTTCAGTCCGTTGCGGACGAATTGGGCGTGCCTAAGTAGTCGATCAATCCGTTCCCACACGGGTCTCGAACTTTCGCTGGGTCATGGACTGCCGCGCTCGACAAGTATCCCGGGACGCTTACTTCTTGACGGCCAACACTCCATCGTCACTCAGCTTCGCGGTGAACCCCGCGTGCTGCAGTCGTTTCGCTACTTCGTTGGGAACGTTCCGGCCGCTGGTTAGTTTGTTCGGGGTGCCGGTGTAGTGGAATAGTTTGCCGTTGCGCTTGAGGACTCTCGCCAGTTGGTCGTAGAAGGCTTGCGAGTAAAGCTCTCCGGCGGTACCGAAGCGCGGCGGGTCGTGCAGGATGGCGTCGAAGGAGTTGCCGGGGAGCGCGCCGATCTGCGCGGCGATGTCGCCGTGGGTCAGCGTCAGGCTGCCGCCGGTTTCGGGCGACCAGGGATTGAGGCTGCGCAGCCAGATCACGTCGGCGTTCTTCTCGTAGGAATGGACCCGGCTCGCCCGGCCCTGCAGGCACCAGGCGGCGAAGTAGCCGAGGCCGCCGCAGGTGTCGAGGATCACTTTGCCGCGCGGCTGGATCAGTCCTACTTTGCGTTCGGCGTCCGCGTAGGGCGAGACG
>WNEY01003723.1_pt1 | contig 11495 bp, 13 predicted proteins | sample 5400531 | NCBI WGS metagenome assembly WNEY01 (sample SAMN13153338, study PRJNA577476) | soil metagenome | isolation source: 200 cm saprolite under Douglas fir tree site 1 | place: USA:California | collected 2015-04-18
TTCTCCGAACGGTTATAGGCTGCCAAATCGAATATCCTTCTCGTGCAACAGACTAACTCGCCTCTGTCGAACGATATTGTCCGTGAGTTCGTAATCGCGGGTCACGGGAATCTGGAAAAGGTGCGGAAAATGCTAGAGGAGAATCCGGAGCTACTTAACGCATCATACGCTTGGAGCGAGACCGACTATGAGACCGCGATCCAAGGTGCAGCCCAAGTAGGCAGCGCAGCTATCGCGACGTACCTGCTCGAGCGAGGAGCGCCTCTTGAAATCTGCACGGCGGCAATGCTAGGACTAAGAGATGAGGTAGAGAGAAGGATCAGAGACAAATCCAACAATATCGACTCTAGAGGAGCCCACGGCATTCCAATCTTGCCTCATGCAGCATGGAGCGGCGATCTCGAACTTGTCCAATTCCTGTTCCGAAACGGAGCTAAAACCGGATCGTCTTCCGCACTCCACAACGCAGTTACAAGAGGCTACTACCACTTGGTCGTCTGGCTGGTCGAAAACGCTAGCCCGGATCTAAATTCGAACAACTTTCAGGGAAGGAGTCCCTTGTCGGTCGCGATCGAAAGAAAGCATGAAACCATTGCTCAACTCCTCAGAGAGCGTGGCGGTAAGGAATAGTCAGCGAGACAGCATCAACCATCAGTCACAGCCCAGTACCCCTTCAAAGAGGGTCATTGAGCGATTGAAAATCCGCAAGCCTGTCGAAAAAGGTCAGAGGCGACCTTCCTGCTCCAAACACGGCCCATACAACGGTCCTTACTGCCCAGAATGCTACGAACGGGCCATGAGCGGCGAAGCTACCAGCAAGACTACGCCATCTAGCTAAAATAATCCCGGTCTCCAACCCATTCAAGCAGCATAGTGACCAGCGAATGTCTCGCCTGAATCATAGAGAGTCGACGGACTGTGGACCCCGACACGGCAAACAATGGTGAGTTCGTTTTGAAAGCAATCGCTCAGAATGAAACTAGAAGGGCGCCTCCTGATTACTCGAAGGATTTTGAGACCCTTGAAAAGATGGAATGGGCGTTCTCAAAAGGCGATGTTAACTTCTTCAAGATAGTACTCGACCGAAGACCGAGCCTTCTTCTTCGAATACACGCGGTCTGCATGCTGGCAGATATGAAAGATGAGAGAGCTGTTCCGGTACTCTGCGAGACGTTGAAAGAGGATCCAAGCCCTCTAGTCAGACATGAAGCGGCGTTCTCGCTTGGCCAGTTGGAGTTCAAATCCGCAGTTTCCGCTCTTATGGATGCTATGGCGAACGACGAGAGCGTCCTCGTAAGGCATGAGTCAGCAGTCGCTCTCGGGTCTATCGGAGACGAGATAGCTCGCCCAGGATTGATGGATCGGCTCCAAGACGCGGACGAAGATGTACGATTGTCCGCGGAGGTTGCCTTGGCAGATCTCGATTTTCTAGAGCGACTCAGAGCACGAATCAGCAGGCGATAGATGCCGAGTATCATTGTCGAGCAGAAACGAGGAGGACTCAGACAACCTCCAGGAAAACGTGTCTCTCAACATTCCTAAGACGCAGGGAGAGAACGCGATCCAAATCCTCGCAAAAATGAAACTGCTGAACAGAAAACTTGCACCACAAACAACCGGCGACGTCCTTCACGTCCCGCTCTCCCGAGCACCACAACCGGAGGAACAAAAACAGCTTGATAGAGCCCTAGGCAAGCAAAACCTATCGCAAGAAAAATTCCCCTCCATGTCGCCAGCTGTTGGATCGCTGGAGAAAGTTCTGGCGCAGGAACTACCGTCGAGCATTGTTTCACTCGTATCAAAATCGTTCGATGTCATCGGAGACATTGCTATCATAGAACTCTCTCCGACAACCGAACCGTTCGAAAAGAACATCGCTGAAGCATTGATGAAGGTACACAAGAACGTCAAGACAGTCTACTCAAAGGCCGGACCAATATCCGATAACCAGCGATTGCGACCGCTCCATCACGTGCTCGGAGCTGTTCGAACTGAGACCATCCACATAGAGCTAGGCTGCCGCTTCAAGATCGATATTTCGAGAGCCTTCTTCTCCCCCCGTCTCTCTTCCGAGCACAAGAGAGTCGCCGAACAAGTCCGGCCAGGCGAATGCGTGATAGACATGTTCGCTGGCGTGGGCCCATTCTCGATTCTGATCGCAAGACGATTGGAAGACGTACAAGTCAATGCCATCGACGCGAACCTCGAGGCGGTTAAGCTAATCCGAGAAAATGCGAAGCTGAACAAGGTCCAAGACCGGGTAAGAGTATGGCCGGGCGATGCTCGAACCGTCATCAAAGGCAATCTGCTGGGAGTGGCAACGCGGGTAATAATGAACCACCCGTCACAAGCGAGGGAGTTTCTCGAACCCGCTTGCGAAACGCTTGGACGTGACGGAGGAATATTACACTATTACACGTTCGAAGACGGCTTGGACAGCGAGTCAAAGGCCAGAGAAGAACTTACAAATGCCATTGACAGTTCAATTTGGACAATTGAGAGTCCCGTAGCTACGCATAAAGTGAGAGGCATTGCTCCGATGAGGTGGCAGATTGCTGTAGATGCGAAACTTGAGCCAGCCTAGGTCTCGACAGTCAGCTCTACCGATACCTTCCGGCCTGGGTCTTGAAGTAATTCTACCAGTGATCTTGGAAGATCCGCCGCCACTCGATCGGCGTGCACCATTAGCGTCCTATCAGATACGAAACCGCTCTTTCTAACCACGATGTCTGTTGGATGGGAAAACGTCAAGCCCTGCGCGCCATCTCCCTCTATCGAGAATCGATGATCGCCAATCATCAGAGTTAGGCGGGCTCTACAGGTTTCGCTGGAAAGAGCGTTTTTCATAGCTTGAGGCAAGTCTCTCAATCCTGCAGAAGACCCAACCGCGATGATGCAATTTCCATTCTTGCTAAGGGCAGCTTCCTTTGTAAGCTCCAGAGTTGTTGGATGTGTCGACAATACAGCCGGATGGCCGCGAGCGTAGAACCTGAAGTTCATTGAGACTTGCGCTAGACAAACTAGAGAGTCTAATATGCTCAGCTCTGCTTTGACGGACCGGAGGGATGACCGAGGTCTGTAGATTTCGCAAGTGAAAGGGAAAGATTGGTCCAAGCGCTCATCGCAGAGGGCGTCCTCAAAACCCGCGAAGTCGTCGATGCAATGAGAAAGGTGCCGCGAGAACTGTTCGCATCCACTAACCTTCGCCAATACGCCTACAGTGATACTCCTTTGCCAACTGATCATGGCCAGACAATCAGTGCGCCACTCGGCTGACCAGCCGGGCGTTACATGGTGGCCATAATGGACGAGGCATTGGAGCTACGGCAAGGGATGAAGGTGCTAGAAGTAGGTGCCGGAAGTGGATACCATGCCGCTACTATCGCGGAAATAGTCGGGAACAAAGGACACGTTTTCACGGTTGAATACGTCGACAAACTGGTCGCGATTGCGAGGAATAACCTGAGTCGAGCAGGATACGCCAACCATGTCACAATAGTCCAAGGCGATGGATCGTTAGGTTACGCAGAGCGAGCCCCCTATGACAGAATACTGGTGACCGCAGCAGCACCCAAGATTCCGCCCCCCTTATTGGAACAATTGAAGTCCGACGGAATCTTGGTTACGCCTGTAGGGGGAAGAATGTTCCCGCAAGAACTTGTCCGGGTCAGGAAAAAAACTGATGGAGCCTTAAAGCAGGATTCCTTGGGAGGAGTCGTATTCGTCCCTCTCGTCGGGAAATTTGGCTTCAGCGGTTAGCTGCCGAAGAATGACTCAAGCGTTTTTTTTCCATTCTCTCTGGCCATCGCAGTCTTCGCCCGTTCCACAGCCGTCCGGACTCTCTCCTCGTTGAAGTCTCTCTCTCCACAGAGGAACCGAACAAGAGATTCGACATCGGCTTCACGCCACAATAGACTGTAGTTCGAGGTGACTGCTGGCTTCAGAAATATCTCTCTAATTCTGTCCAGCTCCGGCGGTGGGACCAATTCCCTGTTCGATTCAGCGATTCTCTCGACCTTGCCGTATTCTCTGACTAGTTTCAGCGCTGTCTTAGGCCCTATTCCTTTGAAACCGTCGGGGTTGAAATCTGTTCCAATTAGTATCCCCAAGTCCACAAGTTGTTCTCGTGACAGTTGGAGAGTTTGCAGAGTTGACTCGAGGTCTACCAGTTCGGGCTCTACCTGAACATAGGCCTCTCGCATAGGCAGCTTTCTCTTTCCACTTATCGCCAGGTTCCGGACAAGTCTTCGAGCCCCGAATAGCAAGGAGTCATAATCCTGGCTGACCGCGGCCCAAACATCTCCGCGTGTGGCCATATGGGCTGCCTGAGCTTCTCCTTCAGACGGAGCTTGGACGATCGGGACGCCCAGGTACTGGAGAAGTTTGTGAGCATCATCAATCATCAAGTCCTTAAGGCTGGAAGTAGCCTGAGCGTACCTCTTCGCTTCCTCAAACTTCCCGGTTGACAGTGCGGATTCGTATCTCGTTGTGGCCTCGACTTTGATGACTTGTCTTCGTTTTATTTCCGTATCTTTGAGGCTAGGAGGTTTTCCATCGAAGACATACACGAGTCTGATTCCTCTCTCGGCCAAGTTGGTCGTTCGGTAAAGGAGCCCACTCAAGTGGCTAGTAACCCTGCTCTGCCGGTCCATCAGCGGTTCGCCGGTGGGCCCGCGAATTATCGCGAGAAACTGATAGAGCGCGTTGTAGGCGTCGACCGCGAAAGTCTTTCCTGAAAACTCGTCCAGCGAACTCTTGGATCGAGTAATTATGTCCCCTAGATCTACTCCCAAAACTACGCATTACTCCCGATTGCTGACGCTAGTCTCTCCTCATTCGGCATTCGCCTACTCGGTTCGCTATCAATGCCGCGACCGCTCCAGCACCCACTCCTCCATCTATGTTAACCACGGCTATTCCTAAGGAACATGACTGCAGCATCGCAGCTAGGGCTGCGAGACCTTTTTCCCCGAACCCATAGCTTCTGGAAGTGGGAACTCCTATGACCGGGACATCTACAATTCCCGCTACAACAGTAGGGAGTGCTCCTTCACGACCGGCGACCACAAGAATGACATCACAATCCCACCCCAGAAGATCGCGAACTGGCTCGAACAAACGGTGAATCCCGGCGACGCCCACATCATAGAACGATCTGGTTTCGCACCCCATCTCTCGAGCGATAACCTCTGCTTCCTCAGCTACGGGTATGTCCGAAGTTCCCGCAGTCAATATCGCCACCCTACCCCCTGTACGCCTTGGCGTGTAGCTCCTCGATTTTACTACCATCATTCGAGAGCGTGGAAAGTATTCGACTTTCGACCCGTTTCCCAAGACGGCTCTAACAGCCCTGACCTGGGGTGAGTCACAGCGACTGATAATTGCACGGCCGCTCCGTTTTACCATTGCCTGGCTAATCTTCGCAACATCGCGAGCAAGCTTGCCTTCCGCTAGAATAACTTCGGGAAGTCCTTTACGTTTTTCACGGCCGACGTCAAGCTTCGCGAACCGAGAGAGACTTGCGATGGCAAGCATTCTTTCCTTCTTTTCGAATAGTCTTCGGCTTCGCTCAAACTTTCTCAGGGAAGACAATTGATCACTCTCTTTGCGCTTGAACTGTTTAAATCGTCACCAGTGGCATGTCTTGAATATGTTGCTTAGCCCTCCCAAGGCAGGTTTGCAAGCGAAGATAGAGAAGGCCGTTCACATTATCGGACAATTCAACGGAGCAGTTGTCGCCTTATCCGCAGGAGTGGACAGCTCACTGGTCGCAGCTCTTGCACGCAAGGCGCTGGGAGATCGAGTAGCTGCTGTAACAGCCGTCTCCGAATCCCTCGCCCCGGGAGAGATCGAAATCGCGAAGAAAACCGCTAGAGGCATCGGGATCAGACATATTGTTGTGGCCACCGATGAGGTTCATAATGCAAGCTACAGGGCGAACCCTACGAACAGATGCTATTACTGCAAGGACACACTCTATCGCGAACTGAGACGCCAAGCTGACCGTTCCGGATTTGAGGCGATTCTTGATGGAACCCAGCTTGATGATCTTGGAGATACTAGGCCCGGACTTCTGGCGGCTAAGGAAGCTGGGGTAAGGAGCCCTCTAGCAGAGGCAGGTTTCTCTAAGAAAGACGTACGAGAGACCGCTCACCTATTCGGACTTGAGGTTTGGGACAAACCAGCAATGCCTTGTCTATCATCCAGGATACCGCATGGCGAACAGATCACCGTCGAGAAGTTATCTCAGGTCGGACAGGCGGAATCGACGGTGAAGCGCTTGAGTGGTGCCCGAGACATAAGAGTCAGGCATCATGGAGAGATTGCGACAATCGAAGTGTCCCAAGAAGAGCTGCCATTATTTCATCGAGACGGCTTGATGAACCGCATGAAGAAGGAACTTAGACTAATAGGGTTCACAAGCGTAACTGTCGGCCCACGCAAATACCCGAGCGGACGAGACACAGCAGCGACAGGGCATGACTATCTGCTTCCGATAGTTAACACATCAAATCAGTGACAGGAGCCTTGAGAACTGTTGGATCGACAATGAATGATCAAACGCAGATCAGACAGCTCAACTATCGCTGAAAACGTTTTTAAGCTATCAGAAACGGATTCAACCGCAAATCTTTCCGTTTCTCGGAAAGACATAATCTAAGATAAAAACGACTGGACACACGACGATTTGGAAAACCTGAGACCATCAAAGATGAGAGTTTCGAAATGACAACGACAATCGGTGTCGTCTGTAAGGACGGAGTCATTCTTACGACTGACACTCGAGCCACTATGGGATCCTTTGTCGCTCACAAGCACGCCAAGAAAGTCTATCGGATCGACCATCACCTAGCTATGACCATTGCAGGAACGGTAGGAGATGCACAGGCATTGGTGGAAATGCTGAGAGCAAACTCTTCGCTCTACAGGCTTGACCTCGCAAGGCCAATCCCGGTGAACTCCGCGGCGAGACTGGTCTCTAACATCCTGTTCGGCGCAAGATACTACCCTCTCGGAGTCCAGGCCCTTATTGGAGGAGTGGACGACAGTGGGGGGCACATCTATGCCCTGGATCCTCTTGGAAGTATGATGGAGGAGAAATACGTCTCAACTGGATCCGGATCTCCCGTTGCCTACGGAGTCCTCGAGTCAGAGTGGAAGGACTCAATGAACGTGAAGGAGTCGATTCCCATAGTTGTTAGAGCAGTCGATTCAGCAATGAAGAGAGATTCTGCAAGTGGCGACAGCTTCGATGTTGCCGTAATCACGAAGGAAGGATATCGGGAACTGCCAGAGGACGAGAAGAAGCACATCCTGCACGCCTGACCCCTTCTTTCAAACCTTCCACAGATATCACAGTCGTAGAGAGAATTGACTAGAACCTACAATGACGTGCACGCAAAGATACGCGAGACCATCGTAGAGCATATGCCGAAAGACGCCGAAATAACTCGTATAGAATTCGAAGGGCCACGACTTGCGATCTACGTAAAGAACGTGGGTCTGCTTGCTGAGCAGAACTATGTTGTGACGGAGATCGTTAACCTTCTTCATAAGAGAATCGTCATCCGATCTGACCAATCTATACGGCTTCCAGAACGAGAGGCCGAGGCTTACATTCGAAAAATCATCCCCATAGAAGCTGAAATTTCCTCGATCAACTTCGACCCTAGCCTCGGAGAAGTAGTGGTAGAAGCAGCCAAGCCCGGCGTGGCAATCGGGAAAGAGGCTACCGTCCTGCAACAGGTCGTGAAAGAGACAAGATGGCGGCCAAGAATCCTCAGAGCACCACCCCTTCATTCCAAGATCATTTCAAGCACCAGACATATCCTTCACACTGAATCCGAAGAGCGCAGCAGGATCCTCCGTGACGTCGGAGAAAGAATCTTTCGACCCACGTTTAGCAAAGCCGGCTACGTTCGACTCGTAACCCTCGGAGCGTTTCATGAAGTTGGACGAGCGGCCATGCTGATCCAAGCAGGATCAAGTAGCGTCCTGCTCGACAGCGGAATAAACCCTGGAGCCCAGGACCCAACTTCCGCATACCCACGATTCGATACGGACGAATTTGACCTGGAAAAACTTGATGCAGTAGTCATATCTCACGCCCACTTGGACCACTGCGGGATACTCCCCTTCCTCTACAAATATGGCTATGACGGACCCGTCTACTGCTCGGAACCCACACAGACCCTGATGACACTTCACCAACTAGACTATCTCGATGTTCACAGCAGAGAAGGCGAACACTCTCCCTATGACCAAAAAGACGTTAGAGAAGTCGTAACTCACACCATACCCCTGCGCTACAATGTGGTTACGGACGTTGCTCCTGATATCAAACTCACCTTCCACAACGCTGGCCACATCCTAGGAAGCTCCATGGTCCATCTCCACATCGGTGAAGGCCTCCACAACATAGTCTATAGCGCCGACTTCAAGTTCGGACGAACCATGATGCTCGACCCGGCCACAGCATTGTTCCCAAGAGCTGAAACACTCATCATCGAAAGCACGTATGGAGGACCCGACGATATCATGCCTGACAGAGAAGGGGTAGAGGGCAAGCTCGTCAGCATCGTCAACGACACAGTCGAAAAAGGAGGAAAAGTGCTGATACCAGTTCCCGCAGTTGGACGAGCTCAAGAAATAATGCTCGTCCTAGACGCGTACATGAAAAACGGTGCCCTCCGAGAACTCCCAATCTACATCGAAGGAATGGTCAACGAGGCAACCGCAATCCACACAGCCTTCCCTGAATACTTGGTTCGCGACATCAAAGAACAGATCCTCCACAAAGACATCAACCCGTTCCAATCCGAATACTTCCACCCAGTAACTCACCCGAGCGATAGAGAGGAAATCATCGCCGGCGGGCCATGCGTCATCATTGCCACCTCAGGAATGCTCGAAGGTGGACCTGCGATAGACTATTTCCGACACCTCGCACCCGATCCGAGAAATACCCTGGCCTACGTCAGCTACCAAGTCGACGGTACACTAGGAAACAGAATCAAGAACGGTCTCAAGGAAGTCTCCCTGTACGCCCACGACGGCAAAATGGAAATGGTGAAGGTAAACATGAGAGTAGAATCCATAGAAGGATTTTCAGGACATTCAGACAGAAACCAGCTCCTGGGGTTCATCAAGAGAATGTCGCCTAAACCAACTAAAATCATCGTCAATCATGGGGAGAGAAGAAAATCTGACTTGTTCGCTCAGAATGTAAATCGGATATTCGGGATCAAAACGGTCGTCCCCGACGTTCTCGAGTCAATAAGGCTCAGATAACAGACCGGAACGTCAGCGGGTTCCGGGAAGGGCTTCCTTCTGAATCGGAACCGCAGGGATCGCCCCTTCAGATGAAGCGGCTTCTTTCCTCCAAACCCTCACACCTGCGGGCGTTATGACGATCCGCTCTTCTCCCAGCCGAGCTATGTCTCCGCCCAAGGATTTGGTGTAGTCAGTCAACTCAGTTATTGCCAATTTTGTCTCCTCCACGCTCTTTCGGGCCAAAGGAGTGATTCTTATGATGAGAATATTGCCAGTTCTAACTTCCCCCTTTATCGTCTCGACATCATCCAATTCCTGAAGTGGGAGGGCTTTCACGTAGATCGTAGAATGCTGCATTGGGAAGGATCAGGCTGGGCTCTGGAAGCTTATCATCGGGCTTGGACCCGGTTCAACTTTAAACATTTCCCTGACTTTTTCGATAGAAAGCGTCAACTCGAGCTTGATGAGGCCGGGCCCTTGGGCTTTATGACCTCCCAAATTAGGTCCCCAACGTAGTGGAAGTTCTCGACGACCTTACCCTTCTTTGTCGCTGCCATTGGACCCGATCCAATGAGTGCTCTCCCCACGGCGAGGTATTTGCCATGCTTCTCATCCACTACCACCAAGAATTGCCTTTCGCCAAACTCTCCATTGACCTTCCGGATTCCTGGGGCCATAATATCGGCCCCTCCTGCCACATGTGGAACAGCTCCCATATCGACCACGATCCTTGGCATGCTGTCTAGGGCAGAGATATTGGTTAGTACTGGTGCAAGTTCGCCTTTCCGCCTAAAAGCGATGGCGACACCGTCGACAAATACGATCTCTGAGTCTTTGACAGTCTCTATCTCTACTCTGGATTTGCGGGTCAGATGTTGTTGGTTCGGGAGACGTCGCAACTCTTCAATTAGAGGCTTGGAGTCCCGATCTTTGAGAATTGTTCTAACTGTCAAGACTTTTTCGTGACCATCAAAGAGAGACAATCTTTAAAAGAGTACCTTCGCCGGACAACCGCAAATCTCCGGTTGAACGATGAATGTCTGAAGTTGCAGCGAAGATCTTCGAAGAGAGCCTGAACAAAGTCGTACTTGTCCAGCTAAAAGGCGGACGGACTGTGCGAGGAAGACTCTACAGCTTCGACCAACACATGAATCTCGTGCTGGAGGACGCCGAGGATGTAACGAACGCTGAGTTAACGAAAAAGCTTGGTACTATCATTGTCCGGGGAGACAACGTGGTCCTTGTGTCCCCGCCACCAAAGCGTTAAGCTCTCCTCTTTCTCACCGTGCAAGACGGTAGAAGAGGGTCGGCGAGTCATCGCTGTAGACTCTTAGGCCAACATTTGTTGTCATATGACATTGAGGGAAAATTGATCAGTTGGCATTCAACCAATAACTGCCTCCAACTTGGTTGCCTGTTTTTGACCTCCTGAATTATTGGCTTCGCGCGAAACTGATAGTTCAAGCCAAGCGATGCTCCAATTCAGCCCAACTCGAAACCCGCAACTTACAAAGGTTAAATAGAATCCGTCCGGCTGTCGCGTTTCACATCGTGAAAGGTCTTGATCCGGGGGAGCCTATGCGTAATTCTCATAATGCTATCTCTAATGCCTGCCGTCTCTCTCTCTTCTCAGATTAGTCATTACTCCTCGGGGCAACAAACCCACTCACCTCCACTTGTCCCTGGACATGATCCCAATGGAACCCGCTTTGCCTTTAACGCAAGTCGAGCCCAGTTCGACCTTTACACACTGCTAAACGCGACATCCACTCCGGGAACCCCAGTAAGTTGGTTCGGAGGGAATTTCACCAATCCTCAGACTGGGATGCCCATATTTGGAACGACGTTCAATGTTACGATTCCGAGTGGCGCACCTCCAGCCAACGACAACGTCACTTTCAGCAAAGTACTCAACGTACCAAAGGGAAACGTCTCGTCAACAACGTATCTCAGATTCGACTGGAGAGGCAATCTAGGTAACTTCACAAAAGTGAGCTACTTCATCTACAACGATACGACGCTGGCTCCAATCCACCAGCTGACCAAGACCAATCAGACCTCGATCATAGGTGGAGAAGGCACTTCGTTCACAGCTGGAAGCCCTCCAGTGGGATGCGGTCTAAATGACAATTGCTACGATGTTACGAAATACCTAGGATTCAACCTAACGCTAGTTTTCGCGTTCAACTCGACCTTCCAAGGGAAGGGACTTAGCATACGCG
>WNEY01007288.1_pt1 | contig 11495 bp, 10 predicted proteins | sample 5400531 | NCBI WGS metagenome assembly WNEY01 (sample SAMN13153338, study PRJNA577476) | soil metagenome | isolation source: 200 cm saprolite under Douglas fir tree site 1 | place: USA:California | collected 2015-04-18
CGCTACAAGGAGTCGTGGTGGGAAGGAGGCGGCAACAGCGGCCCGTGCTTCGAGGTCGTCTTCGGCGGCGCCGAACCGGCGACCCTGGTGTTCATGATGAACCGGGAGGTCAACGGCCACCGCGTCCCGATGGAGACCCAAGTCGTGGACACGGGATATGGGCTCGAGCGATTGACGTGGCTCTCGCAGGCGACGACATCCGCGTACGAAGCCGTGTTCGGTGAGGCGCTGGCGTACCTGAAGCGCGCGACCGGAGCCAAGCGCGTCGACGACCGCGTCCTCCGGGAGTACTCGAAAGTCGCCGGCATGCTCAAGGTCGAGACGCTGGCGGACATCCGCGAGATTCGCCAGCAGGCGGCGGCGCGCGTCGGGATCTCGGTCGACGAACTCGTTGCGCAGGTCTCGCCCCTCGAGTCGCTGTACACGGTCTGCGACCACTCGCGCGCCTTGATCTTCCTCCTCGGCGACGGCGTCGTGCCATCGAACAGCCGGGAGGGCTATTTCGCGCGCCTCCTGGTCCGGCGGGGACTCCGGGCGCTGAAGGACCTGAACATCACGTACAGCTTGGCCGACACGGTCTCCTTCATGATCGACCAGATCCGGGAGGACTATCCGGAGTTCTTCTTCAACAAAGGGGACATCCTGAAGCTGCTCAAGGTCGAGGAGTCCCGGTACAAGGAGACGCTCGAGAAGGGACGGGCGACCGTCGGGAAGATCGCCACCGAGCTGGCGGCCGCCGGCAAGGGATTCGACGTCGAAACGCTCCTGGAGCTGTACGACAGCCACGGACTCAATCCGGACGTCGTCCAAGAGTTCACGGACTTGCCGATCGAAATCCCGGATGACTTCTACCGACAGGTGGCGGCGCGACACGAGCGTCCGGTTGCCGAGCCCGAGAAGCGATTCACGATCCAGAAGGAACTCCCGCCGACGAAGCTTCGTGTGTACGAGGACCGCCGCCGGCGCTCGTTCCGCGCGAAAGTCGTCGCGGTCGAGGGCGAGGCCGTCGTCCTCGATCAGACGTTCTTCTATCCGGAGGGCGGCGGTCAGGAAGCCGACCACGGGACGATCGACGAGTTCGAAGTCTACGATGTCCAGCGAGCCGGGCCGTCCGTCTTGCATTTCGTCCGTGGCGACGCGAGTCGTCTTCGGGGAACGCGGGTGGGGTGCGCGATCGATGCGAATCGACGAGAGGCGCTCATGCGAAACCATACGGCTACTCACATCGTCCTGGGCGCCGCGCGCAAAGCCCTCGGAAACCACGTCTGGCAGGCGGGGGCCCACAAGGCCGTCGACATGGCCCGACTCGACATCACGCACTTCGATGCGTTGACGGACGCGGAGCTATTGAAGATCGAAGAGCTGGCCAACGACGAGGTCTTGGCTTCGCGACAGGTGCGCGTCAAGGTCTTGGCCCGCGATCTCGCGGAGCGCAAGTTCGGGTTCCGGCTCTACCAGGGCGGATCGGTGCCCGGCGGCGAGTTGCGCGTCGTCGAGATTCCGAAGTGGGACGTCGAGGCATGCGGCGGAACCCACGTCACGCGGACGAGCGATGTCGCGCTCATCAAGATCCTGCGGTCCACCCGAATCCAGGACGGCGTCGTTCGCCTCGAATACACCGCGGGGAAGGCGGCGTTCGAGGCGGTCCGGAAACAGTCCGAGGAAGTTAAGCGGACCGCTGAGATCTTCGGCGTCCCGCCCGACCAACTCGTTCCGACGGCCGAACGAATCGTCTCGGAGTGGAAGGAGCTGCGGAAGCTTTCTCAACGCGCGACGGACGAGCAGGCCGCGGTGAAGGCCCGGGAAGCGGTCCAGACGACGAGTGCAACATGGCCGCTCGTGAAACAAGAGGTGGCGGAAGGCGTCGGCTTCATGATGTCCATGTCGAAGGCGATCGCGTCCGAGACGAAGGCGACCGCCATCCTATGGGCGAAGGCACCATCGGACGTACGCCTGATCGTCTCTCGCGGCACGGGCGTCCCGGTCGACGTCGCCGAGATTCTCCAATCCGTCGCGCCGGAGTTCCGGGGCAAAGGCGGCGGGAAACCCGATTTCGCCCAAGCGAGCTTCCCGAACCTCGATCAAGCGCGGGCGGCCGCGGAGCGACTCGAACGGACCATCCGCGAGAAACTTGGGACCCCGAGCGGATGACATGGATCTCGGGGCCTGGCGTCGCCGAATTCGGGAGTACGACGAAATCACGAACGTCGGGCCGATCATCCGACGGTATTTCGTGATTGGCGCGTTCGACGGAGCCCTCACGGTCCTGGGGATCATCATCGGTGCGTACGCCGTTGGCGCATCGGAGGCCCACAAGGCCCTGATCCTCTCGGCATCGATCGGCGCGGCGATCGCTCTTGCGGTGAGCAGCGCGGTCGGCGCCTACGAAGCGGAGCGCGTCGAGAAGAAGCTCGACATCCGCACGATCGAGCGAGCGATGCTCGCGCGACTCAGCGAGGAACACAAGGAGGCTTTCCAGTTCGCCGCGATCCTCAGCGCACTCGTCCACGGCGTCGCTCCACTCCTGGCGGCGCTCCTTCCCATCATCCCGTTCGCATTCCTTGACTTTCGAGACGCCACGATTGCCGCGATCGTCATCACCTTTGTGGTCTTGTTCGTGATCGGCGCGTACCTCGGGAATCTCGTCCGCGAACGCGTCATCGTCACGGGCCTTCGCTTTGTGGCTGCAGGCCTCGGCACCGCGGTCCTCCTCTGGTTCATGGGAGCCCGCCCCATCTGAGGCGCGCACCTTTTAATACGTGGGAAGGTTGGCTCGCGCAATGCTCTCCCCGGAGGCGGAGATTGAGGCGCTCCGGGCGGCGGTGGCGCGCCAGTTTTCCGTATACGGCGTGGTCGTCAGTCCGATGGCGCTGACCTTCCAGGTCGGGGTTCCTCCGGGCGGCGTCGACGCGCCGTTCGACGCCTTGAGGCTCGAGCTGGTCCCGAAAGACTACATCCCGACGATCACCCAGGAGAAGGGCGAGACCCTCGTCCACATCCAACGACGGCCGCGACCGCGTTTTGCGAGGACGCAGGTGAATCTCATCCTGCTCCTCGTCACCGTCCTCACGACGACGTTCTTCGGCGGGGCGTGGAACTGGGCGGACTATTCAGGAAAGCCGTTCTTGTCCGCCGAGTCGATCGGATTCGGCAGTCTGTTCTTCACCGTTCCGCTCCTGACGATCCTCGGCTCCCATGAAATGGGCCACTATCTCGTCGCGAAGCGATACAAAGTGCAGGCCTCCCTTCCGTTCTTCCTGCCTTCCGTCCCGCCCCTCGGCACGTTCGGCGCGTTTATCAGCATGAGAGACCCGATCCCCAATCGCCGCGCGCTTCTGGATATCGGCGTATCGGGACCGCTCGTCGGATTCGCGATCGCTATTCCCGTCACTTTGGCGGGACTCGCGTTGTCCGCGGCATCGCCCGCCAACGGCCTCACCCTCGCGGGGCAGGCGCAGCCGTCCCTTCTGTTCCGCGCCTTGTCGCTCTTCTTCCCCCTTCCGGACGTCCTCATCGCCCATCCGCACCCGCTCGCCTTCGCCGGCTGGGTCGGGCTCTTCGTTACTGCAATCAACCTCCTTCCGGCAGGGCAGCTGGACGGAGGCCATGTCGCGAGAGCCCTTTTCGGAAGGAATCAGTTCTATGTTTCGTGGGCTGCGGTTCTTACCCTCTTTGCGCTAACTGTCTTCCCTCCGCCAGGCTATCCCGGCTGGTTCCTCTTTGGATTCCTGATACTGGTTCTAGGTGTGCGCCATCCGCCGCCGCTTAACGATCTCACGCGTCTGGATTCGCGTCGGAAGCTCATCGGCATCGCAGCCGTCGTTATCCTCATTGTGACCTTCGTTCCGCAGCCGTTCGTGACCGTCGCGAGCGAACGGGGGCTCGCGTTCCAGGCCACCGATGGCACGCCGCTGCCGATCAATCAGTCGATCGCATTGGGTGCGTCCATCCTCTTGACCTTCGGGGTGAACAACACCGGGCCGGTGAAAGAGTCCGTCATCGTCACCGCGTACGATCCGAATCTGAACGCGTTCGGCTTCGTGATCCTCTTCACGTCGTACCAGATCGGCTCCATGGTCACGCCGGTCAACGATAGCAGCGTGACGATCTCGTTGAATTCAACTCAGGTCGCCGCGTTCGACTTGCGCGTGACTGCCCCTTCGGTCTGGCCGACCCCACTCCCTCGGTACGTCGCCTTCGTGGTCGTTGCCAGGACCATCGATGGGTCGGTCAGCGCGCAGCTGCCGGTCGACCTCCAGGTCATTCCCTGACGAAGACGCAGAAGTGCCGGACGAGCGAGCGGTGGACTCGGAGCGCATGGGTCTCGACGAGTTCGAGGAACTCGGAACCACGCTCGATCCACCGTTCATTGGGGAGCACAATCGCGAGAAAGCCCGCGCGCGGGAGGAGGTCGGCGAACGCAGCAAACGCCCGCGCGTACAGTCGATCGATCGCCTCGCCCCGCGTCGACGCCGCGCGGCCGTAGGGCGGATCCGTCGCGATTCCGTGGACCGATCCGGCGCGCAAGGGAGGGTGTCCCGCGTCGGCGACGGCCAGATCGGGGGCACGATCCCCCGGATGCAGCGAGGTCCGGGTCCCTAAGACCATCCCCCGCTCGCGATCCAGACCGACCCCGCGAAGTCCCAGCTGCATCGCCTCGAGGAGGACTCCACCCGTCCCGCAGAACGGGTCGAGGACGATGCCGGCCATCGGCACGCGAGCCAGGTTCACGAGCGCCCGGGCGAACTTCGGATGCAGCGAGATTGGCAAAGAGAACGGTCGGTTCGCCACTTTCGTCGCCTCGAGTCGGGACCGATCCACCCGATGCAAGACTCGACCGAGGACGAATTCCTCGTCGAGCAAGACCCGATAGTCGATCTGCGGCGCGTCGAGATCCACCCGGCCCGTCTTACCGAAATCGGCGCCCAGCGGTCCTTCGACGCCTCGGGGGTCGAGATCCACGCCAAGCCCGTGGGCGCGGACGCGGAACGTACGACCGCCAAGTTGTTGGGCGGACGCAAACGCACGAATCGAATCAAGGTCCCCCGACGCGAGTTCCTCGCAGACGACATGGGCGAGGCCGAGCCGGTGTGCCGCACGCTCGACCGGGCCCGTGACATCGAGGCGGAGGAGATTCGGACCGAAGGTCGCGCGACGAATCTCGACGCGCTCCGATGCCATGGCGGCGAGCGCCTCCGCGCGGGGGAGGGTCGGATGTTCCCCCGACAGCTCGACGAAGATACGCACGGCCGTCGAACGTCGCCCGCGAACATGAGCCTGCCGCCAACCGTCATTTTCAAGTGGCCCGGCCCCTTCGCTCCGTCCGGGTGCGCGTCCGGCCTTTCGTCCCGAACGACATCCCCGCGGTCGCGTCGATCGTCCGGGAAGCATTGCGCGAGAATTATCCGACCTCGCTCTACCTCGACATCCACCGCTGGTGGCGGGACGGGTTCCTTGTCGCCGATCTCGAGGGCCACCCGGTCGGCTTCCTCGCCGCCGTGATCAGTGCCGACGGCCAAGCCCGCATCCTGATGTTCGCGGTCACGTCGGTCTTTCGGAAGCGGGGCTTCGGCAGCCAATTGATGAACGCGTTCGTCCAAGTTTGTGCGATGCGGGGCATCCGCTCAGTCGAACTCGAGGTGCGCATCTCGAACGATGAGGCGATCCACTTCTACAAGAAATACGGGTTCGAGATCGCCGGCCTCTTGGAGAAGTTCTACACGGACGGCGAAGACGGCTACAAAATGACCAAACGCTCGTGACTGAGCCACGGTGAGAATCGTAACAGGTTCCGAGGACAATCGTAAGCCGCCGGTCACCGGCTCACACCGCTCCTTCGGGCGGGCGAAGTCGCGGTCGCGACGGAACATTGGAGTAGCATCATTAATTTAAACTGTCGGCCGGCTGTATCCGTCCCGCTTGGCAACCGCCCTCATGGATCTCAGGCGCCAGGTCGACCAAATCAAGTGGTGGCACAGCATCGACCTAGGAAACGGGATTATTACGCCCGGGCGGGTGGACAACCTCGGTACCCTCCGGAGGATTGGGATGCCGGGACGCCTCGACGGCAAAACCGTCCTCGACGTGGGGGCTTGGGACGGGTTCTATTCTTTCGAGGCCGAGCGGCGGGGGGCAGCTCGCGTTCTCGCCACCGACTCTTACTCGTGGGGAGGTGGCGGGTGGGGGACAAAGGCGGGGTTCGATCTGGCTCGGAAAGCCCTCAGTTCCGAGGTCGAGGACTGTCAGATCGATGCGATGGACCTCTCGCCCGAGCGGGTAGGGCAGTTCGACCTGGTCTTGTACCTCGGAGTCCTCTATCACATGCGGCATCCCCTTCTCTCGCTGGAGCGGGTCTTCAGCGTGACGCGCAGCCAGCTCATCCTCGAGACTCACGTCGACCTTCTCTGGGTCCGACGGCCCGCGATTGCGTTCTATCCCGATGCGGAGCTCGAGCGGGACCCCTCGAACTGGTGCGGCCCGAACCCCGCAGCGGTCGAGGCAATGCTTCACACCGTCGGTTATCGGACGGTGGAGATGGTTTCCGTGTCCCCGTCGCGGTTCCACAGGCTTGTGTACGCCCCGCTGGACGCCAGGAAGACCGGTGCCCCCCTGCTGGCTCAAATGCAACACACCAGGGTTGTCTTCCATGCTTGGCGGTAGGAGCCTCGAGACGGTCTAACGCGCCCGGGTCGCCGTGACCTCGGGAATGGCCTCCCTCTGCCACTCATTCGTTTGAATCGCCGATGTCACCCCTGTTTGGCTGTCTGAAGGGGAGCTGTATCAAAAGTGACCCATATGGATTCCGTTCAATCGATGACAAGTGACCAAGCGAGCTTCATCGCACCGGGGAACGGAGATTCGACCGAGGAAACCGGTAAGCTACTGGTAGCCCTGGACGTCGTCCGCCTTGTGCTCGTTCCAGTAGTGGTACGGCGAGGCCTCGCGCTGCGCCGAGGAGAGATCGGTCCCGACGCCGGCGGTGTACGATCCGTATCGTTCCCGAATCTGGTCTTCGATCGACCGGGAGACCTTGATCGCCCGCTGAACATGATCGGCGTCGATGAGCTTCGATTGCTCCGTCACCGCGATATCCCCCGCGGATCGGATGAGACCGCCGAGTTCACGCAATCGGAGGCTGAGGGCTTTGTCTTTGTTATCCAACGTCTTCGCCCGTCGCCGGGCTTCCTCGATCACGACGCCGACCGCGTCGCGCGTTGCCGCCGGGATGCGCTTGTCCACCGCAATCTCCTGGGCCACGAACTGGGCCAGTTTCACGCGATTCGAGTCCGAGTCGGGCATTGTCGTCTCGACGAGGATCTCGTATCCGCCCCCGGTGATGCGGGAGCGCAGCGGCGACAAGATGTGAGGAAGGTCCTGAATGTTGCACGCGCCCACGAAGATGAAGTCGCACGGGACGCTTTCGACCTTGACGCTCGCACCCGCGCTCTGCGGATTCCGGCCGGAGATCGGGAACCGCTTCTCCTGCATCGCGGTCAGGATGAACCGCTGGAGATGGCCGAGTAACGGGAGCTCGTCGATGAACAGGACGCCTTGATGTGCTTCGTGGATCGCGCCGGCGACGACGCGGTCGTACGGTTGCGTGCCGAGCTGCGGATGACCACCGTACGGGTCATGGCGGACGTCTCCGAGGAGTTCGGTCTCGCTCGCTCCGGTCGAGAGGACGAACGGCCGTCGCGTGATCGGGACGAGGACCTTGCGGGGGCTTTCCTTCTCGACCTCGCGGCGCTTCTCGAGCGCCTTCTGGTCGAGCACGCGGATCATGTCGCCCGCCCGCTCGTAGACGACGACCTCTTCCTTGCCGAACTGTTGCCGAGTCGTCGTGACGCGATCCCGGCCTTGGAGCTGCGCGAACGTGACCTCGAAGATGCCACCGAGCAGGTCGCCGAACGGATTACCGACGTTCGCCTGGGACGCCGCCTTCGGTCGCCCGCACTTCGGGCACATCCGATCGGTCGGCGACGAATACGTGCCGCAATGGACGCACTTGTAGCCGAGCCGCTCCGCCACGTTGATGGGCGCCTCCTTGGAATCGATGAGGTCTCCTTCCGCGCCCGCGAGCCGGTTCTGTTCCTGCAAGACTTCGTCGCGCTGCTTGACTTCGATGAGGGGCCGCTCCGGATTCTCCGGATTGTGTACGACTCGAATCTCCTCCGTTACCGAAGGAAGGTGAAGCGAGAGGGCTTGGGCGATCATCGACTTCCCCGTCCCCGGCGGGCCCACGAGCAAGAAGTGCCGCCGCTGATTCGCCGCGATCCGCGCCAGCGCGATGGCCTCGTCCTGGCCGACGACCCGCTTCAACGGATCGTCCGGGATCGCGATCTCGGCGGTTGTCTCGAAGTCGTCGAGGGCAAATCCCTCGTCCGCGGCGAGCATCTTCGTTCGGGCGATAGGCTCCACCCCGATCTACGGCGCGAGATCGCTGCGCGTCCAGACCTCGATGCCCGCCGGCTGCTTCGTGATCGTGCCCATCTTCGTGCCGACGACCGAGTGCATGTTCATCTCGGACGCGATGTCCAAGATTCGCTGCGTGATGATTCCGTCGAAGACGACTGCGCGGGTCTGCTTCGCGGTCTTGAGCGTGTCGACGAGCTCCCGGACCGGGACCTCCGTCACGACGCCGTCCCCGTCGTCGAGGAGGCGGGCGGTGGACGATCCACCGAGCTGCAGGAGCATGTCGCGGTACTTCTCGAGCTTCGGGTTGAGGACCTTCGTCGTTTCGTCGTGGGCGTGAGAGGTGCTGGGGGCCGATCTTCGCGGGATTCCCGGGGTTCTCGCGGCTCCCGCGGTTCCGGACGGAACTCGGGTCGTGGCTCGGGTCGCGGCTCCGGACGCGGTTGGGGCCCTCCCGCGGGCTTCGGCTCGGGAAACTCGGACTCGGCCTTGTAGACCTGGCCGGAGAGCCCGTACATTTCGACGTATTGGTCCGCGGGAATCTTGTTCCGCAGGCACTTCATGATCTGCTTCTGCGTGAGTTCCTCGACTTCCTTCCCTCTCGGGGCGCGCGCGATGAAGTCGACCTCCGCTACCTGGAGGAGTTCCTTCAGGATCAGATCGCCACCGCGGTCTCCATCGACGAAGGCCGTGAGCGCCCGTTCTTTCGAGAGCTCCTGGATCGTCTTCGGGACGTTCGTGCCTTCGACGGCGATCGCGTTCTTGATCCCCGATCGGAGGAGGTTCAGGACGTCTTGGCGCCCTTCGACGATGATGATCGCGTCGCTGTCGGCGACGTTTGGTCCGGCGGGCAGGCGCTCGGCCCCGTAGGACACGATCTCCGAGACCTGCACACTCTGGCGCACCTCATCGAGCAAGTCAGACCCGGAGGTCTTCGACTCCTCGACCATGGACGACAGGAGCGCGCGGGCGCGCTCGATGATCTTGTTCCGCTTCGTGACGCGCGTGTCCTCGACCTTGTCGACCTTGATCGTGGCCTTGCACGGGCCGACGCGGTCGATCGTCTCGAGCGCCGCCGCCAGGATCGAGGTCTCGACTTGATCCAGCGAGGACGGGATCAGGATCGTCCCTTCGCTCCGTCCCTTCTTGCTCTGGACGTCGACCTCGATTCGGCCGATGCGGCCGCTCTTCTGCAGGTCACGCAAGTCCAATTCCTCGCCGAGGAGCCCTTCCGTCTGGCCAAACACGGCCCCGACGACGTCGGGCTTCTCGACAATCCCTTCCGCCTCCAGGCGGGCCTGGATGAGATATTTAGTCGTACTCGGATCGATGTTCATTTTCGCACTTGTCCGGGCTAGCCGTCAAATCCGCGGTTTACGTCCCTCTATCCGGACAACTCTCGGCCCCCGCAGGGCATTTCGGCCTCGCAGTCCTGGAGGCAGGAAAGGATGATTCGGATGAGTGGAATCTGTGAATCGCGGCCTTTACCGCTATCCCGATTCCCAACTGGGGGCGGGCCTATTTAAGGGTTCGGGCAAACATTCTCACTTTTGGGACCGTCGGCGCGTATCGCGCTTTTGGACCCGGTCGGCGTACCATCGCTTCGATGGGCGCTGGCGATAGCCCACGGACGCATGCTCCGCGACTCGCTCGACGAATCCGTGGAGCGATTCGACGTCCGTGATGTCCTTTCGGCAGAGCACCGTGAGCCGCGCGCGGAGGTCCTCGTCGAACCGCACGCCGTTCGCGGACAGACCGTCCCGCAGCTGACGAGCGAGCCGTCCGCCTCGCACGTCCCAGTCCGTCAGGATGATCGCGTCGCGGTGGTGGGCCGCGATCGACTCGCACAGTCCGAACACGGTGGACCCCTGGTTGATCATCCGAATGTCTCCAGTCACGCCCAGCGCGCGCAAGGAGCGCTTGTCGTACTCGCCTTCCACGATGATCGGTGCACGTCGGTTCTTTTCCGACAGATCCTCGAGGACCCGCTGCAGGTCGGTGTGGAGCTGCTCCCAGTCCATCGGCTCACTCACCGAACGGCGCGCGGACAATAAGGGTTCCGCGGCTGGAAGCCATCAAATAGCGGCCTCCGGATATGCACGATGTGCCGGGCGAGGAGGAGGTGAATTTCGAACGCGTCACGAAGGTCTACCGCGAGGAAAGCGGCAAGAAAACGTTGGTGGCGCTCGAGGCGGATTTCTACGACAAGCTCGCCTCGTATGTCGCGCGACTCGATGAGTCCGCGAACAAAGAGGTCCAGAAAAATCCGAATTCGGCCAAGGCCCTGATGTTGCAGGATGAGTTGCGGAAAGTGCGCAAGCGCCGGGACCAGATTTTCACTTACCGGGAACGGAAGCTCGCGCTCCTCGCCTCGAGTCGTGCGAGCGGCGCGGAGGTCGAGGTGCCGAACCTGCCTGCTCAGGAGCGGGGGCTCTTCGAGAGCATGGTCGCCCTCCTTACGAAGAGCCGCGCGGACGCGTTCGGTGGATCGGCCGTCGTCTCAGAAGCGGAATCCCCCATGCCGCCATCCGCTACCGCGAAATCCGAGAGCGCGAAGAAAGAACCCGAGCGGATGAAAGTCGTCCGAGCCGAGGATACGAAACGGGTCCCGGTCCCGCCGAGCCTCAAGGACCACGTGCTCGTGCATGTGCTTGAGGACCTGCCGCCGTTCGCGGGCATCGACACCACGTACCGCCTGAAAAAAGAGGACGTCGTCACCTTGCCGAAGACGATCGCGCAGATCCTCGTCGATCGAGGGAAGGCCCGGATCGTCCAGATGTCGGGCACGGCCGCCTAGGCGAACGGCGCTCGCGGCCGGGAGCCGAGGCGCCATGGGGCAGCGGTCGTGAGATAACCATTAAATACGCCCATGGCATAGTGAAGAGAAGTCTCCGAGACCAGGGCTCTGCACCATTGGCATCCCGTTTTGCTCGCGGAGATCGATGTGCACCCTCGACGTGCGCGGGCGTCGAAGGGGAAGGGGTAGAGGCCGCTGGAGGAGCGTCGCTCCGCCGAACAGCGTCCACTGATACCGATCATATGCATCCTGGACGTGTGCTAAGCCGACAGGTCCGTGGCTAACA
>WNEY01005668.1_pt1 | contig 11494 bp, 15 predicted proteins | sample 5400531 | NCBI WGS metagenome assembly WNEY01 (sample SAMN13153338, study PRJNA577476) | soil metagenome | isolation source: 200 cm saprolite under Douglas fir tree site 1 | place: USA:California | collected 2015-04-18
CCGTCTCTGCGCCCGTAGCATCAGTCGCCTTTGCGCCCGTACCGGCAGCGGCCACAGCCGTAGCACCAGTAGTTTGCGCAGGAGTCTTCGCAACGAGTTTAGGAGACGAACCGCGCGTTAGCTCGAAGTAATAAGCCTCCGCATTGTGGCCGTACACGTTGAGGCTGTCCACGCTGCGGTACATGCCGAGAGCTTGTTTGTCAAGCGCCCAACCGCCCGTAACATAGGAAGCATCAAGAGTAATGTCCACGATGCTATGAGTCTTGAAACCATCCCACCAACGCTCTTTAACTGAGTACGAAAGTGCCATAGGATTTCCCCTTCACCCAACCATTAGCCCTCCCCGCTTTCACGGATGCTAGGGGATCTCGGCTCTCGCCTAGGTCAGGTAGGTAACGGTGGAGGCCGGCTTTTACCCCGGCCTCTCACCCAAGTTTACTGCTTATGTAGTCAGCACCATCTCGCTGTTGTTGGCAGCAACCTCGGGGCTCTGCCGAACAATCGCCCAACAGTCCGCCGCGTTCACAGCCGCAGATGCGTCCGTGACTTCAAAGATCAACTCGTCGCCCTCAGAGACGGTAACGGTCGTAGTGAAGTCAAAGTACACAACCTGTCCGATTGCGTGCGTGGTCAGCATGTTGAGTGTCGCGAGCGTCACGGCGCCAGTAGCAACACCGGGCGTGACGTACTTCTTAACTAGAACGATACCTGCGTCTCCTGGAACAGCGTTAAGACCAACCGCCACCCGTCGAAGATATGCCTTGTAGGGCATAGCGAACCGAGCCTTCACGCCCGTAGTTGTAAAGTCCAGGTTAGCCGCCTGGTAAGGAACGTCGGGACCGAACAGACCAGAAAACGAATCAGCCATGATATTCTCCTTTTTCCTTTATTAGGCTTATTGAGAAGTCACGCGGATGATTCGGGCTTCGCCGTCGTTCGAGGTATCCCAAATGATACCGAACTCAAGCAGACCAACCCAAGCCAACGCCCGCTGCAGACCGAAGTTCCCAGGAATTGACATCCGGAGTTCCGGGTCCATAACGACCGCCATCGCAACCGCATCGTCACCGAACATCACGGCCTCACCAAGGACCGAACCAGTTCCCTTCGCGTTTGACAGCGCGTTGGTATGGTTGACCTCAACGAAGTCGATGTTCTCGATCGTGCCGACGAGGCCGCGCACATGCGACTGGTCGACCATGTCGTACTGCCGCCACGCGCGGAACTCGGGATCGTTCTTGATTCCCCTGAGCGCCTTAACGGACGCGAGGCACTGATACTTCTCTCCGCCACGCCAACCGGGGACGTGGAGAGTGTCCATCATGTAGTCTCGAATGGTCTTCACGTGCGCGATCGTAAGGTTCTCGGTCGCAGTCGTTGAAGGCGTACCATCCGTATCGAACACCCCGCCCGTAAGGCTGGTGGGGATGAACGCGATCTGCGCCGTCTTGAACGCAGCCGCGGCGGCCGTGTCCATGACTAGCTGAAGCTGTTGCTTCAACTTGCGCTGGATCTTGTCCTGAATGTCGAAGTGCGCGAGAATCTCGGCCTTCTCCGTAAACTCGATACCACGGCCCCAATAGCTGACCGTAATAGACTTGGTAGTCAGCGAGAACGTGTCAACTGGCACACGGTCCCTCTCTCCGAATTTAGCAGAAGTCGGCTCAGGGATATTCTTCACGCGAGTAATGGTGACTGACTCACCCTTACCCTGCCCATAACCCGGCTCCACGTCCACGTACTGCATGAACTTGGAGTCCGCAACTGCGGCTTCCCGGATTTTGGCGCTGAGTGCATGGTTCTTAAACGTCCCCGATGGGGCGTCCAAGTCCCAACTAAACTCTGCCATGTTAGATCTCCTTTAGTCTCGAACTACGCCTTGTTCCCTGTCATCTGTGCTCTTTGCATGTTCTTGATGTAGTCGGCCATGGTCACTGGCTTCGCGGGAACCCCGGCGGGTTGACCGCTAGGAGCCGCTCCACCTGGAGCCATGATGGCACCGGCTGCCTGATTCACTCCGGCTTGCGTTGCGCCAGCCTGGACCGCCTGAGCCACCCGGGGCTGAAGAACCGCCCTGGATAGATCCACAGCACGACCAACCTGCCACTGCAACCGCTCGGTGTAATCAGTAATCGTAGCCGGGCACTCGGCCTCTGCACGTCCGGACATTGCCCAGAACAGTTCGAGGGGTACGTCAGACGCAGACTCAGAGACGGTTTTGTTAATGACTTGAACAGTCTGCTGATTGCGCTGTGTAACGCGTGTCTCATTCTCGCGCTGTGTCATCACTTTGTCAAACTCTGACATAGCGCGTCGAGCACCACGGGCCTCTGAGAACTTCATAAGCTTCGAGAAAGCTTCCTCATCTGACTTTGCTGTCTGATACTCAGACCAGAGAGTCCGCATTTCCTGGGCATCTGCCTCGGCTTGCGGGTTTGGCTGAGTTGGCTGATCCATCACTTCCAGCAGTTTGCCTAGCACTGGATGGTTCTGAATCTGAGTCAGCGCGGTCTTCAGTTTGGAGGCTTCCTCCGCATTCTTATGACCCCATCGCTGGGTGTCTTGGAGGCGCTTTTCGGCATCAGCTAGCTTGTCCTTGAGCCCTGAATCCGTTGCAGGAGGGCTAACCGGGGCTGCATCGCTTGGGGTTACGGCTGGGGCCGGCACTGCCGGGGCTGCCGGGGCCGCTGGCGGCTTCAGCGAATCCGCGATCTGCTGCTGCAGCGTCGGCGTTGGCGCCGGGACTACAGGAGCGGCGGGGGCTGGAGTACCAGGAACTACAGGAATCGGTTCGTTTGCCATTTTATTACCTCTTAGGCGTCAGAGAATCCCTCATCCGCGAGAGATGCTGGGTTCTGTCGCTGATTCATCTTGGTTTGAATCTCTACGGCCTTCGCTCGCTTGGCCGCCAACCTCTCCATGGAACCGGCGCCTACGCGAATGGTTCCATCAATCTGGTTGAGAATTTCGTCAAAAACCTTGAGTGCGTCAGGGTCGATTTCCTTCCGCTTGACGGCTTCAAGGTAATCATCGTGCACACGGCGGAAGATAGGGTACAGATCCAGCTTCCACACTTCGCTTTGAACTAGCTCGGCGAGCCTATGGGCCCGCTCTGCTTTCTTGGCCTCGATGACGGCCCAATCGTTATCAGTGATCTCGGATAGAGATTTGAACAGGACGGCCGCTGATCTTGCGTCCATCTTTACCTACCCTGGAGCGGTCCTTGGGGAACTTGCATTGGTGAAGGAGTCCCGCCTCGTGGTGCGCCAGGTGACGGGCCTTGCGGCGGCGGACCTTGCGGACCGGGGCCACCCTGCATACCCGGAGGGCCTTGCGGAGGCATCGGCTGCTGTCCACCCGGACCGGCAGGGGCCATAGGCCCACCCGGCATCTGCGGAGGTGCGGTAGCAATCTGGATTCTATCGGTTATTCCGAGGAGATCGCCGATCACCTGGAGAATATTCGCCGGGTTGACCAGTCCCATGTAGACCGGGGTAGCCGCCAAAGTAGCGAACTGCATGACCTTGGCCAACTGCTCGGACTTCATGAAGGATTGTGTGACACCGCTGAACTTGAACTGGAAGTCGCCCTGTAGCATCGCAACACGCTGCTCGATCGGCGCTGCGGATAGAGCCATCGCAGCTTCTGGGCCGACGAGGTTCATGATCTCGGGCTGGTTGTAGTCACTGAAGTACTGGAGCAATAGATCGTAGGTTAGGCTGATGATGTCCGCGCCTAGACCCTCAAGGTTTCTGCCCATCGACTCGAAGATGGCGAGAGACTGAGAAGTCTTGATCTGCACTTCGCCCTTCGTGATATCCGAACGACTGCCAGGGAGGCCCACCGCGAAGTCGGTCACGAAGTTCGAGTTCTGCCGAATCTTGTCGATATACTCCAGGGAGGCCATGACGGCACCCGTATCCATGGTGCCCATCTTAGCCGGAGTCAGCGCCGGGTTCTCGGAGTGCTTGACCCACAGCTTGCCCGGGTAGTGCTCCAAGTCTTCCCAATCGACCAGGGCGTCCTGGTAGACTTCTGTAGGCGGATTGACGACCCAATTGAGTCCGTCGGCCCACAGCATGAAGACGTTCGAGTACAACTGCGAAAGCTGCGCGTCCTGCTCGGCGATACCACGACCCTCGAATCGGGCTGGGTGAACTACCGGCGTGCCCGCCACGAACGGCGTCTTACGCCGCCCTGTATTCAGGTCAGTCGCCCAGATCGGGTTGTCTACGGGACCGTAGAGAACCTCGTTTCCGGAAGTGACCATGAGGGCATCCGGCAGTACCACGTCGCCATTCTCGTCTAGGATGTCGAGCCAACCTTCATTCACCAGATAGCTCTTCCGGAATTTGTGCCGCTCGTACTCGTATTGCTTACGTTGGGCTTCGTCCCGCTGCATGTCTGTCATGCCATCCGAGGTAAGCTTGTTAGGCTGATTGCTCGCCAGGACGTTGGCTAGGGCCGTCGGGTCCCACACCTGCGCCATCTGCTGCAGCGCGGCGCGGTCTTTCCACTCCGAGTGGTAGATGTACGAGCCAGACCAGTTCTGCCTGGCCCTAGAGTCGGGGTCCCGGAAGATGTTCCACGGGGCCACGTAGTCGATATTGATGAATGACTTTGGCTGCTTAGTGAAGGACGGGATGATGCGCCCCGTCATTGGGTCTGGCTGCGCGCCCATTAGCTTGGGCACATTCACAGACACCGGGCGGATCTTGAGATAGCCCGCCACGCCCGTGATGAAGCCAACCTTGCAGGCGTCTGAGAACTTATACGCCAGGTCCGCCTTCGTGAGGAAGAGTTTGATGATCGGGTTCCATAGCAGGGTTGCTAGCATGCGTTCCCGGTCGTTGTGACCATCCACACCGAAGGGACTGTCCGAGTCTAGGATGGATCGCTGGATCAGGGCCGTGGCTTGCTCGACCGCTGTGAAGATCTTAGGAACCCACAGCTTCGTCTGCCACTCTTCCTTACCCTGGAAGGTGACTTCGTTCTGCCACATACGCCACCACTGCCGCCAACGCTTGCGCAACTCGGCCGTGGCCTTCTCGGCCTCGTTCTTTTGAACGCGCTGCAGTTCGAGCAGGTGCATCTTGTCTAGGCCTGCGGCCTTAGTCATGCCCTCCTGGCGCGCCCGCGGATCGTTTTGCAGTTCGTCAAGCGTAGGCATTAGTAGCTCTGTCTCTTCGCGTTCGGATTAAGCCCGATCACAGCAGGGAACGGCATAGTATCAATCTCTACCCGCTCGACCGGACAGATCTCCAGTCCCTCGGGATGCCGGTGCGTACGATGAAACTGACCGCAAGGATTGCAGTAGCTCAGCGTCGCCTTTCGGCGACCCGCCATTGGGGTAGTACGCGGGCGACTCCACTCAGTCATTATCTCGTCCCTCGTCCCTTACGAGAACAATCACACTTTGGAGAATACTTATCTATGACTTCGACCTTCAGGCATACTGGACACCATCGGAGAGACAAAGTGGGTTACCGATCTTTCTGTAGATAATCAATTACAAGTTGTAGGCCCGCTATGCAATCGCCAAAAGTTCCCAAGGCTGAATTGCAGGCGTGACACAAAATGCCTCTGACTATCTTCGTTTGATGGTCATGATCGACATGCAGCGGAAGATCCGCTCGTTTACAGATCGCGCAACCACCGCCTTGTTTGTCTAGTAACTCTTCGTATTGCTTTTTTGTAAGTCCGTAATTTGTATAAATCGCATACCATCGGTGCTTCACCGCACATGTTTCACAGCTTTGAAGACCAGGGCGCGCCGACAGCTTGTAGCACCATATACAAATACGATCTTCAATTAGTTGTTGCCGTCTAGTTTTTCTACGGGCCAAATCTACGGCTGTAGCGGAGGAAGTCTTACGGGCCAACGATATCCTCCACAGGTGCAACCGAGTAGCTTCGTGCTCTTCGGTTCTTATTGATTTTCGGATTCAGTGTCATTTTGGGGGCACGGCGGGTGACCGTCTCAAAACCCATGTCGGCCGCATAGCCTTCTGCCCGGGCGGGTTTAGAGAGTTCCTGGCCCTTGATGCGGCTAGACTCGCTTTGTAGAGCGGGGAAGCCTCGGACGCAGATGCCGGCGGCGTCGACCAGATCCCAGGCCGACTTGTCTGCGGGGACGGAACGGAGGCAGTCAAGGAGAGCGGTCTGATCCCTCTTAAAGAGAACAGTCTTGCTTTCAACCCAAGCGCTCCACGAGTTTGCCCGCCTAAGCTTATCGCCATCCGGTTTAACGAGATCAACGTGTAGATGGACGTTGCGTTGCCGTAACTCATGTTCCAGAACTTCTTTAAGAGCCCTTTGATATGCAACATCCTCGATCCGCACTGACCGCGCTCTGAACAACTTCGCAGCCTTAATAATCTCGTCTACCTGCTCGTAAACGCTCCAGTGGCCAGCATTAGCGTGTAGTATATATATACGGCCACGATTGATGCCAGCGCGACATTGACCGCCCACGACAAGGGCTGACTTAGCGCTTGTGTCTTTGTCAGAGATAGCCGGATCAAAGCCGATCTCCACCACGAGATCCGTCGGCTGCTTCTCTTCCTCGTCCTTGCCGTAGTACTCAAACCACGCACTGTGGAACGGGTTGAGTTGCGCGAGTTCAATCCACTCTCCGTTTATGAATCGTCTAGCGAGCGGCGTATCTCGTCCGAATATCCGTTCCAGTCGATCGTAGTATCCCTTCGTGAGGTTCGCTGCATTCGATGCGCGAGTACCGAGATACAGGTGGTAATCAGCGTTAGGATTCTTGGGTTCTCCCACTCCATTGTATCCAAAGTCCTTTGCTATCCAGTGCATAGGAGCCGGGGGGTTCCCGGTCAGCCACACCATCGGGTGATACCCGTGTTGCCGTCCGGCCCGTGACTGCAGTAGCATCCAGAGTTCCGGGTCGATGCCCGGCTCTTTCACGACGGATGACGAGTTGAGGTTTAGTCCGCCCTGCGGCTCGTCAATCCACGCAGCAGCCAGGTCAAGCGACAGGACGTTCGTAACGTCATCCTTCTGATCCATAGCACGAAACAGGATCTCCGCGGGTCTGTCAGGATCGCTAGTGCGGAGATAGAAGGTCCGCGTCGAACGTACATAATCCCCGGCCGTCCCTTCCGGAAGCCACGAGAAGAATGTCTTCTGCGTCGTGTCGATCAAGTTCGGGTAGGTATCCCGGATGACCGCGATCGTCGCGCCCGGCCACGCTTGCGCGTACAGCCAGGTCTTCATCACGCCTGCGGTAGACTTGCCGCATCCCAGCGGTCCGAAGAAAGCAGAAGCGAACACCGGATCTTCTATGAATGCCTGTGCTTCGGGTGAAGGCTTATAGTCGATCTGGAGTTGGGTACGACCACCGATCGACTCAACTGTGGTAGCCACGGCTAGCCTCCGAGTAAGGTTCTCCGAATATACCGGCCCCAGGACTCACCTTTTGGATTGTCCTGAGTCGCTGGGTGCTGAGGAGCGGCGGGGGGCTGCGATATCGCCTCAGTCTGAACCCCTTGCTCCCCGGTGTAGGCGGGTCGCCGCATAGCTTCCCCGCGATCGGCGCGTTCTAGCATCTCGTCGATAGGATCTTTCGTAGCCTGTGCGGTATAGAGATCCTCGAATTTAGGATAGTTTTCGTTGTACTCTGTCGGCTCCGGATTCTGGAATTTACCGTGGAACTGCGATTGGTTCTGCCAGTTCTCTAGATCACCAAGTTCGGGCATCTGTTGTGGCTCGCCCCATTCCGGCGGTGTCATGTCAGATCGTTGCCGAGCGTGCCATACGGCATCTTCTTGCGTATCAAACGGTCCCTGTAAACGCTTTCCTGTTACACCGCTGATGTTGTAATGCTTTCCATCTGGGCCTCGGACTGTGCGACTTTGCTCGTGCATTACGCAGTGTACCTTATCATTGGGCGTATTGGGTTGGCTCTATCCGCGGTATCGCCGGCCAACCCCCCCGGTACGTCAGGACGTTGGAAATACTGGCTCATCTTCAGAGTCAGTGGAGCATCAGAACCTGACTGCTGGGCTGGAAAAGGAGTAAATGCGCCAGTTGCGGAGTCGTAAGTGCCTTTTGGTGTGCCTACCGCCGTAGTGCTCGGTCCCGTCATATTTCCGGGTTGCTGCGCACCGTAGAATCGCGCATCTTGATACATGCCGGCACCTTGAGGAGGCTGAGCAACCGCGGTAGTTCCAAGTTGGCTAAGTCCTTGTGGGATACCCTGGGCAGCAGGCGTCGAAGGCATACCCACTCGTGGGCGAGACATGCCTGCAGGACCGCGCCGCATACCTAGTGCGCCCGCCATAAAGGGAGCACGACTCATACCACGACGACGCATCAGGTCGAGACTTCCCAGCCCTAGCATTAGTCCTTAACCTCTTCTAGAAGTGTAACATCAACTTCCGTAGATTCCGGTAATGCCGGGTGCGCTTGGATCGCAAGCGGCGACGGGGTGATGTCGATGGGCCGGAGCGTACCGGCGTTCAGCGGAGAGTTGACCACGATCGTGACCTGAGCCTTCTGGCTCTCCTGCTGTCCGATCTCTTTGTTCAGACGGGCGCCTAATTCCAGGAAGCCCAGCGGTCGGCCGCCAGTCAATCCTCGCTCCAGAGCTTCCTCAACCAGCCACGGCTTCGTCTGACAGAGTTCATCCCAGACTTCCTTGATGAGCGTAGTCTTGGAGACCTTCGGCTCTTTCTTAGGACGCCCCGCTGGATTGCCGGACTTGCCTTTGACGAACATTACTCGCCCGCCTTTGCTCTAATCTGTAGCATGCGAAGACCCTCGGGCCTTCCAGTCCATGCGTTACAGCAACCGTTCTGGTTGTCTATCGGGAACGCCGACAAGCAGGGATGCTCGCACTTCGGAGCACCGGACCCATACACGCAGTTACCGCAGTTCGTGTTGCCCGGACCGAGCCCGGTAACCTCGGGGTCCAACCCTTCTCCCATCCACATAGCATGGGCAGAATCCGTTGGCTCACCGTTGACATACAATCCACATATCATGTCAGCGGTAACCTTCTGATCCTTCTTATGCGCCGTGCAACTGTTAGTGTCCTTCACCCACATGGCACAGTTGCCGCATGACAGCGGACCCTTCGGAATCTCCATGTAGAGAACTTCTGAAGGCTCTAGCTTCTTGTCAGGCGTAGGATTAGTACCCGGAACTGGCACGGAGCCCGCCTAGTTCCTTCTTCTTCTTGTTCTTCGTGGCATAGAAGACTTGCTCGCCCTTCTTGGCGCCATACTGCTTCACCATGGCGTCGTGGGCTTTCGTCGCCCCGCCTTTACCTCCGAACTCCGAATCGTACTTAGAGAGAGGCATGTTTATTCTCTTTGTCCCGTTGAAGGTGGACGTACACAGAGTATCCGTGAAACAATAAGCTGCCTAGCGCCAGGAGCGCATAAGCTGTATGCCACCGAGCGTTACGCGGCTCGTTGCCGTCGTTACACGCGGGCGGGCGCCAACTCACTGGAAGCCCCGGGATTAAGCAGAGGCGGTCGAAGTGCCGTCGCTGTACTGGTGATCGCTTACGAACGCAACGAACTTGCCAGTGCTCTCAGTCGCGCTCTTGATGAGGCTCTTCACGCCTGGAAGCGCCGACCAGCCAGCCACGTTCACGCTATCCACACGGCTGAACTTGATGACATTCTCGTTGTCACGCATCAGAAGCACGCCGTCTTTGTCGCACGAATAATTTGCCATAACGAAACCCTCGTCGGTGTTTGCCTGAGAGAGCAGGACTTTCAGTGATGCACCAGACGATCCCGTGATAGGACCAGTTTCGCACAACTTCTTAAATGCTGCTCCACTAATACCAACTGTGGTAATATGCACAGTAATATTAGTACCATCATACGATAGACTGTTAGAAGTGTCGCTAGAGCTAATCAGGATACCCTTGCCGTTGATTTCACTGTCTTTGTTTGTACCTGATCTATATATCATCACGGCGCGGGCGCCGCTGCCATTTACATCGCCAAATTCCGCAACTGGGGCGCCAGTCGGCAAATCTGCGGAGCCTCCGGTCAGTTCGTTCACTCCAGGGAATGCTCCCCGAATGAAACTCTCCTTCGACCAGCCCTCGCGGAACTTCTTATCTGCGCGGTCAAATAGCACCACGCCATAATCGCCATTGGCGTGCATAATGCCTTTGTTGTCGTTAGAGTACTGTCCCACAGTAATCCTAGGATCTAAGCGGGATGCGAAGTGGTTCTACCAGTAGTCTCGTCGCAGGACTTGTACCGCGATGCGAGCGCCGGATGCTTTGACCATCCAGCAACACTGATGCCATTCACACGATCGAACACGCGAACGCCTCTGTCGTCTCGAACGTAGTAGACGCCTGTCGCGTCAGTTGAATAGCTCGCCATGATTATCCTTGGCTCCTTATCATCTGTTTGTTGAGACTACTTAGACCGGCCCCCGGATCATTCTCTTCCATTACAGGCTTACCGTTTTGCACCTTGATCCGGATGATGCCACCAGGAGCGACTTCTTTATCAGACAGTAAAGGACCCAGGCTTACGTTAGTGCCCTGCGCCCCGGCGTCGATCCATCCTTTTGCGGCACGGATATTCCGGGTATGTGTGACAGCCACAATATGACCTGGAGAATTCTGCGAAGCCGCCACCAACTGTTCCAACGTTGGGATATATCGCCCCACAAAGTCATGGAATGATTCTCCCCCCGGTATTTTCTGGTCTGGTGCGTCACGCTCCATAGACTTCATGTACGCCAGCTTCTTATCGTCTACAGTCTGGCCCCCTAAATCACCAAGATTCCAGGGGCGCAATTCCCGTATGGGTACATCTTGGATTGGTGTAGCCTGAGCACTGCCTATCGTCTGCGCGGTTACGCGCGCACGCTGCAGATCAGAAGATAGGATAGCTGTGATCGGCTCCTTCGCTAAGATCTTAGCTAAACGCTGGGCCTCGGCAATACCCTGTGGATGGAGCGGTACATCTCTCCAGCCTCGGAATTTCTCGGCTCCTGGTGTCTCTTTATTATCTACAGTTGCCCCATGACGGACGAGAATCAGATCGCCCATGCTGTCTACCTCTAGATAGGATTACCTTTGGCATCAAGTAGTACATAAGAGAAGAGAACGTCTAATTTGGCGATGAATGCAACCTCATGCGACGGTAACGTCCTAAAATTGCCTATCCGCTCGTCATCAAACGTCCGGAAGTTGGCGATCAAACTATCGGTTTTCGCTAGTTTAAAGTAATCAGGCGCATGCAGAAATTCTCTCGTCTATCTGTACGGCACGTCTCGCTAAAATGTCTCTGAAATCTGTGGCGCACCCACCCAACAGGCTACTATCACTGACTCTCGCCAAAAACAAGCTTGTTGCGTACATACCGACTAACTGTGAACCTAACAAGTGTATTCGGCAGATGACTCTGGATATTCCGATATCGGCTTCCGGCCAGCTACGCGTAATCGGAATAATCAATCCGGCGGACGGGGGATTCGTCGTCGGAGACCC
>WNEY01003726.1_pt1 | contig 11491 bp, 14 predicted proteins | sample 5400531 | NCBI WGS metagenome assembly WNEY01 (sample SAMN13153338, study PRJNA577476) | soil metagenome | isolation source: 200 cm saprolite under Douglas fir tree site 1 | place: USA:California | collected 2015-04-18
AAGAGGGCAAGGCCGTCTGGTTCCAGATGCCGATCAGGGCAGCCTCAGCCGGCTTGTTATCCAGAGACCTCTAAGTCCCCGCTCAGTCGCCCGCTCAGTCGCCCGCTCAGTCGCCCGCTCAGTCGCCCGCTCAGTCGCCCGCTGGGCGGCCGCTGGGCGGCCGTGCAGGTCGGCGTCCGCCGGGCGCGGTCGATTCCCTTGGGCCGCCGCCTGAGCTGCAGCAGCAACGGGCCATAGCTGCTGTAGCTCACCTGGGACCAACAACAGCGTTGCCCCTGAGCTGCTGCTATAACTGCGGCTGCGGGTCAGCGCTGTCGTACCGACGAGGAGAGTTGCAGCGGTAGCGGGTCAGCGCTGCTGCGTCGGCCGGCGCAGCAGCGGTAACGGGTCAGCGCTCCTGCGTCGGCCGGCGCTATCACGGAGGCAATCTGGCGCTCGGGCGGAAACTCTCCACGAACTCCCAGCGCGACGTGCGCGACGCGTGCCAAAGGTGATGAATCCGCACATTCATATGGTTTTCGGTTAGATGAATGCGCGGTTTCAGTAAGTTTTCAGGGGATGAATGCGCGCATCCATCTTTCGGGGCCTGATGAATGTGCACATTCATCAGGCCCCGGTCCGCCGTCGAGTTGTCGGCGTCAGGGTGCCGAGCCTGGTTGTGTTGGACGGTGGCCGTCGACGACGATGGTGGCAATGACGTCTGGGCCTGGAGTGCGTGGGCGCCGGCCGACGGGTTGGTGACCGGGTAAGCCGGACCGGTTTCAGTGGTTTTGGGTGACCCAGAGGAGGAGGACGGCGATCGCGGTTATGGCGATCGCCGAGGCGTAGAAGCCCTGACGGACTGGGAATCCCATGCGGCGCCGGACTCTGGCCGTCACGATCGCAATCGCGACCGCGATGAACCCGAGCAGGATGAAGCCTTCGGCCATGACCTGTCTCCCTGCACGTACCAGCCTCGCCCGCCGCAAACCTTTCATAGTGAGCATAACCGCAAATTGGGCCTGCCCTCCTGCCTGCCGCCGATCGGCTACTGCGGGGTAACCTCGAACACAATTGGAATGTTGGCGCGCCAGTGGAGGTCGTCGTGTCACAGGCATACATCGTCGGAGCAGTCAGGACCCCCGTCGGTCGCAAGAAGGGTGGGCTGTCCGGCGTCCATCCAGTCGACCTCGGCGCGCATGTGCTGAAGGAAGTCGTGGCCCGCACCGGTGTCGACCCGGCTGCGGTCGAAGACGTGATCATGGGCTGCGTTTCCCAGATCGGCCCGCAGGCGATTGACATCGCGCGCAACGCCTGGCTCTCGGCCGGGTTGCCCGAGTCGGTTCCGGGCGTCACGATCGACCGCCAGTGCGGCTCGTCCCAGCAGGCGGTCCACTTCGCCGCGCAGGGAGTGCTGTCGGGCACCCAGGACCTGGTGGTCGCGGCCGGCGTCGAGTCCATGAGCCAGGTCCCGATGGGCACCTCGGTCGGGCTGGCGCTCAAGGAGGGCATGGCGTTCCCGTTCGGCGACGGCTGGCAGGAGCGGTACGGGAAGCAGGAGATCTCCCAGTTCCGCGGCGCGCAACTGATGTGCGAGAAGTGGGGCATCAAGCGGCTGCAGCTCGAGGAGTACGCGCTGGAGAGCCACACCCGCGCGATCCGGGCAATCGACGAGGGCCGGTTCGAACGCGAGATCACGCCGATCGCCGGGATCAGCGTCGATGAGGGTCCTCGGCGGGACACCACGCTGGAGAAGATGGCCGAGCTCAAGCCGCTCCGCGACGGCTGGGAACTCACCGCGGCCGTGGCCTCGCAGATCTCCGACGGCGCGGCCGCGCTCTTGATCGCCTCCGAGGACGCCGTGCAGCGGCACGGGCTCACGCCGCGGGCCAGGATTCACACGCTGACCGTGACGGGCGCCGACCCGGTGTTCATGCTGACCGGCCCGATTCCGGCCACCGAGATGGCGCTGGCCAAGGGCAAGCTGAGCATCGGTGACATCGACGTCTTCGAGGTCAACGAGGCGTTCGCGCCGGTGCTAATCGCGTGGTCGGCTGAGACCGGGGCGTCGCTGGAGAAGACCAACCCGAACGGCGGCGCGATCGCGCTCGGTCACCCGCTCGGCGCCACCGGCGCGATCTTGATGACCAAGCTGCTGCACGAACTCGAGCGCACCGGCGGCCGTTACGGCCTGCAGACGATGTGCGAAGGCGGTGGCCAGGCGAACGCGACGATCATCGAGCGCCTGTAGCGGCAGCAAGTTATTTCTCTTCCGCTACCCAGGAAACCTGCCATTTGACTTAGAGGTTTTTCGAGGGTAGAACTGTAGTTAACCGAGGTCCGGAGTTGGACCCGGGGTTAGCTTTGGAGGAGGATCGCAGTGCTGCTGACATCATTCGACCCGTTCGTCACTGACTTCGACCGGCTCGTGCAGCGGACCTTTGGATGGACGGACGGCGGCGCTGCTGGTCGCGCTGGCCTGCCGCTGGACATCGTCCGGCGCGACGGCGAGGTCGTGCTGAAGTTCGACCTGCCCGGCGCCGACCCGGACAGCATCGAGGTCTCCACCGACCGGCGTGTGCTCACCGTCGCGGCGACGCGGGCGCAGGAGTACACCGAGCAGGACCGGCCCGTCGTGCGCGAGCGCATCACCGGCTCGTTCACTCGCAAGGTCAGGCTGGCCGAGCCGATCGACGCCGAGAAGGTTCAGGCCCAGTACGAGAACGGCGTGCTCACCGTCGTGCTGCCGGTCGCCGAGCAGGCCAAGGCGCACAAGATCGAGATCAAGCGGCCGGGCGCCCCGGAGCTCACCGCCTGATTCGCACCAATGGCTAGGCGCAGCCGGGCCGGGCTAGGCAGGACACCCCTGCTTACCCGGCCCGCCCGCTTGCCCGGGCCAGCTTGCGCAGCGCTAGCTTGCCCAGGCCTCCGCGATGTTGGAGTGTGTGACCGTGCTGCCGTTTGACGACGAGACCCTCCCGCTGTTCACCGTGGGGCAGGTCGCCCAGATGCTCGAGGTACAGCAAGCCTTCCTGCGCCGCCTCGATGAGTTCGGTGTCGTCCGGCCGTCCCGGTCGACGGGCGGGCAGCGGCGTTACTCCCGCATAGAGGTAACGGTCGTTCAGTACGTCGCCCAGCTCGCCGACGAGGGAATGACGCTGGCTGCGATCCGTCGCGTTCTGGAGCTCGAGGAAAAGGTCAAGGCCTTGGAGGAAGAAAGAAATGCGCTGCTTCAGGCCTTGGCGGATCGGGACCGGTTGCTGGCGGCACTCACGAACCTGCCTCCGGGCTGACCCGCCTCAGGAGACAACAGTCCCTTCAGTCACATAAACCCACCTGGCGGTCGCCTCATTGCTGGGGGCCAAGACCCCGAGCCCTGCGTTCTCCTTAATAGTGGGTGTGAAGTTGGGGCCGAACCTGTCTCGTCTAACTGTCTCCTGTCTCGTCGGCCATGCAACCTCGCCGGCCGTGCTGGTGGTCTGCTAGGGCGAGGAGGTGGCCGTGGATAGCGTGGCGGCTGACGAGTTCACCGAGTTCATGCCGGCCCGGTGAGCTGGGCTTGTCCGGTTCGGTTTCGGGCTCATCGGCGACCAGGGACTCGCCGAGGACCTCGCCCAGACCGCGCTGACCAGGGCCTACGCGTCCAGGGCCGCGGGTGCGCCGCGCGGCCGATCCGGATGCCTACGTGCGCCGCATCATGATCAACTCCAACCGGGACAGGTTCCGCGGCTGCCGCGTGCCCGAGCAGCTGAGCGAGTCGCCGCCTGATTGTCCGGGCCGCGAACTGGCGGACGGGCCGGACGAGCGGACCGAGCTGATGGCGGCGCTGATGAGCCTGCCGGCCGGTCAGCGAGCGGTGGTGGTGCTCAGGTACTGGATGGACCTTAGCGAGGCGGATACGGCCGCGGCGCTTGGCTGCTCGATCGGAAACGTCAAGAGCCAGGCGGCGCGAGCCCTGGCCAAGTTGCGGGTGAGCACGGAGCTGATGAACGGGGGCCTGCCGTGCTGAGCGAAGAAGAACTCCAGCTCAAGGCTCGGCTCGACCGGGTGCTCGGGCAAGTCAACGCGGCGCCGCCACCGGTCGCCGCCGTGCTCAGGAAAGGACGGATTAAGCGGACTGGATACCACGTGGCGGTCAGCGCGGCCGTTATCGCGGTCGGGCTGGCTGGCTTCGCGGCGGTGACCCAGCTCGGGCATATGCGCCAGCACGAGGCCCCCTCGACGAAACCGGTGCGGCACCACCACGCCAGCGCGCACTGGCCAAAGGAACGAATCGTCAATCTCGGCCCGGTCGCTAAGAATGGTGTGTTCGCCGAGGGAATCGTGACCGGAAATCTTGATCCGGGCACCTGGAAGATCTGGCTGGACACCCGTCATAACCAGATCCGCGAGCGAGCAAGCAGCTACGGAGTGTACCGGGTGGGCAAGCTCAAGGAGTCGGTCAACCCCGGCTCGATCGGGACGTTCTACCCATTTAGCCAGGTGGATTGGGCGGGTTTTTACGGCGTCGTCAGCGGCAACGTGACAAAGGTCGCGGTCAGGCTGAATGATCACCAGACGGTGAACCTCCATCCGGTCGCTGCGGCCGGTCGGCGGTGGGTGGGGATAATTACGCCGATCGGTGTCGAGCCGACGGCCTTCACCGCGTACTCGGGTAACACTGAGCTCGGCCGGGCGCTCAACTTCTTCAGCGGGACGGTGACCTGGTTGCGACCAGGCCAGAATGGTCCGGCCACGCAGACGGTACGAATAGGCGGCGGGCGGCTTCCGAACGGAACCGGCCACAACAGCCGGGTGAACCTGATGGTGCGCGCCGGGCCGTGGGGCTATTGCCTGCCGCTGCCCCTGGCTGCGTTCCCCGGCGCTTGCATGTCGCCAGACACGGCGCGGTCATCTGGCGTGAAGGCGATCGTTCAGATCTCGCCTGTGACCCGCGTGCTGGCAGGCACGGCCGGGCCGTCAGTGCCTACCTCAAATTTGAGCTGGTCGGCGGCAGGGTGCTACGGGCACCTGCCGTTCTCGTCAGCGGGCAGCGGTTCTTCGTCGTGATATTGGTCCACAAGCAGGAAGTCGCGAGCTGTGCGGCCTACGACAAGGCTGGGCACGAGCTCTACGGCGGGACCGGCTCGCCGAGGATCGATCGGTATACCGGGCCGTTGTCGGCCATAGGTTGGGCAGACAACGTGTCGTGTCGGCTCTCCAAGGCGCTCGGGTCGCAGGAATGCCATAAGGCTTAGACCTTGGCTCGGTAGAAGTTCAAGTACGACCTGGATGGGGTCGGTCCGCGCTGGTCCTGATAGCGGGAGCCGTAGACGGAGGAGCCGTACGGATGCTCGGCCGGCGAACTGCAGCGGAACAGGCACAGTTGCCCGATCTTCATTCCTGGCCAGAGCTTGATGGGGAGGGTAGCCACGTTCGACAACTCGAGCGTGACGTGTCCGGAGAAGCCGGGATCGATCCAGCCGGCCGTCGAGTGCGTGAGCAGGCCCAGGCGACCGAGGCTGGACTTGCCTTCGAGGCGCCCAGCGATATCGTCCGGCAGCGAGACCACCTCGTAGGTCGAGCCGAGCACGAACTCGCCCGGATGCAGCACGAGCGGCTCATCGCCCTCGGTCTCGACCAGCCGGGTGAGATCGGCCTGTTCGATCGCCGGGTCGATGTGCGGGTATTTGTGGTTTTCGAAGACCCGGAAGTACCGGTCAAGACGTACGTCGACGCTGGAGGGCTGGACCAGCTCAGGCGCGAACGGATCAAGCCCGACCCGGCCAGATTCGATCTCGGCCCTGATGTCCCTGTCGGAGAGCAGCACGACGGCAACCTACCGGTTCCGGTACGATGTCGGGGCGGCAGTCGGTACGGCCGTTGCTTGCGGGTGTAGTTCAATGGCAGAACATCAGCTTCCCAAGCTGACAGTGCGGGTTCGATTCCCGTCACCCGCTCCATGACGAAGGCCCAGGTCAGAGGGCGTGTACCTCACCTGGGCCTTGCTCGTCTTAGGGCTTTCATGCGGCCCTCGTGCCATTAACGTGCCATTAGCTGGCGGGCACGAGCACACCGGCCGTGCCGTCGTCGTCCTGGTCTCGGCCGCGCTCGGCGTCAACGTGAGCGTCTATGGCCTGAGTGATGGCCGTGTCCGCTCCTCTCGCTTCGTGCTGGTAGATGAGCGCGGCCCGCTCGCTGTCGTGCCCCATTCGGGCCATCAGATCCTTGAGTCCGGCTCCGCTGGTCGCTGCGAACGTGTTACCGGTATGGCGCAAGTCATGAAAATGCAGGCCGGGTACACCGAGTGCCGAGACGGCGCGCGGCCAGCACGCGGAGCGGTTGAAGTTGCCTCGGCGCAGCGGGCCACCTTTCACGCCGGGGAACACGAGCGCGCCGTGATCGGACTTGACGTAGACGGCCAGGTGGTGACGCAGGTCCGGCAGGATCGCTTGCGGAATCCCAACGGTTCGGCGGCCAGCTTCGGACTCGGGTGGGCCGAGGATGATTTCGCCGGTAGACCGCTCCACGAATGCGGCGCGTATCCGGACGGTAGCTCTGTCCAGATCTAGATCGCATCGGCGCAGAGCTGTCGTTTCTCCCCAGCGCAGGCTTGCGAAGGTGGCGAGCAGCACCAGGGCTCGGTATCGCCGATCATGCTCGCAGTCCACCTGACCTTTGCTCACCTTGGCCCACAGGACGCGTTCGGCGTCGGCTCTGGTAGCGAATACCACCGGTGAAGTACGCATCTCGCCGTGTCGACTGAATCGAAGTCGGTAGCCGCCGGTTGCGAGCTGGCGGATGTTGCCGATTGGGCGGCGGCCTACCAGCTCGGCGAGCGCGTAGACCTGGGCGACGGTCAGGACCGGCCGCTCCGGAGCGTGTTCGCTGCCCGCACCGCGGATTCGGCACGGATTGCGGATAAGAAGTTTGTCTTCTTCAATGGCAGTCATCAGGACGGCGCGTAGCAGCCGGTAGGCCTTGGCGGTCGTCGTAGCCGATACACCACGCGCCAGGAGCATCGCGCGCCACTCGCGGACAGTCTGCGTGCTTAGCTTGCCGATCGCCGCATCGCCAAGGTACGGCTCTATGTGTTTGCTCAGCAGCCAGCGATAGAGGTCGATCGTCCGTGGCCGCAGGCCGGGGCGCTGCGTAATCCAAGTGCGGGCGTAGTCGCCGAGCTTGACCTTGGCGCGTTGCGGATCGCTCCACTCGCCGCTGATCATCTGGGCCTCGATCAGTGACAAGGCTCGTTCGGCGTCGCCCTTCCGGTCGAAGGTGACCGGATGACTGCGCATCCGGTTGTCTGGGCCGAGGTATCGGGCCTGATAGCGGCCGGACGGTAGCTTGCGGACGTTGCCGAAACGTCTGTGACCTGACCTATTAGGCATCAGGCAGCCCTCCAAGGTTGACCGGTAGAGATGGGTTCGACGAGCCCGGCGGCGATGAACTCACGCAAGGCTGATTCGGGGATGCGGATGTGGCCGCGTTTGCCGTTGTCGCCGAGGCGGACGAACCGGATGCGACGCTCAGCGATGAGGCGGCGGGGGAAGCGCTCGGATGTACCGAGCAGTTCGGCGGCCTGGGCAACGGTCAGGAGCCGGTCTACGTTGTGCTGGCATTTCATGGTGACCGCCGTTGCCGGGAGTCGGCGAGCAGCGGCGGCGGGTGGCCCCGGCCGTAGTAGCTCCAGGTGCTGATGACCAGGAGCGTGCTGGTCGCGGTGCTCGGGTCGGGGAGCAGGCCCAGGGCGATGGCGCGTTGGCGCTGGTGGTCGGTGCGGGCGGTTCGTAGTGCTCGCAGGGTGGTGGAGTAGCGGCGGCTTTTGGTGGAGAAGTGGCCTCTGAAGCCGAGCATGTGCGCCCATTGGGTGAGCCGGAGGGTTTCGAGCTCGGGGAGCTTGCCGAGTCGGAGGCATTCGGCGATGAGGCGTCGGGCGTGGTCGGTGACGGGCAGGGCGGCGAGCTGGTCGGCCGGGGTGATACGCCGGTCTAGGGTGCCGGTGCATTCGGCGGCTTTGGTGGCGTACTTGGCGACGTACCGGGCGACGGTCGTGTCGGTGAGCTGCCCGCCTGGCGTGATGGGCCGGATGTCGTGCTTGTGGCCCCAGGCCAGTCGGCGGGCGGGGAGGTTGGCGGCGGCTGGGGTGGTGACGGTGACGGCGGGGATCGCGTGCTTGATGGCGGCGGTGAGCAGGCTGGTGGTTGCCCAGGCGGGCGGGCTGGCAGTCGGGCCGTCGGGGCCGTCGAGTCGGATGATGGCGTGGAAGTGGACGACGCCGCGCCGCTGGTACTCGGCGACCTTGGCGTAGGAGATCCGGGTTTGCTGGCGCAGGGCTTTGCCGGTGAGTCCGGCTTGGCGGGCCATGGCGCGGTTCAGGGCAATGGTGAACCGGCGCCAGAGTTCGGAGGCGGTGGCGTTGAACAGGACGGAGCCGGTGTAGTCGTAGCAGTCCGGGCAGAGGGGTTCGCCGAGTTGGGTGTCGTTCTGGTCGTGGCGCTTGGGGCAGGCCGTGGTGCGGCCGTGCTGGCAGGCCGGGAGTGAGCAGCACGCTTGTGCGCCTTAGCGGGCCGGCGACCGGCACGGCATCGAGAGTCCACCGCCAGCTCAGCCGTTCATTCGCGAGCCCGCAGGATGCGGCGACGTGTGTCCAGGTGAGCCGGACCCGGATGGCCTTGAGGGGGAAGCCGAGCCCGAACCAGAAGGAGATAGGTGCGTAGCGTGCCCAGGCGGGCACCCCGACCGCGATAGCGGCCAGGGCGCCCAGCACCAGGACTAGAAGGGGATGAGGCATGAGACTCGCCGGGCCTAGGCGGCGGCCTGGGCCGTGCTGGCGGGCGTGATGGCGTCGGCGCGGTAGGCGATGCCCCACCGCACCTCGCCGTTGCGGGTCTGCTCCCAGACGAAGCCGACGAGCCGGGCAGGCACGACAACCTGCCCGATCTTGACATCGGGCTCGCCCGAGACGCTGACGTTGACCAGCTCGACCCGGCCGGTTACGTCAGCGGCGGACAGGCCGACCTGGTAGACCGTCTGGCCGTTCCGGTCGGTCTTGACCTCGCCGGTCTCGTGCGACACCAGGCGGGGCCGGGGATCGGTCACGACCACGAACGTCAGCCGCAACACGTCGACAGGGATAGGGATATTCCGCATGGGCGGCGCTTCCTCTCGGGTGCCCCTGGCGGGGCGGGCATGCAAGGACGAGGGAAGGCACGCGCTTACGACAGTCGCGGTAGCATCAGAGTGCGAATCTGCGGTGCTAACCGCGTCTGGCCTGGGCGGGTTGCCTCCCGCTCAGGCCACTTCCATGTGTGGCCTGTCATGCCAGGCACCGTGAGCCGTCCCGGTGCCCGATGCATTCACCCCCTTTGCTGATGCTTGGAGAGGCTCATACCATGACTATACCCGCACTCAGAGTGCGTTACATATACTTTTTATTTCAGTCGCGTACTCGGCCGAGGCCGAGCCGTACTGAGAGTGCGCGGAGGTCCGGTCCGGGCGGGTCCTGCATGGAGATCAGGTCGGAGACGATCTGCCGGGCCAGGTAGTGACCCCGGACCTGTTCGGGGGTGATGTCCTCGGCCTGGGCCAGCGCCGATACCGCCTCGGCGACCTGGCGGCGCTGGGCATGGGCGCGGGCCACGTCGATGAGCATCCGGGCACGCCGCTCGGCCGACAGCGCCGAGGCGTCCAGCGCGGCGGCCGTGCGCAAAGCCCGGCCGGCATCGCCGAGTTCGACAGCGATGTCGATCTCGAACAGCGCGACGTTGGCCGGGCCGAACTCGGTGTTGTAGTCGTTGCGGCCCTCGCCGAGCCGTCCGGCGATCTGTTTGGCGCACTCAAGCTGGTCGTAGGCGGTATCGGGGTCGTTGATCCGGGCGGCGACGACCGCGCGCTGCAAGGTCAGCCCACCCCACAGCGACATGGCCTGCAGGTCACCGCCGTCAGCCAGCGGCCACAACGCCTCCGCTGCGGTCCGGGCCGTCTCCTCGGCCTGGTCGTAATGGCGAGCTGAGATGAACACGAACACCAGTCGGAACGCCCCGGCCGCTACCAGCATCGGATTGCCCGCCCGTTCGGCGGCGGCCATCGCGCGGTCGGCGGCGATCCAGGCCGCCTCAGGCTCGCCGAGCTTGGCCAGCGCCGCCGAGCACGCCTGGTAGGTCCCGGCCATCAGCTCGAACACCTCGGCCCACTGATCCTCGGCCAGAGCCCGGGCGGCGGTTTCCAGGTCCGGGACCAGGCCGCGCAGCAAGTCAGTAAGCTCGGTGTATCGCCCAGCGTGCGTCAGCTCCCACGCCTTGCGCGCCCTGGTGCGAAGCGTGCTGAGCGCAGGGGCGCGGCGGCCATCCAGCATGGCGCGCAGTGCGTAGGCACCGGACAGCACCACGCGCAGCCCTCTTACGCCGGGAGATTCCTCGGTGACAGCGGCGACTACGGGCGCCTCGGCGGCCAGCTCGGCGAGCGGTACCTCCAGTGCCACGGCCAGGGCTTCCAGTACCGACATGCGGTCGACCTTGCGCACGCCGCGTTCGACCTGGGAGACCCAGGCCACCGACCGGTCCACCATCCGCGCCAGCTCGGGCTGAGACAACCCCCGGCGACGCCGTTCAGCGGCGATTTTGCGGCCCAGGGCCTTCTGGTAGTCCGGGGTGGTCACCCGCCGGTGCCCTTGCCGGTCTGCAGGGTGAGCCAGTCCACCTCGGTGCTGGCCAGGTACTGTCCCCGCGCCTCCAGGTAGCGGCGGGTGGCCGGGGATGCCTCGTGCGCCTCGAATGCCGCCCGGTCCCGGTACAGCTCGTAGAAGATCCGCTGCAGCGGCTGGCCCTCCACCGTGTGGGAGACGTAGACCAATGTTCCCGGCTCGTTGGCCTTGATGGCCTCGATGGTCTCGGCGACCAGCTTGTCGTATGCCAAGGCAGCGGCCTCGTCTTTGCACGTGAAGCGTACGAACAGACCGAACATCTGTCTCCTCCAGGTCGTGTGACGCCATGCTCGCACCTAATGTGCCAGGCCAGTACGTGAAGTAACACGTATTTATTGTACGGCACCATAACTAAGAGTACGCTCGGTGCTGCAGAGACCGCAGCCCAGGCGCCGCAGCGAGGACCTACGCGAACCCCAGCCCCCCGAACCGTCCGGCAACGCACCACCGAGGCCACCTACCCAGGTGCCACCGAACAAATCCGCGCCGTCCGCGCCGACCTGCGCGCAGTCCTCGAAGACTGCCCGCGGGCAGATGACGTGATCCTCTGCGCCTCCGAGCTTGCCGCCAACGCCGCCCAGCACAGCCGCTCCCGCCTCCCCGACGGCACCTTTACCGTCTGCGCCACCATCAGCCCAGACGGGGCCCGGATCGAAGTCCAAGACAACGGCGGCCCTTGGAACCAGGGAATGATCGATCCAACCCGACACCATGGTTTGGACATCGTCCGTACCGTCGCCGACGAGTGGGGCATCGACGGAGACCAGACCACCCGCACCATCTGGGCACGATTCGACTGGCCCGAATAGCCGATCCGGCAGCCATCAT
>WNEY01003728.1_pt1 | contig 11488 bp, 11 predicted proteins | sample 5400531 | NCBI WGS metagenome assembly WNEY01 (sample SAMN13153338, study PRJNA577476) | soil metagenome | isolation source: 200 cm saprolite under Douglas fir tree site 1 | place: USA:California | collected 2015-04-18
CGATCGGCAGCAAGAACTCCAGCGAACAGAGATTGCACGTATCGACCAGTGAGTTGATCCGGTACAGGGCCTCACCGCGGAGGACGCGCCGCAACAGCGCCTCTGAGGATGGCCGAAGTTTCGTCGGATCCTCTCCGGTACGCCGGTAGAGTTCGCGCGCCGGCTGCAGCTCAGGAATCTCGCCCGGGGCTCTGCCCGCGTACCGGGTCCGCAGACTCGTCGCGAGGCGCTCGATCTCCGCCCAGACGTCCGGCGCCTCCCGCCGGACGGTCACACCGTCGGCGCGGACCACACCCAGGCACACCACCTCGCGCAACCCCGGTTCGATGTCAACCATCGCACGTTCTTTTTTGCGACTTCGCCGCATCAACCAGACCGGCCTGCGCAGGGAGTCCCGCCCACCCAACGAAACCGACGGCAGATCCCGGGGAACCTCAAGGAGGTCGCGTCATGAAGTCCGCGGTACACACGCGCTTGCTGGAGTTGGCAGCCGAGCCGCTCAATCCGGAGCTGACCCGCCGCATGGTATGGGGAGATCGGCTCATGGCCGCATACCTGGAGTTCAAAAAGGGCGCGGTCGTCCCGGTGCACCAGCACGAGAATGAGCAACTGACCCACTGTCTGTCCGGCCTGATGCGTTTCACCCTGCCGGATCGCACGCTGCTCCTGCGTCCCGGTGAGGTATTGCTCATCCCGGGAGGCGTTCCCCACGGCGCGGAGATCCTCGAGGAGACGGTGGAGATGGACTTCTTTAGCCCGCCGCGTCAGGACTGGATCGACAAAACGGATACGTACCTGCGCAGGTGAAGTGTCGATGGCGCCCAGACAGACTGTAACTAGCGGCACACCATGGGAGCCAATTGTCGGCTACGCTCGCGCCGTCCGCGTCGCGAATACGATCTACGTGTCAGGCACGACGGCCACGGACGACACTGGCGCGATCGTGGGGCGGAGGGATCCGTACGCGCAAACCCGGCAGGCGCTGCGCAACGTGGAGCGGGCGCTGATCGCCGCCGGCGCGACGATGGCCGACGTGGTGCGCACGCGCATCTTCGTGATCAACATCGACCAGTGGAAGGAGATCGGCCGTGCGCATGGCGAGGTGTTCAGCGCCATCCGACCTGCGACCACGATGGTGGAAGTCCGCCGGCTGATCGACTCCGAGATGCTGGTGGAAATCGAGGCCGAGGCGGTGATCAGCTAAACACTACCTTCGACGCGGATCACGTTGCTGATGGCCTTGACCACACCGAGCGCGCGCAGTCGATCCTGCACGCGCCGGATGGCACGCTCGGGCGCGTCGTGCGTCACGAGGATGGCCTCCGCGACCTCGCCCCGGCTCTTCTGCACGATGGAGGCAATACTGACCTGTTCTTCTCCGATGGCCGCCGCCACCCGCGCGAACACACCCGGCCGGTCGACCACCTGCAGGCTGAGGAAGTACGGCACCACCACGTCTTCTATCGGACGGACCCGTGTGCCCGTACCGGCCCCGATGAGCGATCGTCCCCGGACTCCCGCCGCCAGATCCCTGGCCACGGCCAAGATGTCGCCCACCACGGCCGTGGCCGTAGGGGCCCCCCCGGCGCCGCGCCCGCTGAAGACGATCCGCCCCACGTCAGCGCCTTCGACCAGCACGGCGTTGAACTCATCGGGAACCAACGCCAGCGGATGGTCCAGGGGCACCAGCGCCGGGTGCACACGCGCCTCGACCTCCCCGTCATGGATTCGGGCAATAGCGAGCAACTTGATGCCAAACCCCAACTCCTTCGCGTAGAGGAAATCCCGAGGCGTAATCCGGCTGATGCCTTCCCGGTACACATCCACGCCTCTGACGTGGCGGCGGAATGCGACGGTTGCCAGGATGGCGAGTTTGGCAGCCGCGTCATGCCCATCGACATCGTCGGCCGGATCGGCTTCCGCAAACCCCCGGCGCCGCGCCTCCGCCAGCGCGTCTTCAAACGACCATCCCTCATGTGCCATCCGGGTGAGGATGAAGTTGGTGGTCCCGTTGAGGATGCCGGTGATGGCCTGCAGGCGCGCGACCGCCAGGGATTCGCTGATGGGCTTGATGAGTGGGATGCCCCCACCCACGCTGGCCTCAAAATACAGGTGCGCGCCGGAGGACTCGGCCTGCGCAAACAGTTCTATCCCATGCGCGGCCAGGAGTGCTTTGTTGGCCGTCACCACAGATTTCCCCGACGACAACGCCCGCAGCAGGTAACTTCGGGCTGGTTCGATTCCGCCGATGAGCTCCACGACGATGTCGATCTCGGGTGATGTCACGATCTCCAACCCGTTGGAACTCAACACGCCGGCAGGGACGGAGACCTGCCGGGGTCTGTCCGGACGCGCCACCGCCACGCGTTTGACCACCACCGGACGGCCCGCGGCCCGAGCCAGGGCATCGCCGTCCTGCAGCAACCTGTAGACTTCGGCCCCGACGGTCCCCAGGCCGAGCAACCCGACTCCGATCGCCTGTCGATCCCCCATCGCCGGCCCCTCTGGAAACGAAGGTGCAATCTTCATAGCAGGCGCGCCCACTGCTGTCAACGGTGGTGGCCGACCACCGCGCCCTCCTCGCCCACCCTTTGACAGTGTGAGGCCTGGCAGTATGCTGGTAGGCAAGCCCCACAGCCGGTCTCATCAGCGGTATCCGGAGGAGCGCCCATATGATCAGTCAGAAGATGAATGACGCGATTAACGCGCAGATTGGCCGTGAGTTTGGCGCGTCGCTGCAGTACGTTGCGGTCACGGCCCACTTTGAGGTCCAGAGCCTGCCTCGGCTCGCCAAGCATTTCTCCCGCCAAGCGACGGAAGAGCACGACCACGCGATGCGCTTCATCACGTACCTCATCGACGCCGGCGCTGCCGTCGTCATCCCCTCTGTGGCCGCGCCGAAGAGCACATTCGCCACCGCCGAAGAGGCGGTGAAGCTCTCGTTGGACTGGGAGCAGGAGGTCACCCGGCAGATCCACGCGATCCTGGAGCTGGCGCTCAAAGAGAATGACCATACCACCCAGCAGTTCTTACAGTGGTTCGTTGCGGAGCAGCTGGAAGAAGTCAGCAGCATGGACAAGCTGCTCAGCGTGGTCCGGCGCGCCGGAGAGAACGGCCTGCTGTTTGTCGAAGACTACCTGGCCCGGGAGAAGACCGAGGGCGACGAAAAGGAGTGACCGCGCAGCGTCATCTCCGGGCAGTAGCGGGCGCTGCTTGCCGCCCGCGCTGAGGCGGGAACTCCGCTTCGCGTTGGCCTGATCAGCGCCGGCAAGTTGGGCACGATGTTCCTCTCGCAGGCCCGCCGGCTGGCGGGCCTGCACGTACTCGGCGTCGCCGACCTATCGCTGGATCGGGCCGGGCGTGCGCCTGGCGCGCGCGCGGGTGGCCGCCCGAGCGGGACGCGACCGGCACTTTTCCCGAGGCGCTCCGGACCGGCAAGACGTATCTTGGACGTGGAGAACGTGGAAGGACGTTCAAAAAGGAATCCCTACAACGAGGAAACGAGGTCCTGGTGGAGATGCGCCTCGAGCCGGGCCACGGCCTTCGCTTCCAGCCCGATGTTGCTAAAGATCGACGACCAGAACTTCGCGTCGGCCAAACTACGGTACTGCCGGCTCACGACAAGGTAGGCCGTGCCTGACTGCACGACGGCGGCGATGTACCCCTTGCTGCGGACGAGCCGCGCCTGCGCGTCCGCGGATTCGAGTCGCTCGAATCGGCCGAAGGCCACCACGAAGCGCCCCGAGCGCGAGGCCATAGCGCGTGCCTGACCAAGCCGTGAAGCCACCACCAGCGAGGAGCGCGCGGCCGGGGCGACTTCCAGCGTCCCTGTCCGGAGGGCGGTCGCCACGGACGATGACGGCAGGGTCGCGCGCAACGCCCAATACGGACCAAAGGCCAGGATCAGCGCCATCAGTCCCGCGGCCAAGAGCTGAGGGATCTGCCGACCCACCGGCACGACCGGCGCTGGCTTGATCCGGTTCTGGAATGTCCGTTCATCCCACGTCGCCACGAGCGCTCCTCATTACGGCAGTTGACACGTTGACCCGGACGCCGTTGCAGACATGACGTAAACTCAACGCGGCAATGTTCCCACGGGTCAACGGATTCCAGTATCGCACCTTGCACCGACGCCCGCAACCGTGGACCCGCCGAGTGCCCAGAGGCGGTGTCAAACGCGATCCCCGGCGAGGACTGCCCGCCCATGACGCGAATCCAACGGCACGATTATGACCTCAGCGCGTCCCACCACCCGCGGCCGCCTGCGCGAACTCGCCGTGGTATTCTCCCGGCTTGGCACCTTGGGGTTCGGCGGGCCAGCGGCGCACATTGCCATGATGCGAGACGAGGTGGTGCGGCGGCGCCGCTGGATGACGGATCAGATGTTCCTGGATCTCGTCGGCGCCACCAACCTCATCCCCGGCCCCAACTCCACGGAGATGGCGATCCACATCGGGTATGCGCGCGCCGGCTGGCGCGGGTTACTCGTCGCCGGAGCCTGTTTCATCGTCCCAGCCATGGTGATCGTGATGGCCTTCGCCTGGGCCTACACGCGGTACGGGACCGTGCCCGCGGCAGTGCAGTTGCTGTACGGGATCAAGCCGGTGATCATCGCCGTGATTGCACAGGCGCTGTGGTCACTCGGACGGACTGCGGTCCGGGGGTGGCTGACCGCGGCGACCGGCGCTGTCGCCCTTGGCCTCTTTTTCGCCGGCGTGAACGCGCTCCTGCTGCTGGCGGCCGGAGGCCTGGCCGTGATGCTGGTCGCGAACGCCAGCAAACTGCGTGGGGCGGCGGCCGGTTTCGTCTCCGCGGCGACGTGGACATCGGCCGCTGCGATCCTCACGCCCGTACCGTTTGCCTTCAGTACGCTCGCGCTCGTGTTCCTGAAGATTGGATCGGTGCTCTACGGCAGCGGCTACGTGCTGCTAGCGTTCTTGCGCGCGGACCTCGTGCTGCGCCTGGGATGGCTGACCGACCGGCAACTCCTGGACGCGGTCGCGGTCGGCCAGTTCACGCCCGGTCCGGTCTTCACCACCGCCACGTTCATCGGATACCTGCTGGGCGGCGTGCCGGGCGCCGTCGTGGCGACGGCCGCCATCTTCCTCCCCGCGTTCGTATTCGTTGCCGCCAGCTATCCGTTCATCCCCCGCCTGCGCCGGTCGCCGTGGGCCGGAGCCCTGCTCGATGGGGTCAACGTGACGTCGCTGGCGTTGATGGCCGGCGTGACCTGGCAACTGGGACGCGTCGCGGTCACCGATGTGACCACGGCCGTACTTGCGGTCGTCTCGGCCGGACTGCTGATCAAGTCCCGCGTGAACTCCGCCTGGCTCGTGGGTGCGGGAGCAGCAATCGGCGTCGCGCGATTGTGGGTGCGATGATACGCCTCACAGCACTCCGGTCTCCGGATTGAGCCTGCCCTCGGCAAATCGCGCCGGTCGGAGCGCGTGGACATCGAGGGTGGTCGCCGCTCCGTCCAGGACGCACTCAGCAGCGAGCTGCCCCAGCGCGGGCGCATGCATCACGCCGTGTCCTGAGGACCCATTCGCGAGGTACAAACCCTGCACGCCGGGTGCGGCGCCGAGGACGGCGTGGCGATCTGGGGACATCTCATACAACCCCGCCCAACAGGACGCGCGGTCTATCTCCACTCCCCGCAGCACCGGCAGGTGCGCCGTAGCGCGGGAAAGCAGTCCGTCCAGCCACGCCACGTCGAACGTCGTGTCAAAGGGATCGTCGGAGCGCAGGTCGGCGGGCCACAACAACAGCACGCGGCCGTCGCGCACGCGCAGGTGGAACCCGTCGTCCACAAAGATCGTCATCGGCATCTGCTCCGGCAACAGGGCGGTCGGATACGTCACCGCAACCTGGCGCTTCACCGGTCGCACCGGGAGGTCGACGCCAGCCTCGGCCGCGACCGCGCCGGCCCACGGTCCCGCGGCGTTCACCACACACCGTGTACTGATCGTCTCGGCGTCGGTACGCACGGCGGCCACGCGTCCAGACTCGATGATGCACCGCCCCGCCGCGACCTCAACCCTGGCGCCGAGCCGTTGCGCCGCACCAAGATACCCGCGGAGGATCTCCAGGGGTCTGATAAACCCGTCGCTAGGAGAGTACGTACCACCGATGGCAGCGTCCCGAGGCACCGCCGGATTGAGGTCAGCAACTTCACCCGGTGCAACGATCTTGACGTCGCGCAACCCCGCGTCCTCCTGGACCGTCACCGCCGCTTGCAACGCCGCCAGCTGGTCGTGGGTCGATGCCAGGAAGAGATAGCCATACGGCCTGTATCCGGGATCCGTGCCGACTTCGTCCCGGAAGGCGGCGAGTTTGTCTCGCGCCAGCAAGGAGAGCTGGACGTTGACTCGCGTGCTGAACTGTGCCCGGAACCCCCCCGTCGCCCGCCCGGTGCTGCCCAGCCCCTGACCTGGGCGGTCCAGCACCAGGACCTGCTTCTGTCCGCGGGCGGCCAGATGATACGCCACGCTGGCCCCAACCACCCCGCCGCCGATAATAACCACGTCCGCGGTTCTAGCCATACGCTACGCGCCGTCGTACTCTTCCGCATGCCTGTGACGCATCCATGCACGGCGCAGGAGATGTGGTAACGCCATCCTACTGTTCTGGTGATGGTTCGAACGGAGCGATGGTAACGCAGACGCCCTCCGGGTGGATCCTGCGCACGTCCGCCATCGGCCTGGCATACCTGGGCGCGCAGATGTCCGCGGCCCTCTACCACGCCTATCTCCCCATCTTCTACGGCGCCTTCATCGCCAGCAACACGCTGATCGGGCTCGTGATGACTATCGACAACATCGCCTCGCTGACCATTCAGCCCTACTTCGCCAGTCTCAGCGACCGGGTGGATACCAAGCTCGGCAGGCGCATCCCCTTCCTCCTGGTGGGTGTCCCGGTCGCGGCGCTCTTTTTCGTGATGATCCCACGCGCCAGGAGCTTCGCGCTCTTATTCGCGGCGACGCTCCTCGTGAACACCGCCGGGGCCGTCTTCAACAGTCCGGGCTACGCGCTGATGCCTGATATCACGCCCCGGCTGCTGCGCAGCCGCGCGAACGGGATCCTTAACATGATGGGCGGGCTGGGAGCCGTGATCGCTTTTCTCGTGTTGTCGCCGCTCATCCGCCGGTCCCGGACGCTGCCGTTCGATATCGCCTCGGGGATCCTGCTCGGCGCGCTGGTCGTGATCTTGTTCGTGATCCGCGAACGACGGCTGTCCCAACTGTACCTGGCGGATCAGACACCAGCCTCCGACGTCGCGGTGGGCCACCTGTTGCCCGCCGCGCGGATGGTCGTCCTGAGCCGTGACCGCACCCTCCTCTTTCTCATGCTCGGAGCCCTGGCCTGGGTGGCTGCGGTCACCGGCGTGCAGAACATGTTTACCAGGTACGGCGTCCAGCACTTAGGGCTGGACCCCGCCGGCGCGACCTCCATCCTCGCGTTCTTTGCGATCGCCTTCATCGCATGTTCGGTTCCTGCCGGAATCCTTGGCGACCGTCTCGGCCGACTGAAGACGATCCGGCTGGGTGCCGCCAGCACGCTGGTCGCCTTCGTCGCCGTATCGGTCATTCGAGATACGGTGCTCTACCGCCTGAGCCTGATCATCGGCGGCGCAGGCTGGGCCCTGGTCATCACCAACGCCTACCCATTCTTCGTGGACCGGATCCCGGCGGCCCAGACCGGCACATTCACCGGCCTGTGGAACGCGACGCTGGCACTGGCGGGCCTGGTCTCACCGCCGATCTATGGCGCCGTCGTCGACGTGTTTGGGTTCGGGGCCTTTTTCGTCCCGGGAGTGGTGTTCATGGCCGCCGGCATCGCGTGTACGTTCGGCATGACAACTCAGACCCGACCGCTGCGGGCCAGCCGCACGTAACGGCGGTACAGCAGCGGATCGATCTGCCCGGCCTCCACCGCCGTCTTCACCGCGCAAGTCGGCTCGTGCGTGTGCGAGCAGTCACGGCAACGGCATCCCGCTGCCAGGGCGCTGATCTCCGGGATGAGGCTGCCCCGCCACGGCCTGGCCCACGTAGGGGAACCTCCGCCGCGCCCGAAGCGCTTGCCTTTGGGGAAGATTTCCCCGCTTACCTCCTTTTCAATGGGTGCAGTTCTTGATTACAATTTTATCCGGAGCCATCGGTCGGTCTCATCAGTCCAAATCATCCAGCAGGAGGTCACGAATGGTACGTGTGCGCCTGGCGTTGTTGATGTGCGTGTTGATCGCAGCCGCCCCCCCGCTGCCGGCGGCCGCCGGATTCCAGGGCCTGCGAATTTCGACGCCCTTCCCGTCGCAGTCCGCGCAGTTGGGTGAACCGATCACGCTGACGCTGACCGTCAAGAACTTTGGTCTGCCACCCCAGACGGTAACGCTGCGGGTCGCGTCGGCCCCGGGCGGATGGAAAACCACCTTCCTGGGAGGCGGGCGGGTGGTGGAGTCAGTGTTCGTCGATCCGGACCAAGAGAACGTGGTCACCCTGCGGCTCGAACCGCCTAAGGGCGTCCGCGCAGGCAATTATCGCTTCCAAGTGGTGGCCGCTGGTCAGAACGTGTCAGCGACACTCCCCGTTACGCTGACCCTGGGGAATGTGCTGCCGCGGCGGCTGTCTCTGCAGGCCGAACTCCCTGTGCTGCGGGGGTCCCCCACGTCGAGTTTCCGCTACCGCCTCACCCTGAAGAATGAGAGCGACCAGGAGCTCCTGGTGAACCTCAACGCGGACGCGCCACGCGCCTTCGGGGTGACGTTTACCACCTTAGGCCAGGAAGTGGCCAGCCTGCCGATCAAAGGTGGCGAGTCCAAAGACCTGGATGCGGAAGTGCGGCTGCCGCCGAAAGCCCCGGCCGGCAGCTATCCCATCACGGTCCGGGCCGTTGGCGGCGGAACCGGCGCGGAGCTGGCCCTCCGCCTGGAGGTCACGGGCAGACCCGAGTTGTCTGTGACCACGCCAGACAACCGGCTCTCCGGCAACGCCACAGCCGGCCGTAGCTCTCCGCTGAAACTGGTGGTCAAGAACAACGGCAGCGCACCGGCGCGCAACTTGACGTTCTCGGCGTCAGAACCGACGGGGTGGGAAGTTACGTTCACTCCCGAACGCCTGGATGAGATCGCAGCCAACGACCAGGCAGAGGTCACGGCGAGTCTGAAACCATCAGACAAGGCGCTGAGCGGTGACTACATGGTCACGATGACGGCCAGCGCCGGCGAGGCCTCGGGGTCCGCAGATTTCCGCATCGCCGTCGGCCGCTCCACGCTGTGGGGATTCGCCGGCGTCCTCCTGATCGCCGTGGCCCTGGGTGTGGTGACATTTGCCGTGAACCGATACGGACGGCGATGAACGGCGTGATCGAAACTCAGGACCTCAGCAAGCACTATGGCCCGGTGATCGCCGTGGATGGGCTCACCCTGACGCTGCCCAAGGGCGAGGTCTTCGGCCTGCTGGGGCCCAACGGGTCGGGCAAGACGACCACGATCCTGATGCTGCTCGGCCTCACCGAACCCACGTCCGGCACGGTCCGCGTGCTCGGCTACGATCCGTCGCGCAACCCGCTTCAGGTGAAGCGGCGTGTCGGGTATCTCCCCGACTCTGTCGGATTCTACGACGACCTCACCGCACGCGAGAATCTGCGCTACACCGCACGTCTGAACGGCCTGGCGCGCGCAGAGGCCGAAGGGCGGATCACCGACGCGATGGGGCGGGTGGGCCTGACCTCCGTGGCCGACCGGCTGGCTGGCGCGTTTTCACGCGGGATGCGCCAGCGTCTAGGCCTGGCCGAGGTCCTCTTGAAACGACCCGAGATCGCCATCCTGGACGAGCCCACGGCCGGTCTCGATCCCGAGGCGGCGATGGAGTATCTGGAGATGATCAAAGACCTCAAAGCGCACGACATCACGGTGCTGCTGTCGTCTCATCTGCTGCACCAGGTGCAGGCAGTGTGTGACCGGGTGGGCTTGTTTCACAAAGGCAAGATGGTGCTGGAGGGGACGTTCGACACCCTGGCCGATCGCGTCTTGGGCGGCGCGTACCGTATCACGGTCGAAACATCACGCCCCGATGGTCTCGAGCCGGCGCTGCGGGCGATCCCGGGTGTCACCAGCCTGTCGCAGGAGCGGCCCGGTCAGTTCCAGCTCGAGGCGCAGGTGGACTGCCGCGCCGAGGTGGCTCGACGGGTGGTGAGCTCGGGAGCGGACCTGCTCGGGCTAACGCTGGAACGCCCGTCCCTGGACGAAATCTACGCCCGCTATTTCCGAGGGGTGGACCATGAAGCGTGAGGGGTCACCCTGGACTGGGCTGTGGGCGGTCGTCCTCAAAGAACTGGCCGACCATCTCAGTAGCGTCCGCATGCAGCTGCTGGAACTCCTGATCTTCCTCACGGCGTTTGCGGCGACGTTTGTGGCGTCACGCCAACTGCGCGCCACGATCGCGGAAGACCCGTACGTCTATTTGAAACTGTTTACGACGGCCCAGGATCCGCTTCCGTCGTTCGTCGCTTTCCTGGGCTTCTTTCTCCCGCTGGCGGCGATCGCGCTGGGGTTTGATTCGGTGAACGGCGAGCATAACCGGCGCACGCTCAGCCGCGTCCTGGCGCAACCGATTTACCGGGACGCCCTGCTGCTGGGAAAGTTCCTCGCCGGCATTGTGACGCTGGGGATCAGCCTCCTCGCCCTGTGGCTGTTGGTCACCGGCATGGGGCTGCTCGTGCTCGGCGTGGCGCCGAGCGGACCAGAGGTCGCCCGGGGGTTGCTCTTCTTGCTGAGTACGCTGGCGTACGCCGGGATCTGGCTGGCGCTGGCACTGATGTTCTCGGTCGTCTTCCGCCAGCCGGCGACATCCGCCCTGGCGGCGATGGCGGTGTGGCTGTTCTTCGCGGTGTTCTGGGACATCATGGTGCAGGTTGCGGCGCAGGCACTGCGACCGGCCTATGGCGGGGATCCATTTGCCGCGCTGGCCCAAGTGCGGCTGGGGCTCTTCCTCTCCCGGCTCTCGCCCAACACGCTGTTCGCAGAGCTGGTGATCGCGCTGCTCAACCCCGAGGTGCGCGCCCTGGGGCCAGTGTTCATCACGCAATTAGAGGGCGCCGTGTTGAATAGCCCGCTGCCGGTCGGCCAAAGTCTCCTCCTGGCCTGGCCGCAGTTTACCGGATTACTGGCGGGGGTGCTGATGCTGTTCGCGGGGAGTTACGTATTGTTCCAGCGCCAGGAAGTGCGCGCGTAAGGCACGGCTCCCTGGTACCGCGCCGAACAACGAAACGTCGCAAGAAACCGGGGTCCCCCAAACATTGCCGCGCACGCTTTGGGGTGGTTAGATGCGCTTCAATCCGCCAAAGAGGCGCAACAGGATCAGCGCGGAACCGATGACCAGCGCCCCGATCGCGGCAACGGACTGGACCTGGTGCCACGAGGCAGGCGGCAGCGCCGCCGCCAGTTGAGCCGCCATCCTTTCGACCTGGTGCCAGATCGGCGCATGCCGGGTCA